>Ga0194037_1002092_pt1 | contig 13676 bp, 7 predicted proteins | sample JunL306m_MetaG_FD_148653 | JGI IMG/M metagenome (GOLD analysis project Ga0194037, IMG submission 148653) | Anoxic zone freshwater microbial communities from boreal shield lake in IISD Experimental Lakes Area, Ontario, Canada - Jun2016-L304-6m | ecosystem: Environmental > Aquatic > Freshwater >...
GTACCATTTTGAACAAGATATGAGTTGATCCTGTCCAGCGTCCTGACCATTACTTCAGGTTCACGAAGAAGTCTGAATTCAAGCTTGGCTGTACCTTTGAGCAAATTTCGTACCCGGTTTTCATCAGAAACACCGGGAAGCTCAATGATGATTTTCCTGCTTCCCTGAGTTGTAATGACAGGTTCAGCCACACCATATTGATCAATGCGATTACGGATGATCTCCTTTGCGCGATTCAAAGCATCTTCAGACTCTTTTTCGAGCTTCGAGATAATTTCCTGGTCAGAATTGCGGATATCGTAAAAATAGCGGCTCAGCGGAATATTCTCACTCTTAAACTCGGCAGAAAGAAGATCGATAACTCTTGCATCACTTTGTAAAGCCTTTGCCCTGACATTCTGCATGATAGCGGTAAACTTTCCGTCTTTATTCCACGCTTTCTGCTCAAACAGATCAACCTGGTCCACTTCCATCACCAGATGCATCCCGCCCCTCAAATCCAGGCCAAGTTTCAGACTCTTTTTACGGGCATCCTCGATCTCTGCGCGATGAGTGAGTGCATAATTCAAACTATCCCGGGCTGAAGCAAAACTACCGAGCTGCTTCGAAAGAGAGTAGTCGCGCCAGGTAGGCCATAAGGACCAGAAAGCCACAAGAGTGACAACTGCAATAAGGAAAAGATTAAAACGTTTATTTTTCATTGATGGCATCCGCGTTACACTCGAAAGAAATAATTGAGCCAATATATAAAATGGGGTATAGATTAACTAACAATCCACGATCAGCGATAAGAGCAGAAATATAAGGATGTTGCTTGAGGAAATGAAGCAAAGTACCAATATCGCGTTCATTATAGAGTACCAACTTTTCACATCTATACTTGATACTCTTTTTTGTTTTCGTACGGTGTCAACAGTTCGGGCAGCTTGCTCTTAAGATGGCACGCTCAGAGGAAACATCTTATAATATTATTATAGAATAACATATATATCAAGATAATCTAACTGCACCAGATTTTTCGACATAGGCACACAATAAAAAACACAGCTTAATTACGCTATAAATGAAGTAAGACAAAAAAGCACTTTTAATGAGTATATTTTGGCACAAAAAGTATTTAACAATCAATGAATGTTTCACGTGAAACAATGCATAATTCATGTATGATATCATAGTTGTCGGCGCTGGCCATGCGGGTTGCGAGGCCGCGCTTGCTGCGGCAAGAATGGGATCCTCCTGCCTGCTTATTTCTTCAGATCTTACCGCAATTGCCCGCATGTCCTGCAATCCAGCAATTGGAGGAGTTGCTAAAGGGCAGATCACCAGAGAGATTGATGCTCTCGGGGGGGAAATGGGCAAAGCAATTGACTTCACAGGAATACAGTTCAGGATGCTCAACAGGAGCAAGGGGCCTGCAATGCGTTCACCCAGAGCTCAGGCTGATCGAACATTGTACGCGCTCTATATGCGAAAAGTTATAGAGAGGGAGCCGAATATTGATCTTCTTCAAGACACTGTAAAAAATATAGAATCTTCTTGCGGAGTATTTACAGGGGTAACGCTGACTTCCGGGCGCGTGATCAGAGGGCGTGCAGCGATTCTCGCCTGCGGAACATTTTTGAATGGCCTGATTCATATCGGCATGAATCATTATGCGGGAGGACGAACCATTGCGGAACCTCCCGTATCCGACCTTACTGAAAACCTTGTCAAGCTTGGCTTTACATCAGGAAGACTAAAAACAGGCACTCCACCACGCATTGATGCACGCAGCATCGACTATTCCATGGTAGAAGAGCAAAAGGGTGATGAGGAGGATATTGCCTTTTCGTTCAAGAAAGAGCCTGTCACGAACCGACGTCAGATTAGCTGCTTTGTTACGAAAACAACTGCGTTAACGCATGAAATTCTGAAAAAAGGATTTGACCGCTCACCTCTGTTTACCGGAAAAGTTCAGGGAGTCGGGCCAAGATACTGCCCATCTATTGAAGACAAAATCTGTCGTTTCCCGGACAAAGAAAGCCACCATATATTTCTTGAGCCGGAAGGATTCGAAACAAATGAGATGTATGTCAACGGATTCTCGACATCATTGCCTGAAGAAATTCAGATTGAAGCGCTGCAGTCTATTCCTGGACTTAATAAGGTAAAATTGATTCGTCCAGGCTATGCTATTGAATATGACTACTTTTTTCCGCACCAAATTAACAGGAGTCTTGAAACAAAACTTGTCAAATACCTCTACTTTGCCGGTCAGATAAACGGGACATCCGGTTATGAGGAAGCCGCCGCGCAAGGTTTGATGGCGGGAATCAATGCCGCACTGCAACTTCAGAACAGACCGCCACTTCATTTAAAACGTTCTGATGCCTACATTGGCGTACTGATTGATGATTTAATCACCAAGGAGACCAATGAGCCTTACAGAATGTTTACCTCTTCGGCTGAACACCGTCTCATGCTTCGCCATGACAATGCAGATATACGCCTTCAGCAATTCGGCTTTACCGCAGGTCTGGTTGATACCGAAACATTTTCAGCATGTATCAATAAACAAAGACTTATTGATGCACTCAATCAACTCTGTCTGAACACGAAAATTCCACCTGACCATGTAAACACAATACTTTGCGGACTGCATTTTCCAACGGTAAGCACACCACAATGCGCCGCAAGCCTGTTAAAAAGGCCAGGGATTCATCTGCAGATGCTTCTTGATTCGTCACTCTCGTTCAAAAACAGTGTGCTCGCGATAACTGATGATCGTTTAGTCTACGAACAGGTTGAAATTGATCTGAAATATCAAGGCTATCTGAAACGCGATCTTTTGATGGCTGAAAAAATTCTTCGTCTGGACTTGCATCAAATACCGGCTTCGTTCAGCTACGACAATGTTTCAGGTCTTTCAAACGAAGGAAGGGAAAAACTGAACAAACATCAACCAGATACGATCGGTCAGGCATCAAGAATTCTTGGGGTATCCCCATCTGATATCTCCGTACTCATGGTGCGTCTGGGCCGTTAAATGGTATTGCTTGTTTCACGTGAAACATATACCATCCGATTGCCCCTGCTCTTAATTTAAAAAGCAACTATGGACAGCATAATCAGTGATATCGTAACCAACGATCTTTTGTTCGGCAAAGACAAGGAGACGAGGATTGTCGGAGCATACCAGCTTTCAGACACCCATATCAGACTCTTTATTCGTGATGAAGGGGGGGTTCGTCATCGTGATGAACAGTTTTATCCTTTTTTTTTCCTTTCTGACAGTTCTCTGCTCGATGGATTTGTGCCGGACGATATGGAAAAGTTCTGGCTGGTGAAACTTGCTGGATCCAATTATTATCAAAGCCTTGCCATATTCCGTAACTGGAAAAATCACAAAAATGCGATCGATTTCATCAACAGAAAACGATATAGTGATGCAAACGATAACACAAACAAGAGTTCCCCTTACGATAACAACTCTCTTCTTTATAACAAGGGCGATGCGGTCACACAATACTTCCTTCAAAGTGGAAAAACACTTTTCAAGGGAATGATTTTTGATGAACTTTACCGAATGCAGCTTGATATTGAGACTGATTACGATCCCGTCAGAAAACGAGCGAGCGGTTCAGGTATTGGCGATGATGAGGTAATTATTGTCTCTTTAAGCGATAGCAGGGGCTGGGAATCTGTTATTCATTCCAAAAACAGAACCGAAAAAGATCTTCTTGAAGAGCTTATCGCTTTGATCGTACAAAAGGACCCTGATGTGATTGAAGGGCATAATATATTCAGTTTTGATCTCTCGTATTTACAACGCAGATGTGAAAGGCTTGGCATTCCTTTTGCAATAGGACGAAATGGGCTGTTACCTAAAACATATCCGGCCTCAATCCGTTTTGCAGAACGAAGTATTGATTATACCTATTTTGATATTCCGGGACGACATGTCATTGACTCACTTTTTCTTGTTCAAAGTTATGACGTTTCGCGAAGATCAATGCAGAGTTATGGACTTAAAGCTGTTGCAAAGCATTTTGGCTTCGCCTCCCCGGACCGTACTTATGTAGATTACAAGGATATTGCCTCCCTGTGGAAAAATAACCACGAGAAATTGCTTGCCTATGCACTGGATGATGTTCGCGAAACAAGGGCGCTTTCATCACTTCTTTCAGGGAGCAATTTTTACCTTGCTCAAATGCTTCCCTATACCTATGCCATGACCTCACGGATTGGCCAGGCAGCTAAAATTGAAGTTCTCCTGGTGAGAGAGTATCTCAGGCTGAAACAATCAATTCCAAAACCCTCTACCGGGCAGCAGCACTCAGGTGGATACACAGAAGTATTTCTCAAAGGAATTCTTGGTCCAATTGTCTACGCTGATGTTGAGTCGCTCTATCCGTCAATCATGCTTTCCTATAACATATGCCCTAAAAGCGACGAGTTGCGGGTATTTCCCGGGATACTCAACGACCTTAAGGATTTGCGATTCAAGGCAAAAGAGAGAGCGCATGAAGAAAAGAAGATTGGTAACAGCTCTCTGTCAGCCAATTTTGATGCCATGCAAAGTTCATTTAAAATTCTAATCAATGCCATGTACGGCTACCTTGGATTCAGTGGAGGGATTTTTAATGATTTTATTGAAGCCGACAAGGTTACCTCAACAGGACAGAGCCTTGCAAAAAAAATGATCATGGACTTTGAAGCCAGGAGGTGCAAGGTCATTGAGGTTGACACTGATGGTATTCTTTTTATACCGCCACCTGAAGTGACGACCGAATTGGCTGAACGGAAACTGGTCAGTGAAGTCTCCTCGCTTATGCCTCAGGGTATCAAGATCGGTTTTGACGGCCGATTCAAAAAAATGATCTCCTACATGAAGAAAAACTATGCCCTTCTTGGATATGATAAGATCATGATTCTGAAAGGCTCTTCACTGACCAGCAGAAGCGGAGAAAAATTTGGTCGGGATTTTGTCCGACGGGGATTTGAAACACTTTTAACGGAGGATATAGACGGGTTGCATAATCTGTTTACCGAATACAGAAATAAAATCCTGAACCATGAACTCGACATTTCGGACTTTTCAAGGACGGAAAGCCTGAAAAATTCTCTTGAACAATACCTTGAAGATGTAAAATCCGGAAAACGATCAAAATCAATTACGTATGAAATTGTAACAAGAGCTGGTATGGAAGTATCAAAGGGAGATAGGATAACCTTTTATATATCAGGAACCGGTGCGGGATCATCCGCATACGACAAAGGGAAGCTTGCCTCGGAATGGAATAAAGAGAAACCGGACGAGAATACTCAATTTTATCTCAAACGCCTTGATGAACATTGCCAGAAATTTTTGCCGTTTTTTAAACCACAGGATTACAGTATGATTTTTTCGGATGATACACTCTTTGCTTTTTCTGCAGAAGGTATTGAACTTCAACGTGAAATACGGCATACAGAAACAAACCACCTCGGAGATGAACTTTCTTGATGATCATTTAACGGTTAATTGAAAAATGTATATTTACGCGTTATCTTTGCAAGATAATCGAAAAGAACAAAGAAAGTTCACTGTTCATTGATAGACGGAACTCTCTGTGGCATTTTCTGGTAGTAGTACAGCAATCTATTTATAATCAATTCGCTAAATCGACATGACAGACAATAAAGTACTGAAAATTACTGATGAAGTGAGCTGGATTGGAGTTCTTGATCCCGGTCTCATAACCTTCGACATTGTGATGGAAACGAAATATGGAACTACCTATAACTCATATTTCATAAATGCCGAAAAGAAGACCATTATCGAGACAACAAAAGAAAAGTTCTGGCCATCATATCTTTCTAAAATAAAAGAAGTTACTGATCCATCAGAGATTGAGTACATCATTGTTGACCACACGGAACCCGACCACTCAGGCAATGTCAGAAACCTGCTTGCAGTAGCACCGAATGCCACCGTTGTCGGTAGTGGCAATGCTATTAAATTTCTTCGTGATCAGACCGGCCATGACTTCAAGTCACTTGTTGTCAAGACAGGTGATACTCTCAGTCTCGGCAATAAAACCCTGCATTTCATCAATGCGCCAAACCTTCATTGGCCTGACACCATCTATACCTGGCTTGAAGAAGATCGTATCCTCTTTACCTGTGATTCATTCGGATCACATTTTTGCAATGAAGGCATGTTTGATGACGTGGTAGGTGATTTTGACGACTCTTTTACCTACTACTTTGATTCCATTCTGAGGCCATTCAGCAAATACATGCTTCAGGCAATTGAAAAAATCAAGCCGCTTGATATCAAGGTTATCTGCCCTGGACATGGTCCAATCCTGAGATCAAACTGGAAAAAATATGTTGACCTTTCGCAGAAATATTCAAAAACAGCCATTGCCCTTCCCCAGGAAAAGAATATCCTGATAGCTTATGTTTCAGCTTATGAAAACACAACACTGATGGCAGAAAAAATTGCTGAAGGATTGAGCAAGTCGTGTGATTTCAAGATCGATATCTGTGATATAGAATCAGTGCGTGCTGAAAAACTTGAAGAAAAAATTGCTCATTGTTCAGGTATTATTGTCGGATCACCAACAATAAACCAGAATATATTACCGCAGATTTACCAGATTTTCGCAACAATCAATCCGATTCGTGACAAAGGAAAGCTTGCGGCGGCATTTGGCTCTTATGGTTGGAGTGGAGAAGCTGTACGAATGATAGAAAGTAATTTTACCATGCTTAAGCTGAAGGTATTTGACCAAAACGTGATGGTTAAATTCAAACCTCACGAGCCTGAATTTGAAAAATGTATTGCTTTTGGGAAAGCTTATGCAGAAAAAATGATTGAAATCTACCAGCTCAGTTGTAATCTTTGATGATTTTTATTTTTCGAGAGGAGCGTCGTCATGTATGGCGCTCCTTTTTTTATTTAAAAATAATCTCTTCTACCATTAGGCTTGCCAAAGCAGCATTAAGCTTGGCTAAAATATCCTGCTTTCGGAAATTAAGCTCCATTCTCCATGCTGGATTTTTTACCCGTATAAACAACACTCCATTCGTGAAACGTTCAATGGATGTTGCAGATGCAATAGCCTCTCCAACAACACTGTTCCATATTTGAAGTGTCTTGTACTGATGGTAGGCTTCTGTCAACCCTAATACCTGACACATATCGCCAACTACAGCAGATATTTTTTTCGGATTTTTCGTGCGTGACATACTTATCTCTCCTTCATATTCTTGAGCGATTCAACAGAGATATTATTAACATTGCTTTGCCCTTTTTTTTCTGCAGAGGTGATCAGCGTTTGTCCGGATTGCTCAAGTATTGTGAAAATATCAGATGTCCGTGATGCATCCAACTCACTAAAAATATCATCAAGCAGGCAGAGTGGTTTTTCTCCAAGAGTTTGATAATAAAAACGATGCTGTGCAAGCTTGAGTGAGATGAGAAAGGTCCGTAATTGACCTTGTGATGCATATCTCTTTATATCTATTTCATTAAGCATAAACAGCAAATCATCACGGTGCGGACCGGTCATTGTCTGTGTTCTGAAAATTTCCTGCCTCTCAGTTTCTTCATATCTGGCAAGAAAACGGGTGTAAAGCACGTCAACAGGAGTATCATTGCAAATATTCCCAAGCGAGCAACGGTATGTTATCGAAGGATCCTCATCGACTGATAATTGCCCGTAGATTTCGCGAAATTGAATAAAAAAAGCTGCAATAAACTGCATCCGAGTAAAGACAATTGATGCTGCAAGTCTTGCAATATTTTCATTCCATAAAGAAAGCATATCTTTGTGAACCGTGATCCTTTCGTATAACTGAGCAAGCAAAGCATTTCTTTGATGCAAAACTCTTTTATATGCAAGCAAGTCATCAAGATATCTTCTGTCTGTCTGACAAATAGCGTTATCAATAAAACGTCTTCGTTCAGCAGGCGCTCCATTAACAATAACAATTTCAGAAGGAGAAAAAGTAATACAGGGAATCCTGCCAATATGACGCGAAAAAGGTTTTACCTCACTATTGTTGACAATAAGCTGTTTTTCCTTCTCCTTTTTGTAGATAATTTTCACGGCAGTGGGACTTTCTCTCTCACTGAGAAAACTGCCGTTGAGCAAAAAATAATCTGCTGAAAAGCGAAGATACTCACTATCATTTGCGCTGACAAAACCTTTTGTCAGCGCACAATAATGTACACCCTCAAGAATAGAAGTTTTTCCAGAGCCGTTCGGACCATGTATGAGAGTAATACCATCACCTGGTTCAAACGTTAATAACCGATGATTTCTGAAATTCTCGTACTGTATACACCGCAGTCTCAATGATGTTCCTCATCCATCAATTATTGATTCGGACAGGCATCACAAGCACAATCAGTTTATCATCCTCTTCCTGTTTATGCGGCTTAAAAATAACAGCGGTGGTTGGACTTTTCAACTCAATACGAATTTCATCATCATCAAGGTGCGCAAGAGCTGCTTCGATAAATTTTGAATTAAAACCTATCGTTATAGCCTCTCCGGAATACATGCATGGTAACTCTTCCTGTGCAGCTTCACCCTCATTAGTATTTTCAGCCATAACTTTTAAAAGCTCTCCTTCAATCACCATTTTGACATCACCGATACTTGAAAAACGACCTACACGCCGAACAGAATCATAGATACTCGAACGATCGATAATCAGATGTTTGTCATGTTCAACAGGAATCACTGCATCATAATTTGGATAAGGTTCGATAATCAAAGAGGCATCAAGCACAATATTGCCAATAATAAAACGCACAAATTTGCGATTTGAATCAATCTTCATAGTGATGGATTCATTTTGGGCAAGTTTCTGCAGAATTGAAAGGACTCTGGCAGGAATGACTATTTTCTGTTTTTCAGCAAAATCTGATGATAAACTCTTTCTGCATCTTACAAGCCGATGCCCATCAGTTGATACCCCGGTAATCGTACTGCCTTCAAGTTCAAACAGCACTCCCATCATTGCTGGTCTCATACCATCCACACTACAGGCAAAAATAGTTTTCTGAATCAGATCGAGCAATTCAGTGGTATCTATCTCAAGCGAGATGTCGTAACTTTTTTCATGTTTCTCGGTCTTGCTCTCAAATTGGCAAGGTATTTTATACTTACCCTTATCAGTTGTGATATGGACGGTGCCATGATCACTGATTTCCTGACGTTCAATGACAAAGGTTACGGCTGTATCGTACATGCTTCTGAGGAAATCCTGCAAGGTCTTTGCTTTAATACCAATATTTCCGGTATCAGCCGTTTCAACTTCACTTGTTGCCGTGATTGAAAGTTCACCATCAGTAGCATAAAGAGTCAGGCTACCGGATTCAATTGACAAGTGAACCGTTTCAAAACGTGCATCAATGGTTTTTGCGGGTATGGCTTGTGCAACTTTGCCGATGGCATCTTGTAATTGACGGATTGAGGACGTTAATTTCATTTGCTCCAACTTTAACTATTTATTATTTATAAAAAATTGTTGTTGTTGTTGACGGTGTGGATATCTGGATAACAAATGATGATTTATTATTAATCACTTATAAAAATAGCAGTTAAACAACATCCCCGCACCCTGTTTTATGTTGATAGCTTGTGTACCCAACTCTTTTCTGTTTGTGTATACTTTGTTGATGGTTTTTGATTTGGTTATGAAACCTTGACAACTCGTGAGTTATCAAGGTCAGGAACACATACTACCAACACCTTATCAACACAGTAATTTACATTGAGAGAATCTCTATTCTTTTTTTGATCTCTTCAATTTTTTTTCGTTCATCCGTCACTGTATCAACTCTTTTGGTGATGGTGTTAACGGCGTGAATGACTGTGGAGTGGTCTCTTCCTCCGAAATGCAAACCAATTGTCTTGAGTGAAGAGTCGGTCAGAAGTTTTGAGAGATACATCGCAATCTGGCGTCCCACAGCGATCTCCTTCTTTTTTGATTTTCCCTTCAAGTCATTGGGTGTGATGGAAAAGTAGGAACAGATCGCTTTTTCTATCGTATCAAGTGTAAGGCGCTTGGTTGTATGCCGAATGATGTCTTTCAGGGTTGATTTTGTAAACTGGAGATCAATTTCCCTGTTGTCAAGCGACTGTGCAGCCAGCAGTTTTACAATGCAGCCCTCTAATTCCCTGACATTCTCTGTAACGTTGGTTGCAATGAATTCTATAACGGCTTCATCAAGATTAACTCCGCTCTGATGCAGTTTGCTGAGGATAATAGCTTTCCTTGTTTCATAATCCGGGGGTTGAATATCCGCTGAGAGCCCCCAGTTAAAGCGTGATATCAGGCGGTCTTCAATGCCCTTGATATCTTTTATCGGTCTGTCTGCCGAGAGGATAATCTGCTTGTTGGATTGATGAAGGGTGTTAAAAATATGAAAAATTTCCTCCTGTGTTTTTTCCTTGCCTGAAAAAAACTGAATATCGTCGATAATCAGGACATCAATTGATCGATAAAAAGAGGAAAACTCCTGGATTTTACCGTTTTGGATGGCATTGACGAAGTCGATGGCAAATTTTTCACTTGAAACATAAAGAACTCTTTCCGATAATCTGTTCTCACGTACGCTGTTACCGACAGCCTGCATCATATGCGTCTTGCCAAGTCCTACACCTCCATAGATAACCAGAGGATTGAATGCGTTTTGTCCAGGACTTTGCGCAACTGATTTGGAAGCTGCAAATGCCAGCGAATTACAATCGCCTCTGATGAGGGTATCAAATGTATATTTGGCGTTCAGGTGTGTTTCAAAGCGCGCAAGATTTCGTTCAAATTCTTCCGAGTTTTTGTGTCGCGTTTCAGTAGCTCGACTTGAAGCTATAAAATCGCCATTCATGGCGTTCTGATGTGGCAATTCTATGGTTACGGGTTGCCCTTGTGACTTGTCCATAACAATTGAATACATCAGTTTTGCTTCAGGGCCAATCACGTCCTTGAGCGCCAGTTTTAAAAAAGAGGAATAATTTTCTTCAATCCACTCATAAAAAAATTGGCTTGGGACTTCAATGGTCAGTTCACTCCCTGAAAAGCTCAGCGGTTTAATCGGAAAAAACCAGGTCTTGAATGCCAGAGGATTTATTTTTTCTTTGATAGCATTAAGGCAGGCATCCCATACTTGCCGCTCCATTGAACTGCTTTTCTGAGGCTTTGTTTGCGGATTTTCCGGAAACGTTTTTGACGTAACTTCGAGCATAAAAGACGAGGATTTGAGAGGTAAGTTTCGACATTGTTAGCGCCATCAACATTTACTGTTCACAAGTTAGTGTTTTATGTGGATAAAAAACAATTTCCTTTATGAAAAAACCATTGTAAGGTGCGGTGGTTTGCTTCGGGTTTTTCAACACGATAAATTGTTTTTTTGTTTTGTTTTAACGAAGCGACCCGTTAAAGTTGTCAACATGTGTTGATTCTTTTGGATGGGCGGATTGTTTGGGGTTTTGGATGTTTGAAATATTTTATCCACAAGTTATCCACATTGTTGATAACTTGTGGCGTTGCATTAATTTTTTACCCTGTCCGAGTTGACTTTCTTGGCGGCAGCAGGCTTTTCTTGTTACCGGTAAAGCAATCGGGGAGTGGAACTATTTGTTAATGAGCGTTCATTATGCTAAATTACACGACATATCATTTTGAAAGTGCCTAAACAAGTTTGGAGCTATAAGCGATGAAAAGAACCTATCAGCCGCGGAACAGAAAAAGAAGGAACAAGCACGGATTCCGCGAGAGAATGTCTACCAAGAACGGCAGAAAAGTGCTTTCAGCAAGAAGAGCCAAAGGGCGTCATTCGCTTTCGGTAAGCAGCTCAATGGGTACTGCTGGTCAATAAGCTTGCTGTGAGACTGGCAGGATCAACAAAATCGCCCTTTTCAAATTTTGAATAAGGAGCATGTGCATTCTCTGCGAAAGCATGAGATCTTGAGGAAAAAGCTGCCAATTTCACTTCTTTTCAAGAGTGGAAAAAGTATAAAGGGTGATTTTTTAAGAATTGTGTATGCCTCTCTTCAGCTTGAAAGCGATTGTTTTCAAAAATTTCCAGCCATCCTGTTTGCCGTGAGTAAAAAAACAGTCCCTTCTGCTGTCGGGCGCAACAGGATCAAAAGAATGATGAGAGAAGCTTACCGGCTTGAAAAATCATTGGCACCGATTAGAGCAGAGAACCTGCGTGAAGGGAGTTCAAGTGGAATGCTCTGCATCGCTTTCCTTTATACGGGCAGAAGAAAGACTTTCCCGAACCTTGAAGCGTTCAGGGTGGAGATCAGAGGGTTAATGGAGGGCGTAGTACTTTCATGAACTCTGACTTGTCGGCTCAGACATGACTGATGGAGTTTATTACCGGTAAAAGACAGGTATGAAGATCATGAGTAGCTGGAAGTTTTTCAATCAGATACCGATAGTGCTGATAAAATTTTATCGGGCGTTTCTTTCGCCTGTGTTCGCCCCGTCCTGCAAATATTATCCCACCTGCTCAGGTTATGCGCTTGAAGCGTTTCAGAAGCATAATTTATTTTATGCATTCTGGCTGACCTTATGGCGTATTCTTCGGTGTAATCCGTTTTCAAAAGGGGGATATGATCCGGTTCCCCCTGTATCCGTAAACAAACAAGAGTGTTCTCATAAAATTAAAGAGAGTGGTAATGGATAAAAATTCGGTAACCGGCCTTGCAATAATTGCCGTCATCATGATGGTCTGGCTTCAGTTTATGTCGCCAGCCAAAAAACCGTTGCCTCCTGAAACGGCCGTGAAAACGGAACAGGTGGCACAGCAAGTACAGCAAATCCCTGTAGCATCGGTTCCCGCAGCCGACAATTTTGGTATTTTTGCTCCCGCTTCAGGCGGCAAGGAGCAACTGCTGAAGGTAGATAATGATCTTTTTCGGGCAACGCTCTCTTCAAAGGGTGCAACCCTGAAGTCTCTTGTGCTTAAAACGCATCTGGATGGCAATCGCCAGCCCTTTGACCTTGTCAGCAATAAAAATAAAGGGGCGCTTTCACTGCTTTTTCTGACACAGCAGGACGGCAAGAGAATCGATACTCGTGACCTCTATTTCAGCAACATTTCGCTTGACACGCTACGCACCATCACTGGCAAGGAGAGTTATGCAGTGCACTACCACCTTGATGTTTCTCCAGGGAAGGCTATCGATATAACTTATGGTTTTAGCGGAGATAGCTACAAGGTCGATTATGATGTCAAGCTGACAGGATTTGCCAGCGAGCTTGCCGGAAATGAATACCAGTTGCAGTGGGATGGCGGTATGCCCTTTTCGGAAAAAAACAGGCCGGATGAAGCTCAGAGCGCATTGGCCAGTGCATATCTTGGCGGCAGCCTAGTAAAACTTGATGCAAGCAAGCCGAATCAGTCTTATCGTGAAGAGCAGTCTGGTGAAGCGCAGTGGGTTGCTGTGCGTGACAAGTATTTTGTAGCAGCACTGATTCCGCTTGGACGTTCTGCCGGGATTTACCTTGACGGAAAAAGAGAGGCTGGCAACGATTATGAGAGTTACGTTGCTGCCTTGAAAATGGCTGTTCCACCAACGGGTGGCATTGTTGATGACAAGTTCAGCCTCTATCTCGGTCCGCTTGACTACAATATTGTCAAGGCGCAGAAGGTCGGTCTTGAAAAGATCATGGACTTCGGATGGGAC
>Ga0194037_1002093_pt1 | contig 13672 bp, 14 predicted proteins | sample JunL306m_MetaG_FD_148653 | JGI IMG/M metagenome (GOLD analysis project Ga0194037, IMG submission 148653) | Anoxic zone freshwater microbial communities from boreal shield lake in IISD Experimental Lakes Area, Ontario, Canada - Jun2016-L304-6m | ecosystem: Environmental > Aquatic > Freshwater >...
AAATTAAATCGATAAAATCAGATTTTTCTTTAAGCAGTGTTGCAACAGATTGTTGGGGATCAAACTTAAGCTTTAATTCGAGATCTTTTTGTTTTAATAGATGTTTGAATTGCTTTAGGCTATCTTTTTGCTCGAACAGGCTGACATTAATATAGTTTTTCAAAATATTTATCGCTCTTCTTGGCGTAGTGTAAGAATTTCATAACCGCTTTCTGTGACTAACAGGGTATGCTCAAATTGTGCTGATAAACTGCGGTCTTTGGTGACGGCTGTCCAGCCATCGGCTAAGACTTTAACGTCTTTTTTGCCTAAATTAATCATGGGCTCAATAGTGATGATCATGCCGGCTTCTAAGCTGATGCCAGTGCCTGCTTTGCCATAATGTAGAACTTGCGGTTCTTCATGGAATTTTTTGCCTATGCCATGTCCACAAAAGTCTCTGACCACTGAGTAACGATTGCTTTCAGCATGTTGTTGTATGGCATGGCCTATGTCGCCCAGGGTGGCGCCAGCTTTAACTTGTTCTATGCCTAAAAACATAGCTTCTTGGGTAACTTTAATCAGGCGTTTTGCGAAGGGACTCACTTCGCCTACGCAAAACATTTTACTGGTGTCGCCATGGTAATCATCTTTAATGACGGTAATGTCGATATTAACAATATCGCCAGATTTTAGTTTCTTATCGCAGGGTATGCCATGGCAAACGGTATGATTTATCGAAGTACAAATGGATTTTGGAAAGCCATGGTAATTAAGTGGCGCGGGAATGGCTTGTTGTACATCAACGATATAATCGTGGCAAAGTTTATCGAGTTGATCGGTGGTGACGCCGGGAACTACGAAGGGTTCTATCATTTCCAAAACTTCGGCAGCCAATTTTCCGGCAATGCGCATTTTTTCAATTTCAACAGCAGTTTTAATAATGATACTCATTTAATGATCGAGGCTTAGGTTAATGATAAAGTGATGCTTAAGTATTTAAGGCTAGTAATGACAAAGGCTTAAGTCATTAAAAGAAGGCCTTAACTCTTGAGCGGGTGGGTGATTTTAACAGAGGTTTGCTTGTTGTAAAAAGTTAATTATGGTATAAAGGCGTGTTAAATTTTTTAACAAATACTCACGCTTATCGTCACGTTTGGTAGGGTGCTGACTTCATCATGTAGTTAGTTATCAATCGGGGTAAGTGGAGGCGTAACCCAACTCGGAATAATTATTCCGACTTTAAAACTTTAGGAGATATAAATGGCAGCAGTATCCATGCGTCAAATGTTAGAAGCGGGTGTTCACTTTGGACATCAAACTCGTTATTGGAATCCGAAAATGGCACCTTTTTTATTCGGCGCTCGTAACAAAATCCACATCATTGATTTGGAAAAAACGCTTCCTTTATTTAATGACGCTATGAATTATCTGGGTCAAATGGCAGCAAACAAAGGCACTATTTTGTTTGTTGGTACTAAAAAGTCAGCGCGTAAAGTGGTTGCAGAACAAGCGACGCTTTGTGGTATGCCTTATGTTAATCATCGCTGGTTAGGCGGCATGATGACCAACTTTAAAACGATTAAGAAATCAATTAACCGTCTTAAAGAATTAGAAGCCATGAAAGCTGACGGTACACTTTATCAACGTTTTGGTAAAAAAGAAGCGTTAGGTATGGAGCGTGAGCTAGAAAAGCTAGAAAGGAGTCTTGGTGGTATTAAGGATATGAAAGGCGTTCCTGATGTTATTTTCGTATTAGATGTTGGATATGAAAAGAACGCTATTAGTGAAGCTCAAAAATTAGGTATTCCTGTTGTCGGTATTGTTGATTCTAACAATTCACCTGAAAAAATTGATTATGTTATTCCTGGTAATGACGACTCAATTCGTGCTGTTAAATTGTATTGTGAAACCGTTTGTGCGGGCGTACTTGATGCAAGATCAGCAAGTTTAGGTCTATCAGCGAAGGCTGATGATTTTGTTGAAGAAGCGGTAGCCGCAGAATAATTCTGTTTTTGCTTGCAGGTGTCCCTGCGAATTGAACGATTAAGATTAAGCCCAAAAGCGCCCCCTAATAGGGGCGTTTTTACAGTGACGACATAATTTAAGGAAACACAAGAATGAGTATTAATATTAGTGCTGCAATGGTAAAGGAGCTACGTGAAAGAACGGCTTCAGGTATGATGGAATGTAAAAAAGCTTTAGTTGAAGCTGAAGGCGACATGGAGTTAGCCATTGAGAATATGCGTAAATCTGGTTTGGCCAAGGCTGATAAAAAATCAGGACGTATAGCTGCTGAAGGTATTATTGGCGTTAAGGTTAGTGAAGATGGCAAAGCTGTGGCGATAGTTGATATCAACTGTGAAACAGATTTCGTTGCTAAGGCTGATGATTTTGTTGGTTTTGTTAACAGCGTAACGCTTGCTTTATTGAACGCTGAAAATATTGAAACTGAAGAGCAATTATTGGCTATGCCATTGGAAGATGGTATCAGCGTAGATGAAATGCGCCGCGGTTTGATTTCAAAACTAGGTGAAAACATCACTGTTAGACGCTTTGACAGATTTAAAACCAATGAAGGTGGTACAGCCTGTTATTTACATGGCAGTAAAATTGGTGTGATTGTTGAGCTTTCAACTCCTGACCAAGAATTAGGTAAAGATATTGCTATGCACATCGCTGCTAGTAAGCCTTTGTTCGTATCTGAAGATCAAGTTTCTGCTGAGAGTATCGCTAAAGAAAAAGAAATTTTCTTGGCGCAGCAAGAAGAAAAAATTAAAGGTAAGCCAGCTGATATCGTTGAAAAAATGGTCTCTGGACGAGTTAGCAAATTTTTGGCTGAAGTTACTCTGTTAGGTCAGCCTTTTATTAAAGACGACAAAATGACTATTGCTCAATTAGTATCATCGAAAGGTAATAATGCGCTTCGTTTCATTCGATTTGAAGTGGGCGAAGGTATAGAGAAAAAAGAAGAAAACTTTGCCGAAGAAGTAATGGCACAAGTTAGAGGTAATTAAGAGGGTTCATAAATGGGCTAGTTAAATCGCCTGTTTATGAATATATTGCTATTGGGTTAATCTACGGTTTAACCCAATTTAAAAACTGACCCTGAAAATATTATGACTAAACCAATTTGCCAAAGAATTTTGCTTAAGTTAAGCGGTGAAGCTTTAGTGGGGGAGACAGGCGCAAGTATTGATGCGGGCATTGTTAAGCGTCTTGCCACTGAAATTAAAGAATTATGTGATATTGGAATACAGGTCGGTTTAGTAATCGGCGGTGGTAATATTTTGCGAGGTGCTGAAAAGGCGGCTGAAGGTTTAAATAGAGTCACCGGTGATCAAATGGGCATGTTAGCAACTGTTATTAATGCCTTGGCTATGCAGGATGCCTTAGAGGCGCAAGGTCAACAAGTGCGAGTGATGTCAGCACTTAAGATCAATCAAGTCTGTGAAGATTATATTTGTCGTAGAGCTGTTAGACATTTAGAAAAAGGCCGTGTTGTTATTTTTGCTGCTGGTACAGGTAATCCTTTTTTTACCACTGATTCGGCAGCCAGTCTTAGGGCTATAGAAATCAATGCTGACTTAATGATTAAAGCGACTAAAGTGAAAGGTGTTTATTCGGCTGATCCTGAAAAAGTCAAAGACGCTATTTTTTATCCACGCTTAACTTATGATGAGGCGTTAGATCAGCGCCTAAATGTTATGGATACCACAGCATTGGTATTATGTCGTGATAATAATGTGCCGATGCGTGTGATGAATATTTTTGAGCAAGGCGCTGTCATGAAATTAATGATGGGCGCAGAAATAGGCTCTCTTATTGAACGAGGAACAGATTGATGATTAATGATATTCAACAAGATGCAGCAACCCGTATGGGTAAAAGTATCGAGGCTGTAAAGCATGAATTTTCGAAAATTAGAACAGGTAGGGCTCATCCTAGTTTGCTAGAGCACATTATGGTTTCTTACTACGGTACCGATTCAGCTTTATCTCAAGTAGCTAATATTGCAGTTGAAGACGCACGTACTTTAACGATTACGCCTTGGGAAAAAGGCATGGTGCAAGCGATAGAAAAAGCTATTATGAAGTCAGATTTAGGTTTGAATCCTGCGACTAATGGCATGACAATTCGTATTCCATTGCCAGCATTAACAGAAGAACGTAGACGTAACTTAGTTAAAGTTGTTAAGCATGAAGCCGAAAATGGTCGTGTTGCGGTTAGAAATATCCGTAGAGATGCTAATTCAGAAATAAAAGAAGCATTAAAAGAAAAATTGATTTCTGAAGATGAGGCGCGTAGTGCTGAAGAAAAAATACAAAAAATAACTGATCAGTATGTTAAGGATATAGAAAAGATACTGGAAGCTAAAGAAGCCGATCTCTTATCAATTTAACAGAGATAACAATGGCTAATGTTGATTTAACCGCTATGGATTCTGAATCTAATGTTCCTAGGCATATTGCTATCATTATGGATGGTAATGGTCGATGGGCTCAAAAAAGATTTATGCCAAGAGCTGTTGGGCATCAAGCCGGAGTTAAAGCAGTACGTAAAATTGTAGAGTATTGCGCAACACATAATGTTGAGGTCTTAACCTTATTTGCTTTTAGTAGCGAAAATTGGCGTAGACCTGAAGCAGAAGTCTCTTTGTTGATGTCGTTATTTATGGCGACTTTACAAAGAGAAATTAATAAATTAGATCGTAATAGTATTCGGCTACGGTTTATAGGTGATAGGTCAGCATTTTCCGATAAATTGCAGCAAAAAATGGCCGAAGGTGAAGCGCAAACGCAGAATAATAAAGCTTTAACTTTGGTCGTAGCTGCTAATTACGGTGGTCACTGGGATATATGTCAGGCTTTTTTGCAAATCCAAGAAAAAATGGCTGTCGGTGAGCTAAAAAAAGAAGATATTAATGAGCAATTAATTAATCAATATTTATCAACAGCTGATCTTCCTGAGCCAGATTTGTTTATCAGAACAGGTGGCGAGCAGCGGGTTAGCAATTTTATGTTATGGCAGTTGGCCTATACAGAATTATATTTTACAACAACACTCTGGCCGGATTTCGACCAGAATTCCCTTGAAGACGCAATCAAGAGCTTTAGAAGTCGGCAACGCCGCTTTGGTCATACCGGTGAGCAAGTTCTTAATAAATCCGTCACTCTATAAACTTTATCAAAATAGCATACAACAATGTTAATAAAGCGAATTATAACAGCATCAATCCTTGCTACCCTGGTTGCCTTGGGAGTCATTTTATTGCCAATCGAATATTTTTCATTGGCTATTGGATTAATCATTCTGGTTGCGGCCTGGGAATGGACTAATCTTGCAAATGTAAACTCAATGCTTATGAAGGTTGCTTTTTTAGTAGCCTTAATTTTGCCGATGTTAGGTATACATTTTTGGACGCAAATATTAGAGCTAGTCGCTCAGCTTGTTGATTGGCCAGACATTAGAGATTACTCCGGTGCTTTAGAATGGCTGGTAATACCTCCAGTATTATTTTGGCTTACGATGATGATTTTAATCAGAAATGCGCCAACAGGTATCATCAATATTCAATTGAAAACCCGATATAAATTATTTATAGGTTGGTTTGTACTCATATCTGGTTGGATGTTTTTATCTCGTTTGAAAGCTTTTTATGGTCCAGAAATGACCATGTATTTCTTTATACTGATATGGGTAGCAGATATTGCTGCTTATTTTTCTGGAAGAAAATGGGGTGTCACAAAATTAGCACCAGAAATTAGTCCAGGTAAAACGGTTGCTGGTATGTATGGTGCTTTAGTGTCCGGTTTAGTGAGTGCTGTATGTTTGAATATATATAATCTTCAGTACGGATTTAACCCACTTATTGCTTCTGATTTTGTACTAATATCGATACTCACGGTATTGATATCAATTTATGGTGACCTATTTATTAGCGTGGTTAAACGCCAGCGCGGAGTAAAAGATAGCGGATCTATATTGCCTGGCCATGGTGGTGTTTTAGATAGAATTGATAGCTTGCTAGCCGCAACTCCTTTTTTCTACGGTTGTATATACTTTATATATAGGTTAGTTGAATGAAAGGTCTCTGCATACTAGGAGCTACTGGCTCTATTGGTGTTAGCACCTTAGATGTTGCAGCAAGGCATAATCATCTTTATAAAGTGGTCGCTTTAACAGCCAATAACAATATTGATTTATTGTTTGAGCAGTGCTTAATTCATCATCCAGAAGTTGTAGTTGTCGTCGATGAAACTAAAGCTCAACTATTTTCAGATAAATTACAGCAGACATCAATTTCTGACATTAAGGTTTTGTCTGGCACTAAATCATTGGAGGTAGTTGCGACTTTAGAGAATGTTGATTCCGTAATGGCGGCGATTGTAGGTGCAGCAGGCTTGTTACCAAGTTTAGCAGCTGCCAAAGCAGGAAAAACAATCTTATTAGCTAATAAAGAAGCCTTGGTGATGTCGGGTTCTATATTCATGCAAGCCGTTGCTGAATCGGGTGCACAGTTATTACCTATCGACAGTGAGCACAATGCTATTTTTCAATGTATGCCTGCTGGATATCAATCAGGCATGCAAGCAAAACAAGCTAGGCGCATTTTATTAACTGCTTCAGGTGGCCCATTTCGTGAAATGCCCTTAGAAAAATTGGTCGATGTCACGCCAGCACAAGCGGTTGCTCATCCAAATTGGGATATGGGTAGAAAAATTTCGGTCGATTCAGCAACGATGATGAATAAAGGCTTGGAAATGATCGAAGCTTGTATTTTATTTGCAATGACGCCCGATCAAATACAAGTGGTTATTCATCCCCAAAGCGTGATTCATTCGATGGTTGATTATGTCGATGGCACGGTGCTGGCGCAGATGGGTAATCCCGATATGCGTGTACCAATTGCTTATTCAATGGCTTGGCCTGATCGATTTGATTCTGGTGTTGAACCTTTAAATATATTTGATGTTCGTCGCATGGACTTTCAAGAAGCGGATTTAGAGCGATTTCCTTGTTTACGTCTTGCTTATCAAGCTATTAATAGCGGTGGCATCATGCCGACTGTTTTGAATGCGGCTAATGAAATCGCAGTAGAAGCTTTTCTAAATGAGCAGGTTCGTTTTACTGATATTCCAGTCATTATTGAGCGGAGTATGGGAAAGTTTGTCGTAAAACCAGCTTCTAGTTTAGAGATTATTTTAGAGGCTGATCATCAGGCCAGAATTGCTGCGAAAGAAATTATTGTCGAGTTAACTCACTAATGGATTTCTTACATACTCTGTTTTATTTCGCTATTGCCATTGGGGTCTTGGTTTCAATTCATGAATTTGGCCATTTCTGGGTAGCGCGTAAGGTAGGAGTAAAGGTATTACGATTTTCTATAGGCTTCGGTAAAGTACTGTGGTCTTATCAAAAAAATCCTGATACGACAGAGTATGTATTATCAGCCATCCCATTAGGTGGCTATGTCAAAATGGTTGATGAGCGAGAAGGTGAGGTTGGCGATGCTGATTTGGTCTATGCCTTTAATCGCAAGTCAGTATGGGCTAGAGTTGCCATAGTGGGTGCAGGCCCCATATTTAATTTGATACTGGCAATTGTTTTATTTTGGAGTGTATTGGTTATAGGTGAGACCGGTATAAAACCAATAATCGGCTCGGTGAGTACTTCAACATTAGCGGCTTCGGCTGGATTTGTTGAAGGCGATGAAATAATTTCTGTTAATGATAAGCTGGCGCCGACTTGGTCGATCGCCATGAGTTCAATCATTGCTAAAGCCATAGATGGTGAGCAATCCATTAAAGTCCTAGTAAAAACCTTCGATGATCAGCAGTCAGTTAGATTGTTAATGGTAGATGCTAGTGATGCTCAAAATCCCGATAAGCTCTATGAGCGTTTAGGTTTGAAGCCTTGGTCTCCTAAATTAAAGCCGGTCATAGGCAAGATATTACCTGATAGTTCAGCTTTATCAGCAGGTTTGCAGTCTGGGGATTTAATTATTAGCGCTGAAGGAGAAAGTGTCGAAGATTGGCTGCAATGGGTGGATATAGTAAAAAAACATCCTAATAGTGCGATTAATCTTATCATTGAGCGTGATGGTGTTCAGCTACCCATTATAGTTACCCCAAAAGAAGTTATTATCGAAGAGAAGTCGGTAGGAAAAATTGGCGCATCCGTTTTGGTTCCTGAGGGCTTAGTTAAATCTGTTTCTGTAGAATATTCGTTGTCACCGATAGATGCTATACCCGTTGCTGTAGAAATGACGTGGAGTTATGCAACATCTACCTTGAAAATGATGGGTAGAATGTTTGTAGGGAATGCTTCAGTAGAAAATCTAAGTGGTCCTATTAGTATCGCGCAATATGCGGGTCAATCTGCCTCTATGGGTTTGGTACATTTTATAAAGTTTATGGCTTTGGTAAGTGTTAGTTTAGGAGTTTTAAATTTATTACCGATACCTGTGTTGGATGGAGGGCATTTAATGTTTTTTGCTCTTGAGGCAATTAGAGGTCGTCCAGTATCTGAAAAATTACAAAGCTTATTTCAGCAAATTGGTTTATCCATGTTGCTATCCTTGATGGCACTCGCTATGTTTTTAGATGTTCAGCGAGTATTTCACTAGTCAAAGTTTTCTATGCTCATGGTAAAGATGTGCTAGTTAAATAATTAAAGCATTAGTTTTGCTTCCCAAATATCCCTCATACAAATTACGAGAAAACAATGATAAAAGTTATTAGGTTTAGTGCATTAATATTATTGGCTTTAACTTATGTAACAGCTAATGCTGATGAAGAAGCAATTAGAAAAGCTTTGAGTCAAGCGATGCCTAATACTAAAGTTGAGACTATAAAGCCTTCTGTTATTAAAGGACTTTATGAGGCGGCAATAGGTGCGAACATTTATTATGTTTCAGAAGATGGAAAATATTTAATACAAGGACGATTAGTTGATATAGCGGCTCGCAAAGATTTAACAGAAGAAAAATTAAACGGTACTCGTAAATTGGCCATTGAGAACATGGGCAAAGAAAATATGATTATCTTTAAAGCTAAAATTCCTAAATATACGGTCACTATATTTACTGATATAGATTGTGGATACTGTCGTAAATTACATTCTGAGTTAGATCAATACACGGCTCAAGGTATTACTATTCAATACTTGTTTTATCCTAGGGCGGGTAAAGGTTCGGATTCTTACAATAAAGCCGTATCAGTTTGGTGTGCAGATGATCGTAATGCAGCGCTTACAGCAGCTAAAAAAGATAAAAGCATTCCTGTAAAAACTTGTGATAATCCAATCGATAAGCACATGAAATTGGCTGAAGAATTCGATGTAAAAGGCACGCCAATGATAGTAACGGAAAAGGGTAATATCCTGCCAGGTTATTTACCTGCAAAGCAGTTAGTTGAAGCCTTAGAGAGCGAGGAAAAGTCTCAGTAGAATAAAAGAATTGGAGTTAAGGTTGCTGCCATAATATGGAAGGTTGCTTTAATGTTGCACTTTTAGATGCTGCTTTTAAGGATGAAAGCAAGTAATAATTCCAGCAAAGACTTTTTAGTAAGAAGTATCAAAACCAATGCAGGGTTTGTTATGTAGGGACAGTTCGCGACCTGACCCTGCGGAGTAAAATGTGGCAATGGGGACGCTAAAATCGCAGTCCGTATCTAACCAACTTAAGCTATTGGTCTGTTTTATTTGCTGTTAATTGCTGCACTTATAATTAACAGGTGTTGCTTGTTGGTTGCTTGAATAGTAACCATCAGCAATATCGATATTGCCGTTGTAAGATAACTCAACAATTTGGTAAGAATTGTCAGTAAATTGAAATTTAGCTGAAAATTCTTTTTGGCTGTGAGTGATTAAGTCCTCCTGAGATCCTTTGAAAATAAATAGATGCGGATCAGGTGTGTCAATAATAGTGTTAATGGTAGAAATATGAGTTAACACGTCTTCTGTGTTATAAGTTTTGCCAATTAAGATATGATCTTTGTTGTATTCATAAGAAGTTCCTTGCTTAATGCCTGAATTAAAACAATCAGCAAGTGTCTTCCATCGTCCGTTAGTCATCGCAACAGGGATAACAGAGGGTGGCGGTGGCGCTATTGGTTTTGGTAGTGATAATTTAGTGCATTTAATTTGTTTGCTTACATTGATTTGACTATTGTCGCTATCTGTTCTTATTGATTCAGCGTCAATCTCTTCGGCTGAATCATTTAAATGAAGTTCATAGTCTATTGTTGCAATATGGTGCCCAGTAATATCGCCCTTATCTTGCAGTTGGAAAGAAAATAGCGAGGAACTTTTGTCAAAGTGAGTCTTTGATAAACTAATCATTCTGACGTTTTTATTTTTTAATAAAGTTTCGTCAAATAAATCAGTTAAAAACACAGGATATGCCGTGCTTTCGGTCTCAGAAAACAGTAGGGTTCCAACTTCACCAAAGGGGCAGTTGTAGAAATACTTAAAGCCCTTAACCTTAGATAAATAATCAGTATCTGATAATCTATTTCTTTGATAGGGCGTTTGATTTTTCTTAGTATCATTTGCATAGGCATAAGTTGAAAAAAGACCTAAAAGCATACTAAGTAAAATGCCAGAAAAAAGTTTCATACTGTTACCCTGTTTGAGATGTTTAGATTTATGTGCTGGTATAGAATAGAAGAGGCTTAAATTTAATTGGCGTAATTAGAAGTGCTAGGCAAAAAAAAGGCTGCGACTCTAATAAAGTCGCAGCCTTTTTAAGTAAGCGTTTAGCGATTAAGCTAAAGCTTTTACTTTTGAATTTAGTCTACTTTTGCCGCGTGAAGCTTTATTTTTATGGATAATGCCTTTAGTGACAGCAGAATCAATAATAGGCTCTACAATTTTATAGGCGGCTTGTGCTTTTTCTTTGTCGCCAGCTTTAACTGCGGCGAGTACTTTCTTAATAAATGTACGTAGGTTGCTACGTTGTCCTGCGTTGCGAATACGGCTTTTTTCCGCTTGTTTCGCGCGCTTTTTAGCTTGTGCTGTATTAGCCATAGTATCTCGAGCGTTGGTTTTAGTTTAGAGCTCCGCATTATCTTTTTAAATGTTATTATTGTCAACTATTAATATATTGAAATGGAATTGTATTGAGTCAACAATTGTTTAAGTCGACTGCTGTAGTGAGTAGTATGACGCTAATTTCTCGCCTTCTAGGTTTTGTGCGCGACATGCTGATCGCTCGAATTTTTGGAGTGGACATAGCAACCGACGCTTTCTTTGTAGCCTTTAAAATACCAAATTTGTTTCGGCGTTTGTTTGCAGAAGGCGCTTTTTCACATGTTTTTGTCCCAGTGCTTATCGCTAATAAATCGCAAAAAGGAAATGACGAATTAAAGCTATTAATAGAAAGAATTGCCGGCACCTTAGCTGTAATTCTCGCTGCTATAACTGTGCTTAGTATGATCATTGCTCCGCTATTAATTTGGATATTAGCGCCTGGCTTTGCTTGGCAAGGATTGCAACATGATTTAGCCGTACAAATGTTACAAATTACGTTGCCTTTTTTATTCTTTATTGGCCTAGTGGCCTTTGCTGGAAGTGTATTAAATGCATACGGCAAATTCGCTGTTCCTGCTATAACTCCGGTATTTTTAAATATTACCATGATTGTTGCTGCCATCTGGATTGCGCCGATGATGGATGTGCCTGTTATTGCTTTGGCGTGGGGAGTTTTTGCCGCAGGAATAGTGCAATTGTTATTTCAGATTCCAGCATTAATGCAAGTAGGTATTAATGTAAGATTTAAATTGGGGTTTCATGATTCCGAGGTGAATAAAATTTTAGGTTTGATGATGCCTGCCATATTTAGCGTATCAATAACGCAAATTAATTTATTGGTAGATACTTTAATAGCCTCGTTTTTAAAGACAGGTAGTGTTTCATGGTTATATTATTCAGATCGTTTAGTAGAATTTCCTATGGGATTGCTTGGCTTGGGGTTAGGGGCAGTCATATTACCTAGTTTAGCAAGTAGTCATGCTGCAGATGATCCTAAGACTTTTTCTAATTCCATGGATTGGGGTTTGCGCCTAGTATTATTGATTGGCATGCCTTCGACCCTTGGGTTGTTTTTTTTAGCTGAGCCAATGTTGTCTACGCTATTCCAATATAAAGAATTTGGTGTAACAGATGTTTTTTATTCAGGGCAGAGTCTTAAGGCTTATTCATTAGGTTTGATGGCATATATAGCCATCAAAGTATTAGTGCCAGGTTTTACCTCTCGACAAGATGTGAATACGCCAGTGCGTTTTGGGATGTATGCCATGCTGGCAAGCTTGGTTTTAAATCTTGTCTTGGTAATTCCTTTGGCTCATGCTGGCTTGGCACTCGCTACCTCTTTGGGAGCCTTCGTCAACGCAGTTTTGTTACTAAGGCAATTATTAAGGGCTAATGTGTATCAACCTGCTGGGCGTTGGGGGGTATTTATGGTTCGTATTTTAATAGCCAGTGTGGCTATGGCTGCAGTGCTTTACTATTGGGTTGATGTTACTTGGTGGTATCAATGGAGTTCTTTGCAGCGATTAGTCAATTTAATACAATGGATGGTGATAGCTGGGAGTGCTTATGTCGGAACGTTATTTATGTTAGGTTTTAAATGCCGACATTTAAAATAATTTACAAATAATGGGGTTATTTAAATAAATAATGAATACTATTTCTTATAGTTAGGTATAATGCCCGCTGGATTAAAAATCTGATTTACTCTCTGCTTACCTTTTCGATGTTTCTTTTGTTAGTAGCTCGTCCTTGTTTCATTAAGTAATTTCTAAATTGACCCACTTCCCGCCTTAACAGGCTTTATTACTTTATATTAAATTAAGGATTCATTATGTCTACTTTAACGACTGGCACAGTAAAATGGTTTAACTCAGATAAAGGTTTTGGTTTTATCGAACAAGCTTCTGGCCCAGATGTATTTGTACATTTTCAACAAATCAACAATTCTGGTGGTTATAAATCATTAGATGAAGGCCAAAAAGTACAATTCAGCGTAACTCAAGGGCAAAAAGGCCCACAAGCTGAAAATGTAACTGTTATCTAAATAAGCTTAATGCTTTAATTAATTTTATTAAAGCTATTGAACTTATTAATGCAGGCTATATTATATAGCCTGTAAAACTACTTGGGGGCGACATGGCTTCGACGTGGGTAGCAAAACCTTAAGTGCATGCCGAGGACTGTACACCTCGTAAATCCTACAGAAACTAAGTATTCGCAAATGACGAAAACTACTCAATGGCTCTAGCTGCTTAAACACAGCACCATTCCTTTGACCATCTGTGCTTATGCGGGTGGAGTTCAGTTCGCTGAACGCTCAGAGGTCATTTACATAAGATCGCGCTGAAATCCGTCCGGTGTGGATGCGCTAAAACCTTACGGAATCGCTGATGGTTTTCTTGGCTCGACGGGTGATCATTAGTTAAATTAAAGACGAGATAAGCATGTAGACCTTATGGCGGAGTACTTGCGGACGGGGGTTCAATTCCCCCCGCCTCCACCATCACAGCCCAGTAATACTGGGGTTCTTTTGAAAAAACGTCTCTTAGATTGGACTGAAATGGACTGTTTTGCCCATATTAGGGACGCTTTTAGAGACGCTTTTTAGTGAACATTTCAACCGCCTTTTCTCCAGCATCGGTTAGACTGTCATCTATGT
>Ga0194037_1002094_pt1 | contig 13668 bp, 14 predicted proteins | sample JunL306m_MetaG_FD_148653 | JGI IMG/M metagenome (GOLD analysis project Ga0194037, IMG submission 148653) | Anoxic zone freshwater microbial communities from boreal shield lake in IISD Experimental Lakes Area, Ontario, Canada - Jun2016-L304-6m | ecosystem: Environmental > Aquatic > Freshwater >...
TTCCAGCACTACGGGTAGGGGATGGTAATTGTGTGCGCCGTATTTTTCTTCCAACTCAAGAAAATACAAAGCTTCCCGGGGTATATGAATAGTTGATGTCATGGTACAAAAATTAAAAGAAAAAAACTGATGTTGAATGGGGATACGGTGAACCTGCCCCATTGTAGGGGCATGCAATAAGACTAAGCTCGATGATTGAGCAAATCAAGGTTGCTGAACAGAAAGGATATGTTAGTCGTCGTTTTTATTGCACTAAATTTGATGCAATATAAAACTATTTCATGATTTATACAATCCCCACCCAAACACGGATCGGACATGTACACCTGAAAGTGACCGATCTCAAGCGGTCGCTTGGTTTTTATCAGCACTTGCTTGGTTTTGACATCACACAATATTATGGTGATAGTGCGGTATTTCTTTCTGCAGGAGGATACCATCATCATATCGGACTCAACACCTGGCATAGTGAAGGGGCAGGACCTGCTCCGCAACGTGCAGCCGGTCTCTATCATGTTGCCATCCTGTATCCCACGCGGAAAGATCTGGCCGCTATTTATAAAAGGATCATGGATGCCGGATACCCGATCACCGGAGCCTCCGATCATGGAGTGTCTGAAGCGATCTATTTGAATGATCCGGATGGTAATGGAGTGGAATTGTATTGGGACAAGCCATCCAGCAGTTGGCCAATTGATGCAAAAGGCAATCTGGAAATGATCACTGCTGCATTGGATATACCTTCCTTGTTGGGTGAATTAGCCGGCTAACTGGCGGATATAATAATTTTTTCCAAGGAACCAGTCTGGGTTGCAGGGTTCCCTGAAGATTCCAAACACTGTACTTCCGCTTCCGCTCATGGCTGCGTATATGGCTCCCCGTTGGTAAAGTGTTTCTTTGATATTTTCGATCTCGGGATGCGCTTGGAACACCGGCCCTTCAAAATCATTTTTCAGATCTGATCGCCAGGTATCAATGGGTGCAGCGATAATTTTTCGCAGATCATTTTCGGGAAGGGCAGGGGTTAACTGCGCAAATGCCCATGCGGTACTGATATGGATTCCGGGGTTGATCAAAACAATATGGTAACCTTTAAGGCTGATGGGAACAGGTTCCAGTAATTCGCCGCGGCCACCGGCATAACAGGGTTTATTGATGATGAAGAAAGGGCCATCACTGCCCAGCGCTGCGGCATATTGCAACAGGGTTTTCTGGTCTAGTTGCAAAAAGAATTTATCATTCAATAAGCTTAAGGTGAAAGCCCCATCCGCTGAGCCACCACCCAATCCGGCGCCCATCGGTATCGCCTTATGCAAATGAAGTTTCATATCGGGCAGGAAGGGAAAATCTTTTTTCAGCAATTGATATGCTTTTACACAAAGATTATCTGAGGAAGAACCTTCTACGGTTAAACCGCTTTGTGAAAAAGAAAAGGAATTGGAGTTTTCTTTCGTGGGCAACAGTTCCAGTACATCAGTCAAATGAAGTGGATAGAAAACAGTTTCCAGGTTATGATAGCCGTCTTCCCTTTTGCCGAGGATATGTAATCCCAGGTTGATCTTACAATTTGGAAAAACGATCATGGTGGAGTTTTAAACCGGGTAATGAAAGGTTGAACCTATTTTTTCTTTCGGCTCTTGATCTCGTCTCGGATGGCGATGGCCCGAATATAATCTTCCTGTTCCAGTATTTCACTTAGCAAGGCATTCAGTTCTTCCAATGAAAGCGATTTAAGGTCATTGGTTCCACCGCTTTCAGAAGTTACGGTGGCTGCTTCTTTTTTATTGCTGCCATCTTCTTCCATAAATATGCCGGCCTGTTCCAAAATATTTTCATAGGTATAAATGGAGCAGCCGAACCGTACGGCCAGGGCCAGGGCATCGGATGTACGGGAATCAATATCTACGGTATCATTGGCCGAACTGCAAACCAGTTTGCTGAAAAAGATCCCTTCCTGCAGATCGTTGATCACCACTTCGTGCAATTCAACATTGAAGGCCAGCATAAAATTTTTCATGAGGTCGTGGGTGAGGGGTCGGCTCGGACTCATTCTTTCCAGGGCTACGGCGATGGCCTGCGCTTCAAAACCACCGATCACGATCGGAAGCCTTCGGGTTCCATTTACTTCTCCCAGCACCACGGCATAAGAATGCGTTTGGGTGATGCTGTGTGAAAGTGCCACAATTTCCAGTTCTATTTTTTTCATAGCCGTTCCTACTGAAATTTCATGCTGATTAGAAAGCAAATATAAAAACAAAAGCCTTTCAAATAATGTTGAAAGGCTTTTTATACATAGTTTGATGGAATTATGCCTGTTTTAGTTTCCTTACCGCTTCAATGATCTTGGGCATTACCTCAAAGGCATCGCCTACGATTCCATAATCAGCAGCTTTGAAGAAAGGGGCTTCGGGGTCTTTATTGATCACCACGATCACCTTGCTCCTGTTTACCCCGGCCAGGTGTTGAATAGCGCCTGATATACCAATGGCAAAATAAAGATTTGGGGCAATGGCCAGTCCTGTTTGACCCACATGCTCATGATGCGGCCTCCAGTCTACATCGGCTACCGGCCGGCTACAGGCCGTGGCGGCGCCTAATAATTTTGCCAGATCGGTTACCAGTCCCCAGTTCTCGGGTCCTTTTAATCCGCGGCCTCCGCTGATCACCAGTTCTGCCTCACTGAGCGGAACTTCACCTACGATCTTATTGCTATCGGTTACCTGCACTTTTGCAGCATCAAATTCAGTAGTAAAAGGACTCACAGTTGCTGAAGCAGTGCCCAGTACCACAGAATATGAATTCGGGTTAAGGGTAATGATCTTGATGGGCGAGTTGATGGCTACATGGGCAAATGCTTTTCCGCTGAATACATTTTTCTTTACCACAAATCCATTACTCAGATCGGGAAGGGCTACTGCGCCGGCTACCAGTCCTGCTTTTAACCGTACACTTAATCTGGGTGCGATGGCCTTGCCACTAAAATTATTTGAGAATACCACAACATTGGCATTGATGCTTGTGGCCGCTGCCGCAATGATCTGGGTATACACCTGAGCATCGATCTGGTTAAGGGTTTCATTGGCAACTGTATGCACCGTGCTGATGCCATAATGACCCAGTATGCTGAGCTCGTCTGTAACGGTACCCAATACGATCGCTTCTGCGTTGGTGCCGGTAAGTTCAGCGATCTTGGCAGCATAACTGGCAGCCTCAAACGAAGATTTTTTTATATGACCATCAGATTGGTCGAGGAAAACAAGTACTGACATATAATGCGTTTTATTTTTTTAAAATACTTTGGCTTCTTCATGTAATAATCTAACCAGTTCTTCCGGGGTATCCGGACTCACCAGTTTCACGCCCGCCTTTACAGGAGGAAGTTCAAAAGCCGATATGGAAGTATAGCTTTCGGCAGCCACAGGTTCCACTACTTTCAGGGGTTTGCTGCGGGCGCCCATGATCCCTTTCATGTTGGGGATGCGTTGTTCGGCCATTCCTTTCTGGCAACTCACTACCAGGGGTAGTTGCACTTTATTGGTTTCTTCGCCGGCTTCAATTTCGCGGATCATGGTGGCGTTGTTTCCTTCCAGACTGAAGGAAGTGGCTAGTGATACATAAGGGAGGTTGAGTAATTCTGCAACCATACCGCCAATGGAAGAACCATTGTAATCGATGGTTTCTTTACCGGTGAATACCAGGTCGTATTGGCCTTCTTTGGCGATGGCCGCGATCTGACTGGCGATAAAAAAACTATCATGACTATCGGCATTTACCCGAATGGCTTCTTCACCGCCCAGGGCTAAGGCCTTGCGGATAATGGGTTCGGTATCGGCCAGGCCAACCGTGATGAGGTGGATAATGATGGAAGGATCGGCTTCTTTGAGTTCGATAGCCTTTACCAGACTATACCATTCATCGTAAGGGTTGATGATCCATTGGATGCCTTCGGATGCGAATTTCGTATTGTTATCGGTGAAGGCTATTTTTGCCGTAGTGTCCGGCGTTTTACTGATGCAGACAAGTATCTTCATGAAAAACTGATTTTAAAATTAAAATGGTCAACTTTGCAAGAGCGCACCGTTTTTCATCCGGAAACAGTGAGCAGGATAAAAAGTTGTTTATGCAACTAATGCAAAGATAAGGCTTGAAGGAATAGGGTGCAAAAAAAAGAAAAAAAATAATTAAAACATGAGCAGGATCGAGAAATTATTGGAATATATGAAGACCTCCGACAAGGATAGTTTTCTGCAGCATGCATTGGCGCTCGAATACATCAAGGTTGGAAATGATGAGGATGCGAGGGCCCTGTTCAACGAAATATTATTGCGCGAACCCACTTATATTGGTTCTTATTATCACCTGGCAAAATTGCTGGAAAGGGTAGGAGATTTTGACCGGGCCATTCGGGTGTATAAACGCGGCATGGAAGAAGCTAAGCTGGCAGGAGATACCCATGCGTTCAATGAATTGAGGGCCGCGCTGGAGGATGTGGAGGAGTGACGGAATTTTGTTGGAGGTTGTCCCGAAAGCTTTCGGGAGGAAGTTGGAAGTTGGAGGTGGGCAGTTCATTAGGATTGAAAACTCCAAATTTAACGGAGTCCCTAAACAACTAAACAACTAAACAACTAAACACCTAAACCAACTTTAAACGACTTAAACCCTTAAACCTTAAACCTTAAACCTTGACCATACAGTTGTTCGAAAAATTCACCGCTTACATCAAAAAGGAGAACCTGTTCAATCCTGCAGGTAATCTATTGCTGGCGGTGAGCGGGGGAGTTGATTCGGTGGCGCTTTGTGAACTCTGCAATATGGCGGGTTATACTTTTAGTATTGCGCATTGTAATTTTCGTTTACGCGGCACTGATAGTGACCGGGATGAGGCATTTGTAAGGTCATTGGCCAAAAAATATGGAGTAGAGATTTTTGTAAAGGGATTTGATACTGCTGATATTGCAAAAGCCTCAAAAAAATCGATCGAAGAAACCGCCCGCGACCTCCGGTACGAATGGTTTCATCAATTAATCGAAGACTCCAAGAATTTTAATTCTCCTAACATCCAACATCCAACTTCGAACCTCCAACATGAGTTCTCATACATTGTCACCGCCCACCACGCCGATGATAATATGGAAACCGTGATGATGAATTTTTTCCGGGGAACGGGGATCAGGGGGTTGCATGGGATACTGCCCATTGTGGGCAGAGTGGTCAGGCCACTATTATATATAAGGAGGGCAGAATTGGAGGCTTTTGTTGAAGAAAAGGGGTTGGAATTCGTCACAGATTATACCAATGCTGAGAATATCTATACCCGCAATTTTTTCAGAAATGAGGTGGTCCCCTTGGTGCAATCGCATTTCCCGGAGGCATCCGAGAACCTGATCCGCAATATTCAGCGGTTCAGTGAAGCGGAAATCTTGTATAATCAGGCCATTGAATTGTACAAAAGAAAATTACTGGAAATTAAGGGAAATGAAGTGCATATCTCTGTGTTGAAACTGGCTAAGCAGTCTCCCTTACAAACCATTTTGTTTGAACTGATCCGTGATTTCGGATTCACTGCCCATCAAACAGATATGGTGCTGGGCTTGCTCAATAGCGAATCGGGGAAATATGTTCAGTCTGCCACACACCGCATCATCCGCAACAGAAAATGGCTCATCATTGTACCTAACCAACAGGAATTGCAGCAGCATTTGCTCATTGAATCTGCTGATGCGGAATTGAGTTTTGCCAGGGGAAGACTTGCTACAAAAACAATATTTTTTTCTGCACCGGCTAGTTCCGACCAGCTAAAACAACAAGACGCTCATACTGCATTGGTAGACCAAGCATTGATCAGCTTTCCATTGCTGCTCAGGCCCTGGAAGCCTGGTGATTATTTTTATCCGCTGGGGATGAATAAGAAAAAAAAGTTGAGCCGTTTTTTCATTGATCAAAAATTGTCGATCGCCGACAAAGAAAAAGTTTGGGTCATCGAATCTAACAAACGTATTATTTGGGTATTGGGAATGCGGTTAGATGATCGCTTCAAGATCCAGGAACATACGAGAACCGGGTTGCGGATAAGTTGGCAGTTGACGGTTGGCAGTTAGCAGTGGGCAGTTGGCAGTGGGCAGTGGGCAGTTGGCAGTTAGCAGTTGGCAGTTAGCAGTTGGCAGTGGGCAGTTAGCAGTTAGCAGTGGGCAGTTGGTCCCGTTAGCAAACGGGGGCAGTGGGAGGTTCATTCGAGATGGGAACTATAAAGCTAACGGAATCTCCTAAACGCCTAAACGCCTAAACACCTAAACACCTAAACACCTAAACACCTAAACTCCTAAACTCCTAAACTCCTAAACCCCTAAACGCCTAAACGCCTAAACGCCTAAACACCTAAACACCTAAACCCCTCAACTCCTCAACCAACTTTAAACCTTAAACCTTAAACCTTAAACCCTTAAACGATTTATACGTTATTAACGATGAAATTACACTCAACAAACTGATCTCATTCGTATTTTTACTACATACGTATACACTTGATTAGTAGATATACGAACTTATTTCAAATAGTAAAAATATTACATGGTTTTATACAATAAAAATGCCCCTACAGCGTATAAGTACTTTGGTAAAATCCAGCAAATTAATAGAAAACCAATATCTCATGAAAAGACTATTACTATTCATTAGTGTAGCTTCCCTTTTTTCTGTGTCTAAACTATCAGCTCAATCAGACGGAAGTCCCTACCGCCATAACTATATCATCATGCCCGGAAATCCGGCACCTGTAAATAATTCAGGTAATGGCGGACAAACCCCCAATAGCTCAGGATTCAGTGGAACCGGGGCCAATATCAATGTGGTGTATCACCGCATCAATTGGACCATCGATCCAAATAGTGCAACTAAAACCATTAGCGGTACTGTTGTCACTTATTTTAAAACCACGCAGGCCAATGTGAGCTCGCTGAGTTTTGATCTGAATAAGGCCTCTTTCAATAATGGTTCTCTTGTGATCACTTATCACGGATCTGCTTGTACAAAATCATTCCCTGCATCCGGACTGGTGAATATTGTCAACATCACATTGCCTTCTACCATTGTTGCAACGAATACACTTGATTCTATTTCCATTGCTTATTCAGGCATTCCACCGGGAGTATCCGGTGCAGCCGAAGGATATCAGGCTGGTGGTTCTGGTATAGATAAATATGTAATGACACTTTCTGAATCTTATGAGGACCGCGATTGGTGGCCATGTAAAGCAGATATGCAGGATAAGATCGATTCAATGGACATTAATGTAACCGTACCCTGGGTAACGGCCAGTGCCGATACTTTTTGGGTGGCTACCAACGGTAAACTTATTGATTCTACCATAACGGGTAGTAGCCGAACCTTCAAGTTTCAAACTCGATATGCCACACCTTCTTATTTAGTGGCGGTATCTGTAGCAAAATTCACCCGGTATTATCGGGTAGTGAATATTGGTGGTACCAATGTACAAGTGGCTTATTACCTGTTGCGGAATACAGCCAGTCAGCCTACCATCACGGCTGCCATGGATAAGATCAACCTGGTACTATCTGCCTTCAGTACAAAATTTGGCGATTATCCGTTCAAGTTAGAGAAGCATGGATTTTATGGGGGATTGTTGGGTGCGGGAGGAATGGAGCATCAAACCTTTTCTGCCATTGCCAACAGCGCCTTGTCTGATCTGCAAACACTAACACACGAATTGATGCACCAATGGTTTGGTGATAATGTAACTTTTGCCACTTGGAATGATCTTTGGCTGGCGGAAGGATTTGCCCGATACAGTGAAGCACTTGCCGGAGAACTGGTGCCTTCATTGGGCATCAATGCCTTTACTACCCGCAGTGGTTTCAGATCTGCAGCACTTGCTTCCACCACTGCCAGTGCCTGGATTCCCAACGCAAGTATGAGTACATCCGATCTGATCTGGAATACAGCCTATGGCTCTACCGTTTATGAGCGCGGATGTATGGTGGTTTCAATGCTTAGGGCACTTAGTGGGGATACAAAATTCTTTCAGGCAGTCACAAATTACCAAACCAATATGGCTGGCAGATCAGCTACTACCGATTCATTAAAAAATTATTTCAATGCCGTATTGGGTATCGATATCTCTAATTTCTTTACCGATTATGTTGGCGGCTCCGGATCTGCGGCTACCGCAACGGGTGGGGTAGGTAATCCTATTATTAATGTAAACTGGAATAGTCCGGCCACCAATAAACTGGTATTGCAGGTGGGAAGTCAGACACGTACTGCAGGCACCAATGTTACTTATTTCCGTGGACCGGTGGTAGTGCATGTTACGAATGCGGCAACTGGCTGGACAAAAGATACTACCATCGTGTTCTTCGACTGGGGTGGAGGTAATTTATCCTTTGCCGGAAACGGAGTAAGTGCACCTATTGGCGGCAACCTCTTGAGTTATAATTTATCATTTACACCAACGAATGTGTTTTATGATGATAGCGCTCGTACTATGTCAACCGGATCGATCTCAAAATTATCTACACTAGCCCTCAATTATAGCAATATCAAGGCCTATGAGAAACCGGGTATCGGTATTCAGGTAGAGTGGGCGGTGCAGAATGATATGCCCATCATTAAATATGAAGTAGAGAAATCTGCTGATGGAATTAGTTTCAACCTGGCCGGAACGGTAACGGCTACCGGAACTAACGGTAACGGTGCAGCGTACAGCTGGCTGGATGTGAATCCACTGGCCGGAAATAATTTTTACCGCGTAAAAGGCATTGCCTCTACCGGGGAGATCAGTTATAGTCATATCGTGAATGTGAAGACCGGAATACTGGATGCCCATATCAGCATCTATCCCAACCCGGTAGTGAATAAACAGATTAATGTGCAGTTCATGGGTGCCGATAAGGGCCTATACCAGATCAGGATCCTGAACAATACGGGTCAGCAGGTATTTAAGCATGATGTTTTACATACAGGAGGTAGTGCTACCGAGGCCATGGGTATCGGTAATGTTTCCGCCGGACAATATTTCATTGAGATAATTCATCCCGATCATACTAAAACAACGAGGCCAATTACGGTGTCGAATTAAATTGCTTGGATACATATAAAAAGAAGCGGCCGTTTAGAAGCGGTCGTTTTTTTTTGGAGCTGGGGGAAAGTGGTTTATTTGTTTAGGTGTTTAGGTGTTTAGTCGTTTAGCGCAGAGTATACTGTTATTCGGTCAGCTATTAACTAAAAAAAATAAAAAATGTTATTATTAGAATCGAAATCATAAAAACGGGGGTACGCCTAAACAAATAAACAACTAAACGTCTAAACCCCTAAACCTCAAAACATCCACAGTTTCCGCATTTAAACGTTTAATTCCCTACTCCTTCAAGCTTTTTGAATTATTTTCAACCTCTTTTTATTTGAAAATAATTTAAAATGTCGCATTTATATTCGTTTGAAAGGTTAAATGTTTGGCAGGAAGCCAGGCTATTAGCAAAAATGATTTATTTGGTTACAGACAGTTATCCTAAATCAGAAATCTTTGGCATTTCATCTCAAATGCGTAGAGCTGCAATTAGTATTTCATCAAATATTGCAGAGGGTTGTGGAAGAAGAGGAAAAAGGGATCAAGCTAAATATTATCAGATAGCATATTCAAGTGTATTAGAACTCATGAATCAAGTAATCATCAGCTTCGACCTCCAGTATATAAAGGAAATTGATTACCAACAAATTCGTCTACAATTAGAAAAAATAGGGGAATTTTTTAAATACACTTTGGAAAAAGGCAGCTTTGGAATAAAATAATCTTATTGTTTTAGCTCAATAGATTCGTGGGTCGGCCAAATACCAGTATGCTCTTCGCTAAACGACTAAACACCTAAACAACTAAACGACTAAACACCTAAACAACTAAACACCTAAACCCTCCTCTTATTCCCCAAATATACTCGGATGCTGCAACTGCTCAATAATATACGTGAACAGCTGTGGTTGCAGTGCGGCGATGAGGATGAGGGTGAATGCGAGTCCGAATAAGGAGCCCCATAGATGTGCATCGTGATTGATATGGCTGCCGGCCTTTTTGCCCATGTACACGCAGTAAATTACAAAGAGGATGGCGTACACTGCGGCTGAGATCTTGATGGCGCCATAGAGGTAGATGCTGGTCCAGGGACTGAATACGATACAGGCGAATACCACAGCAGATACGGCACCGGAGGCGCCCAGGGAGCGGTAGTTATAGTCGTCTTTATGTTTAATATAACTGGGAATATCAGAAATGATGAGCGCCATAAAATAGAGCAGTAAGTAGGCGAGACGGCCTCCCAATCCATAGAAAGCAAAATACAGTTCAATGGCCTTGCCAAAAAAGAACAGGGTGAACATGTTAAAGAACAGGTGCATATAGTCGGCGTGCAGGAAGCCCGAGGTTATGAAGCGCAAGTATTGGTTTTCGCGGGCAACGCGGTAGGGCCACATGATGGTTTTGTCTACCAGTGATGGGTTTGAAAATCCGATCAATGAAAAAATAACATTGGCTACAATGAGCCCGATGGTAACGGGATACTCAGAAAAATTCATGTGTCAGTATTTAGGCATTTAATTCAGTATCAAATCTAATTCATTTGATCAACTGTGGTGGTATTTTTCATTGCGGTTGATGCTGCAGGCCCTATAAATTTGTTCGGCCAGGATAAGGCGTACGAGTTGGTGTGGGAATACCAGGGGCGATAGGCTCCAGATATGGTTGGCGCGTTTCATAACGGCATCGCTTACCCCAAAAGCGCCGCCGATAAGGAAGATGAGTTGTTTGGTGCTGTCATTGGCGCGGGTTTGAATAAAGGCGGCCAGTGATTCGCTGCTGAATGTTTTGCCCCGTTCGTCGAGTAATACCAGGTAATCGTCTTTCTGTAAAAACCCCAGGATCATTTCACCCTCTTTTTTTTTCAGGTCGGCCTCACTGAGTGTTGCGGTGTTTTTTAATACGGGCAATATATTCCAGTCGATAGGGTAGTAGTGCGCAATGCGTTTGCTAAATAGTTCAATACCCTCCTTAACATAGGCTTCATGGTTTTTGCCTACCGACCAGAACTGAATTTTCATAGGGCAATTTAAAACATTATGATAACATGGGAATTTTATGCCCCTGGGCGGTTCGGAATTATGATAATTTATAATAAAAGACAAGTATATCCTTTATAAAAGAGGATAGGAATGTCTTTAAATTGAGTTTTGCCGCAAGGCTTATCACTACAAGGTTTAAGGGGGAGGGGTTTAAATAATGCACATCAAAAAAAATTGCTGGTTAAGAAATAACACTCAATGAAATTGATATAAAATGGGTTGCAAAAAATATCATTTTGCTGCCAATAATACATGATTCTTATTTTTCTTATTAGAAAATTAATTCATTTTGGCTATGTATATTTTTTTATTGTAAGTGTTAAATGTATAATGTTTAACATGCAGAAAGAGAATGAAAAAAACCACTCCTCAGTAATTACCACATTTTTATTGGGGTTAATACTAAAAAATTCTTGGAAGAAATACGAAACGCATATACCTTTGTATCGGATTTGTAAATAGTAGCCCTAACTAATATTTATGATCTATCCTCCAATATATCTGAAAGACTACTTTCAAGCTATTAGCTAGATTGCCTAAATCTGTTTAGTAACAAAATTTACCTGCACATTCATTTGTTTGAATGGCAATATTATTTGTTATTAAAATTATTTATTTAATTTATGTTTTTAATTTTGTATAGAAGAATGACTATATCCACCCTGAAGATCCATCAAGAGCTACTCCTATGCGCTATTGCCGCAACAGCTCATTTCCATCTTCAAGTATATTGGAATAGACCTTCCTTCTTCCCTTTAAAGAAGACTCAAGTAACCTATGTCAATACAAATACCCAACCACAATAATTTTAAAGTCACGATTATTATGAAATACTTAAGAACAAAAAATCCGAAATCCTATTCAGGGAAATTTTTTATAACCCTGTTACTTACACTAACTGTATTACTCAGTATGAGTTTTAATGCAGGTGCATTAACTAAAACCTGGTTGCCTACTAACGGAGGTGCCTGGACAACTGCAGCAAACTGGTCGGGTGGTGTTGTCCCTGCTAATGGCGATGATATCATTATCAACAGCAATCAGAGCATTAATATTACAGCTGTTCCAACTATATCATTAAATAGTTTAACGGTAACAGGTAATTGCTTATGGTCGGCAGCAATCACTGGAAATACCATTACCGTAACAAATACTTTTTATGTTGCTTCTGGTATTACATTTACCACTGGGTCTAGTAATGCCAGATTAAATTTTACATTAAGTGGAATTGGCACAATTGCCGGTAATTTTGCCTTTGATGCAGGTACTGGAACTAGAATTTTTACAGTATCTGGTACGTTGATAGTTTTGCCTACCGGTCGGGTTTATGATCCTATTCTGTCTACTGGAAGTCAATTCTCATTAAGTAGTGGAGCAACCCTTAAAATTGGACAACCAGGTGGTATCATCGCAGGTGGCCAAACGGTACAGAACACAAATGTTGCCATTTGTTTTGGAGGATCCTGTGCTTATAATGCCGCTGCAAATTATGAATATATTGGAACCTCAGCACAGGTAACAGGAGCAGGTTTACCTGTATCTGGTACATCTATTGGTAGTTTAACCATCAACAACACTGCAGGTGTTACACTTTCAGCAGCTGTAAAAATTACAAATACACTGGCGATCAATAATGGTGCAAAGCTCAATTTGGGTATATTTACCACTTCAACTGCTGGAAGTCTTTCTTTTAACGGAGCTGTTCAAGCTAGTGGTCCATGGGGATATACGGGTTCAGGGGCTGCAAATATTAATACCACCTATTTCGGAAATAATAGCGGAAAAGTAACCATTGGAAATGCAACTTTACCAATCTGCTCAATTAATTTATCATCTGCAGTAAATTCAGATAATCAGGCCTATTGTTTGGGTTCAGCTATAACACCTATAACTTATGTAACTACCTCTACCGCAACTGGGGCAACCGTAACAGGTTTACCAACTGGAGTTACTGGTTCATGGACATCTAATGTATTAACTATTTCCGGAACACCAACTGTTAGTGGATTTTATACCTATAAAGTAACCGCAACTGGATGTTCAACAACAAAAACAGGTACATTAAATTCTAATGTTTCTTTAAGATATACTTCACCTAACGTATACCTTCCAAGTACCCTGATCACACCCTTAAATCCAACTTATAATGGCACAGCAACCGTGTCAAATTATAGTATTAGTCCTGCTCTTACGCCAACCGGATTAAGTTTTAGTACTTCAACAGGAATCATTAGCGGAACCACTTCCGCCACTCCGGTAGGTTCGGCTACTTATACTGTTACTGCAAATTTATCCTGTGGTGGCAGTATCAGCTTTGGCGTGGTGATTGCAGTGGGTAATTATCGTTACGCAGTTGCTTCTGGTAACTGGAATTCAACCAGCACCTGGGCTGCCAGTTCAGGTGGAATCGCAGGGGCATCTGTACCTACTTCAGGTGATGATGTGTTCATTGGCGAAGGTGCAACTAGTTATACCGTCACTGTTCCTACAGGCATTAGTGCGGTTTGTAATAATTTAAATATGGGTTTAGATGGAGCAGCTGGT
>Ga0194037_1002096_pt1 | contig 13659 bp, 12 predicted proteins | sample JunL306m_MetaG_FD_148653 | JGI IMG/M metagenome (GOLD analysis project Ga0194037, IMG submission 148653) | Anoxic zone freshwater microbial communities from boreal shield lake in IISD Experimental Lakes Area, Ontario, Canada - Jun2016-L304-6m | ecosystem: Environmental > Aquatic > Freshwater >...
AGATATTGGTTAGTTATACATGAGAAGCATATATTTTGTCACGAAACAGACAAATCATGTTTTTAGCTTAAAAAAATCCCGTATTTCAATTAAGAAATACGGGATTTGAATATAATTGCCAATTTAAACAGACATTCGGGGAAATTTATTTTAACCATTAAAACAGGCTATCAATTGCATCCGTCATGTGCGACCAAAGGAATTTTTTCTTTTCTATTTTTATGTTTTGAATCATGTTCTCAGAACGTGAATTTTCAAAAAAATCAACTAGCGAGTCAGCAATTTGTTTTGGTTCGACATCAATTACATATCCTACTTTGCCATCGGGTATTGTTTCGGCCAATCCGCCCACATTAGTTACTAACATCGGTTTTTCAAAATGATATGCAATTTGACTCACTCCACTTTGAGTAGCGGTTCGATAAGGCTGAGCCACCAAATCAGTCAAACTAAAATAATTTCGAACTTCATTATCGGGAATAAATCCGGTTCGAAGTTCCACCACGGTTTCTAACTTTAAGCGTATAATTTGTTCAAGGTAAGGTTGAGGATTTTCATAAAATTCACCTGCCACAACGAGTTTCAATGGTAATTTTCGTAATCGCTCATCGGCAAATGCATCAATTAACAAGTCTAATCCCTTATAATGCCGGATAAATCCAAAAAACAACACATAATTATTTTGATCGTACAAACCAAGCTTCATGGCAGCTTCTTTTTTGGTCAGCAAATCGCCATAATGATCATAGATTGGATGGGGCGAAACCGTTTTGGGTTTGTTGTGCTTGTCAAACTGATTGATATCATCAATCACTGACTCTGCCATAGCTACAAAACCATCCATTGAGTCAACAAAATAACGAGGAAACAGCTTATCTAAAATGCTTGGTTCGTGTGGTATCATGTTGTGAATCAGACCAATAATTTTTGTTTTTGGTAAGCGAGCCAGTCTTGCAATAGTACCAAAACAGGGAGCAAAAAATGCCATCCAATAGCAAAATATAAGTTTGTCAGCAGATTTCTTTTTTATCATTCTTCCCACTTTTATCCAATTGAATGGATTCATAGAGTGAATAGAACGAGTAATTTTTAAGTCATTAGGAGCGGACTCGGTAGAATATTGTGATTTTCCGGGGAAAAGTAAGGCCGGATATTGAAGTGTGAATGTTATTATTTCAACATCATGGCCTTGTTTTGCATACTCGCGCGCCAAGCGCTCATTGTAAGCTGCTAATCCACCACGATACGGAAACGCTGTTCCAATTATGATTATTTTCATCCGTAAATGCTTGTATTAGATTGATAAGCAAATAGTTATATGCATTTTTTTAGTTGAATGTAATTCTAACATTATGGTTCAACCCTGATTAAAAAAATATTCAATTAGACTGCCTGCTTTAATTTTGCAAAAGTACGAAATAATTTGTTGAAGCATATTTTTCAGCAACATTTTTTTTGCTGAATTACAAACTACAAAATAAAGTTATCAAAAAAGGTACTGTAAAATCCAATACAAATCCATTGTAAATAGAAATTATAGAAAATTCAGTTCCCGAAGTACGTATTATTATTGGATAAGTTGTGTCCATAGTAGTTGCACCTCCGGCTGCAATGGGTGCCAAACGACCAAACCATCGAACCATTTGTGGAGCAAAACCAAGGGTTAATAACTCACGCATAATATTTGCCAACAATGCTATTGTAGCAAGTTCTGCACCTTTATATTGCGTAATTAAAATACTTGATAATGAATAATATCCAAACCCGGAGCCCACGGCAAGTAACTCAGAAAGAGTATGTTTAAAAAAACCTCCTACAATTAAAACGCCTGCTAGTGAACCTGCAATAGTAGTAACAGGTAAAAAAAGTACCCGTACGTTAATTTCACGAAATTGGTTGATTGTATCCGGCTGATGACCAATGCTAAAACCTACCGAAAACATCAAGGCGCTTAGCACATAAAAACTTATATCAACGTTTAGCCACGAAGCCGGAATCCAACGAAACAAGCCCATTAGTAAGCCTGCAGCAAAAAACAACAATATAATTAAACTTCCTTTCATTAATTATAAGTCTTGTTTGGGAACATTATTCATTTGTCTACACGAACAATATTCGAAGTTTGAAAGTGCAAATTTAGGAAATCAAGTACAAATTATAGAATATAATTCATCTGTTGTAGCTACAAAACGTGTTGCACCGGCCGCTTCAAGCTCCTTTTTGGGACGAAAACCCCAAAGCACGCCTACAAAAGGCACTTTGCTATTATATGCAGTTGCAACATCTACTCCCGAATCGCCCACATAAAGCACCTTTGATTTTTCAGTTCCGGCAATTTGAATAATTTCTTCCAGAATGCCCGGATTTGGTTTAACCGGATAGCCTTCACGTTGTCCAAAAACAGCTGTAAACTGAATGTCGGGAAAGAATTTATCGACCAACTGAACGGTGGCATCATGCACTTTGTTAGAAGCAACTCCGAGTTTAATTCCTTTATTTTGGATATCTATCAGTAAATTTGAAATTCCTGGGTATGGCTTTGTAAATTCGTCGGCATGAACAAAATAATGTTTGATAAACTCCACTTTCAACATCGAAATAAAGTCGGCATTTCGTTTATCTTCCGGTAATGCGCGTTCCAGCAATTTATTTACTCCATTACCAATAAAATAGCGGTACGCTTCGAGGGGATGCGTTGGGAAATTATATGCCTGCAGGGCATGGTTTACACTGTTTGCCAAATCCTCAATAGTATCTAATAGTGTACCATCAAGGTCAAAAATTACGAGTTCAGTAGTCATGTAAAAAATCTTTATTATTAGCTTACAAAAATAGTAAAAAATGAACGGGACTCTATAAACTTGGAATGCTCATTCCGGTTATTTTGCGATACAAATCCAGCGCGTAAATATCGGTCATGCCCGAGATATAGTCCAACACCGACATTACTTTGCCATAAATGCTTGGACTGTCGGTTTCGTATTGCTCGGGAATGCGCATCAGCAATTGCTTCGAATAGGCTTTCTCGGGGCTCAGCACCGCTGCCACCAGATGCTCGAGTAATGTAAGAATGATTTTGTATCCGGCCAATTCCACATCAAGCACTTCTTGCGAGCGGTAGATTTTTTTGAATGCTGTTTTTGAACAATTCTCGTAAGCTTCCACCGATTGTTGTGGAAGTTTTTTGATAAGCGAAGAAGTGAAAGTTCCACTCAGAATTGCTTCTTCATTTTCGGCAAAAACAGCCGAGCTTTCGTCAATCAGTTGCCCTATAACCGACGAGCGGAGATAGGCAATTTGCTCATTTACATCACTTACCATTTCCATCGTTTCCATTCGGCGTGCTTTTCGAGCATCATCGAAAAAACCCAACAACAGATTTTTGGTTTCGTCCGTTGTCAAAATCCGAAGCTTGTGCGCATCCTCAATGTCCATAATCTGATAGCAAATATCGTCAGCTGCTTCCACCAGATACACGAGTGGGTAACGGGCAAAACGATTTGGATTTTGTGGCGAACGTGGAATACCCAGCTCAGCAGCAATTTTTTGAAAATCAGCTTTTTCCGAGTCAAAAAAACCGAATTTTTGTTTTTTCGGGTCGGAATAAACAGAAGCGTAAGGATATTTGACAACCGAAGCCAGAGTGCTGTAAGTGAGCACAAACCCACCCGGTCGGCGACCGTTGAATTGATGCGTGAGCAGTCGCAGTGCATTGGCATTTCCTTCAAAACAAATAATATCGCGCCATTCTTCTTCACTCATTTCAGCTTTCAGGTTCTGACCGTTTCCTTCGGAGAAATAGGTAGCAATGGCTTTCTCGCCCGAATGACCGAAAGGAGGATTGCCCATGTCGTGAGCCAGACAAGCGGCCGAAACAATAGAACCAATTTCTTCCAAATACGGCGTATCGATATTTTTTTTCGATTTCAGGCGGTGTGCCACATTAACGCCAAGCGAGCGGCCTACGCAAGCTACTTCAAGGCTGTGAGTCAGCCTGTTATGAACAAACACACTTCCCGGAAGCGGAAAAACCTGCGTTTTATTCTGCATACGGCGGAATGGTGCCGAAAAAATCAGTCGGTCGTAATCGCGCTGAAACTCGCTGCGGTCATCGTCCCGTTTCGCATGGTACGATTCCTGTCCGAAACGCTTGGTTGATAAAAGTTGATTCCAGTTCATTCTTTAAGATTATATAAAGTTAGAAAGCTCGTAAAGTTTTTAATGTCAGTTCAAACCGCAACTTTTTAGTTTATGAACTTTATACACTTTCTACTAATTTGGCATATGATAATTCTTAAGTTCTTTTCTATAAATCTTGCTTTTCCCATCGGTAACTTTGTCCATCCATGCCCAAAATTTGTCGCCATGGTTCATTTCTTTGGTATGGCACAGTTCGTGAAGTATCACATAATCAACCAGATGAGCCGGAAGCAGCATCAGGTAAAGCGACAGATTGATACTTTTTACCCGCGAGCAACTTCCCCAACGGGTTTTACTCGACTGTATCTTCACATCAGAGAATGTAAAACCATATTTATCGGCTAATTGTTTGGTTCGTCCGGGCAAAAGTCGTTTGGCTTCCTTGCGCATAAAATAGCTGATTCCATTCCAGAAAAACTGTTGATTTTCTGTGCTTGTACAATCCGTTCCGTTTGGAAATTCAATGTTAAGTATACCTGCTTTGAGCGAAAAATAGATATTTTTACGAATTACCGGTCTGGCTTCCACTACAAAAGTCAGTGTTTGCAGTCGGGACTTTTCATCAATAAGAATATTCCGTTTTTCAAGTCCTTTTTCGAGTTTTTCCTGCTTCTGAATGAGTTTGGCACGAATGGAATTGATAAATTTCATTGCTTCAATCTCCGTGGCATGCACGGGCATAGTCACTTTCAAACCGTTGCTCAGAATCCTCACTCGTATGTACTTCGACCGCTCATGGCGCACGAAATCAATAGTTCCCAATTCTGAATCAGCATGCATAGTTTGACGATATACGGTAAAATCTATTTGATAACAGTACAAAGGTACATTTTTTTGAGTAAAAATATGAATATATAGTTTGAAACGAATAACTTTGTACAAAATTTTGAAAACAAAGCTAAGATGATAACTGCTAAAAATATTCGCAAAAGTTTCGGCGATTTGGAAGTACTTAAAGGTGTTGACTTAACAGTCAATAAAGGTGAAATTGTATCAATAGTGGGTCCAAGTGGTGCCGGAAAAACAACTTTATTACAGATTTTAGGGTCGCTTGACAAACCAAATGAAGGTGAAATACTGGTTGATGGAATAAATTTTAGTCGGTTGGGCGATAAACAACTTGCTGAATTCCGGAATAAGCACATCGGTTTTATTTTTCAATTTCATCAACTGCTGCCTGAATTTACTGCACTTGAAAACGTAATGATTCCGGCATTAATAGGGCGTTCGGACAAATCGAAATCAGAACTAAAGGCAAAGGAAATTTTATCCTATTTGCAACTTAGCGATCGCATGGAGCATAAACCGGGCGAACTGTCGGGTGGCGAAAAACAACGCGTAGCAGTGGCAAGAGCTTTGATTAATGAACCATCTTTGATTTTGGCAGATGAACCTTCGGGAAGTTTGGATTCAAAAAACCGCGACGAACTGCATAAATTACTTTTTGACTTGCGTGACAAATTTGGACTTACCATTGTTATTGTAACACATGATAAAGAATTGGCAGCACTTTCCGACAGGATTATTGAAATGCGCGACGGAAAAATCTTGACTAATTAGGTATTGGAACTCTATTTTTAACTAATGTATGGCATCTGGTTAATTCGCTAATACTTACGTGTTACCGAAAATGATGTTTTTGGGAAAAACAATACAGGTAACGAAACGCCTACTACAAGTGCAAAAAGAACGAACATAGTTGTCAGTCCGTTATGAAAAAAATCCAACATAAATCCTTGAGCTTTAATGCTATCTGAGGTACGCATAAATTTTATAAGTCCCAATATAGTTCTGTATGCAAATAATCCCGGTATCATGGGTAGAAGTGATGGAAACGAAAAAACTTCGGCCGGGCAATGAATAATTCGGGCAAACAAAATACTGAGCAATCCGATACAGGATGCAGCCACAAACGTTGCCAACGAAATTTCTAATCCGGCTGAATGTATCAGTCCAAACCTAAGACCATGACCAATCGCTGCCAGCAATGCAGAAACAGCTATGGCTTTACGTGATGGATTGGAAATTACCGCAAAACCAATAGCTGCAATGGCTGCAAGTGCTCCATCAATAACAATTAAACGAATCATTTCTGTATTTATCATAGCTTTTCTAATCCTAAAATTAACATGGAAGTAAACAATCCAACAGCAATACAAACAATCAGACTCGATGCATTTACCAGTCGGGCAATACCCGTAAGTACATGACCTTCAATAATATCAAGTATAGAATTGATAAGCGGAACACCAGGAATAAGAAAAAGCACACTCGATGCCAATGCCACTTCGGGTGTAGTGCCTAAATGAAAAACGTAGCCCAACCCTGCCAACAAGGAAGCCACAAATGCACTGGTAGTAAATACAATGAGGTGGTTTATATGTTTTTTAATCATTTCCTGACGGGTAAAGAATCCGACTAGTGTGGCTAAAAAAACAAGCCCTACTGCATATAAATCGCCTTTAAATAAAGCACAAAATGAAGCATTGGCACAACCCACTAATATCAATACCAACCAACGTGAAATGCGTTTTTGGGTAACAATATCGTGAAATCTCAACTTTATTTCATCGTAGGTCAGATTTTTGTCAAAAGTATCCCAGCTCAATGCACTCAAGTCAGATACAATTCTAAAATTAAGTGCCAACGGACGATTCTTTTTTATTACTGTCAATCGGTTTGTTGAGTCAATTTTGCTGGTAATGGTCATCATAATACTAAGCTGAAAAACGGACAATTCAATGGAATATCCAAATTTTTCGGCCATGCGCGAAATATTTTGAGTAATTCGCATAGTGTGTGCGCCAGTAGTCATGAGTTCGGCTGCTATGTCGGTCAGTAAATCGGCAATTTCCTGAATGCTGGCTAAAGTGTTGTTTGGTTTAATGGTCATTTGAAACAAATAAAAAATGAGGCTGCAAAGGTAATAAATATCGTACAATAATTTGGCTGTAAGGCTGATTATTACTAAAATTGCAAAAGCTTTTGAAAAACGCTGAACTAATTGAATTTCCAACTGTTTTTTATGCAAATACCGAATAAATAAACCGAAATGAAAACTGAAAAATTTGATGTTAGTGGTATGTCATGTGCAGCCTGTGTGGCGGCAGTTGAAAAAACCGTTAGTAAATTACCGGCTGTAAAAACAGTGCAGGTAAACTTATTAACCAACAGTATGACTGTGAATTATGACGATTTGCATTTAACCACCGACATGATCGAGAAATCGGTTGAGATGGCTGGTTATGAAGCCCATTTCAGACCAATTATGCTAAACAACAAACAGAAATCAACACCCAAAATTGATTATGTGGCTGAGGAAAAAAAAGAATTAAAGAGGCATTTTGTTATTTCGGCTGTATTTTTGATTCCATTGCTTTATGTTTCAATGGGTCACATGATTGGACTTCCATTCCCTGATTTTTTTCACAATTCGGAATATACATTTTATGTAGCTTTTTTACAGTTTTGGCTTTTACTTCCAATTGTTTACAATAACCGTAAATATTTCATAAACGGTTTTAAATCATTATTTAAAGCCGCACCCAACATGGATACATTGATTGCCATTGGATCGTCGGCAGCTATCCTATACGGTTTTTATGCACTTTTTCGTATTTATATCGGATTAAAATACGGCTATACCCAAACGGTGGATCGCTTCATGAATGATTTGTATTTCGAATCGGCAGCCACGATACTTACTTTGGTTACACTCGGTAAATACCTCGAAGTAAAATCCAAAAGCAGAACTTCCGACGCACTTACACGCTTAATGGATTTGTCGCCCAAAACAGCCAATGTAATAAGACATAAAGTTGAACTTGAAGTTCCTGTTGAAGAAGTGGAATTGAATGAAATGGTGGTAGTGCGTCCCGGTCAACGAGTGCCGGTTGATGGTGTAGTGCTTACCGGAAATTCTTCGGTTGACGAATCGGCACTAACAGGCGAAAGCATGCCCGTTTTCAAGCAAAAAGGAGATAAGGTATTATCTGCAAGTATCAATAAATCAGGCTCATTTACAATTCGGGCTACTAAAATTGGGAATGACACCACATTGGCTCAAATCATTAAATTGGTTGAAGAGGCCTCATCGTCCAAAGCACCCATTTCCAAATTGGCTGATAAAATTAGTGCTATTTTCGTACCGGTGGTTATTGGTATTGCCATACTTACAACTGTGTTTTGGAAACTCGCGGGACAACAGTTTGATTTTGCACTTACAATGGGAATTGCTGTTTTGGTTATTTCTTGTCCGTGTGCTTTGGGGCTTGCCACTCCGGTAGCTATCATGGTTGGAACTGGTAAAGCTGCCGAGTTTGGCATTCTGTATAAATCGGCCGAATCGCTACAAGCTGCCAGTAATATTAACTGTGTGGTACTGGACAAAACCGGCACGCTAACCGAAGGAAAACCCAAAATAACCGATATAATAATTGCTAATGTAAAAGACCAAAATGAATTATTATCCATAGCAGCAGCACTCGAAAAACCTTCGGAACATCCGGTGGCAGGGGCAATTTTAGAAAAAGCCCAAGAAATGAGAATAACAATTCAACCCATCGAAAATTTTAAATCTTACCCGGGATTGGGAGTCTCCGGAATTATTTCCGGTCAAAAATATTTTGCAGGAAATCTGAAATTTATAGCTAAAAATAATATCTCAACTATTGATTTAGACCCAATTGCAAATCAGCTTGCCGACCAAGCTAAAACGCTTTTGTATATTAGCACCGAAACTGAATTGCTTGGAATTATGGCTGTAGCCGATGTGCTAAAACCCACAAGTATACAGGCAGTTGCGCTGCTCAAAACGCTTGGTTTTGAAATAGTTATGCTTACCGGCGACCACATAAAAACCGCAGAAGCCATTCAAAAACAACTTGGAATCAGCAGAGTTGTTGCCGATGTACTGCCTCAGGGCAAGGATAAAGAAATAGCGCGACTTCAAAGCGAAGGAAAACGGGTGGCAATGATAGGCGATGGAATTAACGATTCGCCGGCACTCATGCGCGCTGATGTTGGCATTGCCATTGGTGCAGGCACTGATATTGCCATCGAATCAGCCGGAGTGGTACTTATGCGAAGTGACTTGCTCGATGCCGTTAGCGCATTACAACTAAGTAAGGCTGTGATGCTGAATATCAAACAAAATCTATTCTGGGCATTTTTCTATAACATTATAGGCATACCGCTGGCAGCAGGTGTGTTTTACAGTTTGCTCGAATGGCAACTCAACCCAATGATTGCGGCTGCGGCCATGAGCTTCAGCTCAGTTACCGTGGTGCTAAATGCCTTGCGATTGATTCGTTTTAAACCCGATTTTTCCTAAATAAATCTCAATTATAAATATCTTAATAATTAAAAACTATGTCAGAAAAAATATTATTAATCAAAGGAATGAGCTGCGGACACTGTTCGGCTCGTGTTGAAAAAGTGTTGAATGCCATTGATGGGGTACAAGCCAAAGTGGATTTAGATTCAAATTCGGCATCACTCAATTTATCGAAAGATGTAAGCGACGAAATTTTGAAAACAGCTGTTGATACTATTGGTTATGAAGTGGTAGGTATAAAATAAATATTCGCCAACCATCATTAAAAACAGCAATTAAAATTGAAATAATTCCAATTTTAATTGCTGTTTCTGAGAATTAGTTATATTTGCAGCACTTAACCTTTATCAGTTTTGCAAAATATGAGTAAATCAACTAATTCGAATGGTTTGTTTTTATTATTAACCATCGTGGGTCTTGGAGTTTACCTAATGTATTACCTGAATAGTGATACCGATTTCAGTATTTTAAATGGCGAGTCACCAAATCCTGCTTTTCATTCCATTAAAGTGCCTCAAGCAGGATATTCAAATGGAAGTAGCTCGGTACCATATACACTGCAAACCACTCCATCAAATCCGATATTAAATGTAAATAATGGTCAATACTCTTCCGGTGCTAATCCATCCAATAGTAATCAAAATGCAGAAAGTCAAATAACATCAAAAATCAATGTTATTTTGAAAATCAAGGAAAATGGTCAGGAGGCAGCTGATAACTCAGAAATGAGTACCTTAAATAAAGGGAATAAACAAGACCATTCTTACATACTCGATCCAGTTATATCAGCGGTTGATATTCCATCTTTTGTTCATTCAAAATAGCTAAACACAGCATATCTTACAATTTTTTCTTCAACGAAGTGTAAGTCATACAAATTTCATTGTTATAACGCGTTTTTCAAATCTAAAAACTTGCCGGTATATGATGTTTTGCATTTTTGCAAAGCTTCCGGAGTTCCTTCAAACACCACATTTCCACCTTTATCGCCACCCTCGGGACCAATATCAATGATATGGTCGGCGCATTTTATAATTTCAATATTATGTTCGATAATAATTACCGTATGACCTTTGGCAATCAAGGCATCAAAGGCTTTCAGCAGTGTTTTTATGTCGTGAAAGTGAAGTCCGGTAGTTGGTTCGTCGAACACAAAAATAGTTGGTTCAGGCTTTTCGTTGGCAAGAAATGAGGCTAACTTCACGCGCTGACTTTCACCGCCCGAAAGTGTACTGCTCGATTGTCCGAGTTTTACGTAACCCACACCCACATCTTGCAGCGGTTTCATGCGTTTAACAATTTTCTTTTCGGTGTTGCCACTCTGTGCCGAGAAAAATTCAATGGCTTGATTAACAGTCATTTCAAGCACATCAAAGATATTTAAACCATTATAATGAATATCCAAAATATCTTGTTTAAACCGTTTTCCATGACAATGTTCGCATTCCAACACCAGATCGGCCATAAATTGCATTTCCACGGTTACCGCTCCCTCACCCTGACATTCCTCACAACGACCGCCTTCGGTATTAAATGAAAAATGCGAAGCCGAATAATTCATTTGTTTCGATAATTGCTGGTCGGCAAAAAGCTTGCGAATTTCATCATAAGCTTTGATATAAGTTACCGGATTGGAGCGTGACGAACGCCCAATAGGATTTTGATCCACGAATTCAATGTCTTTGACCAAATGCATACTGCCTTTAAGGGTTCCAAACTGTCCGGTTCGGTCGGCCACACCACCGTAATGTTTTTTCAGGGCCGCATAACACACATTACGTACCAACGAAGATTTTCCCGAACCGCTTACCCCGGTAACTACCGTCATCACATTCAATGGAAATTTCACGTTGATACCTTTCAGGTTGTTTTCACGCGCGCCCAGAACTTCAATATAGTTATTCCATTTGCGGCGATGCGTTGGAATATCAATCTTTTCCTGACCAAACAGATATTGTAACGTAAATGATTTGGATGTATCAAAAACTCCCACTTCAGGGGGTTGGGGGGCTCCCTGAAAAACCACTTCGCCACCTTTGCGTCCGGCATACGGACCAATATCGATTATATAATCGGCAGCACGCATAATTTCTTCATCATGTTCCACCACCACAACTGTATTTCCTATGTCGCGTAACTGTTTCAGCACTTTAATCAGCAAATGGGTATCGCGGGAATGAAGTCCGATACTTGGTTCGTCCAAAATATACAACGAACCCACCAGACTGCTTCCCAATGAAGTGGCCAGATTAATACGTTGACTTTCGCCACCCGAAAGGGAATTTGATAAGCGGTTCAGTGTCAGATAACCAAGTCCTACATCCATTAAAAAATCTATGCGGTTATTTATTTCAATCAATAATCGTTTGGCAATGGCTGCATCTTGCTCATCCAGTTGAATGTTTTTAAAATAATCATTTAGTTTTTGAATGGATAAAAGTACAAGTTCCGAAATGGATTTTCCGCTCACTTTTATGTACGAAGCTTCTTTTTTTAATCGACTACCTTTGCACGTATGACAAGTGGTTTTACCTCGGTAGCGAGCCAGCATAACGCGGTACTGGATTTTATACTGGTTGGCTTCCAGCATTTTAAAGAAAGCATTCAGCCCTTCGAAATGTTTGTTTCCCGTCCAAATTAACTGGCGTTGTTCGTCAGTTAGCTCATAATAAGGCTTGTGAATTGGAAAGTTAAATTTTGAAGCTGAATGAATCAACTGGTTTTTCCATTCGCTCATTACCTCTCCTTTCCAACAAGCCACCGCATCTTCGTAAATTGATAGCGTTTTGTTTGGCACCACCAGATCTTCGTCAATGCCAATAACCCGTCCAAAACCTTCACAAACCGGACAAGCACCTATTGGACTGTTGAAACTGAATGTATGCACAGTTGGGGTTTCAAAATGAATACCGTCTGCTTCAAAGCGCTTTGAAAATGATAGAATTTCAGGTATTTCGTTATTATAAATTTTTAGTACACAAATTCCGTTTCCTTCAAAAAAAGCCGTTTCAACCGAGTCGGTAAGCCTACTAATGGTTTCCTGATTATGATTAATGGATAAACGATCGATAATCAAATAAACTTCGGGATTATTATTTCTACCGGCATTGGATTTAATAAAATCGCTTATATGTAAGGTTTCGCCATTCACATCAATACGGCTGAATCCCTGCAATTGAAGGCTGTAAAGTTGTTCTATCAGCGGACGGTCAGTAGTGGCAATAACGGGAGTCAGTACCATAAGCCGTGTTTCGTCGGCATATTGCATGGCAGCATCTATCACATCCTCCGATTCGTGTTTTTTTACCAGTTCACCCGAAATGGGGGAATAGGTTTTGCCAATTCGGGCATAAAGCAGCTTTATATATTCGTAAATTTCGGTGGAAGTACCAACCGTAGAGCGCGGATTTCGGGTATTTACTTTTTGTTCGATGGCAATAGCCGGCGGAATTCCTTTGATATAATCCACTTCGGGTTTGCTCATACGTCCCAGAAACTGACGGGCATATGATGAAAGACTTTCCACATAGCGGCGCTGTCCTTCGGCATAAAGTGTGTCGAATGCCAGTGACGACTTTCCTGAACCCGAAAGTCCGGTAATCACAACGAGCTTGTTGCGCGGAATTTCTACATCAATATTCTTTAAATTGTGAACCCGAGCACCTTTAATTAGTATATTTCCTTGTTTCGACATGATTTGTTTAGTTCGTAGTTCATAATAGGTAATTTATAATTCATAAATCTATGTGAACAATAAACTCTTAAGAAACAAAAGATTAATAGAACGCAGATTTTCGCGGTTTAAGCTGATTTTAAACGGATTATAAAAATGCAAGCATTTTTGATTTTGCTCTTTAATCAATGCCGATTTATCGGTATTTCTAATCAGTTTTTTTATCCGTCTAATCAGTGTAAATCAGCGTTCCAATCTCTTTTCTTTTGTTTCATTTTATTTTTAGATTGGTATTTCCAATCTGTAATGCTATCAACTAAATTCGACCTGCAAAGATACGATTTAGGAAATGAAAAATAATGATTCCATCATCAATAAAGCTAAAACTATATTTGAACCAAAAATGTTTTCGAAATGGGAATATGCATTTTTTAAGATGAATAAATACAAT
>Ga0194037_1002098_pt1 | contig 13652 bp, 9 predicted proteins | sample JunL306m_MetaG_FD_148653 | JGI IMG/M metagenome (GOLD analysis project Ga0194037, IMG submission 148653) | Anoxic zone freshwater microbial communities from boreal shield lake in IISD Experimental Lakes Area, Ontario, Canada - Jun2016-L304-6m | ecosystem: Environmental > Aquatic > Freshwater >...
TGCGGGGATAGGCTGGGCACGCTCAGTGCTGCTGTATGGATTGCCAATAAAGTTTGAAGTCACAGATTGGGGAGAGAGGCAATTGTTTCATAACCGGAACGTGAGTAAATGGCTATGCTGCGCCCTGTTGACCGCTCCCCTTGGCATAGCAACTGTGCGTGCCGAAGAGCCAGAGGGTATCGTCGGAAAGAACGAGTGGCTCTTCAATAAATACGAAGTGTTGAAATCAAGCGATGCAGCGCAGACGGCCCAGTCCATAGAGCTCATCGGGCGGTTCAATAAAGTTCTTATGGCCAACGGCGTCAGTTTGGCAATGACCATGGTGCCTTTGAAGATGCGCATCTATTCGGAATATCTTCCGGATAGCGTCAAGCTCACAGACTACATGGCGGGCAATTACGAGCAGATAAGCAAAGCGTTACAGGCAGGTGGAGTGACGCTGATTGATCTCAACACGCCCTTCATGAACAGCCCGAAGCGCAATTCGGACACCCCCCTGTTCTATCGGCTTGACTCGCACTGGAACTTGACAGGGGCCATGCTTGGGGCAGAAACCGTCAAGGCAGGCATCGTCGCCAACAAGGTCCTCAAAGGGGCACTCGATGCGACGCCTGAAGTGGCGTACAAAATGAATGTTGGCAAGCGCAAACTTATGTCCAAGGGACGGAATTTACTTGCGGTATTGCCGCGCAATTCTGGCCCCTTTGCACCCGAACAAATCACGCCAGTCAACGTGATCAGAGTACCGGCATTGAGCGAGGACAGCCGTCCGGCGATGGGGATCACAGTTGCAGGTAGTAGCTCCTCGCAAGAATGGACCGGCTTTTTGGATGCGCTGCGCTATGTGCTGCAGCGCGATATTTTGAATGTTTCCGTGAATGGTGATGTCGGGCCCTGGGTTGGCATGGAAAGGTATTTACGCAGCGATGCATTTCAATTAAACGCACCAAAGTTGCTGATCTGGGAGTGGGCTGAGTTGACCGTGCATGCCCCACCGGATTACCAGTATCAAGAACCCCGCTATGTCAGCAACAATACTGAATGGCTGTTGCGCGCCTCAGCCTGGGTGCAGGCTGCCTGCAAACCGTCCACCGTGACGGCAAGGTTGGCACAGGTCGGTCTGGCTGCAAATGCCGTCAACATGAAGGGCAAAGATGTGGTCACCGGGCCAACCAACGAGAACGAATTTATCGAAATTACTTTTGATAAACCGCTAGAAAAGTTGGATTACCTTGTGGCACGCGCCGTCACAAATGGATCAAAAAACTTGATTCTGGAAGGTATGGGCCCGGGCACTACCACTCGCCGCTTCACGCTGAATGTACCGGGCGATGATGCCGCCCACATACTCAAGACACCACTGCCGTCGAACGGCGGTGGTTTTTCCAGGGTGCGAGTTTACCCAGGCAAGAGCGATGCTTTTACTCTAAAGGATTTACAAATCTGCCGTCAACCCGAGGATCTTCTCAAGTAAACCTGAATTGGGGCTAACCTTCAGGGTGAGCGACGTTTTACATCTACATCATTGATTTATAAAGATAATTTCACATATATCTGATGCCAAATCACCAATTCAGGTAGAAGTAGAGTATTCAAAGATGAAACATCAAAACTTTTTTCCATGTATTGCTTCGTTATGGTTGCTCAGTACTTGCGGGATTTCCCACGCCCAGGACAGTTCAGTGATAGTCGGAAAGAATGGCTGGCTGTTTGGCAACTATGCATTAGTGCAGGAACAGCAGGATTCGGAAGTATTGGCGTCGGTCGAACTGATAAAGAAAGCGAACCAAATACTCAAGAAGGCCAATGTGAGACTCGTCGTGATTACGGTTCCATTCAAAATGGAGCTCTATCATGAATACTTGCCTGATGGCATCGAGTTAAGTCGATACATGAAGGACTTTAATGATGCAACCCTTTCTCGTTTGTCAGAAAGCGGTGTCGCAGTAATTGACCTTAAGAAGGCATTTAACCAAGCGGTTCAAAATGACCCGCAGAATCTTCTGTTCTACAAGTTGGACACGCATTGGACCCACTCAGGCACTATTGTTGCGGCCAAAACTGTACAACAAGGTTTGTCATCAGACCCAAATTTGAGGAAAATATACGATGCCATGCCAGCAGTCCCGTTTACCCTCAATTGGGATAGAAAGGTGTATGTTCAGGCCAAAATACGGGATCTCGTCAAGTCACTCCCCTCCAATATTTCGGCGTATCCCCCTGAAAGGACGAAGAGTTTTACAGTAGTTAAAGGCGGCGAAACAGCGCCTGGCCCTCTGGCTGGGGAATCCCAAGGCGGTGAGTTGGTGCTGGCGGGAAGCAGTGCATCTGGAGATTGGTTGCATTTCCCGGATGCGCTACGATATTCATTGCAACGCAATGTTTTCAATTTTTCAATAAATGCTGACGCCGGCATTTGGGCCGTGTTGAGAGGATATTTGCAAAGTGATCATTTCCAGACAAAAAAGCCGTCATTATTGATTTGGGAGATCCCAGGGCAGGCTTTTCCTAGTGGACCCAATCTCCCATGGAGGTTAGAGCGCTATAAGACGCCTCCTCAACTCTGGTTATTGCAAATTGCGGCACTGACTGAGACCGTGTGCAATCCAGTTGCAGTAAAAATTCAGGTCAGAGCGGGCGTTGGTTCCTCCCCTGGGCAAGAACCTGCAAACTCAAAGCGTAGCGATCTTGAAATTCAATTTGACAAGCCGCTGGATTCTTCGATGTACCTTCGTGCAAAAGCAGTGACGACTGGTACTCAACAGATGGCGGTAGAGGCCTGGAGCAAACAGCAATTGAAGAATCGAATGAATGTAGATGTTGGTGCTGACGACATTAATCATGCTCTGAGAGTGCCGATCGGCGTAGGGCTCAAGGAAATCAGTCAGCTAAAAGTAACCGGAGTATCGGCGCTTAGTGATGTTCAGATATGCCAGTATTCGGAGAACTGGTTGGCGCGGTGATTCAACCTGTACAGCCCCCATGTGATAAAGTGCCCACGAATCAGACTTAATTTCTTAGGAGCAACGCATGGCAAGCATCCAGCCTCAGGACGATCCCCGGGTGGAGATCCAACGCGTCGTGGAGGGTATATTTCGGGATCTCTTTCGGGATGAAAGTCTCACTATCCACACAGAGACAAGCGCCAAGGATATCGAAGGTTGGGATTCTCTTGCCCATATAACCCTCATTGTTGCCATTGAAAAAAAGTTCGGTATTAAATTCAAACTCGCCGAGTTGCAGGAGATTCGCAACGTAGGCGACATTCTGGCTCTTGTAAAGACCAAGACGGGAAAATGAGCCTTCCGTACGTAAGCACTTTCGTTGACGATTTTGTTCGCTGCGCCGGGCGTTTTCCGAGCGAGCCCGCTTTGGTTTTTCCGGATCAAACGACGACTTATGCGGAGCTCTTGGCTCTTGTTCAGGGGATTCGCGACTGGATAGATTCGGAAATCCCTGTCAGTGAACGGCGAATTGCGGTGCATGCAACGCAAGATGTTTTTACGTATGCCGCGATCCTCGCGATCCTTGCCTCGGGTCGGGCCTATGTTCCTCTGAATCCTCACAACCCTGCGCAGCGCAATGGCAGTTGTCTGACGCAGGCCGATGTCGCCACACTCTTTCAATCCGGCGCCGAAACTGAAATCAGTGTATGGGTTCTGGAGCAGAGAGTCCCGGTAGAGATCGTGAATCTCCGGACAATCTCTTCAAACCCGTCAGAACGGAAGCCCACGCCAGTCCGAGAGAGTGACATGGCGTACCTGCTCTTTACCTCCGGCAGCACGGGCAATCCCAAGGGTGTCCCTATTTACCATGGGAACCTGAGGCGGTTCATGAAAGCGTTTCTCGGCGAAATGGGTTTCGAGTTTCGGCAGAGTGACCGTTTTCTGCAGATGTTTGAACTTACTTTTGACCTTTCCATCATGTGCTTTGCGGCCCCGCTTGCGATCGGTGCCGCCTGTCATGTCGTAACAGGCTCAGGCGTCGGTTTTCTGGACGTGGCGAAAACACTTCAACGTGGAAAGATTTCGGTCGCGTTGATGGTGCCTTCTGTTCTGTCTTTTTTGGAGAGTTATCTCGACGAGATCGATTTGCCGGACATGCGCTATTCCCTTTTTTGTGGCGAAGCGCTCCCCTCTTTGTTAGCTGAAAAATGGCATCGATGCATTCCATCGGCGCGCCTGTTCAACGTTTACGGCCCCACTGAGGCGACGATTTTTTGCTCCGCTTACGAGTTGAAATCGCCTTTGGATTCCGCCGGTGAATACCAGGGCGTGGTCTCCATCGGAGTGCCGATGCCGGGGACCGCGTTTTCCCTCATCAGTGAAACGGGAGACTGTGTTGCCCCCGGAGAAAAAGGCGAGCTTGTAATCTCCGGCGCGCAGGTAACCGATCAATACTGGCGCAACCCGGAAAAGACGCTTGCTGCTTTCACGGTTCGCTCGGGAGAAGCGCCAGCCTACCGGACTGGCGATATCGCCTTTGCAGCAGAGGGCAATTATTATTATTGCGGGCGTGCGGATTACCAACTGAAGGTGGACGGATACCGGATTGAGGCCGGAGAGGTAGAGCATCATGCCCGAACCCTTGCGGGTGTTCGAAATGTCGTCCTCGCTGGGCAAGCAGAGACGAATGGAAGAGTCAAACTGCATCTGTTTCTAGAGGCATCCGACATTGATCAGGAGGCGCTGCGAACTGCCTGCAAGACTCACTTGGCGGAGAAACTGCCTTCCTACATGCTCCCTCAGCGAATTCATGTACTTGACTCTTTTCCCTTGAATCAGAACGGGAAAGTGGATCGAAAAGCGCTGATTTCGGGTGTTCACCAGGAATAAGCCATGGACGATTTGGTTTTCCGAAAAGCGACCGCGGCCGACCTGCCCTTTCTTGTCTCGGCCGTGAAAGCTGCGGAAACGCTGGGCACCGCAGGTTGCACCTATGAAAAGCTCTTTCTGCTGAGTACCGCAGAGGTCGATGCATTGCTCAAGCAAGCACTGTCAATTGAAAGTGGCGGATATCAGCTTGCCCTGAGCACCTTTTTTGTTTGCACTCGGGGCGGCGTGCCGGTTGCCTGTTGTTCTTCATGGATCGAGGCTGCGGATGGTATTTCCAGCGGGTTCAAGATGGCTGCCGTGCTTTCTGATCTATTGGGTTTTGAGAAATGGATCGACGCGAATGCTGCAATCAAGGCTTTTGCCGATGCAACCCCCCAGCGCACAGCAGGGGCGCTCCAGATGGAGACGTTCTACGTCGAACCGGGTTCTAGGGGGCAAGGCATCACGGCGCGAATGATCGACAGTGTTATACCCCGCTTCGATAGCGTTGTTACGGCTGAGAAGATCGCCGAAATCACCATGCTCGAAGAAAACGCCGAGGCACTGCGTGCTTACCAGAAAGCCGGATTTCACATTCACCGTAAAGGCAATCCCGGCAATGCGCTTTTCCGGACACTGACAGGCAGTGCTGGATTTATTCAGCTGCAAAAACCGATCTATGCTGTTTAACTCCTCACTTTTTGTTTTTGCCTTCATGCCAGTCGTATTGGCTGGTTATTTTCTGATCGCACGGAAAAGTCATCAAGGGGCGCTTGCATGGCTGGCTATGGCCTCGATTTTCTTTTATGCGCACTGGAGCATCAAGGCGCTACCGGTCCTGATGATATCCATCTGCTTGAACTACTGGTTCGGAACTCTGTTGACAAAGCAAGAACTGAAACATCGACAAGCAATATTAATATTGGCAATCACAGCCAATCTGGTGGTTTTGGGATATTACAAATACATCAATTTCTTCATTGACAACATCAACGACGTGCGTGATGTGATGGAGTTGGATCCATTGGATTCGATTAGTATATTCTTGCCTATCGGGATTTCCTTTTTTACCTTCACTCAGATTGCCTTCCTGATTGATAATTACCTAGGCAAAGTGAAAGAGCGCAATTTTATCCAGTACACCCTATTTGTTTCTTTCTTTCCTCATCTTTTAGCTGGGCCATTGCTTCACCACAGGCAAATGATGCCGCAGTTTTCGATGCCGGAAAACTTTGTAATCCAAAAAGAAAAGGTGGTTACTGGATTATTGATCTTTACTATTGGATTGGCTAAGAAATTATTAATTGCAGATACTTTAAATAATTATGTATCTACCTTTTATAACTCACTGGCTCAAGGCTTTGATCCCAATTTCCTGGCATCCTGGACTGCATGTTTGGGCTACACGTTTCAGCTCTATTTTGACTTTTCCGGGTACTCCGACATGGCGGTCGGAACAGCCTTGCTATTTGGCATCTGGTTACCGTTTAACTTTAACTCGCCTTTGCGGGCCACCAGCATCATTGATTTCTGGCAACGTTGGCATATCACCCTTACCAAATATGTCGGTGACTATTTATACATGCCCATCACTTTGCAATTCATGCGCCTTGGTCAACACCTGCCATCAGTCTTTGGATTCATTTTTTCCCTGGTCATTCCAACGGTTTTTGTCTTCCTGATTTTAGGTTTTTGGCATGGAGCCAACTGGACGTACGTGGTCTTTGGGGGTATGCATGGTTTGTATATTGTGACCAATCATCTCTGGAGAAAAGTTTTTCCAGTTCTGAGTAAACAAAACAGAAACAATCAATCTTATAGAGCCGTAAAATTGGCTTCTGGCTGGATATTAACTTTCCTGGCTGTCAATATCGCATGCGTCATGTTTCGTTCTGATAGTATTCCCACAGCTGTTATGGTTTACAAAGGAATGCTCGGACTTAACGGGTATTCTTTGGGAAATATGCCGAATCTTCAGACATGGATATTCAGTTTGAAAATCATTCTTTTAACAATGGCTTCCGCTTTTCTGATTATTTTCTCGATGCCCAACACCATCAGGATAGCCTCTATTTCCGAGAAAACCTTTGCTGGCAAGAGCGTGCAAACTTTTGTTTCTATTGTTATTCTAATCGGCATAATATACGCGCTGTTGCAGTTGAATTTTTATGAAAGCCCATTTTTGTATTTTCAATTTTAGATTTGATCGATAGACTGGTGCGGATGTGCGCCGCCCCTCGATTAGCAACTCGATACGCAAGTGGGTAACTGAAACCAAGGCGGTGAGACAACATACTGGTACACTTTCATTTTCTATGCTTGAAAGAGTAGATCCAAGCAGGCTTTAACCCCCTGTGGGAACAGTCTTGGCATTGTCAGTGCTGATACAAGGAGTTTTGAAGTCGGGGATTGAGGAGGGAGGAAAATGATTCATAAACGGAACTTGAGTAAATGGCTATGCTGTGCCCTGTTGATCGGTACGCTTGGCATGCAAACTGTGCGTGGGGAAAAGACCACGGGTATCATTGGGAAAAATGAATGGCTGTTTTATGGTTATGAATTGACCGATGCGGGCGACGGTCCCGGAACCCAAGCAAGCATGGAATTGATTCAACAATTTGATCAGTTGCTTCAAAAGAAAGGCATCAAGCTGGTTGTTACCATGGTGCCGATAAAAATGCGTCTCTATGCCGCGCACCTTCCTGAGACCATTAAGTTAAACGACTATATGTTGAGTAACTATGACCGCATGAGCAATGCTCTTCGAGCCTTCGGCGTCTCGACGGTTGATTTAAATACGGCTTTTTTAAATAGTCCGATGCGCAATAGTGACACGCCTTTGTATTTCAAACTTGATACACATTGGTCTACAACAGGTGCAATGCTCGCTGCCGAAACAATAGAAAAAACACTTATGGCAGACTCGGAACTCAGAAAAATACTAGCCAGCGTGCCTGCGCAAGCCTACAAAATGACGCTAGGTAAATTCAAGCGCCCATCAAACGGTCGAGACATTTTGCAACTTCTTCCGCCTGATTCTCCTGCCAAAAAATACGCCTTTGACCGCTTCTTTCAAGTGACCATAACTCGAGTGGGGCCTGTTGGCACTGATTTACTTGGAAAACAGGATCCCATAGATGTCAGCCTGGTTGGTACCAGTTATTCGATGGACTGGACAGGTTTTGCTGATGCATTGCGATTCACACTTCAAAAAGAGATATTCAGTATGGGTATCGGTGCCGACCAGGGATACTGGACTGGCATGGAGTCCTACTTACGCGACGAAGCCTTTCAGCAAAAACCACCAAAACTGCTGATTTGGGAAATTCCAGAACGTGATATGGTAGCGCCACCGGACCATAAATACCGTAATGTCCGCTATAGAATGAGCAACACCGAATGGATTAAACGCGTTACGGCTTTAGTCAACAAAGCTGCTCAACCCTGATTACTTGATATGGCAATCCCGTGCGGTCTGTCAACCTGGAAATGGGTTTGGCTCCAAATAAAGCCTGCGTCCTCATTTTAATAGACCAGAAATCCGTGAAAGCCATTCATTGTTATCAATGACATAGCGTGCTTCGCGAAATTTGTAGTTGGGTGGCGAGCGCATTTCACGCTCAGGTATCTCCCAAATAATTAATTTCGGCTTGTTATTCTTAAATGCATCGTCCTTCAGGTATGTTTCCATGCCAACCCAGGGTCCCTGAGTAACCGGGATGGAAATATCAAGAAGATCTCGCTGTAGTGTATATCTCAGCCCATCAGGATACCCTGTGTTCTTGTGTGTATAGCTGCTACCGATAGCGGTAATACCAACGACATCACCCGTACCAAGCAGGCTCGCTTGGCTAGTCTTTTCTCGCGTCGCGGAAAATAGCAGGATTTGCTCCCAGGGAAAACTCGGCGCCCCCTTTGGCAACAAATTAACCAGATCTCTGGCTTTGTAGATTACCTTGCGTTTAGCCCAGGTCAAAGCATACTTCACCTCTGGCGTGGCCGCCAGGGCGAGTCTCAAACTCGGACTGGCTTCGATCGTGGCTTTCACTGTTTCGGCCGCAAGCAGTGCACCAGTGGGTGACCAGTGCGTATCAAGTTGCAGGAACAATGGCGTAGCACTGGCTCGGTGTGCACTGGTCAAGAAAGCCTGGTTTAGGTTAACCACATTGACACCACCGGCCTGCAGCGCCTTGAAAACATTTTCATATTTTCCGGCAGTATATTCATCCAATGCCTTGGTATCTGGCAATTGATCGCTGTGAATGCGGATCTTTGAGGGAACCAATACCAACAGCAAAGCAATACCCTGCTGCTCAAACAATCGATTAACCTTCTGCAGCAATTGAATGGTCACCTCTGTATCACGCGCATCGGAGGCGTTGGAAAATTCGTAAGCGGTGAACAGCCAGTCATTTTTCCCAATGATAACCGGGGTGGAATCCGCAGCATGTGCCACCGTAGCAAATGCAGCGACCGTCAGCAGAATACTGCTTACCCATTTGCTGGCAGTGGATTTGTCCATGATTTGGTCGATTTTGCACGCCAGATTGAATTTGCTATTCATACGATCTGCCTACCTATAACTACTTTCCAGTATAGCGTTCGATCTTGTTTTGTACTGATCGGACGCGCAGTATACCGTCAGTTCCAGAAGACAGAATCAAACTATAGGTTCCTCCTTGCTTCATGGCCAAAGAGGTGCGTCCCCGCGGCACCTTTTCGCCCGCTGTCGCTGCGATCAAGTCAATGGTGATCGGGTTGACCTGTATGAAAGAGGACGCGCCGTAAGTCACTCCTGAAAATACTCTGGTACTGCCATCCGCTGTGAGCACGTCCAGTGTCCCACCCTGACTGTCCAGGTGGTAGACAGCCAATAGCGCTTTTAGCTTGTTGGAGTTGGCCTTGTCCTCAAATATGACAGGCACCGCATCGGGCTTCAGTTCCGTGAACGCTACCGTCATCGCCCGACCCCTAACCACGTCAATTTTCGCCGAGAAATTTGCGACTGACTTGCCGGCAGGATGGACGGTGATGGTGTGCTTGCCAGCTGGCAGGACCATGTATTCGCTGGCCTCGCCTGCGATCAACTTTTGGATTCGAGGTCTTTCGTCCACCCGGATATCCACAATCCCGGTCCGACTGGCAAGGATGACCCGAACATAGGCTGAATCAATAGGTGGCTCTGGATCGTAGAGCAAGCCGGTTGCTTGAGTTCGCCCAGCAAAGCTTAGGCAAGCAAGCAGCGATGCAACCAACAGACGAAAAGAGAATCGCGAATATCGAATCAGCATGGCTACCTCAAAAAATGCATGATTTCCGTTGGCACTATTTGGCTGAATCTACTGCCGGCTTGTCAAAATACAGATGCCACTGGTATTCGCCGGCAGCGAATCCGTCCAACACGACTGCGTTGCGCCAGCTATCAACGCGAACAACCTTCGGCGACTTTGCATAACTGCCGCGAGCGACCAGCCGCACGGCTCCTCTGGACTCAGGCAAATTGACCCATACGGCCACAGCCTGCCGCAAGGGTTTGTCACCGCTGATCGTCACCTTTAACAGGGGTGCTAGCGCATTCGGCTCCAGATTGGCACTCACTCTATCACGGTCTCGCCACCAATCGGATACCTGCCCACCTGTGGCCATCCACATCCTGCTGCTCATGGCTTTCAGATGTCGGAAAAACTCGTCCAATTGAGTTTTGTCAAGCACGCTCTGATTGGGGACCCTCACAACAGCCAAACTGGCCATTTGATCAGCGAGCTCAAGCTCGTTGAAGAACTCCTTCATACCATTTGCAGCATCGCGATCGTCGTCTTCAGGACCGCCAAGTGTGCGAGGCAGGACGACGAGAGGTTTTGCGGACTTCTCGATGCCAGTGCCTTCCTTTGCGAAGAAGGGGAGTCGCGTCTCTGATGCATCCATGGAGGATATGTAGTGCCCGAAAGAGCGTTCTTTAAGAAGCCTTTCTGTGGTCTTGTCGTACGCTTCCATGGGCGCGTGAAAGCCAGCATTGACCGCAATATTGAAGCCAACAGCCTTTAATTCGCTTTGCATGGTGTCGAGGCGCTTTGTCTGTTCGGCTGCAGATTGATCCGTGAACCCCTTGAATCGGTCACCAAGGAAAGCCACCTCGTGCCCCCTGGCCTGGATCTTCTTCAGGATCTCGGCAGATTCTTGTGCGACTTCGCTGAGCACGTAATAAGTCGCTCTACCGCCCGCATCTTCAAATTGCCTTGCAAAATTCAAATCGACCTCGGCCACCGGGTCGGCCGAATCAACAGCCAGCACAAAGGCACTGGTGTATGGGTGAGGCCAGGCTGTGACGTAAACGTCGGGTTGACGCAACAACCACATCAGTGAGTTGTGCGCAATGGCCTCCAAACTCTTCGGGTCTGCGGAAACCCACAGCCGCTCCGGGTAGCCAAAGACAACTGACCGCGACAACCTGCCGGTCGGTTGGATGCGTTCGTCAAAGGTGATCGTGGTACTTGGCGTTTCAGGAACAACCGTGCGCCCCCAATTCATCATATTCGCAGCCGGATGGTCGCCAACCAAACGCAGCGGGTACCATGGCTTGACGCGCTCCAACCATATCCTTGAGCCTGAGGGTAAGTTGTGCGTCACCGGATTGTCGCCATGTGGGATCAGCCAAATGTCATTGACTTTCGCTTCCGTGGTGCCCACGACCTTGACGTCCAAGGCGTCTTGCATAAAGCCATAGCCGCGCGATTCACCGGCCTCGTTTTGCACGCCCGTCATCCAGGTCGACAGCACACCGCCGCCCTTGCCTCGAAAGGCGATCACGGCCCGCTTTTCACGGTCGGTCAATGCAATAGCAGACGGTAGCAGCAGCACGCCCGGTTGGAGTGCCTCGAGTTGCTCCACAGACGCCACCAACTGGAACGGAATTCTGTACTTGCGCAGAAAGACTTCCCAGGTGCGAACGCTCTCATTGGCGTCCATGCCGGTGGCCGTGAGCCGCGCCCGCGTCGTCGGAGAGGCGTAGATTTGCACTCTCTGAATCATCGGCGGCGTCGGTGCAGCAGGCGCCAACTCGGCCGCAGCAACCCCGGCTGTGGCCAGTGCCAGATGGAATGCAACAACCAGGCCTGGCCATTGCAATAACTTACGCCAACAATGCATACTTAGCCCTCCGTACGCGATCAAATCGATTATGATGAAAAAATGAGCGGAACAAGTGCATTGATTATGAATGATCCAGCCTTCCCTAAACCCATTTCGCCGGCTGTTGAGCTTGGTATTCATGGTTTGGACAACCTGACCAACAACATGATTGGCGGGGGTCTCTATATTCTGATTGCAGAGACACCATCCGCCCGCTTTCCGATATTGGCGAGCAGCATAGGCACGGCGCTCAAAGACAATCTGTCTTGTACGGTGATTGTTCCGTCGAATCCCGCGTCCTTCATTCAAAGAATTGAGTCTTTCGACAATTCAATTACGCCGGATTTGATCACCAACAATCGTCTGCAGCTATTTGTCATGCAGGACGAGTTTTCGAAGACAGTATTTCGCTACGGGGCCGAGGGGTTTGTCAAAGAGCTCGAGCATTTTGAAATTCCAGTTGCCAGTTATCTGGTTATTGATCAGGCCGATGAACTGCTCAGCTTGCACGATATGTCTTTGGCCCTAGACCAGGTTGACGTACTCGGGAAATGGCTGGACCAGCGACAAATCACCGCCTTGCTGATCTTCTCGCGCGTGACAGAGGCGCATTCCAGCACACTTAACGCGCTGATGGACAATCTGACCGGGATTGTCCGGCTTGGCGGCGACCGTGATGGCCTTGAGCTGACCTTCGATTACTGGCAGTCGCCGGACGGCACCGTAGCGGCAAAGAATTACCACCTGATCACGCTCGAGTCCGGCGTCTATGAAGCCACCACCAAGAGCGTGGCGCCAGAACAACTGGCCGGCGACGGCAGTGTGGAAGCAGTGTCCGAAGCTGAGGATGCCGAACAGCATTTCTTCTACATGGACCCAGACCTGAACAGTGTGGCCAAGCAGATGCCGGGTGTTTGGGAACGGGTGGACACGCTGGTCGGGATGATGCACGCCACACGCGCCACGCACTCGGGGACCACCATCCTTAGATTTCAGCCTGATACCAACCTGCGCCAACTGTCCGAGACCGTCCATACGTTGCGGCTCAGCCTGGGGCACCGCGCGCATATTGTGGTGCAGGAAAAGGGCGCCTCGCTGCGTTACCAGAATGAGGCTTTGTTGCTGCGCCTCGGCGCCAACCTGGTCGTGCACAAAGATGTGCCCACCAGCCGTTTGCCGCTGTTGTTGGAGTCACTGCGCGGGCAAATTTTCAGCCGCGATGTCAATATCAACTTTGAAGCAGCTTTGGCCAGCGTGACACCCAGCAGATTGCGCGGTTACCTTCTGCCGGCTCGCTTTGTGCGTGAGGTCAATGTGATTCTGGAGCGTGCCGAGACGCTCAATGTTCCGTACGCCCTGGTCATCGGCAAACCGGCGCCAAGTACGACGATGGTTGATATTCTGATGCACATCAAGTTGTCTCGCTCCGGAGATCTGATCACGGCCGACAGCAACTACTGCTATCTGTTTCTCAATGCCTGTCCGCAGACGGTACTTTTGGCAACGCTTGAAAGAGTTCTGGGTGGCTCCCTTGACGCATCACTGGATGCGCCAAAATTTTTGGTGCAGCGAGTTGAAGTTGAAGCCGAACTTGCAAGCTTGACGCACGCCGCCGAGCGTGGTGATCTGCCTGACTATTCGTCACTGAGCGAAACCACTGAAGCGGCCGAAGCGCCAGATACCGGCAAGCCGGCTTTCACAGGGTTTGGC
>Ga0194037_1002099_pt1 | contig 13647 bp, 9 predicted proteins | sample JunL306m_MetaG_FD_148653 | JGI IMG/M metagenome (GOLD analysis project Ga0194037, IMG submission 148653) | Anoxic zone freshwater microbial communities from boreal shield lake in IISD Experimental Lakes Area, Ontario, Canada - Jun2016-L304-6m | ecosystem: Environmental > Aquatic > Freshwater >...
GTTCATGTTGCCATTGTGAGTTCTTTTCGAGGCTATCTGTAATGCCACGGCTGGCCGATTCATGATGTATCATAGTAACGACTGCAGCTTGAACGATTCGGTAGCCGGCATGTCTGGTTGCCAAGCAAAAATCAACATCGTTATAGTTAACGGCAAAGCGTTCGTCAAATCCTCCGATTTCATCGAAGATATGGCGCGAAACCAACAGGCAGGCGCCGGTCACTGCAGCAACATTGCGCGTAACAGATAGTTCGTTGTAACTACCGGTAGACCGGATGTTATCAGCAACCCAAACTGGATGGGTATGAACCCCATTATGTTGCAATTCTCCATCAGGATAGAACAAGGTGGCTCCAACAACGCCAACTCCATCGAGTTCAAAATATTGATTCATTAAGGTCAGCCAATCGCTGCTTTGAATTTCTACATCATCATTCATGAATAGTAATAGGTCGGAATCACTACTCGCAGCGGCGAAATTATTAAGTGCGGCCCAATTGAAGGTACGATCATCAATCACTAGATTAACACCGCAATCTGTAACCAAGTAGTCAAGAAAAATGAGCATTTCTGGATCTGAGCAACGATTGGCTATCACGGTCACTTTAATAAAGGAATAGTCGGTTTTTTTCAAAATGCCGTCTATGCAAATCTTCAAACCCTCTAAATTGTTATGGGTGGGAATGATAATTTCTACAGTTCTAGGCTTGGTATTCCAGTTGCAAATAACTCCGGAACCCTTTAGATTACCGCTACAATGTGGTTGTTCTAAAGATTTTCGTTGCAAATGTGCCTTGACTGCATTCATGCCTGCATTAAATGCTTCAGGTTTGGCGCTGGAATGGTAGGCTACTGACTGTTCAGTAGCTCTCCAGGCATAAAGCGGAATTCTAATATGGCGAATTTCAGATGCAGCTAGTTCATTAGTTATGCGCAGCAGCAAATCCCAGTCTTGAGATCCCTCATGCGTAGCTGTAAGTCCTCCAATCTGAAGGGCCAGCTCACGCTGAATTACAGTAAAATGGTTTATAAAATTCAGGTGATACAATGTTTCCGGAGACCAGTCAGGCTTGCGGTAAATATGCATTAATCGGCCTGCCATGTCGATCATGGTGCTGTCGGTATAGATTAACTTATAGAGTGCTTCTTGTTTAAGTATCAGGGCAATTTCGAGTAGTGCATCCTCGTGTAACAGATCGTCATGATCAACAAAAGCGATATAAGGGGCGGTTGCCAACGCCAGCGCATCATTAGTCGCTGCAACAATACCACCTTGGTATTTTCGCTGGACGAAATGTAATTTTCCAGTGTGTTGCAGTGTGTTCTTGATCTGTTCCAGGACGATTAATGTTTCAGGCTCAGTCGAGGCATCATCGACTAAACATAATTCCCAGCCAGGATAGTTTTGGCCAATGATAGAACCTATCGTTTCGGTTAATATATCGGCTGGCGTGTTATAAACTGGGATTAGGATCGAAAAAAGCTGTTCTGTCGCCAGTCCTGTTCCTATCAGTTTGGCCAGACCCCGATGACCTACTTTATCAATGCCAAGAGCAGGCAGTGCGCGTTTTAGCAAAGTCTGCCAAGCTTCTTTTTCTTTTAATTCTGTTTCCAGTCCAGCGATAGTTTGTGTTGCCTGCTTCAAATTAGATTCGAGAGCTTGCTGGTTATTTTCCAGACCTGTGATGATGTCGGCCAGTTTTTTCAAGTGTGAGGTCTTAAAGCGACTAACAATGCGATCATAAACTTGAGTTTCCCAGTCTATATAGCCTTTGTTACAGTGCGCCTGTTCCAGAGTGATGCGTTCCCCCTCAGTATACAGGCGGTATTCGCAGGTGATTTCATCAACCTGTGCAAAACGGTAATCATCCAATGCCAGTTGCGCCAGCAACTCCCAATCTTCATATGCATCAAGCGTTTCGTCAAAATGCAGGCTGCGGAAGATGTGTGCACGAAACAGTAAGGCGTGATTGGCAATGCTGTTGCCAATCAGCAGGCGTGAGGCATCAAGGGTTTGGTTCATTAGGGTTTCTTCGCTAATGACTTTAACCGATGTTCCGTTGCGGTGACAGGACGTTACTCGGCAGCCAGCATAAGCAACATCGATTTCGGCACGTCCCTGCATTTCGGCAAGCAGCAAGGCCAAATGCATCGGGTAAACGATGTCATCTTGGTCGAGAAAAGCAATATATTCACCATGTGCATGGGTGGTGCCGAGGTTGAGATTATACCCACGGTTATTTTTCCCAATAATGGTACGCAAAGCCAACATATCGAAAGCCGTCAGGTCTGGTGTGTTTTCACCAAACCATACGAGCACCACCTCGATTTGATCATATTCCTGGGCAATCAGGCTGGCTAGTGCGTGTGCCAATATTTTCTCGTCGTTTGCCCGTACCACCACGGAAATCAGCGGGCGAGCTTCAAAGAAATTTTGCGGAGAACCATCCCAAGGAAAAGCCACAAAAGCCTCACCGCGCAAATATCCCGAGGCTACTCCACGCATTCGGGCCAGACTATCGGAATAACTAACATAGTCAAATTGTGCCAGTTGCGAGGCATGTTCAGCAAGGGCTTGCAATTTTGTCTCGATACTTGCCGAGATATCAATAGTAACGTTGACTAGCGGCGCCGGCTGAGTGGTTTCATAAAACCAGATATCGCCAGCCCATTTCCCTTCTAGGGCACCAAGGATGCCCCGGGTAACACGCCGATGGTCAGGATGCGCTTCTCCAGGTGCGAGGAGCATGATCTGGCTGGGGCGAAACTCCCTAATGGCCTGGAGATAATCTGTAATTATTTGCCCCGTCAGCGGAATAGAACCATCTGGGTAATCCCAAAATTGCACGTCCTTAATTTGGAGTTGCGCCAAACCGAGGCGACTTTCCTGTTGTCGCGGTGACGATTGGATGGGCTGAATAGGCGCTAATCCTAACGCACCATCGCTGACGACTATGATGCGTACGGCCGCATTTTCAGTGCGTTTGAGCGCGAGATAGCCGCCGCAGCCTAGAATCTCATCATCGGGATGCGGCGCGAATACTAGGATTCTGTCCACGGTCATATGCTGAGCGGAACCGACCGCTGTAATGATCTACGTAAATCGCCTTTTTCCCAGTCAGTTCGCAGTAATGCGTAGCGGCGTAAATCTACTGTCTTTCCTGAGTCAAGTTGCAGTTCCTCGCGCAATAGGCCTTCTTTCGTCATTTTTGTGTGTTCCATAAAGCGCTGGGCGCGCTCATTGCCATCAGCAACATAAAACACCAGTTTGCGCAGATTTAGAGTAGAGAACGCTTGTTCTAGGCCAAAATGCAGTGCTTCCATAGTGCAACGCGTACCCTGTCCACGCACAAAGCCGATCGAAAATTCAGCTTTATGGTTGAAATAATCGATACTTGATAATGACATAATGCCTATGGCAGTTTGTGTTGGCTGGTGCTCAATTAGTACTTCAATTTCCAATGGTGGTGTTAGTTGGGCAAGTGAAGACATACGTAGGATAAGTTCTGAAGTACTCGGGCATATCTGGGCTAAACCAGGACGATAAAATGAAAAATCATCCGATTTTAGCCAATTATGCAGCAGCATCATATCATCTGGCAGAACTTGCCGGATGATAATGCTATTTCCATGGTAGATAGCGTGGATAATTTATCCAGAAATAAGAAGTAATTGAACTATTTTAGTAGCTTGAGCCGTAAGTAGATGGGCAACCTGCAGAACTAACTGTAATTTGGTCCAGTTCTGATACGCGGGCATTTGTCCACATGGTTAACGGGTCTAACGTAGAAAAAATTACCGCTTGGAAATAAAAGATACCTTTTTTTATAAAACTGTTATTAGAAAGTTGAATAGGGATAGAGATGGGAGATGTCGATTTTGAATAACTACCGCCACTTTCTTGAATGGCACTATTAGCCAACGCAAATGATGTGACTATAGAGAAGTCATTATTGCCCACCCGTATCTTGGCATTAAGGGCTGTGTAGGCACCATCATCCTTATTCGAACTAGCTACCAAGTAAACGGTATCCCCAGGTTTTGCACCAGTGATTACAATATTCATGGTTGTTGGCAAGTTGGTAGAACATAATGCTGCATCAGTACCTTTGGCTGTTCCTCCATAAGAGGATCCGCCAAGGTTGCTGGCTACTGTTGTACTATATAATCTTACACCAGTAGCCGGTAATTCAATCAAAGACGCGCTGGTACTTAGAATATCAGTGTACGATGGAACAACATCCGCAAAACTACTGTTAAACATAAAGGGTAAAGTAGCGGCCTTGCCAGTCAATAAAAACGATGCGAAACGATTTTTTTTCATAATTAGTTCCTCCTAGATTTTTTATTATAAAAACATTATTAGATTGGTATTGCAATATATTTTGAATATGTACGTTAGCCTAAGTTTGATTTTCAATTAGATTAATTGCACTTGATGAGTTGAATCCGCTGTTGGATATAAGAATAAATTACATTACTTAAGATTGTTTGATTTCTAATCAGTTGATTGCTTTATATTCGTAACGGTCAATTTAATTGGAATGCGATTGCTATGGAATTGAAAGAGCCTATACAAAACCAAGGTGCTTTTTGTGTTATATTATAAACAATACTGAGGATTTATAAGTATTTGGAGTTTAATTCATATAACTATCGCTATAAACCCACTACCAATTTAATCAAAAGAACCTCAGTCTCGCGATTCATAAACAGTGTTATCGCTGCAGTCCCAAACACTGTCTTTATCAATAACGGTTAGTCAAAGCTACACACATCATCAACCGTTACTGACTATTTTTATCCCAATCTAACAGCCTTTCACAGAGACCAATACATGCCATTTACCAAACTCGGTTTATCAGATCCACTATTACGTGCTATTGCTGATGCCGGTTATACCACACCTTCTCCCATCCAATTACAAGCAATACCCGCTGTTTTAAATGGCCATGATTTATTGGCTGCTGCCCAAACGGGTACTGGTAAAACCGCTGGTTTTGCTCTACCCATTTTGCATCGTCTGTCACAACATAATTATGGTGCAAATCGTCCTGTTCGGGTATTGATCTTAACACCGACTCGTGAATTGGCGGCTCAGGTAGGTGAGTCCGTCAGTCAATATGGCGCGCATTTACATCCACGGTTAAAAACCGAAGTGGTGTTTGGGGGGGTTAAGATTAATCCACAAATGATGCGTTTGCGGGGTGGAGTTGATGTGTTGGTCGCTACACCGGGTCGATTGTTGGATTTAGTGGGGCAAAATGCGGTTAAGTTAGATAAAGTAGAAACATTGGTCTTAGATGAAGCCGATCGCATGTTGGATATGGGCTTTATACGTGATATTCGTAAAATCATTGCCTTGTTACCTAAAAAACGTCAAAACCTTTTGTTCTCTGCAACGTTTTCAGAAGACATTCGTAAGCTCACTACAGGTTTATTGGTCAATCCTATTAAGATAGAAGTCGCTGCAAGAAACACGGCTGCAGAAACAGTTGAGCAACTTGCGTATCTTTGTAATAAAGCTAATAAAGCCGAATTACTTTGCCACTTAATAAAAACTAATGATTGGCAGCAAGTGTTGGTTTTTACGAGCACTAAACATGGTGCTAACCGTTTAACCGAAAAGCTCAATAAAATTAATATTAAAGCCGCAGCTATTCATGGCAATAAAAGTCAAGGCGCAAGAACCAGTGCGTTGTCTGGTTTTAAGGCGGGTGAAATTAGAGTGTTAGTCGCCACTGATGTGGCTGCACGCGGTATTGATATTGCTTTGCTGCCGTATGTTATTAACTATGAATTACCCAGATCACCTGCTGATTATGTGCATAGAATTGGTCGTACGGGTAGGGCAGGGGAAGAAGGTCAGGCTATTTCCTTAGTGTCTCATGATGAAGTTGGTGCTTTACGACAGGTTGAAAAGTTGATAGGTAAAGCCATTAAACGTGAACAGATTGTTGGTTTTGAGCAAGCCGCTGTGGCTCCGCCGATGCCGCCTGAATCACCGCGAGCGCCACGTCCACCGAGGAATAATAGTCAGGCGCGTAAGCCTTCAGGTAATGCTAAGCCAAAACCAAAAACTTGATTTGAGCAAGCAACTCTCTAATCAAGAACTTGCCAAGCTCGCCCTAAAAATAAAACAGTGGGGTTTGGAGTTAGGCTTTCAACAAGTCGGTATTGCTGATACCGACTTATCAGTTGCCGAAGCTCATTTGCATAATTGGTTAGCAAAAGGCTTTCATGGCGACATGGATTATATGCAGCGTCATGGAATTAAGCGCAGTCGTCCTGAGTTATTACATGAAGGCACCTTGAGAGTCATTTCTGTCCGTATGGATTATTTGCCTGAGACTAGAGAAGTCCTGCAGCAATGTTTAGAAGATCCTACCTCCGCCTATATATCACGGTACGCCTTGGGTCGTGATTATCATAAAATGCTGCGCAACCGTTTACAGAAACTCGCTGATAAAATACAAGAAGAATTTAAAGCTGATGCTGAATCTTTAAAGATGCGGGCTTTTGTTGATAGTGCACCGGTATTAGAAAAGGCTTTGGCGGAAAAGGCGGGTTTGGGATGGATAGGTAAGCATTCAAACTTAATAAATCGTAAAGCAGGCTCATGGTTTTTTTTGGGCGAGTTATTTACTGACTTGCCATTACCCATCGATGAGCAAACATCTGAGCATTGTGGGGTTTGTAATGCCTGCTTGGATGTCTGTCCTACTCAGGCGATAGTCGCGCCTTATCAAGTTGATGCTCGGCGTTGTGTGTCTTATTTGACCATTGAATTACATGGGTCGATTCCTGTCGAGTTAAGATCTTTAATCGGTAATCGTATTTATGGCTGTGATGATTGCCAGATTATTTGTCCATGGAATCGTTTTGCAAAAATAACGGCAGAACAGGACTTTAATCCTAGGCAGCAATTAAATAGTCAGCAATTATTGGCGGTTTTTGCCTGGACTGAGGCGCAGTTTCTGGCAAAAACTGAAGGTTCGGCGATACGTCGTATCGGTTATGAGCGTTGGTTAAGAAATATTGCCGTTGCCTTAGGTAATGCGCCTAGCTCAGTGCTTGTTATTGAGGCATTAACTGATAAGTTGAATCATCCATCTGAACTCGTCAAAGAGCATGTGTTATGGGCGTTGGAGCAGCAACAACAAAAGCGTTGATCAATGTAGGGGAGTTGTAATAACTTTACTATAAAATAAGTTCGCGCTAAAAATCAATACAGTACTTCGTTAAGCATAAGAGTTGGATCATGAGTAAACAAAAGTTATCGTTGCAAGAACAATTATTAAAGTCTGGTTTAGTGAGTTCTGCTAAAGCTAAAAACATTAAATCGGATAAATATAAGCAAGAGCAACTAAAGCGAAATAATAATATTGCCGTCGTCGATGAAGCTAAAGAGTTAGTACAAAAAGCCTTGGCGGAAAAAGTCGAAAGAGATAGAGAATTAAACTTGCAGATTAAGCAGCAAGAACAGCAAAAAGAGCTGCTAGCACAGATTAAGCAATTAATTGATCTCAATAAGCAGCCTCAAGATGCTGATGGCTTTGCTTATAACTTTACCGATGAAAATAAAGTTAAAACCCTGTATGTCTCAGAAACTATGCGAGATTCTATTATCAAGGGGCGTTTAGCGATAGTAAAGTTGGCTAATAAATACGAGGTGGTCGCAGCAGACGTCGCGCATAAAATTAGTCAGCGAGATGCGGCTAGTGTGATTGTGTATTATGAACAGGGTTCTGAGACTGCAGACACAAAAGATGATCCGTATGCGGCTTTCGAAGTTCCTGATGATTTGATGTGGTAGTGTGTTTGTTATCGTTTCCAAGCACTGCGTGTGCTCCAGAGGCAAGTAACCCAGAACATTACCGCTAATAAGTTAGTAGTTATTTAGGTCGGGTTAGCGATAGCGTAACCCGACAGGATGCGCAGGAAATGTTTGGCTTACGCTATCGCTACGACTAGCAACAAAACTCGTGAGTTTTGACTCCATTGCAAAGGTTTGTAGGCGTCGGGTTACGCTATCGCTAACCCGACCTACATCTACATCTACATCAAAGATTAGCTTTGGGAATGATGGAAATCAGCGGCTAACTTTATTATGGCAAATCAATAGCTTCTGTTACTTTATTATAATCAACCCCCACGCTGACTATGAAGCTGGTGGCTTCTTCAATATTCATGTTCGATGTTTTTAATTTTGATTTATCGACTATCACTGTAAACCCTGAGGTAGGATTTGGAGAGGTGGGAATAAATAATACATATTTATTTTCATGTTTGTTAGTGACATAAGCGGGCACCCATATTCCATCTTTGGGATATTCAACATAAACCACTTCCTTAGCCATCGTTTGTTCCCGAGAAGAAAACATATTGATGACTTTTTTGAGTACGCGGTAAATGGTGTTTAAAAAAGGAATTCTAGAAATAACATAATCAAAAACATTAATCACCCAAGAGCGACCTTTTTTAACGATGGTATTGCCTATAGATATTAAAAGTACAAAGCTGACTACGAAAACGATGGCCGTATAAAGATAGCTATCAGCAAAACCATAAACTACTTGAAATAAATCAGAAACTAAGCTTTGTACAAAGAAGATAATCTGTAAAACAATCACTATGGGTATAACAGCAAAAACGCCAATCAGAAAGTCATTCAAGATTTTTTTAATATAATCATTCATTTTTATGTCCTATTCATTTTTTATTCTTATATTTAATTAATTATCTGTTTGGCTACAGATAATCAAAGGAAGGGTTATATAACATTTTCTTAGTTAAATAACCATCTATTCGGATAAAAATTGAGTGGAGATACTGATCGTAATCTGAAAGCTATTCGTACAGTAAAGATAGAAAAACATCGTAGGGGCGTATTGCATACGCCCATTTATCTATAGTTCAATGTTATAGGGTTTAGTATTATAAGGGCGTATGCAATACGCCCCTACTGGCTAGACAGTAGCTTATTTTGGATTGACTGGTTGAGGCTGTAACTTCCAAATTTCATTGTTATATTCATTGATAGTGCGGTCAGTAGAAAATTTACCACTGTTCGCACAGTTTATGATGCTCATTTTAGTCCAAAGCTCTTGGTCTCTATAAGTCTCTTCAACGCGCTTTTGCGCATCAATATAACTTCTAAAATCGGCGATAGTCATCCAGGGATCATTTGGGTTCTTGATAGAATTAATTAATTCATCAAATATGCCAGGTTCAAATTGATTGAAGTGCCCAGATTCTAAGAGATGTAAAACCTGTTGTAGGTCATTGTCATGATCGATTATAGCCAGAGGATTATAATGTTTGCGTCTTGATTCAATTTGCTCTTCTGTTAAACCAAATAGAAAAAAGTTCTTATCACCGACTTCTTCTCGAATTTCAATATTAGCGCCATCGAGCGTACCAATAGTAATGGCGCCATTCATCATGAGTTTCATGTTGCCCGTACCCGAAGCTTCTTTACCTGCTGTCGATATTTGCTCGGACAAATCAGCGCCAGGGCATATTTTTTCCATGGCTGATACCCGATAATCAGATAAAAAGAGTAAGACTAATTTGTCGCCTACATCAGGATCAGAATTAATGACCTGAGCAACATTGTTGATAAGTTTAATGACCTTCTTAGCCATGCGGTAGCCAGGAGCTGCTTTACCGCCAATTAATACGCATCTTGCTACCCAGTTTTCTGTATTACCTTTTTTAATGAGGTTATAAAGATGAATAACATGGAGTACATTTAATAATTGGCGCTTATATTCATGTATGCGTTTAACTTGCATATCGAAGATAGCATTAACATTTAAATGCAATTCGGTTTCATGATTAGCTTTTTTATAGTCGATTAAATTTTGTTTTGCAGTTTGTTTAATATCACGCCAGCGTTTTCTAAACTTTGCATCTTCAGCATAAGGTTCTAGTTTTTTTAACTGCGATAAATCCGTTATCCAGCCATCACCAATGGTTGAGCTTATTAGGTCCGCTAATTCTGGATTACAGGCAGCTAACCAGCGCCTTGGTGTTACACCATTGGTTTTATTATTAAACTTGTGTGGCCAAAAAGCATAAAAATCACTAAATAACCCTTGTTGTAATAACTGGGTATGTAATTGTGCAACACCATTAATGGAAAAACTGCCTACGATAGCAAGGTGAGCCATTCTGACTTGTTGCTCATAGCCTTCTTCGATAATAGACATTCTACGTAATCTTTCACTATCACCTGGCCAATGGCTAGAAACATCCGCCATAAAATGCGCGTTGATTTCGAAAATTATTTCCATCAATCTGGGCAATAGGCGTTGCATCAATTTTACAGGCCATCTTTCCAAAGCTTCTGGCAATAAGGTGTGATTGGTATAAGCCATGGTGTTTTTTGTAATAGCCCACGCATCATTCCAGCTTAAATCGTGATTATCAATTAGTAAGCGCATTAATTCAGCAATAGCAATGCTGGGGTGGGTATCATTTAACTGAAAACAATTTTTTTCTGCAAAGCGAGTGAAATTATTACCATGTACGCCTACCCAGTGGCCGAGTACATCTTGAAGACTAGCCGAAGCTAGAAAATATTGCTGGCGTAATCTAAGTTCTTTACCATTTTCGTTGGCATCATTGGGATATAAGACCATGGTAATATTTTCTGCAGTATTCTTAGCGGCCACTGCCTCTGCATAGTCGCCTGCATTAAATTCGTCCAGATTAAAATCTTCAGTCGCTACCGATTTCCATAAACGTAAGGTATTAACGGTGCCATTTTGATAGCCTGGTATCGGGGTATCAAAAGGAACAGCTAATACATCAGATGTCTCTATCCAAATATGACGAGTGTGCCCATTATAGTCAGTAATAGTTTCAGTGTGGCCGCCAAACTTGATTTTATGGGAGTATTCTAACCGTTCAATTTCCCATACATTACCATGACGTAACCAATGGTCGGGTTTTTCAACTTGTTCACCATTAACGATGGTTTGGGTGAACATGCCATATTCATAGCGTAAGCCATAGCCTAAAACAGGCAGTTGTAAGGTTGCACAACTATCTAAAAAACAAGCCGCTAAACGCCCTAAGCCACCATTGCCCAAGCCCGCGTCTTGTTCGCTACTAATTAGTTCTTCTAATTCGATACCCAGATCATACATGGCCTTACTGACTGTATCGGTGACGCCTAAATTTAGCATTGCATTACTTAAGGTGCGACCCATTAAGAACTCCATGGATAAATAATAGCCACGTCTACAGTCATTTTTACTATAGGTTTGATGCGAAAGATTCCAGTGCTCCATTAAGCGGTCACGCACAACCATTGATAACGCAGAGCCTGCATAAAAAGGCGATCGACAATTTTCATCTCGCCCTAGTAAATGCACATAATACTGTTTGAAATCATCAATGAAATCATCTTTCTTATTACCTTTGTTAGGTAGGTTGGTGATAGATAGTTTAGGTTTGCTTTTAACGTATTTATTGGAGGGCATTGTTATATCCTAATAAAATATATTTCATTATCGATGGACTGGAACATAGTGTGTCCTTGAATCATTTCATTAGGACGCACGAGCAGAAAGATTTATAAGCTTGGGTCACATCATAACATTACTTAGTGGCCAAATGGTTACAGCTTTGTTCATCTAGTTTCTCTGTTATTAGCTTCATGCTTCGATTGCCTAGAGTTAAACTCATATTTAGGTCCGAATAAGACCACCACAGGTAGTCCGGGGTAGAGTTTTGGGCGCTGGATCTGTGGTGTGCCGGAAACGCTTTACTCGCTACGCTCGAAAAGTCTTATTCCGGCCTACAAAAAATCTTTTCAGCTTTAGGCAGTAATGCTAGGCATGGGATTAGTAAAATAATAATAAACACACCATAAACTAGGCTTATTCAATTGATTGAATTAAGCGTACTTATATATAATCATCGTGAATATAATGTTGATTATGATTTTTGTGTATGTATTTATTAAACAAACAAACAAACAAACAAACAAACAAACAAACAAACAAACAAACAAACAAACAAACAAACAAACAAACAAACAAACAAACAAACAAACAAACAAACAAACAAACAAACAAACAAACAAACAAAGACTGATTACTCTAGTATTAGTTTTTTTGTGCTAGAAAGACTTGAAATGATTATGCGAGGTTTTAATACTATTAATCCGCAAGTCTCAGGTGTCAATAATAATGGGTGTAACATCGCATGACATTTTTTCAGCTTGATAAACTTGATAGTACCCTAATTTATACTGCTACTTATCAGCCGACTTGGGTATTTATTTCGATCCTGGTGACGGTGCTTTCAACTTATGCGGCTTTAGGTGCTAGTTTTCAAGCACAATCTCAAACTAACTTTTCTACTAAATTTCTTTGGGTTTTAATTAGTGCCTTTACCTTTGGTGTGGGTATCTGGGCTATGCATTTTATTGGTATGCTCGCTTTAAAACTGCCTTGTCATGTGAGCTATGATTTACCAGAAACCTTGCTATCCATTATTCCCAGTATATTGGTTTCTGGCTTAGTATTTGGTGTCGATAGCTTTGCAAAGAATCAACTAACTCACGGTTTAAATAGTCTGTTTTTGGCTTTGGGTGTTGCCTTAATGCATTACTCAGGCATGGCAGCCATGCTTATGGAGGCTGAAATTCGTTATAGCCCTGAGCTTTTTACAGTCTCTATTCTGGGTGCTATCGGCTTAGCTTATTTAGCGCTAAGGATTAAAGCGAGCGCCAATTCAAATAATAAAGCGCGTACTTTGGGTGTTGCAATTGTGATGGGTTGTGCAGTCTCTGTTATGCATTATTCGGCTATTGCTGCGACTTTTTTCATAAAAAAACCTGATAGTCTTTCTGGAGATTTACCTGTTAATTTAGACTCTGTTGCGCTTTTGGTTACAGTAATAACAAGTTTTATTGCCTTATTATGTTTAACTTTAGCGAGTTATTCACGCAGTAAAGAAACTAAAAATCAATTAATGTTCAGTGAAGAACGCTTAATGTTTGCCTTGGAAAGTTCAGGTGATTGTATCTGGCAATGGAGTTTACTTTCGGATGAGGTCATGTTCTCCAGTACTTGGGTGAATAAATTGGCTTTAACCGAAGAGAGTGTTTTTACAACAGGTCAAACCTGGTTAAATAATATTCATCCGGATGATTTAGAGGCAGTTAAATTATCAATTGAACAGTGCTTTTCGGGAGAAACGCCTGCATTTTATTCAGAACATCGTCTGCGCGGCAAGCAAGATTGGCTATGGGTATTAAGTCGCGGCAAGGTGGTCATGCGTGATAAAGATAATAAGCCGACAGAAATGCTCGGTACCTTAATCGATATTAGCGAACGTAAAGAATTTGCCCGTGAAATTGAATATTTGGCATTTTTCGATTCCCTAACGGGTTTACCTAATAGGCGCATGTTTTTAGATCGACTAAAACAAGGTCTAGTTGATATAAAACGTAACCCTCAGTGTAGCGCAATTATTTTTATTGATTTAGATCGGTTTAAATCTCGCGAATTCAACTCATAAATGCACCACCCAGTGAATCATTGATATTAAGCGAAGCTATCTCACAAAATACTTCCCATGGTGTTTTGTAATTTAATTTTTTTCTAGGTCTATGGTTAAGTCCAGCTA
>Ga0194037_1002100_pt1 | contig 13643 bp, 12 predicted proteins | sample JunL306m_MetaG_FD_148653 | JGI IMG/M metagenome (GOLD analysis project Ga0194037, IMG submission 148653) | Anoxic zone freshwater microbial communities from boreal shield lake in IISD Experimental Lakes Area, Ontario, Canada - Jun2016-L304-6m | ecosystem: Environmental > Aquatic > Freshwater >...
GAGTTACCCGTCGGTGCGGGGTTACCCGTCGGTGCGGGGTTACCCGTCGGTGCGGGGTTACCCGCTGGTGCAGGATTGCCCGTCGGCGCAGGAGTATCCTTGGGTGTAGGAATAGCCCTAAATTTTAGGGTACTGGTCGCTAACGGAGCGCTAATTGGTAAAGAGGTACCAGTCGCCAACAATTTGACGTTACCTTCCTGATCCACTTGAACAGTATCCGCAGTTATTACGCCTTTTTGGGTAATCACATTAGCGAATAAATTAACTGCACCACCTAAAGTTAGCAGCTCACCTAGATTCAGCACGCTGTCAGAAGGCGCCTGAACTTGAAAACGTATATCTGGACTATCTAAACTGGCTAAGGTTAATTGGTGTCCTGCAGCCAAAGTAATAGAACCGCCTTCCGACTTAATGATACCGTTGTTTTGAATTTGAGGAGCAATCAGCAGAATATTGCCGTCTTTTCCGGCACGGATAATACCCTCATTAACTATAGTTCCAGCCTGATCACCTGCTATAAAATGATAATTGCCATTTATAAAATCATGATCACTTAAATTAAGGCTAGATGCAATCAAGCCTTGGGTATCAATGGTCGATCCAGCACCAAAGACAATACCATTAGGGTTAATTAAAAAAACCTTACCATTAGATAATAGTTGCCCAAAAATCACACTTGAATCTTGACCAATTATACGATTGAGAACCGCACTTTGACTATTTTGCTGAATATAGCGGGTAACTTCATTCTGACCAATACTAAAATTTTGCCAGTTAATAATAGCATTAGGGCTATTTATGATTGTGGTAACTCCAGGCACAACCGAACTAATACTGACCTGCCCACTAACAATTTGTGCACCATTCGGGTTAGCACTGACGCAAAGGGGGGATAGAGCCGCTAATATTGCTACTAGAATCTCACGACGCTTAATAGAGCACCGAGCATGTAACACAAATTGTAGTTTTGTTTTTTTTAACATAATTTATGAATGCTATTAAATATTTGAAATAATCTTAGGATTAAATAGATAGATTTATGGTCGCACTTTGGTTAAAACCATATCAATACAATCTACCCAACTTCTTTATAAAAAGATGCGTAATTATAAAAATCCAATATTATCATAACACTGTAAGTTAATGCTGACTTTATTGAAAAGAGATCAGATTTAAGCACTTAAAATTTAATCCAAAAACAAACTCTCATTTTAAAAAATGCTACAGGAAAGTAACTATAAAACCTATGCTACGAATAAAGGAACAAAGACACATGCAAGGCAAGGCAACTCAAAACATAATTAACTTTATATTCAATTAGTTCATGTTTTGCGATGAATAACTTACTTACTAGTATGAACAAAAGCACCATCCCAATCGACTCCGGGAGGCGACTGAAGATAATAAGCGATACGCTCAAGATAAAGGGGATAGAGTTTATCCTCTGGATAAGCCTTAGCTAAAGAGGTAAATATCTGCTGAGCTTCAGCCCATTGTTGCTTTCTATAACTCAGCAAAGCCTCATTTAAGGTATCAATCAATTGAGACTGCTCTATGCTAAGGTCTTTTGCAAGCCCTAAAGGCTCATAAATAGTTACTGCACTTAACTTACCCTTAACACGGACTTTGTCGAGCTCTCGATAAGTAAACTCTGGAGCCGCCTGACTTGTAAATTCACTAACGATCATTTTTACCCCATACTGCTTAGTTAAGCCTTCTAATCTAGCACCTAAATTAACAGCATCTCCCATTACTGTATAAGCAATACGAAATTCAGAGCCCATATTACCGACACTCATTTTGCCCGTATTGATACCAATGCCAATGTCAATTTCCGGCCAACCTTTAGCCTTAAAGGCTCCCTGAATAGCATTCAAAGTTTGCAAAATTGCTAAACCAGCATTAACTGCAAAACTAGCATGCTGAGAATTGTGCATGGGCGCGCCCCAAAAAGCCATTATGGCATCACCAATATATTTATCGATGGTACCTTTATTATCATGAATAACTCTAGTGACTGGCGTTAAAATATCGTTAATTAATTCACATAATGCCTGTGGATCCATACCTTCAGATATTGTCGTAAAACCTCTAACATCAGAAAACAATACTGTCATTTCCCTACTTTCACCCTTCAAAGAAAACTCTTCATCTGATTGACTCATTTGCGCGACTAATTCAGGTGGAATATATTGACCAAACATTCCCCCCAATTGTTTTTTCTTTCGGCTTTCTAAAAAGAATCCAAACAAAATTTGTATGCCAAAAAGCAAAGTCAATAAGCTTAACGGTGTTGCCAACAAAGCATCTATATTCAAATAAATCCAATTATAAAAATTAAATCCTATGCCAACTATTACCAAGCAGGCAAACAATAGGGCTGACGACAGTACAGATAAGCTTGGAAAAAGCGCTACCGCGACTAGACAAATGAATAACAATTCAATCAAATCTATGGCTAGCATATAGCTAGGCCTAGATTTAATAGTTTGATCCAATAATCCACTCAAAATATTAGCGTGAACTTCCACACCAGCATAAACATTTTGTACTGGCGTAGCGCGAGAATCAAACAAACCTGCAGCAGTTGTTCCAACAATTATAATTTTATCTTTCAATTGCTCAGGGGCTACCAAACCATTAAGAATGTCAGTAGCAGAAATATACGAAAAACTACCTTGTCGTCAACGATACGGCACCAAAAGAATACTTTTTTTATCAATGGGTATATGAAAGCCCTGTATATCAAGGCCCTCTAAGCGACTATCAGCCTCATGTTGACCATAATTTTCGCCGGTCATAAACTTTACTGTCGGCTGCTCTAATAAAGCTCTAAATAAAGCCAACGATAAAGATTCATAAATCTGGTGATTGTAGTTAATTAACAAAGGCACTCTTCGATAAACCCCATCATCATCAACACTGGGATTATTAAAAAACCCAGCATATTTAGACTTTTCTTGGAGCTTAGGTAAATTTGCGACATAACTTTGCTCAGTAAATAATAGCTTACTAAATAGCTGACTATCAGTTGACAATGGCTTTGGCAACACGCCTATTTCTGAGATTTTTTCAAGTTTGTGGCTAGTAAAATAACCTAATACAACAGGCCTATTTTCTATGCTTTTAGCTAAGATATCATCATAAGACAGCTTTGAGCGCATTGAGTCTAGGGCAGACAAAAACAATGGGTCATTATGCAAAGCTCCAGAAGCGAGCTTTTCCAATAAATCAATTCCTGACCCCGTATCAGGTTCAGAAAAAACCACATCAAAACCTAACAACTTTATCTGATAATAATCAAACAGCATATCAACTAGATAAGCTATTTTATCTCTACGCCAAGGCCAACGGCCTTCTTGAGCCAAACTTTTTTCATCTATATCAACTATGACGATACGTGGATCAACAGTATTTACCGCTGTACTTCGTAAACGCAAATCATAGAATATGTTATCCATACGCTGCAGTGTTGGTATAGTTAACCAATGTGCACAATGTGCCATGAATAAAACAGTGACAAAAACACAGGTTAAAAATCGATACTTTTTAAGGGATTTATTACTTAACTTCATTTTTTAAGATTCGTCTCGGAAAGTACACACACCAAAATCCAACTTTACCAGATTTATGTCGTCACGTATCTCAAATACAAATGGTGCAAAGTCATTTTTTTAAAGCCATGTATATAACAATGCAGTCAAATTGACTTATCTGCTAAACTAGAACCTAAAATACCCTCAATTCATTTGGCAATAATTACGCTAAAAATACTTTGACAACTCACGACAATCAAATGACCAGAAATTTTTATTAGTAATGACGCCCTGCCCTCCTAAAACTTCCTGCTTAACCTGCCGATTAGCTGACTTATGCTTACCGTTTGGTTTGCAAATAAATGAAATAGAAACCCTAGAAATCATCATTAAAAACAAACGCCCTTTACACTTGGGTGATATTTTATTTAACAAAAACGAGCAATGCCTTGGTTTATTTGCTGTTAAGTCTGGTTCTTTTAGACGCTTTGTGATTAATGCCGAAGGTGTAGAACAGACGCTAGGCTTTTATCTGCCCGGTGAATTGATAGGCTTAGATGCTTTATTTGATGAACGCTTTAATTGTTCGGTAGACGCACTTGAAACCAGCTCAGTCTGTGAACTACCACTAACCAGGCTCAATGAACTCTGCGCAAAAATCCCAAACTTGCAATATCAATTAACACGTATTTTAAGTAAAGAAATCAGCACAAACCATGAACAAATATTTCTGCTCAGTAATAACTCAGCCAAAATAAAAGTAGCAACTTTTTTGTTGATGTTATCAAAACGTTACAGTTTATTAGGTTATTCGCATACCCACTTTAACTTAAGTATGCCAAGACAGACGATTGCGAGTTTTTTGGGGTTGAGTAATGAAACGATTAGTCGCCAATTTACCGCACTGTGTAAGGAAAATATTATTTCAGTTAATCAGCGTGATATCCAAATTAATGACTTAGATTTATTACAAGCCATAATAGAACCCTGTCACAGTCATTAAAAGGCTATTAATATTTCAGCTACATTAAATTCTGTTAGGATGGTATTCAAAGGTCTGGCAGAGTATAGCTGAGTAGAAAATAGATGTAACCCAACACTTTATTGCAAAAAATATCGGCTATCAATTTAACACGGGGCAATATCAATAAAGTTATTAGGTGTAGATCGGGTTAAGCGATAGCGTAACCCGACTCATTTGTGGTGTGTCGGGTTACGGCTAACGCCTAACCCGACCTACATAAGTGTTTTGTTTCTTGTTAAGCTAATACGATTCAACACTATTAATCGACTTAATTAACACTTGCTTTAGCTTGAGTAGAAGCTGGTTTACTAGGACCTTTACCTGAATCACAGGCAGTAAGAGTGACAAGAGCGATAACTAACAATAATAAATGGCTAACTGTTTTCATAATACTTTCCTCTTTATAATTATAAAAATAAATCGATAAGTAACAATCGATTTAAACCACCCTTTGTGGGTGAAGCTATTCTTGCATTATTAACCAAACTTGGACTTGATCTAAATCAAGCAGCGAGCAGAAAATAGCAATCTACCTCAATATTTCTATTGCAATCTTGCTATTTCCCAAAGAATGCCCAATCAGCACCATTAAGATGACTATCAATCCAAGCCCCTTCATAATCATAACTTACGATATCTGTACGAACTCGATTACCAACACCAACAAAATGATTGACTGAGTTAATTGAATCAATACCTGCTATTGAAATAATACCTAGCTCATGTCCTATAGATTTAGTGTAATGAGAGTTAGCTTTGATACGTGCAATTTGGTCAAGTAAACGATTTTGTATACCAGGTGCTGGTACAGGAGGCATATTCGGAAATACTGTAGACGAGGGATGAATCCAATCACCATGACAATTACCTGTGATCATTAGCTGCTTATAATCTTCATTTTGCTGCAACTCTTGCAACAAAAAAACATAATAATCAATATCCGCATAAGTTGCGCTAATTTCTGCCGAACCTAGACCAAATACAGAGCTATATTCAGCTATCTTGTCCCGATAATTAATTAACCAAACAGGTAATATTAGCTCTGCGTTAGATGAAATAGAAGATATTGACATTATAAACAGATAGTTTTTGATGATGGTTGTATTGAATTAGAAAACTTAGCCAATAAGTTATGGATTAAGACAACTAATACTCGTTGCCTTTAATTAAACCCCATCCTGACCCTGACTGCCAAAAGTTAAGCTTTCATATAGTTCGTGTTATTGATAGCGTAACCCGACATTTTATGGGTTACTTTGTCGGGTTACGCTATCGCTAACCCGACCTAGTAAACTAGAGCATAAAGTACGCCTCATAATTTTAACTGTCAACATAAAAGCTTTTGACTTGTTATGATCGTAATTCAGTGACAGGTTGCGACCTGCCCCTACGGCGGGAACTGTAACGATAATTTAATTTTAACTTGTTTAAATTGCCATGCTTGTTAGCCAAGCATTTCTGTTGGCGACAATATCCTCCGTACTGGTACTCGATGGATTTGTGTTGACGGTAATATCCTTCATGTTGGTACTCGATGTAGTTGTGTTGACGGTAATATCCTCCACGCTGGGACTCGATGTAGTTGTGTTGACGGCAATATCCTTCGTGTTGGTACTCGATGTAGTTGTGTTGACGGTAATATCCTTCATGTTGGTACTCGATGTAGTTGTGTTGACGGCAATATCCTTCGTGTTGGTACTCGATGTAGTTGCGTTGACGGCAATACCTTCTGCCTTGCTATTCCAACCTTTTCTGCTACCGGCTTGTTCTTCCATGCTGCTATTCCAAACAATTCTGCTAACAGTTTGTTTTTCCATAAAGCTAAGCTAACTTTCAACAATCAATAACCAGACAGGGTGGGCAAACGATAAAAAACAGCATTATACGGGCAGCTCATCTGTCATGAGTATAGATAAATTGCGAAAATCATACTTTAGGGGCGACAGATTCACCACGATTAACAGACAAATGTACTGAGCGAAACTGTCGTCACTTCAAGATAATAGCTTTTGAAATTCAAACATACCTCGCTATGCTTTCCCAACAGGAATCATTAATTATGTAGATAAATATGGCTGTTACATAGGGAGAAGCTAAAATAATAATACTTTCACAGTCTCTTAGCCGTAACCCGATTAACAATTACTGTGTCGGGTTACGCTACGCTAACCAGACCTATAGATAGCTATCCGATATAAAAATAGATTACTCACCACCCACAAATCCTAATTGTCGCCAAGATTCATAACTGACTAAAGCAACAGCATTTGATAAGTTCATACTTCGATTATTGGGATGCATTGGGATTCTTAACTGATGATCTGAAGGTAATGATTGATGGATATAACTAGGTAGACCCGCTGTTTCTGAGCCAAACAATAAAACATCACCTGATTGATAGTCAATATTGCTATACAAATGACTGCCTTTTGTTGTGATGGCTAAGATTCTATTGCCTTGCATGGCGAGTAAAAAGGCTTGATAATCTGGGTATCGGCTAATCTTAGCCATATCAAAATAATCTAGTCCAGATCGACGTAAGTTTTTTTCTTCGAAGTCAAAGCCCAAAGGCTCTATTAGATGCAAATGATAGCCGTTATTGGCAGTTAATCGAATAATGTTACCGGTATTTTGCGGAATTTTTGGTTCAAATAGTGCAATATTTAACATGTTTTTGTTTTAGGGTCTTTAAGGTAAGCTGTACTAATTAGCATAATTAACTTGAGGATAAACCATTTGTTAATCGAAACAAACTTTAAAGCGGCATGGTGGCTGAAGAACGCTCATTTACAAACTTTATATCCTGCCTTAATTAGACCGACACCTATCTTAAATTTAAGGCGTGAGCGTTTAATAACACCTGATCATGATTTTGTTGATCTTGATTGGTATGGTGAAGAACATCAGCCTTTAGTTATCTTATTGCATGGCTTATCGGGCAGCTCAAAATCTACTTACATCAATGGTTTACAACGCTCCTTAGCCAGCAATGGTTTTCGTAGCGTCGTTTTAAATTTTCGCGGCTGTAGCGGTGAATACAACCATACTGCACGTTGCTATCATTCTGGTGAAACCGAAGATATCCACTTTCTTTATCAAACACTCAGACTAAGAGAGCCTAATACGCAAATGGCGGCTATTGGTTTTTCTTTAGGGGGGAATGTTTTGTTGAAATGGTTAGGCGAGCAAAATGATCAGTTATCGTTATTTGCGGCTGTCGCAGTTTCAGTACCTCTGTTATTAGATGCCTGCGCGACTAAATTAGATCAAGGTTTTTCTAAAGTATATCGAGGCTATTTGCTAGGTGAACTCAAAGTCTATATTCGAGATAAATACCATTATTTACAACAACTCAATAAACATGAAGAAGCCAATAAACTTGCCCAACTAGGTGACTTGTCTAAAATCAATTCCTTTTGGCAATACGATGATCAGGTCGTTGCCAAATTACATGACTTTGAAAGTAGCCAAGATTATTATCAGCGTTCTAGTTCGCGGCAATTTCTTAAAGCCATAACGGTACCTACTTTGTTAATCCAAGCAACTGATGATCCGTTCATGACCGCCTCGGTTATTCCAGAGTTAGATGAGTTATCTGGCAGTGTAAAGCTAGAGCAAACGACTAAAGGTGGTCATGTAGGCTTTGTGATGGGCAATAATCCTTTTAAACCTTATTTTTGGTTAGATCAGCGTATCCCTGAGTTTTTAAAGTCACAGACACAGCATGATATTGTCGCGTAAATTATTGAATAGTTAATTGGACTATCATTTCCTAATATAAATTTTTAGGATTTGAATATCTGTAGGGGCGACACCTAGCCTAACTTAGATTCATGCCATCTTGTCAACATCATTATCATGTGATGATTTAAGCAACTATTAAAATTCACTTGATTCAACTATTGTTAACTATCAAGTTATGATATGATTAGCGACTTTTATCGTTGAGACAGTAATAAATGGCCAAAGAAGATCAGATTGAAATGGAAGGCAAGGTAATTGACACGCTTCCTAATACCATGTTCCGTGTCGAGCTTGAAAACGGTCACGTAGTGACTGCACACATTTCAGGAAAAATGCGCAAACATTATATCCGTATATTAACGGGTGATAGTGTTAAAGTCGAAATGACCCCTTATGATTTAACTAAAGGCCGTATTACATTCCGTATGCGCTAAAACATCACCATCTCACGATGGTTACTCCGCCCTTAAGGAGTAACCCCGCACCTATTAATAGATTAGCGACTGTTAGCTATTAAGTTCAACTGAGTTGCCGTATTAAAAATCGGCCTCAGAAACAACCAATTCATTGCTTTCAATAGCGAAACAGACTTCATCTTTTTCTATGAAAATTCTGACATGACCACCATTAGTGAGCTTGCCAAACAGCAAGTCATTCGCCAAAGGTTTCTTGATTTTTTCTTGGATTAATCGTGCCATAGGCCTTGCTCCCATCTTAGCGTCACAACCATTTTGGGCTAACCATAAACGGGCATCGGCATCTAATGCCAGTGTTACTTGTTTTTCACTAAGCATGGCTTCTAATTCAAAAATAAACTTATCCACCACAGAGCCTACGACTGAAATATCTAAAGGCTTGAATTGAATAATGGCATCTAAACGATTTCTAAATTCTGGACTAAAGCCTTTTTCAATTATTTTCATGCTATCACTGGCATGATCTTGCTGAGTAAAGCCCATGGAGGCACGACTACCCTCTTCTGCGCCCGCATTAGTGGTCATCACTAATATAATGTTACGAAAATCTGCTTTACGACCATTATTATCAGTCAAGGAGCCGTGATCCATGACTTGCAACAGCAAATTAAAGACATCGGGGTGGGCTTTTTCAAGCTCATCAAGCAATAGCACTGCATGGGGATGTTTATTAACCTGCTCAGTCAACAATCCCCCTTGATCAAAACCAACATAACCTGGAGGTGCGCCAATCAATCTAGAAACGGTGTGCCGCTCCATATATTCGGACATATCAAAACGAATTAATTCTACACCTAATACTTTAGCCAACTGACGAGTGACTTCTGTCTTACCTACGCCCGTTGGACCTGCAAATATAAATGACCCGATAGTCTTCTGCGCATCCCTCAAGCCAGCTCGCGACAACTTAATCGCTGAAGCTAAAGAAGAAATGGCTTCATCTTGACCAAACACGAGCATTTTTAAGTTTTTCTCAAGATTAGCTAGCTTATCAATATCGTTTGAAGACACTGATCTTGCAGGTACTCTTGCAATTTTTGAAACAATATCTTCAATCTCAGCAACATCAATTTCATCTTTACGCGCAGCAACTGTTGCCATACGCTGTTTTGCACCCGCCTCATCTATAACATCAATAGCTTTATCAGGTAAATGTCGATCGGTGATATAGCGATCTGATAACTCAGCCGCAACACGCAATGCATCCGCAGAATAAGTCACGTTATGGTGCTCTTCAAAACGCGATTTAAGTCCTTTTAAAATTAAAATAGTATCTTCTACAGAGGGCTCTACAACATCAATCTTTTGGAATCTACGTGCCAAAGCATGATCTTTTTCAAATATGCCACGATATTCCTGATAAGTCGTTGAACCTATACAGCGCAACTGACCAGAAGCTAAAGAAGGCTTAATCAAATTAGAAGCATCCATAACGCCACCTGACGCTGATCCAGCTCCAATAATGGTATGAATCTCATCAATGAATAAAATAAAGTCAGGCTCTTTTTTGAGCTGATTCATCAATGCTTTAAGGCGCTTTTCAAAATCACCTCGGTATTTAGTACCCGCCACAAGCGCACCCAAATCTAAAGAATAGATCACACTATTCAGTAATATGTCAGGCACTTCTTTATCAACGATTCTTTTCGCCAAGCCTTCTGCAATTGCCGTTTTACCAACACCCGCTTCTCCGACTAACAAAGGATTATTTTTACGTCGACGACATAAGGTTTGAATGGTACGTTCGAGCTCAAGCTCTCTGCCTATTAAGGGATCAATACGCCCTTGCAACGCTTCTTCATTAAGATTGGTTGTGTACTTTTCCAAAGGACTGCCCGCTTCACCTTCAGAACCGGCAGATTCAGAAGCTGAGTCTTTTGTAGACTCCTGATCGTGGTCTTTTTTAGAAATACCATGAGCAAGATAATTAACGACATCCAATCGAGAAACATCTTGTTTATTTAACAGGTAAACAGCATGAGAGTCTTGTTCGCTAAATAAAGCCACAAATAAATTAGCACCTGTCACTTCTTTTTTATCAGAAGCTTGAACATGAAAAACAGCACGTTGCAGTACGCGCTGAAAACCTAAAGTAGGTTGTGTTTCACGATCAATATTTAAAGGAATCAGAGATATGGTATCTTCAATAAAGTGTGCTAACTGCTCTCGCAATAGAGTGAGATCGCAGCCACAGGCTTTCATAATCGTTTCTGCTGCCGTGTTATCAAGCAACGCTAATAACAAATGCTCAACAGTGATAAATTCATGACGATTATCGTGCGCGTTTTTAAAGGCAGTATTTAAGGTGACTTCAAGTTCTTTACTTAACATAAACGCTCCTAATTAGACCATTTCCATCGAACACATTAACGGGTGCTGATAGCTTCGTGAATATTCGTTGACCATATAGACCTTAGTCTCAGCCACATCTTTACTATAAACACCACAAACCCCAACACCTTGAGTATGTATTTGTAGCATCACCTGCGTGGCTTTTTGCTCAGACATAGCAAAAAAATCCATCAATATTTCAATAACAAAATCCATCGGCGTATAGTCATCGTTTAATAAAATAACTTTATATAACGGAGGTTTTTTTAGCTTTGGTTTTGCATCTTGGAGTGCTATACCACTTCCATTATCTTCGTACGGTTCAAAATCAGACATATTTAAGCAAATAAACTAATAACGATAAGTTTGTAACATGTTGCTAATGGTAGAGTATTTCAAGCCTATGTAAATAACAAAATTTGTATACTTATAATTAAATGCTAGGCCAAGACTAATAATTCAGCTTAACAGAACCATTTTTACCAACATAATTTACTTGAATCTAGTAACATATCAAATTTTTATCAGCCGGAAATCATCAATGGTTTGGAAACCACACGTCACTGTTGCAGCTATCATTCATCAAGATAATCGTTTCTTGCTCGTAGAAGAAGAGACTGCACATGGACTGCAATTCAACCAACCTGCAGGACATCTCGAAGAAAACGAAGATCTAATTAGTGCTGTCCGAAGAGAAACTTTAGAAGAAACTGCATGGCTGTTCGAACCAGAGCACATTATTAGCATTCAACTTTGGCGCAAAAGCTTGGAATTGCCAACCTTTTTGCGCGTCTGCTTTTCTGGTCATTGTCACAGTTATAATCCCAATTTAACATTAGATGAAGGCATTGTTGCAACTCATTGGCTTACTCGAGATGAAATCGCAGCACAGCAACATCGCTTGCGCAGCCCATTAGTATTAACGAGTGTAGATGAATATCTCAGTGGTCAACGCCATCCGCTATCTTTGCTTAAATCCTATCTAGCTACAAGCCATGAGTAAAAACATCATTGTTGGAATGTCTGGCGGCGTTGATTCTTCAGTCACTGCCTTACAACTCCTAGAACAAGGCCACCAAGTTAGCGGCTTATTCATGAAAAATTGGGAAGAAGATGAAGGCACAGAATATTGCACAGCAATGGAAGATCTCGCTGATGCCCAACAAGTTTGCGACAAACTAGGCATTAACTTGAAAACCGTTAATTTTGCTGCCGAGTATTGGGATGAGGTCTTTGAAGTATTTTTATCTGAATTTAAAGCCGGCCGCACCCCTAACCCAGACATACTTTGTAATAAGCACGTCAAATTCAAAGCCTTTCTAAATTATGCAATTGAAGACTTGGGTGCCGATTACATAGCAACCGGTCACTATGCACGTGTTGCCGAGAAGAATGGCGAATTTCAGTTATTAAAAGGCCTAGATCCTAATAAAGAACAAAGTTATTTCCTGTATACCTTAGGACAAAAGGCCTTATCGAAAACGCTATTTCCGATTGGTCATCTACATAAACCAGAAATTCGTGCCTTAGCAAAAAAAGCAGGCTTTGATAATCATAAGAAAAAGGACAGTACGGGTATTTGTTTTATCGGTGAACGTAAATTCACCGAATTTTTGCAACGCTACTTACCCACTCAACCTGGCGAAATGGTTACTCCTGAAGGCCAATGCATAGCTAAACATCAAGGCTTAATGTATTACACCTTAGGACAACGACAAGGTTTGGGAATTGGTGGTGTAAAGAATGCTCCTGATGAGCCCTGGTATGTGCTAGATAAAGATTTAGAAAACAATAGACTGATTATTGGCCAAGGTCATGATCATCCGCTGATGCTGCACAATACCTTAGAAGCAAATCAACTAGACTGGTGTAGCAATCAAGCTTTAAACGAAACTATTGTATGTACAGCTAAAACACGCTACCGACAAGCTGATCAAATCTGCAAAGTGATTCCCCTTGAAAATGATCGTTGCCGCGTATTATTTGATGAGCCACAAAGAGCCATTACCCCAGGACAGTCAGTTGTTTTTTATCAAGACGAGATATGTTTGGGTGGCGGAATTATTGAATGTAAATCAAATAGCTTTTAGTCTACTAGCAAAATAACACCCCCATTTAAATGCGAAGAAAAATATAATTTATATGGGAGTTAATAAATAAATAATGGTATTTACATCAAACTTACACAACTAAAATTATAGTTTTTCGATTCATCGAGGTAAAATAGCAACCGTATCTCCTGCAGTAATCGAGAGTGTGCTGGGTGTTTCCTGAACCTGTTTTTACCCCGGGGATGAAATCCGCTAATGGTGAGTATGCCCGTTTTATACGGGAAACCTAATTTAGCGGTTACATCCCCACTTGAACCTCCGGTTCAAGGACGAAAGCACATAACGATACAGGCGGGAGATGCAATTTATTAACTGCTTTATACAACATCATCTGATACAAAAACTTTATCAAAGCTTCAATTTTTGACAACTCTTTAATCTTGAAGAAACTTGTGTTTTTTTCAGATGCACTGATTAATCT
>Ga0194037_1002105_pt1 | contig 13639 bp, 15 predicted proteins | sample JunL306m_MetaG_FD_148653 | JGI IMG/M metagenome (GOLD analysis project Ga0194037, IMG submission 148653) | Anoxic zone freshwater microbial communities from boreal shield lake in IISD Experimental Lakes Area, Ontario, Canada - Jun2016-L304-6m | ecosystem: Environmental > Aquatic > Freshwater >...
AAGCATGGCCACTTTAATAAGTGCCTCTCCGTCTTTGCAGGCAGGAATTTCAGACTCAATCAACTTGGTAGTTGTTGGCGTAATCATGCCGACTGGACGCTCTGCGAGGGTTACTTGACGATTGCTCATGGGAAATCTCCTTGTGTGTTTGAGCCACCTTAGAGGCTTATGATGGCCCTGTAGGAAGCCCTCTAAAAGTAAGGATTTACTATGGCTCGCAAAAGAAGTCTTCGCTCCCAGCTTTACCGTGATGCACGAATCCTCGGCAACATCGAAGCGGCTGTTCAAGGACCTGGCGCTTACGCCAAGCGAACTGTTCGCCGCAAGGTCTACAAGCAGACCAACAAAATCACCCGGAGCATTCTTAGAGGTTTCGGTCTTAGCCGTTAAGCCAGCGCGCAGTTCCGACCGTGAAGTAGCTCCAAGGCTTGGGGCCCTTGGCGTAACGCTGTCTAATAACTTCAACTTCGCAACCAGCTTCTTTCAAGAGTGCAAGTGGGTCGCGAGTCAAGTTGCAGCCTCCAGCAATTTTTTGTTCGAAGCCATTAAGGCGGTGTTGCCACTTTGCAACACTCGCGTCAGGTGAGATTCCGTGTTCTAGGAAGTGGAATGATGCACCAGGCTTTAGTACTCGTCGTATTTCACTTAGGACTTTGACTGGGTCCGAAACGGTGCAGAGCGTAAATGTGCAGAGTGCCCCATCGCAAGAATTGTCGCTGAGTGGCAAGTCTTCGCCAACAAGTCCAACGCGCTCAATTTGAACATTGCTACCTGAGATTCGTTCCTTCGCCATTGTCGAAGCTTTTTCAGAAGGTTCTACCGCAAAAACTTTGTGCAGTTCTGCTGGATACAGTTCAACGTTTCGGCCTGAACCAAAGCCAATTTCGACGATTTCGCCATGCAGGCCAACAACAGCCTTCTCGCGCCAGCGATTCATGTTTTTCGAACCACACGCCAAGTCCACAAGCTTCGGAACTACATTTTCTTCATACCAACCCATAACCCGACACTAGTCACTGCGCCTTAAAGAAGAGGGTTGAAGATTTATTTTTCCTTTATGGTGTTACGTTTTAATCATGAAGCGCTTAGTAACGTCAGTAATTTCACTAGTAACTTTCAGCATTGCACTCTCCTCATGTGCAGCTAGCGCAATGGGTTCAGGCAACAAATACGTCGATGCCCAAACCGGACTCACCTACTCGCTCTACAAACCGGTCAATACACTCGGACTGACTCAGAGCAAGTTCCAGCTGCTGGTTTGCGGTGGAGGTGGCGAAGAGTGGGTCTACGTCAACTTTCTTAAGGGCACCAAGAAAATAGAAACGATGCAAACAATGTCAGGTGCACATTGTTCGAATCCTGGGCTGTCAGTAAAGATGCCAAGTGTGAAGGTAAATGGAATGAGTGCCTCAGTTTTTGTTTACTGTGATCCAACGAAGCCCAACGCTGCAAAGAATTGCAAAACATCCGACATTGCAAAATTTGGTGGGTATCTCATGATGACCCTGCCTGGGTATTACAAAATGAAGCCAACAACCATCCAGGTGCAAGTTTCTGGTGGACTTACCTACGCTGACTTATTGAGCGTTGCTCGCTCTATGACGCCGGCTTCAACGAAGCCCTCAAACTAAAAAGTGCTTTCCAATCACTTTTTACGGTGATTGAAAAGCACTTCACTTGGTGGGCGCTGAGGGACTCGAACCCCCGACCTGCTGAGTGTAAATCAGCTGCTCTAGCCAACTGAGCTAAGCGCCCAAGGTGTACCAGCCTAGATGATTCCAGCACCTGTCGTAATCGCTAGTAATTCTGGTGTGGCACAAAAGATTGGATGGCGAACTGCCATTTCAGAAATCACTAATTCTTCGTTGTAATAATCAGCGTCCACCGCACCCGCTTCGCGAGCAATAAGTAGTCCCGCCAAATAGTCCCAAGGATTTAGTCCAGATTTTCCGGCGACACCAAAAATGTCGAGCGATCCGTCAGCGACGAGACAGATTTCAAGTGCCGCAGCTCCGAGCGCACGGTTCTGTGCCCATCCAAGATTTTTTGACGGAAATCCAGAGAATGCAGCAATCGATTCTGACATCTCGGTCTGGCCGCTTGGATGAATTGAAATCCCGTCGCGAAATGCGCCACTTCCCTTTTCTGCTTCGAAGAATGTTCCAGTCGCTTGGTTCATTACGAGTCCGGCGACGAGTTCGTTGCCTCTTAGAACCGCGAGGCTCGTAGCGAAAAAAGGAACCCCGCGGTCACAGTTCGTAGAGCCGTCAATCGGGTCGACAACAACGGTCAGTTCGCCGTTGCCTGTTACCCCGGACTCTTCGCTGACTACCCGGTACCCGGCACCAGTCAGAACCCGAACGGCGACCTCGTCGGCGGCAATGTCGAGGTGATACTGCGTCTCTCTTAGTCCAGAATATCCTCGTCCACGGTGCGATTTGATTGCCTCGTTAATCTCTAACGAACACTGGCGAAGGGGTCCAAAAATTTCACTGGTCACACGTCCACGCTAGCGGTGAAGCCCACTAACCTGAGTGTCAATGGCCGCTATTGACGTTGCAGGATTCGTTGCAGATCTAAAGGACCATGCCGTTACTCATGGCTTCCACGTTCATGATGAACGTCACTTTGTAGAGACCTATTCCCTACGCCAGGCCTGGGAAGTTGACTTGCACCCTGAAGAAGGCTGCGGTGGCCCTATCGACCTACACGTCGAGCTCGATGTTGATCCAAGGACGTTGCTCGCCTTTGAAGACGCAGTGCTGGGTCTTCCAGAAGAACTCGACCCACCAGACGAATTTCATTTTCCACTGATGCTCACATGGACGCTTCCTCCAATGCCTCAGAGTCCTGACCTCTTGCGCTTGGCGATTGACCTGGCTCCGGTAGGCGGAATGGACATGCCCCTTGAAGTATCAGCGTCAGACTCATTCGCATCTCCCACGGAAACGAGTGAGCGACGAATTTCAATCATTGCTCACCGAGCAATCTCGCTGAGCCAAGTTGCCAAAGGCGAAGACCCACTTTGCGAAATCTTTGAGAAGAGTCGAGGGATCAGTAACTTTCTCCTACAGGCAGCAGACTCATGGCTCAGTTGAAATCAATTTCGCTAGCTAGCGCACTACTCGTAGCGGGTCTAACACTCAGTGCCTGTGGATCAGGTGCAGCAATTGCTAATGCCAGACTCGCCTGCAAGCAAGTTACGGTTGCTTTGGCGACTCAAAAGAAAAGCGAAGCGCCCAGCCTCAGTACTGCTCAAGTCGATGCGCTGCAGTCGTTAGCGCTGGCGCAACTTCAAAAAGCTTCACCCTTTGCTGCAACCGCAACAACGTCAGATGGAAGTTGGAATGCGTTGCAAACTGCAATCAGCGAAACGAAGCGAGTTCCGCTTAAATACATGACAGCGTCTCTGACAAGACTTTGTCAGATTGCTAATTCAGATACGCCGTATCTCTAGCTGCGAGGGAAACGCTCGTACAGCCACTCGAGTGAATTTTCTTCGAGCATTGCATCTTCCCAGCCATCGAGTTTGTCCTCGAGCGCTGCGAGTGATGAGACTTTTCCAATAACGACAACCGTGAGGTCCTTGACCTCGGACTTAGAAACCAAAAAGTCACCGAAGATGTCTTCTGAGATAAAGGCGTCAGGCTCAACCAGCAAATACAGCTCGCCAGTTGCTTCTACCCACGAAAGTTCGTATTCATTGTCAGCGGCGTCTGACCACTCAATACCGAATTCAAACTCTGCGCTCTCGCGCCTCGCTTCGTTCTCTTCATAGAAGTCATCAATGTCCATAACCACAGCCTAGAGCGAACTATGTGCGTTGTACAGGGCGTCTTAGTAGTTGTGACAAATGTCGCCTCGCCAAGCACTCACAGCATTGTTGGCCAGTGCGCACATGGCTCTCAACTGTCTACATGCCCATACAAAATGATTTATTAGGTCAACTGCGACGTGAATGGCGACGTTTAGGCAGATCAACAGCTTCATGTTTGGCACTGAGCGAACTAAAAGCTCGCCATCCTGACGCCGGATTTGGCGACCTTCATGATTTATGCGATGTCGTTGATGCTTTAGACATGAAGTCGCGACTTTCAGTCATCGAGCGAGCTGAGATTCTTCGAATTTTGCTGGAGGACGCTCATGATCCGCTCATTTGTCGCACGTTGTTACAAACCCTTATTCCTGGAATCGTCAGTGTTTGTCGTCAGCTGAGGTTTGGAGAAGGAATCATCAGTGAGCCAAGCGAAGTACTCGCCACTGCTCTTTCGTTCACCAATGAACTTCTCGTCAAATGGGCCGGGGAATCACGTCAGTACAGTGCTCCAGACATTTTGTCGGCCCTAAAGGGAAGAATGCGTCGCTGGATCAGTAAAGAACGTGAAGCATTGAAAGTGGTGTCCAATTTTGATCAGGGTGACCCACCTGACACCGCTGCTTCACCGCTCTTATCTCGGCTGAATAGTTACTACGGCAGTCGCTACGAGAGGGTTGCTCGCCTTACGTACTTGCGAGTCTTTGAAGGAAGATCTCTTCGTGACCTCGCCAGAGCCGATCACTCCTCATATGGTTCGCTTCAGGCAGAACTGAAGAACTTCGCAATCAAGTTCCTTCTATGAGCAAATATCTACCCCCATCAGTGAATACCAATGAGAGTGCTCCACAGTTACGTTGGAATAACGATGATGCGCAAACTAACTTCTCTGCGAGGAGCCCATTTAGTCCTGTGGTCGAGCCCTCTTCTTCTGCTCATTCTGGTCTTTACGCTCAGCTCACAAAATCAGTCCCACCCTCAACCAAGCGTCATCGAAACAACAAGTACAACAACGACGCAGTTACCAACAACGATTCCAACGACGACTTTGCCAAGGCACGTAGTCGTAACAACCGTGCCGAGATACTCAGCGCCGACAACGACGACCGTGGCGCTTCACGTACCACCAACTGGAGCGCTCAATGGGGTGCTTACTTCGGGCGAAAGTTCACTCAACGTTCCAGTGCACGGCCCCGGGACCTGGGTCTTCAGCGCAAGTCTCCCGACAAGCGTGGTGCTCGTCTGCGCAGAAGTAACGACGCCCGTAGTGAGCAAAGTAATAATCACGACGAATCAAGAATGCCAGTTGGAACTCAGTTCACAAGGGAGTTCAGTATGGCAACTGCTACCCACTCAGTAAAGAGATTCGCCAAAGGTCCGCTGCACGGCACCGCCTTGGCACTGTATTTCTTTCTACTCCCCTACGTCGTGGTTTCGCGCTGGAGTTATTCTGAGCATCAGTCACACGCGCGCCTTGTTCACTTCTTTTTGATAGTGCTCGGAATCTTTTGGGTTGTTTTTTTACTGCAGCTCCTGTTCAACATTGTGCAACTGAGAAATGGTCGAAGAACACAGAAAGATGGCAGCGCCTGGCTCGCAGGATTGGTTTTGGTGTTGATGCCTTTTCTAGTCAGCACAAGCACTAGTGCGGCGACATTGATCGCCCCTGTTCCCGTGAGCACCAGCTACGAAGCGCCGCTGGCTAAACCTCTAAAGCACGAAGATTCATCCAGCGCCCTTTCGCTACTGAGCTCAGTTCCCATAGCCCTGGCGGCAAAGAAGCGAAAGGACATTCTGCGGTCCCAGCAGTTTGTGGGCGACCTCGAAGACGTTGACGAAGCAATCTCGCTTATGAGAGCAAACAGTCCCGAGTTTCTTAGCTCGCTCATTGAACGCATTGGCAACCAGGTTCATGGCACGTTAGATGTCACCGAGAAAGTGACTCCAGGCGAAATAAATCTTCAGTGCGCTCCACTCGTTGTTTGTGTGCTGAGCGAATCCGTAAACTCAACGAGGATTTCGTTTTCCCACGCTGGTGGAACACTTCTGGTCGATCCACTTTGGGGCAGCGAAGAAATAATTGAGAACTGTGTAGCGCTGCAGAGCGGAGGGCGCATTGAATACGCGCATAATGAAACGCAACTCTTGACATTGCTAGCCAAAAGGCTTCCAACAACGATTGTTTTGTATCTGGGCCCGGAACTCTCAGACCTCGACCTCAACAATTTTTGTGTACGCATCAACAAAAATGGTTCTTCAGTTTTAGAACCGCAAGAAATCAGGGTTCAATTACTACGAGCTGCACCAAACGTCCAAGGTCTCGTCGAACCATTCGCGCCAGCACTGAGAAGGCGTTGTATCGAGATGACTTCTTACCTGGCACTTCATCGTCACGAGCCAGTAACGGGTGATCGACTGAGAACGAGAGTTCTCTCTCATGAAGAGATCGATGCTTCACTTCGAACTCTTTCAAATACTGCGAGTGCAGTGCGAAAAAGTTTGGGCGTAGGAGGACATGGCCCGCGACTACGCCCCGTCTCATCTTCTGGGCTGTATGAAACGAGTGAAGTAACGAGTGATGTAGAGATTTTTCATGAAACTATCTCTAGAGCCAGGAAGCTCTCTACTGAAGAGGGTGCGCCACTCGTGAGAAGTGCGCTGCAATTAGTGGCTGGTGAACCATTTGCCAGTGTCCTACGTGGCTATGAGTGGTTCCTCGCTGAAGGCCACCAAGCCAAACTCCTTAGAGATGGTGAGTGGGCCGCGCTCAGTATGCACCACGACGCACTCGAGCGAGGTGACTACGAAGAAGCGTTCTGGGCTCTAGAGAAAGGACGGCTCATTGACCCCTACAGTGACGCACTCACCGAGGCGCTAAATGCAGTCCCTCGATTACGCGAGTTTCGAAGCGATGCTCGAAGCACTTCGAAGCACGAGCCCATCGGCACCAGCGGCGCTGTAGCGATGAGCCGGACGCTCACGAGCTTCAGCAATCAAGTCGCTGAGTAACTGGGAAAAAGGCAGTAGCGGATCAACGAACAGATGTTTCGAGAGCGATCCAGGAATTGTGTTGATTTCGTTTACGTAGAGCTCATTTTCATTCGCTAGAAAGTCAATTCGCGCAACGCCGCGAACTGAAGCAATGTCTGCAATAGTCCTGGCAAACTTTTCAATGGTCTCTTGCTGGCCAGCTGGAAGCTTGGCTGGAAGTTCACGCGGAGCAGAAACCATTCCTTCGCCACCTACGTACTTATCGCGGTAATCAAGAATCTCTGCATTGGTAGAGCGACGAATGGGCTTTTCAATTTGTGAAAGTTGCAACGTTGGATAGGTTCGAAGTGCAATTTGCAGGTCGAAGAGATCTTCCCTAAATGGCTCGACAACACATCCGAGTGCGAAGTGTGAGTTCACACTAAGGCGGGCCTTGGCGGTGGCGAAATCTGCAACCACATCAATACCAATCGATGATCCACCAAATCGTGGTTTCAAAATGTAGGGACCATCAAATGGGAGCGACTGCGTTTCATTCGTGAGCAGCACTCTAGGAAGTGTGGAAAGTCCAGCAGCGCTTACGACAGAACCAAAGGCCCACTTGTCCATTCCGAGTGCAGCCCCCGCAACGCTTGGACCACTGTAGGCAACTCCAGCAAGGTCAAGCACGCCTTGGATAGTGCCGTCTTCTCCTGGGCCACCGTGCAAGCAGACCACAACCGCATCGAGTTCAATGAGGCGCTCTTTTCGACCAGTTTCGTAGAAGCCACCTTTGTCACCAACACGAAGTGTTATTTCGCTTGAACTTCTCGGCACACCATCGAGAAATGATTCCGCCTCAACGCCAGCAGGAATAGAGAAGAAGGAACCGGTCTTGGTCCAGTAAATGCCGACAACATCTTTTGACGTTTTTTCTAGCTCTCGAAGTGCGAGAAGCCCTGTCAAAATTGAGATGTCGTGTTCAGGCGTTGGCCCACCGAAGATCACACCAATAGTCACGTAACACCCTCTAACAATGTTTCTTGGTTATTAAGGGTAGTGGTCTGGCAAGTCGTTTAGGTACAACACGCCATCACCAGCAATAAGTACCTCTCGAACCCACGCCACCGCTTGATCCCTGGTATCAAAACGCTTGGGAAACTTTTCGTACCCAGCCGTCAGTGATCGCACATTGGTTCTGCCGACAACTACAAGCTCTACGTTCATGTCCGCAACTTTTTTCGCAAGTTTGGCGTTCTCTTTGAACTGGTCGTCACCGAGTTCAATCATTCCTGGCGTAATTACTACTCTGCGACCATTTAGCGAAAGTGACTCAAGCACATGGAGCGACGCCGCTGCACTGGCTGGGTTGGCGTTAAAGGTGTCATCAATCACCATCACGCCAGAGGGCGCCGTGATGACATTTGCACGGTTGGCAACAGGTTGCACCATGGAAACGCGCTCTTTAAGTTGCTCGAAGCTGCAGCCAAGCTCTAATGCACCAGCAATTGCACAGGCAAGGTTTGTTGGTTGCACTCCACTGAGTGGACTGAGCGTCATTAGCTCGGTGCCATCAATCGTTATTCGCCACGTTGAAGCTTCAACTATGACCCGTACTGATGCGTCAGGGTCACTAGAACCAGCAGTCCTTACTTTTTTCCCAGTTAGCTTTGCGGGCCAATTCTTTAGTCGCGGATCATCACTGTTAACAATCACAGTTTTTGCCAACTTTGTAATTTCAAACTTCGCGCCTTCAATCACGTCCAGACTTTTCATGCGCTCTAAGTGGACGGGCCCGATTGCCGTGATGACTGAGATCTCAGGCTCACACCACGAACAAAGTTCAGCTATTTCGCCAGGACCGTAGGTTCCCATTTCAGCAATAAAAATTCTGGTGCCGTCACTCAAGTTTTCATTGATAGCTCTTGACAGCCCTGCGCGATTATTGAAACTGCGAGGAGATGCAACTACTTGTCCGTCGCTAGAGAGCAAATCAAAGAGGTGGTTCTTAGTCGAAGTTTTTCCATACGAGCCAGTGATTGCAACAACACGAGGACTAATTCGATGGAGCCGAGTACTTGCTTGTGCGACGAACTTCTTCGCCTGAGCATTCTCATACGGCGCAAGTAGTCGCGACGAGAGATCCAGCATCACCGGAACTGCCCACAGCATCGCAATGGCGAGCAACCATGGCCTGGTTGAAAAAGCGCCAAGTACACCGACCAATAAACAAATAAGTGTTGAAACAATTGCAGTGAGCTTAAGACGCCTCGTCCATTGCAGCTTGCTAGTTCGCCCCTTCATTGAGAGACCTTGAGGACAGAAGATTCCATACGAGACACTGACTAGTACGGCGAGGACATCGAGGTGCAAGACCACTGAGACCGCAAGCAGCGCAATCAATACTTGACTGAGAGAAATAGGTCGCTTGTCGCTTCGATGTTCCGGAGATTTTGCCCCCGCAACTTGAGGAGAAGACCAGCGGCCCAAGAAACGACTCATAGAACTCGGCTCATAGTGTTCGCGTTGCAGAACTCGAAGCCAACGAACCATCTGCGCAACAAACGCGCCTGCGATTGCAATTGTTAATGCTGCTGAGAGAAGTGCGCGTGCCATGTTTACTTAAGCGCCTCATTGATTGACGCAGCTAGTTCCTTTGGCGCTTGTGATGGAAGCAAGTGGCCAATGCCATTTACGACTCGAAGCGAATGCGTGGAGGTCAGGAGTGTGCCAGCTCGTTCAGCAATTGCCACTGGAACATCCATGTCATTACTTCCCCACACCATCACTACTGGTGCCCTAAGTGCTGCGAGCTCTTCTTCATAGCTTTCATTGACTGTCGCCACTAGAACATCTCGAAGAATTCCCGACGCATTTTTATAATCAGTTGATCCGTATCGCTGTCGAGCTCGTTCCATCGTCGCGTCGCTCACTAGATGACTCTTGTTAAGTGATCTAAGCAACCGGTACATGCGTGGAGACTTTGAAGTTGTTTGCTTTCGAAGAAGTGGAACACCCGTAAGCACCAAACTCTTCACGAGTTCTGGGTGACTTGCCCCAAGCACCACTGCAATTCGACCACCAAAGGAATGTCCTACGAATACAAACGGACCGGCACCCAGTTCACCGAGCGCTGGAAGTAATAAATCTGCGTAGTGGCGTGCTCCTCCAGCGACCGTTGGGAGTGGCGATGAGCCAAAACCAGGGAGATCAAATGCCACAGAACCGATGCCCTCCTGGGCGAGCTGGGCTGCGGCGTCGGCGAAATCGTGACCTCGACGCCCCCATCCATGGAGAAAGACCACCCGAACCGGGCTTTGTCCATAGGGCTCACCAAAGAGTTTTCCGTTGCCATAGGCACTCAGCACGTCTTTTAGGTTACTGACGATATGGACCGGCTTTATGCCATGTCACAACTGGCCGGTAGCGTCATAGGGACAATGAGTGCTGAAACGACCTTCACGAGCGACCTCCTGGTTGGGCTAACCCCTGAACAGCGAGAGGCCGTGATGTCTGACGCCCCACGACTTCTTGTTCGTGCCACCGCAGGATCTGGAAAGACACATGTCCTAACACTGCGTATTCAACGAAAGATTGCAGAGGGCAAAGTTGACTCGGACCAAGTTCTGGCCATGACCTTTACACGTAAAGCTGGCGACGAACTTAGAAAGCGTCTCTACCGAGCAGGCATTAGAGACATTCGTGCCGGAACGTTTCACCGCATGGCGCTGACCATTGTTAATCAGTACCGTGAGGACCACCACCTCAAGCCACTCGTAATTGAATCGAACCGAAAAAAGTTAGTTAAGGCCCTCGCAGACCAGATGGAGAAAAACGGTGAAGGGAAATTCGCCGATTACCTCCAAGCTCGTATTGAAGCAGAAATTAGTTGGGCACTCAGCCAAGGTTTCAATGGAGCGTTGTACTCAAAGAACGCTAAGAAGATGAAGCGTGATAGCCCTCTCCCACCGGCACAGTTCGCAGATGTGCTCGACCGCTACGTAGGACTATGTCGCAGTCGTGGAGTACTTGACTTCGATCTCCTCTTGAGCGAAGCAACGACATTGCTTCGCGAAGACAAGAATGTCCTGGCATCATTTCGTCACCGCACGAAAGCAATTTTTGTAGACGAAACCCAAGACATGAACCCGCTTCAATTCATGATGCTTCAAGAAATGGCCGGTGCAGATCCCGATTTGTTCTGCGTGGGTGACCCCAACCAGTCGATTTATGGATTCAATGGTGCTAACCCACAGCTGCTGAATGAAATTATTCGCACGTGGCCAGACACAATTGTGCTCGACCTCACCAGAAACCACCGTTCAACCGCAAACATCATTGAAGTCGCCAACACATTGCTTGAAGACGGGGCCGCAGGCATCACGCCAGCCAAGCATGACGGAGATATCCCCCTCATTCGCGTTTACGACACCGACGCCGAAGAAGCGAGAAGCGTTGCGCTTTGGTTGAGCACAAAACACAAACCCGGAACTGCTTGGAGCTCAATGGCAGTGCTTTCTCGAATCAATAGTCAGCTAGAGATCATTGCTAAAGCACTCGACGCCGCGAACATTCCGTACGAAATTCGTGGACCAGAACATTCACCAGCTTCAGACCTCATCACATCACCTGAAATGAATTCCAGGAAAATTGACGAATCGGTGAATGATGCCGTTGCGCTTTCCACAATTCACCGCTCTAAGGGACTTGAATTCCAGTGTGTGGCCGCTGTTGGATGGGCTGAAGGCATTCTTCCCAATTACAACGCGGCAACGCCCGCCGAATTCGCTGAAGAAAGGCGCCTTGCCTACGTGGCATTGAGTCGTGCCGAAAACTCACTGTTCATTTCCTACAGCAAGGCAACAGATGACGAACGTTTCCCAGACCGTCAGCCTTCAAGGTTCTTGGGACCAGTCGATAATGCCGTTAAAGAAATTGAACAGCGCAATGCTCCAGTAACTGGTGCTGATCGCAAGGCTCGACTGGCTGCAATTAGAGCGGAACTCGAAGCAGCAGTGCAAGAAAACTCTTAAAGAGCAAATTCTCCAACTACGGGTGCGTGGTCCGAAGGCTTCTCCGCTTTTCTCGCTTCTCTATCGACGTAACTCGCAGTCGCTTTTTGAAGAAGACCGTCGTCAACGTAGAGAAGGTCAATTCGAAGTCCCCACCCTCTTCGAAAAGAGCCGTTGCGATAATCCCACCAGGAATAGCTTGGATCTTCAGGATGCAGCTTTCTCGTTAAGTCGTTAAGCCCCGTAGCTTCAATCGCACGCAGCGCTTCACGCTCTGGTTCACTCACGTGCGTTGCGCCTTCAAAAACACTCGGGTCGTAGCAATCAAGGTCGCTTGGCGTCACGTTGAAGTCGCCGCCAACGACAATGTGCTGATCTTTATCTCGGCTAGCAACTAAGTCCTTAAGCTTTGCTAGCCATTCGAGTTTGTACACGTAGTGCGGATTGTCTAGTGCTCGACCATTTGGGATGTAGCAGGAATACACACGAAGTGGTCCACACGTAGCGCCAATAATTCTTGCTTCGGGGTCATCGTCGCCAAAGCCTCTGGTGACATCGCTGAGCCCGACCTTGGAAAAAATTGCAACACCATTCCATTGTCCTTGGCCGTAGTGCGCAGATTCGTAGCCGAGTTCGCTTAGTTGCGCGAAGGGGAATTTTGCGTCCGTTTGTTTTGTCTCTTGGATTAGCAATACGTCAGGCGCAGCGCTTTCAATCCATTCCTCTACTCGTGGCCATCGTGCCGTGAGCGAGTTGACGTTCCAGGTTGCTACTTTCACGACAGATCAGCGAGTACAAACAACAAGTCAGCTTCCACAGCAACTTCACCATTAACTGTCGCAATACCGTGGCCCTTGCCACCTCGTGCAGAAAGTCTGGTCATTTCAGTTTCCAGCGTCACGGTGTCACCAGGAACGACTTGACGGCGAAAACGTGCATTCTCAACCCCACCAAACAGAGGAAGTCGTCCGGTGTAACGCGGATCGGCAAGGACTGCAACGCCACCGCACTGGGCCAGTGATTCAAGAAGAAGAACTCCTGGAGTTGTTGGCCGACCCGGAAAGTGTCCAGGGAAGAACCATTCGTCACCAGTGAGCGTCCACGTTCCGATTGCACGTACGCCAGGTTCAATGCTGACCATTTTGTCGAGCAACAAAAATGGGGCTCGGTGGGGCAACCAGTCAATCGGATCTAGCGAAAGTTCGCTCATGGCAGCGACAGCTCCGCGATACGGCGCTCACTGTCTACGGTAACTAGTTTGAAAAGCTTCTTGTCGCCACGCTTGAGTGCATCACGTGCACGAATCGGAGCGGGATTTCCAAGTGAAGTAGTTGGTGCGTAACACTCGATGAGCTTGCCACCCTTGATCGTCACTTTGATAACAGCTCCGTGTGAAGTGAACGCAGTCACTTCACCTTCTACGCGTGAACCAACTCGGTAGGTAGAGCGAAATACTGAGAAATCAGTTTCAGGATTAACTGGTTGGCGTCCTCGACGAAGTGCAACAACTGGCGGTGTCTGCTTGGTGGCTTTCTTCGTTGGCTTAGCTGGAGATTTTTTAGGCGTTGGCTTTTTTGCCGGGACAACTTTTTTGGCTGGAGACTTCTTTGCAGGCTTCGCAACCTTCTTGACTGGTTTCGCTGGTGCCTTCTTGGCCGTCTTTGCGGTCTTAACTGGAGTGATTGTTGTTCCAATTGATGGCTTGGCACCATTTGGAAGTGCAACGGCGAGTTTTTTCGTCGGCTGTGTGCTCTTAGCAGCTCGAACAGGAATACGTGCTGTAAATACCCAGCCAACAGTTGGAACTGGCTTGCCGCCAATGAGTCGCCCCTCATTGAAACGC
>Ga0194037_1002106_pt1 | contig 13638 bp, 16 predicted proteins | sample JunL306m_MetaG_FD_148653 | JGI IMG/M metagenome (GOLD analysis project Ga0194037, IMG submission 148653) | Anoxic zone freshwater microbial communities from boreal shield lake in IISD Experimental Lakes Area, Ontario, Canada - Jun2016-L304-6m | ecosystem: Environmental > Aquatic > Freshwater >...
CTAGGAACTGCCTTTGTAGCTTCTTTATTTTATGTTGGGATTTTCCCTCTTAAAGGATGACCGAACGAAGTGAGGTCAATCCTGATTTGGGATTTTCCCATTGAAAGGATGACCGAGCGAAGCGAGGTCAATCCTATACCCTACTCAACTATCAAATTAAACTTCTCCAATAAGCCCCCCAACTGACTGCTAGCATGTTTTGACTTTATTATTTTATTCCTATCTATATCGATTGAATAATTATAGGAGGTTCTAAAATCAACTTTTTCAAGATTAGTCAAATCAAAAATAGCATTGGATAAATCACAGTTATCAAAAACAGATCCGCTTAAATTACACTCTGTAAAATCAACCTCATTTACTTTAGAATTTGCAAAGATGGTCTGCTTTATTTTAGTCTTATAAAAAGAAGAATTGGTAAGGATACAATTCTCAAAAGATGCAGCTAATCCAAATGTATTTGTGGTACCAAACTGCAACCCTATCATCTTAGAATCAATGAATTTAACATCTCTTAATAATACCTGATGTATTTTGACTAAACTTAAATCACAACCGCAAAAGCTACAGTCTATAAATGTGAAATAAGAAACATCTACATTTGAAAAAGTACAATTGATAAATTTACAACCTTCGTATTCACCTTTAGCTAATGGCTCTTTCGTGAAATCGATATTATTATAATTCAATCTTTCAAATAGCATCATATATATTGCAATAACAATTTGTCCAATTATTTATGTGACCCAATTAAGTAGTGAGTATATATTTCTTTTTCATCTTTCTCACTAATATGTGGAACAATTTCTGATAAGCTTTTTATCAATGGCGTTACCTCTTCTTCTTCGCTACCTTCCATAGTTATATTATGAAAGTAGTTGGCAACCAACTTGGATAAACTTGTGTTTCTTGCTTTAGCATAAATCTTAGCTCTTTCAATAATATGCTCGTCTAATTTAATGGTCAATTTAATCCCCATGAGATCAATTTTTACAAATTTTAAAATCAAAATTAACTAAAATAAAATAATAAACGAGTATTTATACTTAATTAAGCCTATTTCATAGGCACCACCATCACCGGCATGGTAGCATGCCTTACAATATATTCAGCGGTGCTGCCCATGACTACATGCGAAAATCCGGTACGACCATGTGTACCCACCACGATATAGTCAACCTTTTCCTTAAAGGCTTTTTCAATGACCACGTCCTTGGCATTGCCTACTTCCACATAAATTTCAATAGGTATATTGGGGAATTTATCTTGTACCAACTTTAGTTCTTTAATGGCCGCTTCTTTTTGTGCAGTATAAATTTCATCCCAAGGAGTAGGTACCATGGACATTTGCGATTGCAGATAATCTACATACATAGGTACCACGGAACTTAGAATTACAGAAGCCTCCATTTTAATAGCAAGCTCCATTCCTTTTTTAATAACAAGGTCTGAGGATTCACTTAAATCAACAGCAATAAGTATTTTATTTTTCATGGCTTTATATTTGTATAAAGCTAGAAAATCGACTTACTCTAAAATATGATATTGGTTAGGAATTTCGGCACTTGAAATGATACCGGTCAGCGCTTAAATTTATTCCTCGCTTTCTACGATAGTACCGTAATCCACCAATAACTCTTCGCCGCAAGCTATATCTCTAATGGCTTCAAACTCTTCCCCTTCGTTTAAAGAAATTACATTGGGGGTTTCTGAATGGTTTAAATAAATCACTAAATCCACTAGTTTAAAACCATAATCGGGTATGAAATAAAAATCTTCATCAAATAAACAATGATTCTCAATTAAATCCTTTGAATGCTGTGGCAAGGCATCTACTTCTTCCTTGCTTACTTTAATCCAATCTCCTACCCCTTGAGAAAAAATATTTTTAGTGCCTTTGGGAATATCTCTAATGGCGAATACACCAATACCATGCAGTGGCGAGGGCTTAATCATCACATAAGTAGAGCTAGCTAATTCTTTTAATAAGGCTTCTTTATTCATAACAACTTAACTCAATTTGTTAATGCATTCTAATAAAGAAGTTTCCCAATGAGGTATGGTTATTGAAAGTTCTTTTTCTATTTTATCTGTATCTAGTACTGAATACCCTGGCCTTTTAGCAGGCGTAGGAAAGTCAACAGTTAATATTGAATTCACTTGACAATTAAGTCCTACAATAGATTGAATTTTTTTACAATACTCAAACCAAGTGGTTTCGCCTTGATTGGCATAATGATAAATACCTTTTATGTCTTTCCCATTATCCAGTGCAACTATCATTTTCATGGTAGCATCTGCTAAATCTTTGGCATAAGTAGGTCGTCCTCTTTGATCTGATACGATATTTAAAACATCTCTTTCTTTCATAAAGCGTATCATGGATTTCACAAAATTATTTCCATGTGTACTAAACACCCAAGAGGTTCTAATAATAATAGTATTAGGATTCACGGCAATCGCTATACGCTCTCCATCGGCCTTGGTAGAGCCATAGAAATTTAAAGGTGCTAATGCAGTGTCAGTGGTATAAGGTGTGGTTGCGTTTCCAGTAAATACATAGTCTGTAGAAAAAGTAATGAAAGGAATTTTTCTTTCAAAAGCTATAGCTGCCATTTTTTCTACCGATTGTACATTTACCGCTTGTGCCAATTCTTTTTCAGCCTCTGCTTTATCAACTGCCGTATACGCTGCTGTATTAATAATAGCATCGGGGGCCATTTCATTTATGATTGCGGCTAAGGTTTCGGGTTTTGATAAATCAATCACAGACCTGTCTGTAAAAATAAATTCATATTGCGGGTAGCTTGCTGCCAACTGACCTAACTCCCAACCCAACTGACCATTCGCGCCAGTAACTAATATTTTTCGCATGTACTTTATTTAGAAATAAACTCCTTAGGTAATTTTGTCCATTCAGAAGGTGGCAAGGATTTAAAATAATCGTAAGTTTTTTTCAAACCTTCTGCACGATCTACTTTTGGTTCCCAACCTAACAATATTTTCGCCTTGGTAATATCTGGTTGTCTTTGTTTTGGATCGTCCACAGGTAAATCCTTGTACACAATTTTAACAGCAGACCCTGTTAGTTTCAATACTTCTTCCGCAAAATCTTTTAAACTAATTTCATTGGGGTTGCCAATATTCACAGGACTTGAGTAGTCGCTTAATAATAATCTATAAATGCCTTCTACTAAATCATCTACATAACAGAAGCTTCTTGTTTGTGAACCATCTCCAAACACGGTCATATCCTCTCCTCTTAATGCTTGACCAATAAAAGCAGGTAGTGCACGGCCATCATTCAAACGCATTCTTGGACCATAGGTATTGAATATTCTAATAATTCTAGTTTCCACCTGATGGAATGTATGATAAGCCATGGTAATGCTTTCCATATAACGCTTTGCTTCGTCATAGACACCTCTTGGGCCTACTGGGTTTACATTACCCCAGTATTCTTCTGTTTGAGGATGCACGAGTGGATCTCCGTATACCTCACTGGTACTGGCCACCAATATTCTTGCACCCTTTGCTTTGGCTAAGCCTAATAAATTATGCGTACCCATCGCACCCACTTTTAAAGTTTGAATAGGAATTTTCAAATAATCGATTGGGCTTGCAGGGGATGCGAAATGTAAAATATAATCCAATGTTCCTTCTATCTCAATAAAGGTAGTAACATCATGATGTATGAATTGAAAATTGGGATCAGCTTTTAAGTGTGCAATATTTTGAAGATCGCCGGTAATTAAATTATCCATGGCAATAACATAGTAGCCCTCTTTAATAAAGCGATCACTTAAATGCGATCCTAAAAATCCGGCAGCACCTGTTATTAAAACTCTTTTTTGACTCATGCTATTTATTTTGTGGCAGCAGCCCTTCCAATGCTTTCATAATGATACCCTAATTCTTTCATTTTTGAAACTTCAAAAAGATTACGGCCATCAAAAATTATTTTGTTTTTAATTTCTTTTTCTATTCTTTCAAAATCGGGGGTTCTAAACTCACTCCATTCTGTGGCAATGATTAAAAAATCAGCACCGCTCAATGCCTCATATTGACTACTTGCATACAATATTTTATCACCTATTTGTGCTTTTACATTAGGCATAGCTTCAGGGTCATAGGCTGCAATAGTGGCACCCATAGTAGTTAATGCATCTATAATGCTCAAAGCCGGTGCTTCTCTGATGTCATCAGTGTTAGGTTTGAAGGCCAAACCCCAAAGGGCAATATGCTTTCCTTTTAAATCTCCTTTGAAATGTGCTTTTATTTTTTCAACTAAATGTAATTTTTGATTCGCGTTTACTTTTTCCACCGCTTTTAAAATTTCAAAGTCATATTTCACTTCATCCGATGACATGATTAATGCTTGAACATCTTTAGGAAAACATGATCCACCATATCCAATACCTGGGAATAAAAAACGCTTTCCAATTCTTTCATCCGATCCAATCCCTCTTCTTACCATATCCACATCGGCGCCCATACGCTCACATAATTGAGCAATTTCGTTCATGAAAGAAATTTTAGTGGCTAAAAAACTATTAGCTGCATACTTCGTTAATTCAGAACTACGCTCTTCCATAAAAATAACGGGATTACCTTGTCTTACAAAGGGCGCATATAAATCGCTCATTAGTTTTTTAGCTCTCTCCGACTTGGTTCCTACTACTACTCTATCTGGTTTCATAAAATCATCTACCGCTACGCCTTCTCTTAAAAACTCTGGATTACTTACTACATCAAACTCCCCTTTGTAATTTTTAGCAATGGCTGCTTTTACTTTATCTGCAGTACCCACGGGCACGGTACTTTTATTCACAATGACTTTATAGCCTTTCATTATTTTTCCTAAATGATCGGCCACACCTAATACATATTTTAAATCGGCACTGCCATCTGCACCAGGAGGGGTAGGCAAGGCCAAAAAGATAATCTCCGCATCGTCTAAAACAGTTTCTAATTGAGTGGTGAATGTTAAACGTTCTTCTTTGATATTTCTTAAAAATATTTTTTCTAGACCTGGTTCATAAATGGTGATTTGACCACTACTTAATTTGTCTACTTTATTTTTATCGATATCCACACAGCTTACCTTATTTCCTGTTTCTGCAAAACAAGTTCCGGTAACCAATCCTACATATCCAGTTCCTACAACAGTAATTTTCATCTACTTATTTTTTTATTTAAAAAATGATTTTACGCCTTCTACAATATAGGCTAATTGTACTTCATCCATCTCGGTGTGCACCGGCAGTGAACATACACAGGGGGTTAGACTATCTGTTATAGGTAAATTCCAATTTGTATTTTTTTGTTCGCCAAACATTTTTTGTAAATGACCAGGTACTGGATAATAAATCATGCATGGTATTTCCTTGGCAGCTAGATGGGCAATGAATTTATCACGGTCTACACCTTTCAATTGTATAGTATACTGATGATATACATGCGTACTATATTTTACTTGTGAGGGTGCCACTATTTGTTCAATAGAAGCAAATGCATCAGAATAATATTTAGCAACAGATTGTCTTGCACTATTGTACTCGTCTAATTTTTTCAACTTAATATTTAATATAGCTGCTTGTATAGAATCTAATCTTGAATTACATCCCACTACATCATGATAATACCTTGCAGACTGTCCATGGTTTGCAATCATTGTAATTTTATCAGCTAAGACTTTATCGTTGGTACATAAGGCGCCTCCATCTCCAAAGGCTCCTAAATTTTTACTAGGGTAAAAAGAAGTAGCCCCTATATGTCCAATGGTTCCGGTTTTTTTAGTAACACCGTTTGAAAAAGTATAATCACATCCAATGGCTTGGGCATTGTCTTCAATCACGAATAAATTATTGGCCTTGGCTATTTCCATAATCTCTTCCATGGGTGCAGCATGTCCATATAAATGAACCGGCACTATTAGTTTTGTTTTTGGAGTGATGGCTTTTTTCAAACTTTCAACATCCATGCAAAATGTTATAGGATCTACATCTACAAAAACAGGTTTTAATCCAAGCAATGCCACTACCTCTGTGGTAGCGATATAAGTAAAAGAGGGTGTAATAATTTCATCGCCCGGTTTTAGGTCCAAGGCCATCATGGCAATTTGCAAAGCGTCGGTTCCATTGGCGCAAGGTATCACATAAGCCACCCCTAAATATGTACTTAAATTTTGAGCAAAATCCTTCACGGCCTTCCCATTAATATAGGCAGCCGAATCCAATACTTCTTGGATAGCTCCGTCTACCTCTGCTTTGATGGCCAAATACTGGTTTTTAGTATCTACCATTTGAATTTTTCGCATCCTTTAAATTTGGGCAAAATTACAATAAAAAGCCTAATTCAACCCAATTGTGGGTATAAGAAAGGCTTTCAAAACAATTTCAAGTTTTATGCTATTTTTTATTGATTTTTGCCCTACTGAAATGATAGCATGATTTTATACCAATTCTTTTTAAGGCTCTACCCTATATTGGCTTATCTCATTAGTCCTTTTAATGAGAAGGCAAGCAATTGGGTAAATGGACAAGCCAAGGTTTGGGATGAAATTAATGGCCTTAAATCAGAAATTAAACAACCCCTTATTTGGGTGCATTGTGCCTCTTATGGAGAATACGAACAAGGGCTGCCCATAATTGACAGCATTAAATTGAAATATCCTTCGCATCAAATATGGCTTACTTTTTTTTCGCCCTCAGGTTATGTATATAGAAAAAAAGATGCGCATGCCGACTTTGTTACCTACCTGCCTTTTGATGGTAAAAAAAATGCAAGACTTTTTTTAGAAAACATAAACCCTTCTTTAATTATTTTTATTAAATATGAGTTTTGGTTTTATTATTTATCTATTGCGAAAGAAAAAAATATTCCTACCGTTTTAGCTTCTGCACTTTTTAGACAAGGTCAAATATTTTTTCAATTTTACGGAGGCTTCTATAAAAAAATATTAAATTTATTTACGGCTATTTTAGTGCAGGACGAAGCCTCTCAAGAATTAATTAAGCCCATTGTAAGTCATAGTAAAATAAGTATAACGGGAGATACCAGGTTTGATAGAGTTATTAGCACCGCTAGCACTGTTACTAAATTTGATTGGATACAAAAACTAAGTCAAAATAAAATTATCATTGCAGGTAGTACCTGGGAAAATGATCATATTGTACTTGCCAAAGCTGCTAGTCAATTAGAAAAATTAAACTGGATTATTGTACCACACCATGTTGACGCAAGTTCCATTGCTGAATGCAGGTCTCATTTTCCAAAAGCCATAACACTTACTGAATTACTAAATTCCAAACAACATTTTACTTTGCCTACTATAATTATTATTGATCAAATGGGTATATTAAGAAGTATATATCAATACGCCTATATCTCTTATGTAGGCGGTGGTTTTGGAAAGGATGGCGTGCACAATGTTTTAGAACCAGCCGCTTTTGGTAAACCAGTTGTTTGGGGCAGTAATGATAGTAAATACAGAGAAGCCATTGGTTTAAGAAAAGCAGGGGGCGGATTGGCTATTCAAAATGCCGAGGCCCTTGTTAAGCAAATACAATTATTCTTAGATTCAGAAAAGGATTATTTCAATGCTTGTTCTTTATCGAATCAATATATCATTGAACACGCGGGCGCTACAAATAAAACAATTGAATATTTAAAAGAGCAGCAATTTCTAAGGTAAGAATAGCTACTTTTGAGTGAATCTTAAAAGCAATATAATTAGCAGATATGTTTATTGAACAAAATATTACAGGAGAAAGACGCGGCTGGATTGAAGTGGTATGCGGCAGTATGTTTAGCGGCAAAACTGAAGAATTAATAAGAAGATTAAAAAGAGCAAAGATTGCCAATTTACAAGTAGCTATTTATAAACCAGCTACCGATACTCGTTTTGATGTCAATAAAGTAGTAAGCCATGATGCTAATTCAATTGAATCGATTCCTGTAAAAAATGCTGCTGAAATTTTAGCACTTGCTAAAACAGCTGATGTAATTGGCATAGATGAAGCGCAATTTTTTGATGCAGGGATAATTAAAGTATGTGAAACTTTAATGATGCAAGGCAAAAGAGTCATTGTAGCAGGATTAGACATGGACTACTTAGGCAATCCTTTTGGCCCTATGCCACAATTGTTGGCTATCGCAGATTTTATTACTAAACTGCATGCCATCTGTGTAAAGTGTGGGCACTTAGCCAATATTTCCTATAGAACCAGTGATGAAGCAGGTACGGTGGTATTGGGAGAGAAAAATAATTATGAACCCCGTTGTAGAATATGTGCCAGTAAATAATGAACTCCATTAAATCCATATATACCCTTTTCAAAAAAGATGCTTTGCTTGAGTTTAGGCAACAGTATACGTTTTTTGGTATCTTATTATACATTGCTTCCACCACTTTTGTAATTTATTTAACTATGGGCCAGCCCGATGACAAGGTTTGGAATGGCCTTTTTTGGGTGACCCTTTTATTTATTTGTATCAACACAGTGGCTAGAAGTTTTTTGCAAGAAGGTAAAGGTCGAATGCTATATTTTTATACCATTGTACACCCTGTAGATTTTATATTCTCTAAATTAATTTACAATAGCTTACTCATGTGTTTCATGAGTGGATTAAGTTTACTATTATTTATATTACTATTAGGCAATCCACTTCAACATGCTTTCCTATTTTTTGGCATGAGTTGTTTGGGTGGAATTAGTTTAAGCTTGGTCTTTAGTTTTTTAGCAGCCATTGCCTCTAAGGCACAGCAGCCCTCTGCTATTATGGCTATCCTTGGCTTTCCTTTAATTATTCCTCAGTTAATGTTGCTCATGAAAATTGCCAATATTGCTTTTGCAGATGTAGTTCAAAATGGACTTCCCCAATTAGTAGGTTTATTGTGCGGCTTTGATATTATGATTATTGCACTATCCTATATCCTTTTCCCATTTTTATGGAAGGAGTAAATGACGTGTTAAAATTTATAATTTTAACACGATAGTGGAGATTAAAAAAAATCAAATAAAGAAGCAAATAAAAATAAAATATATTTTAATAATTTTATTTTTATGCGGCTTAAAATTGCAAATGTCGAACAGTTTGTCCGTTGTTAATAAGTTGCTTTAAAGATTCAATACCAATATTCAAATGTCTTTGAACAAATTGCGCAGTTACTTGCGAATCACTTGCTTCTGTTTTGACGCCTTCTGGTACCATCGGAGAATCACTTACTAATAATAAAGCACCTGTTGGAATTTTATTGTAAAAGCCAACGATAAAAATGGTCGCTGTTTCCATATCAATAGCATAAGCCCTTATATCAGTCAAGTATTCTTTGAATTTTTCATCGTGTTCCCAAACTCTTCTATTCGTAGTATACACAGTTCCTGTCCAATAATCTACATTGTTATCTCTAATGGTGGTAGAAATTGCTTTTTGTAATGCGAAGGCAGGTAAGGCAGGCACTTCTGGTGGAAAGTAATCGTTGGATGTACCCTCTCCTCTGATGGCTGCAATAGGTAAGATTAAGTCGCCTATTTTATTTCTCTTTTTTAGTCCGCCGCATTTTCCTAAAAACAAAACAGCTTCTGGTTGAATGGCTGTTAATAAATCCATAATGGTGGCAGCACCCGGACTACCCATGCCAAAATTAATAATGGTAATGCCATCAGCCGTTGCGCACTGCATAGGACGATCTTTACCAATTACTTCTACCCCATGCATTTCTGCAAACATGTTTACATAATTACTAAAGTTGGTGAGTAGTATAAAGCGACCTAATTGGTCTAAGCTTGCCCCCGTATACCTTGGCAACCAATTCTCTACGATTTCTTCTTTTGTTTTCATACAATCGAATTTTAAGGTTTCTCCTACTTATCTTTGGACGAAGTATTATATAAAAATACGAATTTTAATCTACATGATAGAACTGAATTATCCAAGCTATCCTTTTAAAATAAAAGCCATCGATGGCAAGGATCTATTATTTGACCCCTTTAGAAAAATTTGGGTACTGCTTACCCCTGAAGAATGGGTAAGACAAAACTTATTACAATACCTTGTTCAAAAGCTTCACTATCCTTCCAGCTTAATAGCAGTAGAGAAAGAAATTAAATTAGGAGCACTTTCTAAACGTTTTGATATAGTCGTCTATAAAAACGAAAAGCCTTGGATGATTATTGAATGCAAAGAAGCAAAGGTGGCATTAAATGAAAAAACGATGGAACAAATTTTACAATACCAACAAGTTTTAACGGCGCAGTATTTATTTATAAGCAATGGACACGAAACAATGGGTGCTAAAATAGAATTGGGGAAACTGCAAGCTTTGCAAAATTTCCCCAATTATTTATAAAAATATTTCTTTCACCCTACTAAGGGAAGATACCTAATTCAGCATAAGAAGTTCCTACTTTATTAATGGCACAAACATAAGCGGCTGTTCGCATATCTGGAATAGTAGGATTGGCTTTCCAGATATCCATGATTTCTCTTGTGGCATTAATCATTGTTTCTTCTAACCCACTATGCACTAAATCAATTTCATCCGGACCATGTGCAATAATTTCTTTTTCTGACTCAGTCACTTTTTTCCCTGTTAATTCTTCAATCTGATGTAGAATATTAATATTGGCATTTTCGGTAAATCTTTTTTCTAAACGGCCATACCTCACATGGCTTAAATTTTTCAACCACTCAAAATACGAAACCGTTACCCCACCTGCATTTAAATACATATCTGGAATAACTAATATGCCCTTGCCAGCTAGTATATCATCGGCTTCTGGCGTTAAAGGACCATTCGCTGCTTCTCCAATTATTTTTGCTTTTATGCGTGGTGCATTATTTCTGTCAATTACATTTTCTAATGCAGCTGGTATTAAAATATCACATTCTAATTCTAATGCTTCAGCGCTTTTTTCAATATTTTTTGCACCTGGGAAATTCAATATACTACCTGTTTTTTTACGGTGTTGGAATACTTCTTCTTCATTAAGCCCTTCAGCATTGTAAATTGCACCCTCATATTCAGCAATAGCAATTACTTTAGCACCATGTTCTCTGAAAAATTTTGCTGAATAATAGCCCACATTTCCTAAACCTTGAACTATCACATTTTTATTTTCAATACCCACTGTTAATCCTTGTTTTTTCATCACCTCCTCCATCAAACAAACTTCTCTCACACCAAAAAATACGCCTAAACCAGTGGCTTCTTTTCTTCCGCGCACACCACCTAATGAAATAGGTTTACCAGTTACACAACCTGCTGCATCTATCTCGCCTGGTTTTAAGGATTGATAAGTGTCTACGATCCAAGCCATTTCTCTTTCGCCGGTTCCATAATCAGGTGCAGGTACATCAATACCTGGACCAATAAAATTCTTCTTTACTAACTCTGATGTATATCTTCTAGTAATTTTTTCTAATTCATACGCACTTAGACTTCTAGGACTAATTTTAATACCACCCTTCGCTCCTCCAAAGGGTACATTCACAATCGCACATTTATAAGTCATTAAGGCGGCTAGTGCCATTACCTCATCCTGATTTACTGCCATACTAAAACGAATACCTCCTTTACAAGGCGACTTATGTTGTGAATGCTGCACACGATAAGCTTCAATGACTTCAATATGGCCATCATCCATTTTAACGGGGAAGCGCATACTGTAAATACTATTACAAGCTTTAATTTGCTCTAACAAACCTTGCTCCCAATGAGTAAATTTAGAAGCTTTATCAAAACTTCTTTCAACACTTTGGAAAAAACTATATTCCTCATTCTTTGACATGGTATTGAAATTTAAAATAATTAAATATAAAAACTGGAAATTTTATTTTTCCAATTGACTAATTTTTTTATCAATGCTTCCAACATAAATAAATAGACCAATAAGTATAATACTAACAATGGTCATGACTAAATAGATTTTACCGTCTTGAACCATGATGCTATTGTTGTTGACAACTTTTGTTTGTAATAATTGAAACATATGAAATAATTTTTTGTGAATTATAAAAGACCCTCTTTTTTTAATTTTAATAATTGTATTCTAATCTGCAAAGTACTAATCCATACACCTAACAAAGTCCAACCTATCACTGCTGGATAAAAAACAGTGCGCATGCTGGCCGACATATCTTTCCCATTGAGGCCTGGATTACCATCACTGCCTTGTCCACCTGGATGCAATGATTCGGTCAATCTTGGCAATATCCAAAGTGTAGGGAATAACATAAAAAAAGAAAATATATTATAGACAGCAGAAAGTCTTGCTCTTTTCTCTGTATCAATTAAACTTCCTCTTAAAACAAAATAGGCGAAATAAATCAATAAGGCAATAGCCGCTCCATTTTGTTTTGGATCGCCCACCCAAGGACTACCCCATTGATAATTGGCCCAAAAAGCACCCGTTATAATTCCTAAAAATCCAAACAACAAACCAACAGAAGCATAAGCCATGGAATATACATCATGCACTGGATTGGCATTGCGTAAATATTTGATGGCATAAACTAAAGAGACAAATAATAAAATCATCATGCCAAACCACATAGGCACATGAAAGAAAAAGTTTCGTATGGATTCTTGAAGGCGGTCGTCGAGTTTAGGTATTTTAACGAGGAAACCGTAAGTACAAGTATACAATAACAAGATTATGGATAGAATTTTCCACCAGCGCGCTCTCAACATAGTTTGACTAATTTAAAATCAATAAATCCAAAAACTAACAATTGTTTGCAAATTTAAACCATTTCAAGCTAATTGCCCAATTTTTGGTGTGAATCTTAAGTAAACAAAATTACTGCTTATGTTGTACATTTGCGTCCATAATTTTCATGCCGTAACATGAAGCGAACTGCCCCGTAAGGCTGTAGTAAACTTAATGTGGCTATCATTTAAAATAGACACAAATGAAACTTTCTCAATTTAGGTACGATCTACCTTTAAATCTCATTGCACAATATCCTACTAAAAGAAGAGAGGATAGTAGACTGATGGTGGTAAACCGTCAAAATGGTCATATGGAAAATCGTCATTTCTCTGATTTATTAGAGTATTACGACGACAAAGATGTTTTTGTAGTCAACAACACCAAGGTATTCCCAGCTAGAATGTATGGCCGTAAAGAAAAAACAGGCGCCAAGATTGAAGTATTCTTATTAAGAGAATTAAATAAACCTAACCGTTTATGGGATGTCATTGTTGATCCCGCAAGAAAAATTCGTGTAGGCAACAAATTGTATTTTGGAGAAAACGAAGAACTAGTAGCAGAAGTAATTGATAATACCACAAGCCGTGGTCGTACCATCCGCTTTTTATGGGAAGGTGACGATGAAGGCTTTAGAAAAATGTTAGAATTTTTAGGGGAAACTCCTTTACCTAAATATATTAAGCGCAAGCCAGACGAAGAAGATAAAGAAAGATACCAAACTGTTTATGCAAAGCATGAAGGTGCGGTGGCCGCCCCTACTGCTGGATTACATTTTAGTAAAGAGTTAATTAAAAGGTGTGAAATTATTGGTATTCGTTTTGCAGAAGTAACCTTACATACTGGATTAAGCACTTTCAGACCTATTGAAGTAGAAGATTTAAGCAAACATAAAATGGATGCTGAATATTTCAAGATAGAT
>Ga0194037_1002108_pt1 | contig 13631 bp, 10 predicted proteins | sample JunL306m_MetaG_FD_148653 | JGI IMG/M metagenome (GOLD analysis project Ga0194037, IMG submission 148653) | Anoxic zone freshwater microbial communities from boreal shield lake in IISD Experimental Lakes Area, Ontario, Canada - Jun2016-L304-6m | ecosystem: Environmental > Aquatic > Freshwater >...
GGCTTTTGTACGGGAGTTCGAAAAACTGCAGGATAATGTTCCGAGCTTTCCGTTTGAGGAATTTCTGGCACGGGTTACTGCAGAGTTGGGCGGTCCGGTCGAACAATTTTTCGCAGAGATAGATCCTGTTCCCCTGGCGGCAGCGTCTATTGCGCAGGTCCACCGGGCTCGCTTGAAAACAGGTGATGATGTGGTCATCAAGGTGCGCCGACCCGGTATCCTTGAGCTTGTGGAGTCCGATATTGATGCAATGATGGCGTTAGCCGGGTTGCTGGAACAACATGTGTCCGCAAGCGTAATCTACGATCCGGTTGGAATCGTGCGCGAATTTGCCCGTACAATACGCCGTGAAATGGATTTCTCTCGTGAGGGACGCACCATTGAAAAGTTCCGTGACAATTTTGTCCGGACGCACTGGATGCATTTTCCCCTCATATATTGGACACAAAGCTCCCGTGGCATACTGACCATGGAATACATTGCGGGTGTCAAGGCTGCCGACAGGGAAAAACTGAGTAGACTGGGACTCGATGGAAAATTGATTGCCTGTCGCGGTGCTGAAGCGTTTCTTGAGATGGTGCTGTGTCATGGTTTCTTCCACGGAGACCCGCATCCCGGTAACGTACTGATCCTTCCTGATAATGTTATCTGTCTGCTTGACTATGGCATTGTAGGACGACTGGATGAAAGTCTCAAAACTTTCCTGACTGACATCCTGGCGGCCATTATCAATCGCAATATAGATGAGGTCGTCGCGCTGCTGCTGGATGCCGGCAATATTTCGGATGACCTGGATCCACATGATCTGAAAAAAGAACTGCTGGATTTCATAGACAGCTATTACGAAATCCCCCTCAAGGAAATTGAAATAGGTTGTATGTTGATGGAATTTGTGGGGATTGTAACGCGCTATCACATTAAAATATCACCCGACCTGATGCTGTTGATCAAGTCACTGGTCTTGATTGAGGGAATGGGGCGGGCACTTGATCCTGATTTTGACATGGTGGAACACCTGCGTCCCTTCATAGTACACGTGCTTCGTAACAAAACTTCTCCTCTACGCCTCTCCCACGATATTTCCCGAATTTTTTCCTCATACCTGGAGCTGCTGCGCTGTTTTCCGCTGGATCTAAAAAAAATCATCAATAGAATCAATTGCAACAAGTTCAAGATTGACTTGGAACACCGAGGGCTTGATAAATTTATCGCCGAATTTGACCGCTCCATTAATCGTATTTCAACGAGTATGATCCTTTCGGCTATGATTATCGGTTCATCGATCATCATGCAGACTGATAAAGGAACAAAGGTTATGGGTTTTCCAGCTTTTGCTTTTATTGGTTACTCCGTAGCGGGGCTTGTCGGTCTTTGGCTGGTGTATGCAATTATCCGGTCCGGCAGAATGTAAATGCCATGGATAAACATCGGCTAAATGTCGGTTGAAATATCCGTGTGCAATGCTTGGCCAGTTCCGGAAAATCGGCGCTCATTAGATAACAGGATTAATTATTCTAACAAAGTCCCCATTAACCCGCGCATTCAGCCTTTGCCTCTGTTTTGAGACCCCCTTCAGACGATAGTTTACCATTCATATTTATTTCAGAGTTGTTCAACACTTTGAAATAATAGTGTTTTGTTGTGGCACGCTACATGATGAGTAATGTCAGGTGGTGTACACGCATAACTTCAATCAGGGGGTAAAACCGTATGGATACCACGGCTCAATTATACTATGGAGACGGCAGGGCATGGGATACGTTCGTAAAGACTCATAAGGACAGTAGCAATTATCATCAATACGGGTGGCGAAACGTCGTGGAAAAAAGTTTTGGACACCGAACAATGTATCTGGCTGCCACCGACGGACAGAGCAAAATATGTGGTATTTTACCATTTGTTCAGATGAAAAGCCGGCTTTTCGGTAATTCGCTGGTGTCTCTTCCATTCTTTAATTATGGCGGGCTTTTGACATCCGAGGATACCGTTGCGGCCACCTTGCTGGGTGCATCTAAAAAATTATTTAAAAAGACAGGAGCAGACACCATTGAACTTCGGCACATCGCACAGCGTTCCGAGATTACAGCAACAAAACAGCATAAAGTAACTATGTTGCTGGATTTGAAAAAAACAGAGCAGGAACAGTGGAGTTGCCTTGACGCAAAGGTGCGCAACCAGGTTCGCAAGGCGGAAAAAAACGGATTGCAGGCTATAGAAGGCCGGATGGAGTTGCTGGACGGGTTTTATGAAGTGTTCTGCCGGAATATGCGAGACCTGGGGACGCCGGTCTATGGAATGAATTTTTTCCGGAATGTGCTGGAAGAGTTCCCCGAAACAACACGGATTATTTCCGTAACGCAGGATGGCAGGACTATCGCCTCGGGACTTTTAACCTGGTTCAAGGATACGCTGGAAGTGCCCTGGGCTTCATCAATTCGTGATTTTCGCGAGGTCTGTCCCAATAATCTTCTTTACTGGGAAGCGATCCGCTTTGCCATCAGCCTGGGGTGCACAACGTTCGACTTTGGCCGATCCACACCGGGAGAGGGTACCTATAAATTCAAAAAACAGTGGGGGACTCAACCGGTGCAGTTGAATTGGCAGTATCTGCTGCGCGAGGGGGCGGTGCTACCTGAGCTCAGTCCAAAAAATCCGAAATTCCGCATGGCAATTCAGGTCTGGCAGCAACTTCCGTTGTTGATAGCGAATTTTCTGGGACCTCGCATCGTACGCTGCATACCGTAAAATCGTAGTGCTTATGCAAATACGGCGTTTCCGAAGCCGTTGAACCATGCTCCGGCATGCTCTTCAACGGCATAACGGTAATCGCGTGGCATACTTCCGCTATGGAGTGTGTGCAGGGTGATTTCAGGAGGGCAAAAAAAACGGGCGGCCGTCAGAGAGAAGCCGGTACCACGGCTGGTGTACCCTTTCATGCTGCCGCAATTCCAGCTGCCTGCCACATAGCGGCGCAGGCACGAGGGGGTGTTGGCAAACAGCGCTATGCCGCCCGGCAGACAAATCTGGCCGCCATGAGTGTGGCCGCACAGATAAAAATCAACTCCGCAGCGCGATGCTTCAGCCGCTATCTCTGGTGAATGAGACAGCAGGATGATGCAGTGATCCTGATCTGCGCCCGAGAGCGCTTTCTGCAGATTGTGGCATTTATAAAAATGTGGATCATCGACGCCGGCAAGGAGAACTTCCGCCGTACCTCTTCGCAGCCTGACCGCATCGTTCAGAAGCATCCTGATCCCCATCTGTTCCAGAGACGGTACCATTTCCAGAAGATCATGATTTCCCAAAATACCGTAGATTCCATCCTGAGCTCTGATCGTACGAGCAATTGGAACCAGCGACTCCAGACAGATCTCGGAGTTGCTACCAGAATCTTCAAAGCTGAAATCTCCGGTCATGACAGCCAAGTCACACGGCACCGCTTCGACGATCCGCATGATTCCTTCACCGTCATCAAGAAGCCCGTCAGCATGCAGATCGGAAAGATGCAGTATTGTGTAGCCATCAAAAGCGCAGGGTAGGTCGGGCAGGTAAACTTCATTCCGTATCAGACGGTAGTCGTGGCAGTTTCGGCGGGCTCGATCCCGAAAACCGGTACATTTCAGCAGGCTGTCGATAACAGTGCCAAGTGCGGTCATATCGTGCCAGTCTGCCGAACAGGATGTTTTCTCCTTTTGCAGGTTAACTCGCGTCTGGTGTTCGTTATTAACCGCCGTATCGAGTTTCATGTCTATCTTCCTCCCGAGTAAACATGCCATCACATATCATTCCAAATATAATTGTAAAAACAATAAACTATATCAGGATATTAGATGCATTCAGCTGTCTAGGCGGCAGTAATGTTTTGAGAAAGGGAGGTGGTGCTTCAGGTGGGATGGTAAAGGTAACTATTCAAAATAACAGTATGTTTTTAGATTGTTATATTTTAGTCATCACTCCGTTTTGTTACATCGGAGTGAAGCCTACGGGTTGAGGAATATCGGCTCTTTACTCTTTCTTTCAGACTCTCTCTTGCAGGGCGAGGGGACGTGACTCCTCCCTGCGCCGCAGTATCCAGCGCCGCAGCTCGTCCATGAGCACCAGTCCAATTGCAAATGGCCAGGCTAAAAACAATTCATGCAGTGAAAGCGAGGTAGTGCCGAACCAGGGCTGCAAAACCGGAATGCTGACTATGCATACCGCCAGGGTCAGTTCGACAATAATGCCAAGCAGCAGCCAGCGGTTGGAGAATAATCCCTGCTGCAGCAGTGACTGGCGACTGGTTTTGCTGACAATGCCATTGGCTACCTGGCAGAGAACAATAGCCACAAAGAAGGCCGATACCGCTTTCAGATAGAGCGGTGCCGTTGCAGTCAGGCTCTGACCCCACTGCCACCCTCCGGCATACAGTATTGAAAAGTAGGCGTAGAAACCGGCAGAAGCTTCAATCATGCCGAACAGGCCGTATGCCAGCAGTATCAGTCGACTACTTACCAGGTGTTCGGAGCGGGAGCGGGGAGCACGTCGCATGATGTCGCGCTCGGCCGGTTCGGAACCGAGCGCAATAGCCGGCAGCATGTCGGTACCGAGATCAATCGACAAGATCAGCATTACGGTCAGAGGCAGCGGGATTCCGAACATCAAAAATGCCAGAAACGGTGTTAATTCAGGTGCCGTATGGGTGATGGTGTAGCAGATCGATTTTTTAAGATTGCTATATATTGTACGCCCCTCGCTGATAGCCGGCAGCATAGTTGCAAAGTTGTCATCCAGAAGAATTATATCGGCCGCCTCACGAGCAACATCGGTGCCGGACAGCCCCATGGCAACACCGATATCAGCCTGTTTCAGGGCCGGTGCATCATTGACACCATCACCGGTTACCGCCACCACTTCACCATGGCGCTGTAGCGCCTGTACGATACGCAGCTTCTGTTCCGGAGAGGTTCGGGCAAAGATCACTTCAGGCTGATCCAGTTCCCAGTCAAGATGAGGATCCGGCATGCTGCGCAGCTGTTCTCCGTTAATCACGACCGGTTTATCACAGGTCACAATCCCGACCATTCGCCCAACGGCCAGTGCCGTCGTCTGATAGTCGCCCGTCACCATAATCACTCGTACTCCGGCAGCACGCAGCGCTGAGACAGCTTCCGGTACCCCGGAACGAGGCGGATCAAAAAGTCCGCACAGCCCGATGAAGATATATCCGCCTAGCGGCAGACGCTCCCGGCTCCAGACAGCCGTTTCAGTCACTGGTTGCCAGGCGAACAGCAGTACACGTTCGCCACGCAGGGCCAACTCCTCGTAGGCCGCAAGATACGCACTTCTGTCGGCATCTTCAATTGGTCGTGGAATGCCGTTGATCAGGATACGGTCACAGAGGCGGATGGAAACGTCCGGCGCCCCTTTGAGGAGGGCCATGGTTTCATTATTGACCCGGTTAATGGTTATCATCAGTTTTTCAGTAGCGCTAAACGGTTCTTCAAAGAGACGCGGTGAACTGTTACGGACAGCAGAAATGTCGTGAAAGCGAGTGCAGAATGCCAGAAGCGCCGTTTCGGTCGGATCGCCTGCAAAAGAGCCGTCAGTCTTTAGGTGGGCATTGTTGCAGAGGATTGCAACCTGTAAAAATCGTTCGAGTTCTTCGCGTTCAAACTCGGCATCTGCCTCGGAATGTATACACTCGTTAAGAAAGAGACGTTGCAGTGTCATGCAGTTGGTTGTCAAGGTTCCGGTCTTGTCGGTGCAGATAACCGTCGTGCAGCCCAGTGTCTCAACCGATTCCAGATTTCTGACCAAGGCGTTGCGGGTTGCCATACGGCGGGCTGCCATCGAGAGGCAGAGTGTGACAGTGGCCATCAAACCTTATTTCACGGAAACTCTCCATGATTGCTTCCGCTTTGTGTCCCTGCCAGTAGCTGAAGATACCGTTCAGCAGTACTACCCCGATCAGGGCAATGGCAATTGCCAAGCTGCCCTGGCCTGGCAGCAGGTATTCAGCTCCCAGAGACAACCCGGCGCCGCACCAGAGCAGCAGTGCAAAGAGATTGGTCAACTGCCGCAGAAATTTGAGAAGTTCCGGCTCTTTTTTACGCTGGATCAGCGCATTAAGGCCATCATGGCGCAGCCGTTCGGCAGCCTCGGACGAGTTGAGTCCTCGTTGTGCATGGCTGTGCAGGCGCCGAAAGAATTCCTCAAGCGAAATCTGATGCATCTGATTTACACCTCAATGCGGAACTCGGCACCTCCCTCTACATTGCGCACAGTCAGTGATCCGCCCATATGCTGTTCGATAATCACCTTTGACATATAGAGGCCGATGCCGGTGCCTTTTTCATGGCCACGGGTCGTAAAATAGGGATCGAATATCCTGGTCATAACCTCATCCGGGATTCCACCACAATTATCTCTGATATACAGCACGGAATGCTCGTTTTCGCAGGTAACACGAACGGAAATTCGTGGTGAGTGGATGGCCCGCTCTATGCCTGCTTCGCGTGCGTTGGAAATAATATTCAGCAACACCTGAGCATATTCGTTCTGATAGCCTAAGGCGGAAATCTCTTCCTCTTCATTTTTTAGCTCGATCTGAATTTGGTGGTTTTTAAGGCTGGCTGAGACGAGCGTCAAAGCGGATCTGACAGCCGTGCTGATATAAAATTTCTTTTTTTCCTTATCTTCCTTAAAGAAACTGCGAAAATCGTCAATCGTACGGGACATGTGCTGCAGGGCTTCCATCGCCTCGTGAATATCGTTATCCATCTCCTCACGTGTGAGCGTACCGGAAGAAAATCCAACCTGTATGCTCTGAATAATCAATGCGACATTATTGAGCGGTTGGCGCCACTGATGAGCTATGTTACTGATCATTTCGCCCATGGACGCCATACGGCTCTGCTGGATCATCGCCCGATCCCTGAAGCGGAGATCGGCAACCATCTCGGCAACACGTGTTTCCATATGTTTATGCAGCTGTTCCAGTTCATGATCAGACTGGCGCTGTTTGATGCGAACTTCAGCTTCCGCCAATTCCCGCTCGATAGCCGGAACCAGGCGCGTCAGGTTTTCTTTCAGGATATAGTCGTGAGCGCCAGCCCTCATCGCCTCAACAGCCGTCTCTTCGCCGATCTTTCCCGATACAATAATTAATGGAATGTCACGATGGCTTTCCTTCAGAATCCGCAGGGCCTCCAAACCGCTGAAACGGGGCATGACGTAATCGGAAATGATGATGTCCCACGTCTGTTCGGTCAGTGCGGTTTGCATTGCTGCCGGGGTGTCAACCCGTTCAGACACGAGCTCATACCCGTTTTTTGTGATTTCACGTTCCAGTATCCGGGTATCATCCTCGGAATCCTCAACTATCAGTACTCGAATACGTTTGGCCATTGTATCGTCTCCAGTTCATGCCATAATATTTGAATGAAGCTCAATGTTGAAATGGTTACATTCAATCGTTCCTGTACATACATGCATCGTCTGTCAATCCAATGTAAACCAGAACGTCGCTCCCTGTTCCACGGCACCTTCAGCCCAGACCCTGCCGCCGTGCCGTTGGATGATGTGCTGTACCAGTGACAGACCAATGCCGGTGCCGGAGAATTCGGCTTCTGTATGCAACCGCTGAAAGGTGATGAACAACTTATCTGCGTACTTTTCATCAAAACCTGCGCCGTCATCACGAACAAAAAAAGCTGTTTTTCCATCTTTTTTTAATGAGCCAAACTCGATATGTGCCGATGCTTTCCTGCCGGTAAATTTCCAGGCATTTCCCAGTAGATTCTCCAGAACTACTGCCATCAGACGCTTATCTCCCTGAGTCGTCAGCCCTTGAGTAATGACGCTTTCCACCGTGCGTTCTGGAGATGTGCGACGCAGTTCATCGACAATTGAAACCGCAATATTACTCATATTGACCGTTTCAAGCGTTAACTCACATCTGGTGATGCGCGACAGTTTCAGGATGTCGTCAATAAGCTGTGCCATCCTCTGTGTGGCGCTTCGTACGCGACGGAGATAGTCCTTGCCCTGCCCGTCCAACTTGTCTGCATAATCTTCCAGCAGAGCCAAGCTGAAGCCGTCGATGCTCCGCAGTGGTGCCCGCAGATCGTGGGAGACCGAATACGCGAAGGACTCCATTTCCTGATAGGAGAGATTGAGTTGAGCGGTTCGATCGGTTACGCGTTGTTCCAATTCTGTCTGTAACTGGTTGATTCTCGCCTCTGCCTGCTTGCGTTCGGTGATGTCGCGGGCAGCGGCAAAAACACCGGCGACGTTTCCATTGGCGTCCAGATACACAGATGCATTGTAAAGCACCGGAATAAGACGTCCGTCGCGGTGTTTGATTACCAGAGGATAGTCTCGAACAGTACTGTCGTTAAACACCTGCTTATAACCGGTGTTCGCTTTCTCGGGATCGGTGAAATAATCGGAAAAATTGCTGCCGATAAGTTCTTCACGAGAGGCACCAGTAATCTCTTGAGTAGCCTGATTCACATCGCTGATCTTGCCGTCCGTTCCTATGGTCACCAGAGGGTCCAAACTGGCTTCAATCAAGCTTCGGTTATATGCGTTCGACTGCCACAAATTTTTTAGCAAGTGATTTAAGCTGCCGATCAGTTCGCCGATCTCATCCCGACTTGTGATCGGCAAGGCCTGTGGGCACTGGTCTGCATCCGACAGAGAGGTCAGCGTTTTGATGGTAGTAAATACAGGTGCAAGCTGATGTTGTAACATCCACCAGGTCAGAGCACCCGCCAGCAGAGTCAGGAAGATTGTGGCCAACATTACGCGCTGCTGCATGGCGGTAATCGGAGCAAAAGCTATTGCGGTAGGAAGTGCAGCCCTCAGGTACCAATTGGCAGCAAGAATGCCCTTGGCCGATGTCAGCACTTCCACGCCCCGTGGATTGATGATTACTCTCGTACGCTCGTCACCCTGAATATAACTATCACTCCCCGGATTCATGCCGGGGGCGGGGAGTGTTTCCATGATGCGGCTCTTGTCCGTGGCTGTGATAACCAGACGGTGCTGTGCGTCAACCAACAGCAGATAGCCGCCACTCTCACCGACGCTGTGTTCAGTAATTTTGTCCAGAAAATTTGGTTTGCTCAGGTTGATCGTTGAAACCAGGGCACCAATAACTTTGCCTTCGGCATCTCGTATTGGTACACCTATCGGGAGAATCGGAGCTTTTAATTTTTTACCTACAAGCGGCTTGCTGACGGTCGATTTGCCCTTTAATGTTTCGGCAATAAATTCTCTGTCTGCGTAATTGATACCGATTCGTCTGGCAGACACCGGAGAGTCGGCGATAGCTACGCCATCAATCCCGATCACGAAGGCACCACTGTTAAATAGAATCAGAAGGATCGGATACTGTTCCAGAAATGACTGCAGGGCCGACGGGTGTGCCATTAAAGCCGGAGTGATCTGTTTGGCAATTTCTTCCTGCGCCCTTAAACGCTCGTTTATCTCTTCATCGATCGAAGCGGCCATAAAAGACACCGCCGATAACTGTTGTTCGCCCAGCAGGTGTTGCATATCATCTTGCAGCAACCGACTGGCGTAGAACTCCAGCGACCAGATGGCTACCAGAAAAATAGCCAGTGTGAAGAGAGTCACCCTCGTTCTGATCGAGCGCCACTGAAAGAGTGCGCTGAATGTTGTGTGAGGTTTGTCTGTTGTCACCTATCCAGCATCTCCCGAACCTTCTTCAACAGTTCATACGGTTTGACCGGTTTCATAATCAGATCGACACCATTCTCAAGCTCGCCTCGATTCCGTATAAAATCTGCGGTATAGCCGCTCGTTAAGAGCACTCTGGCATCAGGCTGAAGCTGCCGGATCTCCTTGCACGCCTCCATTCCGCTTTTATGAGGCATGATCATATCCATGAGAATGAGCTTGATCTTTGAGCCGTTCAACTTGAATATATCCACCGCCTCCTGACCATCTACAGCGCTGATGATCTCGTAACCAAATTGTCTCAGAATCGTCTCCACAACCTTACGGACAGAGGCCTCATCCTCCACCACAAGAATCGTCTCTGTACCCCCTGTGGGCTGTTCCGAAACAATTTCCACTCCAGCAGATGCATCTTCTGTCTCAAGAAGCGGGATAAATATCTTGAAGGTAGTGCCCTTGCCCGGCTCACTGTAGACATAGACAAAACCGTTGTGCTGATTGACGATCCCATGCACAATCGCCATGCCGAGTCCGGTTCCTTTGCCAACCTCTTTTGTGGTAAAGAACGGTTCAAAAATCCTGTTCCTGGTTTCCTCATCCATTCCGATACCGGTGTCAGAAACGGAGATAACGCCAAAACGTCCCGGCTTGCCTAAGCCGTGGCAGTTAACAAATAATTCTTCAATATCCTGCAGAGCGGTTTCAATGGTTAAAGTACCACCTACAGGCATGGCATCGCGGGCATTCGTCGCCAGATTCATGAGAACCTGCTCTATCTGCCCGGCATCAGCCATGACCCGAAGGTTCACACCATTTTTGATTGATTTCAGTTGAACATCCTCACCTATGATTCTGACGAGAAACTTTTCTACGTGCTTCACAACCTCATTCAGATCAACCATCTTGGTGTCAAGCACCTGTTTACGGCTGAATGCCAGCAGGCCATGGGTCAACTGTGCTGCTCTCTCTGCAGCGGAACTGATATGCTCAATAGCCTCATTTATCGAGTAATCCAAAATCGGCTTCATCTTCAGCAGCTCACAATAACCCAAAATTACCGTCAGAATATTATTGAAGTCGTGCGCCACGCCACCGGCCAGTTGTCCGATTACTTCCATTTTCTGGGCCTGGAGCAACTGTTCTTCAGCACGTCGGCACTTGCTGCGATCGTCAACATCCCGCATCTCCCGCTCGATAGCAGGTGTCAACCGGGCAAGATTCCCCTTGATGATATAGTCGTTCGCCCCGGCTCTCATCGCCTCCACGGCGTTCTCTTCACCGATTTTTCCCGATACGATGATGAAAGGGATGTCACGCCTGCTTTCCTGCAAAATTCGCAGAGCATCCAGACCGCTGAAATGCGGCATGACAAAGTCTGAAATGACAATATCCCACGTTGTGCTGGCGAGAGCGCTTTGCATCGCTTCAGGCGTGTCTACCCGTTCGGAGTCGAGGTCATAGCCGTTTTTTGTCAGCTCGCGCTCAAGCAACAGGGCATCATCCTCGGAATCTTCAATGATCAGCACACGAAGCGGGGTGGACATATATGTTGCTCCTTATTTCACCGGCGGCTCATTCAACATCAGCCAGTACAGCCCCAGATTCTGCACCGCGTCGTTAAACTGGAGGAAATCAACCGGCTTGCGGATATAGCTATTGCAGCCGCTCTTATAGGCGTTGGCGATGTCCTGTTCCTCTTTTGATGACGTCAGGATCACCACCGGGACATGCGCCGTCTTCTTGTTTTCACGCAGGCGACGCAATACCTCAAGACCGTCAATTTTCGGCAGCTTCAGGTCCAGCAGAACGACTGCCGGCAGGTGATCAATGTTATGGCCGGAATGGTTGCCGTCACCATGCAGGTACTCAAGCGCCTCGGCACCGTCCCGCGCCACGATCAGTTCATTCATGATCTTGTTTTTTTTAAGCGCACGACGGGTTAATTCTTCGTCATCGGCATTGTCTTCCACCAGCAGAATCCATTTGTTATCCACAATTGACCTCCTCTTGATACCTATAACAGCTTACCTTTTGGCGGCAGATAGTTGACGGCAAGCTGCAGATGCTCGGCCCGTTTAAGGATTCTCTCTGCATACCGGTAACTCTTGCCGGGCGGTGACGGGCCACCGTTATAGCGGGCCAGCGCCTCTACCTTGTTTCCCTTACTGTAGTTCAAAAGGGCGCGGATAATTCTTTCAGCCTGGGCTGCCTGCCCACGAAGATCGTGAGGTACCAGGCCCCACTCCGAAGCGATTACCTGCCAGGCCCCCTGTTCGCCTGCCGCACCGACTGCGACCGGGTCGCCGAGACTTTCTTCAATGGCAACACTGATCAACAGGTGTGCCATCGGACTATCTTTGACTGCTGCAACGAGTGCCGCAGGGTCGTATACCCCATGATCAGCAGCAAATCGTACCCGTTGATCGTGAAAAATATCAAACAGGTCGAAATGATTCATGGTCACGTTTTTTTCAGAAGCTGTGATTACGCGTGCCCTGCTGCCACCTGAACTGCCTGTTGTGGCCACGAACAGAGCTGCAGTAACGACTGCCATGCGCAAAAAAAAGAGATGGTTCATAGTTGAATACTCCTGTTTTGGTCAGCACTCTTCCTGCTGTGGGGAAGAGGCCGCATAGTACGCTGTTGCTTTTCGGAATCTCTGAAAATAGGTTCCTGCAGAGGTCGCTGCTCTTCGCTTCCGCCCGGTAAACGTTCTTCTTCAAGGAAAAAGTCCAGAGCTTGTGCCATTTCAGTAAGCATCTCAGGTGGCAGCACGGCACTCCAGGTGTGGCGCACGAAACGGATCTGGTCTGCCAGTGAATCCGGTGCGGCATTGACCGGAGCCCGCAGTGCCTCGCCCAGCGAACGCCCCAGCAGTATCACAAACGGGCTCTCGGTCAGAGAGTCATGAGTCGAAGTGGCGATAGTCCTGTAGGATGATGTCAGCGACAGTTCCTGGTCATCAAAAAGAGTCCGGAAGCTCTCTATGGCTGGATTGTGGGAAATGGTATGCAGAAGAAGCATCTCCCGCAGTGCTTTGCGCCGCTGCGAATGACCGCCCTGCAACCATTCAGCAGCAGTCGCTGCCTCATTGTCAACACCGACAGGCGGAAACAGTTCCACAAAGCGCCACAATGAAAGCATGACCGAATCACCGGACGGATCATAGCCATTCCGGCGCAGCGCCAGTTCGATAACCGCGCACTCTTTATCGGCTGCCAGGGTCTCAATCATGTAGCGATACACGTTCAGCAGCAGGGTGAACAGATTGAGCTGCGAGGCGTACACCGTTGCAGCGGCTGCGTATCGTTTCTCGTTGAGAACGTGGGCCAGGTGGCGAAAAAAGAGTTCAGGCGGGAGTTGCCGGTCGCTGACAAACGCTGAGGAGTAATTCAATTCAAGTGCTATCCACTGTCGGGCGGCAATCGGGATACCGTGTCGGAAGTAACGTGCAGAGCTTCTCCGTTCGATCATGCCTGAAGCCGGGCGGTACTTTCCGGCATCTGGCAGGATGGTGGAAAATCGGGTGTCTGCTCGTACGAGGTAGCTGCTCTCTTCTTTACGTGCGGTGACGGCGTTTGTTCTTTTTCAATAACCAGATGAAGCACCGGCTTTTTGAGTACATTCTCCAGAACGACAGTAACCGGCAGGGCAGGGGCGATCTGTGCGGCATGCCAAACATGGTTGGCATGTTTCTCTGAGCGTGCTACGACAACAACGCCGGAATCGGTGACCGTGTAGCCATTGTGACGATCCTGATCATGGTCGAAGCCGATCTCTGAGCCATCCGCTATAACGACACCCTTGTCAATGATAGCCCGCCTGATTTTGACATGACGACCGACTGTGACGTTTTCAAAGAGGATCGACTCTTCCACCAGGCTGTAACTGTTGATCTTGCAGAGCGGCCCGATAATCGATCGCCTGACGGTACTGCCGCTGGTGAT
>Ga0194037_1002109_pt1 | contig 13631 bp, 12 predicted proteins | sample JunL306m_MetaG_FD_148653 | JGI IMG/M metagenome (GOLD analysis project Ga0194037, IMG submission 148653) | Anoxic zone freshwater microbial communities from boreal shield lake in IISD Experimental Lakes Area, Ontario, Canada - Jun2016-L304-6m | ecosystem: Environmental > Aquatic > Freshwater >...
GAATTTTTGTGATGAAAACAGACCGAAATGCCAGTTGGATTAATCCTTATGGCGACGAACATGTGGAATGGATGATGAATAACTTGTAAAATTCGTAGAATGATAACGGCTGAATTTCGTGATTGAAATTCAGCCGTTATGCTTTTCCTACATTCAGTATTAGGAGACTATATTGTATTTGAAAATGTTTATTTTCTTATCGTACATTTAGAAATTTATGAAGTTGTATTGACATCTTCCATGCTGGATTATTTTTCACAAACTCTATGCAATAATTTATATTCTTCTCGTCAGGCTGAAACCTTTTTTTTTCTTCTCCAATAAATAGTGGGCTAACATAGTAATTATCAGCTGGTGGGAGTGAAGCAATGTCAGGTATTTCAAAACCTTCTCCAATAGGATAACGAAATTCATTTACCGACTTAAAATTCTTATTTAAAATCTCCTGGCTTACTTTGGGGCTGCAAGAAATGTATTCAATGTTTTCAGGAACTGGATTTGTACCATTGGTTTCAATACAATTGTAGTATTCAAAGAAAACATCCAGTATCTGATTGTTGAGTTGCAAAGTAGGTTCACCACCTGTCCAGATAATTATATTGTTCGGATAATCATTTGGCGATGAATGCTTTCTAACCTCAGTCAAGATTTCAGCGGCTGTCATTTCAGTTCCCACACTCCAATCGGTATCACAATACCAGCAGTTTTTATTGCAATTTGATAATCGAACAAACACGGCCGACCTTCCAGTATTACGACCTTCACCTTGTATGGAATGAAATATCTCAACTACTTTCAAAATTGCATTGGGAGTTGGATTACGCTTCATACCTGCAATTCGTTTTTGGAGTTTCGCTAATTTCTATTGCATGTAGCAATGGGAATTGTGGTTTGAAAAGATCATAAATGTGCTTGCTCATTTTCTCCACAGATGGCTGGAAATCAAAAACATCATTTAAATGTTTGTGGTCCAATGTTTCGTCTATCCAAACCGAAATTGGCTTAAGTTCCCCGTAATCTTGAACAAAACCAACCTGATTTAGCTCGCCTTTTAGAAAAACTCTTAATATGTAATTATGTCCATGCAAGCGTCCACAAGGATGCCCATCATACAATCCATGTAAAATGTGACTTGCTGAAAAATGAAATTCTTTACTAATTATATACATTCTTTGTCGTTAATTGTCTGCTTGAAATTTTTATTGTTGTTCAGTTCTTTCTCGAATATAAACCAAATTGAACAACAATTGTTCTTGAAGTTTTACTGACTTAGGAAAAAGGAATCCAAACAATTTGTTTTATAATACTCCAAAAGCATACCCTTCACTTTTCCAATATTCGATGGCTTGTGGCAACACACATAATACATTCTCTTTCGCTTTAATCGAATCGTGAAAAACAACAATTGAACCATTTCGAGCGTAACGTTTCACTGTTTTCATAATGGCTTCGGGAGACAATTGACGATTGTAATCGTGCGTTATCAAGTCCCACATAATGATTTGGTAATCAGGTGCCAGTACCTTTTTCTGCTTGAAAGTAATTCGTCCATATGGTGGTCGGAAAAGATTACTGTCGATATATTCTGCCGCTTTTTTTACATTCTCCACATATTCCTCAATCGAAACTTCAAAGCCTTTCAGATGATTGTAAGTGTGGTTTCCAGTTTTATGCCCACGTTTTAGAATTTCTGCGTACGTTTCGGGATGTTTCATTACATTCTCACCCACTGAAAAGAAAGTGGCTTTCACATCATAAGTATCCAGAATTTCTAGAACTTGTGGCGTTACTTCCGGCACAGGGCCATCGTCGAAGGTGAGGTAAATCACCTTCGACGATGGTTTTTTGCGCCATATTACATTTCCCCACAAGGGGCGTAGAAATCTTGGAAACTGAACGTTCATTTACATTTGTACTCTTTTGGAGTATTCCATGAAACTTGGTAAGTATTTGTCGGTAATTGTTTTTTGTTTGGCGCCGTCACAAATGCGCAACACTTGGTTCAGCACTGCCAAATTGTGTCCAATACGGTTGCTCACACTGTTGCGTTGCACGGTATTCAAATTCAAATACCATTTCAGATTTTCCACACAATCCTTGGCTACTGCATCCATAATGGCATTTCCTTGGGTTGGCTCACCAATTTTGTAGTAATAATCTGCCAACATGGTAGAAGTGTAATCGTGACGAACCGTATTGCCCGGAATTACTTTGTTACAATAATCCAACGCTTTTTTAGCCCTTGCAGTATCGCCTTTTTGCACCAAAGCGCCAATCAATTGGGCAAACATCATGCGGTGTGTGCGACACATACGCAAGATGTTTTCGTCCAAATATACTTTTGGTTTATCAATTCCACCGTATCTGAATTTGGTCATCATGTTGGTGTACATTTCATCCACGTTCACACCTTGACCTTGACCTTTTACACCTACTGGTAATATTTGTAAAGCCATACCTGTAAGTTCAAAATGGTCACTCAATCCCATATAATAGTCATCGCCAACAGTTACGGCAAAGTAAATTGGGCGTTTCCAGTTGTTAGTTTTCAGCAATTCAATAATCATTAACTCGCTTTTTGTCAATCGTCTATTGAGCTTAAAATCAATTTGTGGGATGATTTCTCCTGCTCTTTTCATTGGCAGAGTACCTGTTTTTACTACTTGTTGAGCATCAACAGGCAGATACAAATGATTGGTAGGGATAAATGATTCACCTTCTCTTTTTGTTTGTGGATCACCGCTTAGCACAAAATCAAAAGCCGATTTTACATCCAGTTTCGGCATCATCGAATCCACCCACATTACTTCGTTTTTACCGGCCGCAAAGTCTTTTGGCTGCCATGATATTGGAAGGGGTTTGGATTTATATGCGCCGCGTTTCATTTGTCCAATGTACCAATCGGTTTGCAGGTAACTGAGGTTACACACACGCACATCGGTACGGAAGCCTTCCACTTCCTGATTGTACCAAAGTGGGAAAGTATCGTTATCGCCATTTGAAAAAATAATGGCATTGGGTTTACAAGAAGCCAAATAATTGCCACCAAAATCTCTACAAGTATAACGTTCGCTGCGGTCGTGGTCGTCCCAGTTTTGTTGGGCCATAAGCGCTGGTACTCCCAAACAGCAGATGGTTACAATGATAGCGCTTGCAGTTTTTGGCACATATTTGTCGATGGCTTTGATAATTCCCAACACGCCCAATCCAATCCAAATTGCAAAGGCATAAAATGAACCCGAGTAAGCATAATCCCGTTCGCGCGGTTGGTAAGGCGTTTGATTGAGGTAAATAACAATGGCCAAACCAGTAAGGAAAAACAATAAGGTTACTATCCAGAATTCTTCAATTCCATTTTTGCCACTATAAATCAAAAAGAAAATACCAAATAGTCCTAATATAAGCGGCAACATGAAATAGACATTGTGCGCTTTATTTTCCTTCAATTCGGATGGCAGATTTGTTTGGTCGCCTACCAACATATTGTCGATAAATCCGATACCGGTAATCCAGTTTCCACGGTCAATTTCACCATAACCTTGTATGTCATTTTGGCGACCACTAAAGTTCCACATAAAATATCGCCAGTACATAAAGTTTACTTGGTATGAGAAGAAGAATTGCATATTCTCACCAAAAGTAGGTTTTACATCGCTTTTTTGTTGTCCGCAATATTCATAATTTATCGTTTCGCCCACAATATTTCCCCATGATTTATAGGCTTCAATGTGCGATGGAGTGGTGCTGTACATACGTGGGAAGAACATATCAAAACGTTCGTCCATCACATAATCGGTTTTGTAACCAGTAATTACGTATTCGTCTTTTTCCGAAGGAGATGATTTTGCTTTTGGACTATAAGATGGCGCCCCTTTGGTTTGTTCCGGCACACACATATTGCCTTCCACACGAAGTTTCACGGGTGCATTATACGAAGATCCCATCAATAAAGGACGGTCACCATATTGCTCACGATTCAAATAATATTTCAACGAAAACACATTGTCCGGCGAGTTTTGATCCATTGGCGGTTTGGCAGCCGAACGAATCACTATTGTAGCATAAGATGAATATCCAATAACCAGCACCGTCACCATCAATAATATGGTATTGATCCAACGGGCATTAATGCTTTCTTTCTTCCAATAAAAGAATCCAGCCATGGCTGCAATAATAATTATACCAAGTATGATGTGTGCTCCAAAAAATGGAATTCCAACAATAGTAATGGCCAAAATAAAGGATATAACCATTCGTAGCGTGCTTTTATTGATGTACGATTCGTAAATTGCCCATGATAAAATGGCGATGGTCAACAGAATATACACATACAAACCAGTATTGTAGGCAAATCCCATCGTGTTTACAAACAACAACTCGAACCAACTTGCCACTTCCACAAAACCAGGAATAATGCCGTACAATACAGCTCCCAGAATAACCATCGAAACCACCAAAGCACTAATCACTCCTTTTGTAGAAGACTTGTAATTTTTTAAATAATAAACAAATACCAAGGCCGGAATGGCCAACAAGTTCAGTAAGTGGACTCCAATGGAGATACCCATCAGGTAGGCAATAAGTATCAACCAACGGTCGGACCCGGGTTGGTCAGACACATCTTCCCATTTGAGAATGAGCCAAACAACGATGGCCGTAAAGAAGGATGAAAATGCATATACTTCGCCTTCGACAGCCGAAAACCAGAATGAATCGGAAAATGTATAGGCCAATGCGCCCACCATACCAGCACCCAAAATGGCAATAATATTACCTGTGCTAAAATCTGCTTCCGATTTCACAATTACTTTGCGGGCAATGTGTGTGATGGTCCAAAACAAAAACAAGATGGTGAATGCGCTCAATAATGCCGACAAAGTGTTGACCATAATGGCTACTTTGGTAGTGTCGTGAGCAAACATGGTAAAAATACGACCCATTAACATGAAAAACGGTGCTCCTGGTGGGTGACCAACATCCATTTTAAAGGCAGTTGAAATAAACTCCCCGCAATCCCAAAAGCTGGCAGTGGGCTCCATGGTAAGCAAATACGTGGCAGCGGCAATTGCAAAAGCCACCCAAGCAAAAATGTTGTTCAGTAATTTGAATCGTTTCATGTTGAATTAATATTGTTGTTTCGTGTTTCGCGTTTTTTTTCAAAAAGTGTCCAAAGATACAAAGAAATTTCAGTTTGCTAGATTTGTGAATTTTATTTTAGATTAAATTAGAAATTTCTAGCCCAAAGATTACATTATCAGTAGATTTTTATAGTTTTATCGGTACTATTTATGCAGTTTTTGGGGATGAATTATAGCAAGGAAGTGGGTACTTGAAAATTATTTCTCAAAATTTGATTATAGCACTTTTATCATTGAGAATATTTATTTCTGGATGATAGCCCACCATTTCCTTAAACAAAGTAAGGTCTTTAAGGAACAATGCATAAGATAAAAAAAGCCCTGCATCTAGCAGGGCTTTCATCATTCATAAATATCTTTTCTGTGTCCCAAAGCTATAATATCAATAATCAATTCGGAGTCAAAAATATCATATATAATTCGGTAATTGCCCACTCTTATTCGGCATCCGTCTCTACCTTTAAGCTTTTTAAATCCTGCCGGTCTTGGATTGTTTTCTAAATCGGTTATCGCATTTAAAATTGGTTCGGCAATATGATCAGAGAGTTTGTCCAATTGCTTTTGCGCTTTTTTAGACAATACAACAATGTAATTAGACATTTTTTTGCTTTCTGTTTTTTAAATAATCAGAAAATAAAATTCGGTCTCCATCGTCTTCCTTTTTTGCCTCGTCGTATAGGCGAATATCTTCCAATTCCTCCAAGTTTTCAAGCATAATATTAAACTCTTCGGTGGGTAGTATTACGAAAGATTTCTTGCCATTGGCATCTTTTATGTATTGTGGATGTACGGAAATCATAATATGGGTTGTTTTTAATGGTTATTATTTGGGGTTTAAAATGTCATTTAAAATTATTCAAATGAAAGTCAAATAATTATTGTACAAAACTAATCAAAAGTAAACGGTTTGCAAAAAGTTTTTATTTTTATTTCAATAATATCAATCTTTCAAATAATACAGAACTTCCAATTCGAAGCAATAAATTTCTAAATTATGGCAATTTCTTTCATATTGAAATGAAAAAAGAAGAATTAGAAAGGAAACAATCCCATTTCAAATATAGCCATGAAAATAAAGCAATCATATATTTAAATATCTCTTATCCAAAAGTATGCAGTCAGTTGTCGTTGTAGATATTTATCCCTATATTTGTGAAATTATTCCTCACTAATTGTCCATTTATGGAATCAATTTCCTCATTTGCCGAACTAACTGCTCACCTTACCAGCGTGAATTGCCGCAAGCGGTTGTCGGTGGCCAATGCTGTTGATTCGCACACTTTGGATGCGGTTTTGAGGGCGGTTGATTTGGGAATTGTGGAAGCTTTTCTGATTGGTGACGTGGCAGCCATCGAATCTCCGCACCTTTTCGAACGTAATCCTTCACCGCACATTCACATTATTGATATTCCTGATGTGTTGGAAGCAACTTTGGAGGCAGTGCGCATGGTAAAGTCGGGCGAAGCTGATATTTTGATGAAAGGTTTAGTGAATACCGATGTGCTTTTAAGGGCCATTCTAGACAAAGAAAAAGGACTACTACCCGCTGGAAATATCCTCACATTTAATGCTGCATTGGAAATACCCACTTATCATAAATTGATTTTCTTTTCCGATCCTGTGGTAATTCCTTCACCAAACTTGGTGCAACGCACCGCTATGATACGATATGCAATAGCGTCGGCGTATAAATTTGGTATCAAAAAACCAAAAGTTGCGTTGATTCATGCCACCGAAATTGCCAATCCGAAAATTCATTACATGCAGGATTATCTGGATATTATGCAAGAGTGGCGCGATGGAATGTTTGGCGATGTGATAATGGATGGCCCACTGGATATATTTCTGGCATTGGATACTGAGCGTGGAAGCATCAAAAATGTGCCAACGCCGGTATTGGGCGATGCTGATATTCTTATTTTTCCAAACTTTGAAAGTGCCAATTGTTTTTACAAAGGCGTATCACTTTTTGCACATGCCGAAATGGCTGGATTGCTGCAAGGAACCGAAAAGCCGGTAGTGCTTACTTCCCGCAGCGAAAGTGTGGAGTCAAAGTTTTATAGCATTGCTATGGCGTGTGTGGTCAGTTAAAGAAGAACCCCTAACCCCTAAAGGGGAACTAAGCAAGTGTTGATTTCTCTATTTTTTTTCTTGTTTTTTTGATATATCGGTTGTGAATAACCAAAAGTAATATTTTTTTCTCCCCTTTAGGGGTCGGGGCTCTTTATGGGTTCACTATCTTCTTCGCACAATGTTCCGCTGCTCCCGGCTCACCAAGTTCTTCTTTTATTTTTGCATATTCGTTCAGCATTGTTTGACGATATTCCTTGTCATTTAGTATCTTATCCAATTCAGTTGCAACGTTCGCAACAGTGAATAAATGGGCAATAAGTTCCTTTACTACCTCTTTTTGCGCTATCAGATTTACCAACGAAAAGAACTTTACTTTGAACAATATATCTTTGAATATATTGACAACGCGTCCAAAGTAAATGTTGTAAACCACCACTTGAGGCGTACCCACAATTGCAGTTTCCAAGGTTGCCGTTCCCGAATTTACAATTGCAGCACGTGATTGTTGAAGCAGTTCGTAGGTTTGACCAAAAACAATGTGAACATCATTGTGCTTCAAAAATGAGTTGTAGAAATCGGCGTCAATTCCTGGCGCTCCAGCAATGATGGTTTGATATTGCGGAAAACGTTTTGCTGCTTCCAACATACGCGGTAGACAAGTGGATATTTCCTGCTTTCTGCTTCCTGCCAACAGTGCAATCATCGGTTTTTTTGATAACTTATTAATGGAACAAAATTCGTCGAAAGTCTGGTCTTGATTTGGGCGCAAACAAACCGAATCGATGCTCGGATTGCCCACATATTCAACCTTATAATTGTGCTTGGCATAAAAAGCGGTTTCGAAAGGGAAAATTGTAAACATCCTGTCCACATAAAGTTTTATTTCTTTGATGCGGTATTCTTTCCAAGCCCAAAGCTTAGGCGAAATGTAGTAGTAAATAGGAATGTTAAGGGTTTCTTTGGCAAAGCGCGCCATACGAAGATTGAAGCTCGGATAATCCACAAGTATCAATAGGTCAGGCTTGAAATTCGTGATGGCTTGCTTGCAATCCGACATATTTTTGAGGACAGTTCGTGCATTTTTCAATACGCCCCAAATGCCCATAAACGCCATTTTGCGATAATGCTTTATCATTTTTCCGCCTTGGGCTTGCATTAAATCACCACCCAAAAAGCAAAATTCAGCACTAGCATCCTTTTTTTTTAATTCGCGCATCAAATTCGACGCATGTAAATCGCCTGAAGCCTCACCGGCAATAATAAAGTATTTCATGACCCCTAAGTCCGTCAGCTGACGGAGAATTAAGTTAGTATTGATTATTTAATTATTTATGAATGAAAATAAACATGTCGAATTTACTTGCATAGTTCCCCTTTAGGGGCTAGGGGTAGTATTGTTGTAATCAATTTACCAACTTTTTCCAAATAATGAACATCCATTTCGTCAAGTACATCATATTGCTCGCTGTCCACATCCAATACGCCAACCACATTTTGTTTTTTGTCGAATATGGGTATTACAATTTCTGAAACAGAAAGGCTGCTGCATGAAATATGTCCTGCAAAATCATTAATATCAGGTACTAACAGGCTTTTTTGTTCTTTCCATGCTGTACCACAAACCCCTTTTCCGAAACCAATGCGTGTACATGCAATTGGCCCCTGAAAAGGTCCTAGCACCAGTTCGCTATTTTTTACCCAATAAAATCCAACCCACCACCAACCAAAAGTTTGGTGCAAGGCGGCTGATATATTTGCAAGATTTGCTATTAAATCAGTTTCTCCGTCAATTAATGCTACTAATTGAGGCAACAATGATTCATATTTATCTTTTTTATTCGCCTGAATGTTTATAAATAACTCCCCACTCATTTATTTTTATTTTGATTTTGAAGTGCAAAAATACACTATTTATTCTACGTTTTCTATGATAATCTACAGTTTTAAATACTGTGAGTTCAACAAATCTAATTTTATAAATTTAGTTTTCAGAAATGTGGTAAATAATTTCGTTAATTGATTAATTTTACTTTCCTTTGCAGTCCCAATATTTACTCAAAAAAAATACATTTTTAATTTCATTAAATTAATTCATTCATTAAAAAAATAAATATGAAAAAGAATCTTTTCAGATTGATTTCGTTAAGTATTTTGCTCTTTTTGGCAGGAAATGTTTTGTCGCAGCAGGCTCCAACACTTCCAATTGACCCTAAAGTGCGGTATGGAAAGTTGGACAACGGATTGACATATTATATACGTGCCAATCAACAACCTAAACAGCGTGCAGAGTTTTTTATTGCCCAAAATGTGGGGTCAATTCTTGAGAATGACAATCAAAATGGTCTGGCGCACTTCTTGGAGCACATGGCTTTTAATGGTACTAAAAATTATCCTGACAAAGGAATTATCAATTATTTTGAAACAATCGGTGTGAAGTTTGGAGCTAATATTAATGCTTACACTTCGTTGGACGAAACCGTTTATAATCTTTCGGATGTGCCCACATACAGAGAAGGAATTATTGATAGTGCCTTGTTGGTTTTGCACGATTGGTCAAGTTTTATTACACTCAAAAGTGAAGAAATTGATGCTGAGCGTGGTGTTATTCGCGAAGAATGGCGTACTGGTGCAGGTGCTGATAGGAGAATGTGGAAGGAATCGAATAAATTGAAATATCCGGGATCGCAATATGCCAAACGCGATGTGATTGGAGATACGGCTATTATCAACAATTTTAATCATCAGGCCATTCGTGATTTTTATAAAAAATGGTATCGTCCAGATTTACAGTCTATTTTGATTGTAGGCGATGTGGATGTGGACAAAGTAGAAGCAAAAATAAAATCGATGTTTGCTGATATTTCCAAAAAGTCAAATGCAGGTGAACGACCAATCTATCCAATTCTTGACAATGCAGCACCAATTGTTTCGGTGGTTAAAGACCCAGAAGCACGCATGACACGCATCGAATTGGAATACAAACATGAGGTGTTGCCCACTGAAGTGAAATTGTCAATTAACGGTTACTATTTAAGTGTTGCCAATTCGCTCATTTCTACCATGATTGGAAATCGTTTTGATGAAATAACTCAACAAGCCGATGCGCCATTTGTGGCTGGATATGCTAATTATGGAGAATTGGTGAAATCAAAAGATGCTTTCCAAATGTTGGCCATTCCCAAAGAAGGACTTGAGTTGGAAGGTTTAAATGCTTTGTTGCTTGAAGCAGAAAAAATCAAACGTTTTGGTTTTACGAACTCTGAATTGGAACGAGCTAAAATAGGTTTTTTGAAGCAAATTGAGACTGCTTACAAAGAACGCGATAACCAAAAGAATCATGATTTGGTAAGAGAATATGTACGAAATTTCTTGACACACGAACCAATTCCAGGCATAGAATGGGAGTTTCAAACAACTCAGGCGTTGGTTCCTCAGTTGACTTTGGCTATGATTAATGAAATGGCTAAGTCATATGTGACGGATAGTAACTTGATTGTTTCAATTATGGCACCTGAGAAAGTTGCCGTGAAAATTCCGTCCAAAGAACAAATTCTTGCAGCCGTTGCAGGTGCTAAAAAAGCAGAATTGACCGCTAAAGCAGAAGAAAATTTGAATAAACCATTATTGAAACAAACTCCAAAAGCTGGTAAAATTGCTAAAACAACCGAAAATAAGATGCTGGGAACTACTGAATGGACACTGAGTAATGGTGTGAAAGTGATTGTTAAATCTACTAAATTTAAGCAAGATGAAATATTGATGTCTGCTTATAGCGAAGGTGGTCTATCTAAAGTCAGCAATGTGGCCGACCTACCTTCAGCTACATTGGCAGCGGCAATTATGAGTAATAATGGATTAGGAGAATACTCGCAAGTAGAATTGAATAAGATACTTACGGGTAAAATAGCTTCTGTTTCACCAACGATTGAAGGATATGAAGAAGGATTTTCCGGGAATTCTTCTGTTTCAGATTTTGAAACTATGATGCAGTTGATTTACCTACATTTTACCGCTGTAAGAAAAGATGACAATGCTTATAAAGCGATGATGAATATGTATCGTGCCAGTTTGGCAAATACTGCTAAAGACCCACGAAAGGCATTTTCTGATAGTATTAGTATGACAACGACCAATCACAATAATCGTACGGTATTGATGGATTTAAGTACTTTGGACTTGGTTAATCAAGACAAAGCCTTGGCCATTTACAAAAATCGTTTTGCTACACCTGCCGATTTTACATTTATTTTTGTCGGTAATATCGATCCAAAGAACGAAGCTACTCAGAAAGCAATTTGTACTTATTTGGGAGGTTTAAAATCGAACAAATTGACTGAGAAATTTACAGACAATAATATTAGAACGCCAAAAGGTAAAGTTGAAAATGAATTCACCAAAGAAATGAAGGTGAAAAAAGCATCGAACTTCATTTTGTACAGTGCTTCAATGCCGTATAATATGACTAATCGCACAGCTTTAACTGCCATTGGGAGTATTTTGAACATACGTTATTTGGAAAGTATTCGCGAAAAAGAAGGCGGTTCGTATGGTGTAGGTGTACGAGGAAGCATGAATAATACCCCAGTTGACGAGGCAACTTTGATGATGAAATTTGACACCGATCCATTGAAACATGAAAAATTGATGAAAATCATTTATTCAGAAGTAGCAGAAATTGTAGCCAATGGCCCACGTGTTGACGATTTGCAAAAGGTAAAAGAAAATATGCTGAAAAAATATACTGAAGATGTCGAAGAAAATGGTTGGTGGCAGAACGCCGTAGAACGATATTATCACGATAAATTGAACTTGGTTGCCGATTACAAAGCGTCTGTGGAGGCCTTAACACCGCAATCTATTCAAACAACATTGAAGAATATTGTATCGCAAGGCAATGTAATTGAGGTTGTCATGAAACCTGCAGAATGAATTTTTGATAAATAAGATTTCAAGGAACATTTCAATTGAGGTGTTCCTTTTTTTATTGTGAATGGTTGGTGATAGTTGTTGAATGTAATTATTCACTTCTCATATACTTTTTGAAATTATTGCGTACTTTTGTATGCAATTAAAACACAAATATGCAATCAGAATTACGAATTACCGATGACGGCTCTCACACACTATTCGTGCCTACGATTGACGAATGTTATCATTCTACGCATGGAGCGGTGCAGGAGTCGCGACATATTTTTATCGAAGCCGCTTTAAAACAATGTGCTAAATCAGAAATTAGAGTGTTGGAAATTGGTTTTGGAACGGGTTTGAATGCATTTTTGACCTTGGTGGAGGCGGAGCGAAGTAGGAAACAAATTCATTATACCTCACTCGAAAAGTATCCAGTAACTGTTTATAAAGCATTGTTGCTCAATTATCCAGAGGAAATCGATTCAAAATTTAGAGCTGTTTTTGAAAGAATGCATACTTCGCCTTGGAACGAGAAAGTTCAAATAAACGATAATTTTTCACTGACCAAAATAGAAACTGATTTCACGCAGTATGAATTTTCAGAAATGTACGATGTTGTTTACTTCGATGCTTTTTCTCCAGAAAAGCAACCCGAAATGTGGACAGAAGAACGTTTCAAAACATTATTTTTGCATTGCAATAATGGAGCTATATTGACTACTTATTGTGCCAAAGGAGTAGTGCGTAGGGCCTTGCAATCAGCAGGTTTTCAAGTAGAAAGATTGGCTGGACCTCCTGGGAAAAGGGAGATTCTAAGAGGTTTGAAAATTTGAAGATTTGAAGATTTGAAACCACAACGTGGTTAAACCTGCCTACCGGAGATAGGTGTGATTAGCCATGTATTAAATGCACGGTCTTAAAAATGCATGGTTTAAGAGTAAGAACTAAAATAACATCCTTATAAAATATGGAACATTTCAAAAAATATTACGCATTTTACGTCCCTCACATTATATTCGTAATCACCCTTATCGTTTTGATTTTGATTAATGAGAAAGCCGATTTGCATCTTTGGCTTACTTCGTTTAATTCTCCGAGTGCAGATGTTTTTTTTAGAGTTTATACCAATGTGGGTGGTTCATTGCCCTATTTTATAGCTGGAATTTTACTTTTTTATCGCTATCGATTAGCAGCTTTTGTTTTAATTACACAGATTGCTAGTGGTTTATTTTCAGTATTTGTAAAACAAACTTGGGATGAACCACGCCCGATGAAGTATTTTGCTGATAATTACCCTAGTATTCATCTTCATGAAGTGGCAGGTGTTCATTTATACTCCTTTCACAGTTTTCCTTCGGGACACACCATCACTGCTTTTACTTTCTTTTTGGCACTTTCATTTTTCACCAAACGTCCTTATTTGCATTTCTTGTATTTTATTTTGGCTGTTTTGGTAGGTTATTCACGTATATATTTGTCTCAGCATTTTGCAATAGATGTTTTATTTGGCTC
>Ga0194037_1002110_pt1 | contig 13627 bp, 14 predicted proteins | sample JunL306m_MetaG_FD_148653 | JGI IMG/M metagenome (GOLD analysis project Ga0194037, IMG submission 148653) | Anoxic zone freshwater microbial communities from boreal shield lake in IISD Experimental Lakes Area, Ontario, Canada - Jun2016-L304-6m | ecosystem: Environmental > Aquatic > Freshwater >...
CAGTAACCCTCGTTGCTACACCTGAAATTGCCGGCGCGATATCCCATCGCCTTGGAAATTCTGATGGAGTGACCACGAACTTACCTGGTCTATTGGTGAGCGCGTTACTGATTCTGGTGGTCATGCTCATACCGAACGGACCAGTAGAACAGTTACGAAGTGTTCGCGTTCGAAGGAATGCAAACATTCACCGTTGATCGGGTCAACCACCCCTCGATGGAAGGAAATACATGATCGGAACAAGTCGTCGGAAGCTTCTCGTAGCTTCTGCGGTGCTTGCAACTGGAGCCCTTGCTTTCACAGCAATTCCAGCCCAAGCCTTCTCGGTGCACAATGAGATTGGAGTTACATCCAACTCAATTAAGTTAGGTATCACCTTGCCAATGACAGGTGCCGCAGCTGCTGGGTATAACAAGGTCCCAGGAGGAATGAAGGCCTACTTTGATTATGTCAATGCAAACGGCGGAGTAAATGGTCGAAAGATCACCTTGGTCGTAAAAGATGATGCTTACACTCCTACTGCTTCAGTGCAGCTCACAAACGAATTAATCTTGAAGGATAAGGTCTTTGCCGTAGTTGGAGCGCTCGGAACAGCAAATAACAAAGCTGTCGCCGCGCTCGTTAACCCGGGCCGTCGTGGAATTCCTGATCTCTTTGTTAACACTGGCTTCAGCGGTTTCGCAGACAAGAAGACTTATCCAACAACATTCTCGCTCTTTCCTTCTTATGTGATGGAAGCCAAGATCTTGTCGATGTACATCAAAGAGAATTTCCCAGGCAAGAAATTGGGATTGCTCTACCAGGCTGATGACTTCGGCCGTGATGCTCTCGCCGGTTTTAAGACTGGTGGACTCGCATTTGATGTATCAGTTCCGTATGCACCTCTTTCTCAAGCAACTCCAACAACGCCACCAACATGGATTACCAAGTTGCAAGCCGGTGGCGCTGAAGTTGTCGTTCTCTTCGGTGTATCAAGTGCAACTGCTGCAGCACTCGGAGCGGCTTATGCCATGAAGTACCACCCACAGTGGATCCTCGGATCTGTTAGCGGAGATGCAACAGCAATCAAACTTGCTGGTGTACCTGCTCCACTCTTCACAGGCGTGCAAACTGCATCATTCTTGCCAGCACCTGCTGATACAACGGATGAATATGTAAAGTTGTTCCAGACCATTAATGCCAAATACAACCCTGGTACGACTTTTGATAACAACATCTTGGCAGGCATGAATACTGCATTCGTGACCGTTCAAGCCATTGCTGCCGCAGGAAAGAATCTCACTCGCAAGGGTCTGATTTCGGCCATCGAAACCAAGGGTTCAACATTTGCTAGCGCTGGCCTTACGCCAATGGCTCCAAGTGCAACAAGTCATGCCGGATATAACGGTTACTGGTTTGGAACCTACGATGGAACTGCGACCTTGAAGCCAAATGGTGGTACTTACACCGTTTATACAACCGACTCTGGAGCAGGCGCCGTGGCGAAGTCCACATACAAGCGCCCAGCAATGCCAGTTAACGGATTGCCAACAAACTAATGAGGACACTAACTATGAAGAAGGCACGCGTACTTTCAATGCTATCGGCGACCGCATTGGCATCAATGATGGTTGTCGCACTTCCTACTGCAGCGCATGCTGCAGATCCAGCTTGTGATGGCAAACTAACTGTCAACTCTTGCGTCGGAGCAACCTCTGATGGTGCTCCGTTCTCAATGATGGTTCCAGGAAACTTCAATGGCACCGTGTATCTCTATTCACACGGATACCGTCCCAATGTAAATGTTGTTGCTGGCATCCCTGGCTACGGTGGATATGTCGTTACCAACACACCACAGCCAGGACCAAACGCAACCATGATTGGGTACCTACTCAGTCAGGGTTATGCGGTAACGGGTTCCGGTTTCTCCCGTCAAGGGTGGAATGCTGATGCGGGCGTTGCAACAGATGTCGAGTTGATCGGTGCATTTAAGAAGCAATTCCCAACAACAAAGCATGTTGTTGCATGGGGAGAGTCTCTTGGTGGATTTATCACACAGGCACTTGCCGAGAAGCATCCAGAACTCGTTGATGCAGTAGCACCAATGTGTATGGCTTCAGGAACCGTCGAGGCCGAACTCACAATGGCTGGAGATTTCCTTTGGGGAGTTAAGACTCTCTTTGATCCATCTATCCAAGGAACAAACTACGCGGCAGGTGCTGCAGGTTATGTCCAGGAAATGACGGACCTCGGGAAGTTCTTCACTGTTCTTGGAAAGATCCAGGCAGGCATCAGCTCAGGCGCATGGCCAGATACAACGAGTGCAACAGGTCTTGCACTTCAGAAAGCTGGAATTCCCGTCCGAAGCGCATTCTTACTTCTTGGTTTGATGTCAGGAATTGGCACACAAAGTGCTCACTTTGACTCAATCTCCGGACCAGCGGGTGCGCTGAAGTTGGCATTCCCATTGGCTGTTAGCCCAGCGCTAGCAATTCTAGAAAATGGGGCCAATGCTGGTGCACTTGCAATCTTGGCAACACAGGATGTTGAGAATCAATCAGGTGGAGTCATCTTTGACAACACGAAGACTGATTATGCAGCTCGCATTGCTACAGAGAGCGTCGTGTTCAACGTTGCTCTTGGTGGCGACGACTCTATTGCAGGAATGCTTGCAGCATTGAGTCCACTTAATCCAGGTGCACCACGTGTGACTGGAAATCCTGTAGCAATTGCAAAGATGCGTACCTTGCTTGCGCACACTGGAAAGATCAATGTTCCGACGATCACCATGGTCGGCGTTGCAGATCCAATCACCCCAGCGGGTGCTTCTCAGTGGGTTGCCGATAAGTACGCTGCACAATTTGCAGCCGAAAAGGCAGCAGCGTCAGCCGCTTATAAGACAGCGGGTTCGTATGTTCCTCCAGTTAAGAAGTTGTTATCAATCTGGAGTACAACTCCAGCTACATACACAACCTTCACAACTGCAGGTGCTCCGATCACGTCGACACCACCAGCACCAGGAACCAATCACTGTAACTTCACAACGGCCCAATATCAGGTCGTTGCGAAGCAACTTGGCTCTGTTGCGAAGACAGGCATGATGATCACAGGTGGAGCGTTGAATACTCTTATCCGCAAGGCTAAGAATTTGAGTATCGACCCTATGTATCATGCTCCGTTGTTGAAGTTCTACAACGAATAGTAAAAATCGATGAAATAAGGGGGTCTCGAGAAATCGAGACCCCCTTATTTTTATGCCTTTACATCATCTATCTACTAACCTTGATTACGTGATCACCGTTGCAAGCCCTGAGGAAATGTTTGCGTTGGGCGCGCGAATTGGGCAACAACTTCGAGCAGGTGACCTTCTCCTACTCAATGGCCCACTCGGGGCAGGCAAGACGCTGCTGACTCAAGGTATCGCTTCTTCACTTGGAATTGGGGGAGTCACATCGCCCACCTTTGTGATCTCAAGAATTCACCCAGGACTGGTTCCGTTGATTCATGTAGATGCATATCGACTTCTACAAACAGAGAACCCCAATCTCTCATTGGATGACCTTGATCTTGATTCAGAGCGAGAAGGCGCAGTTACCGTGATCGAATGGGGTGGCGCAGAAAGCGCTCGGTTATCCGATGAGCGGCTTGAAGTATTCATCGATCGAACCACTGATGATCGTAAAGTTACTTTTAAGACTTTTGGTGCCCGCTGGAATGGATTTTCCTTATGACTATTTCACTGGCAATCGACACTTCAACTTCCCGGACATCCGTTGCCCTCGTTGATGAAGGCGCCCTGTTATGGCATGGCTTTCGAGATGGTGCGACTGCCCACGGACACGCCCTCCCTTTACTTGTCGCGGAAGCACTTGCTGTGCAATCGAGAGTTGATCAAGTAGTTGTCGGAATGGGACCTGGGCCATACACGGGGCTTCGCGTGGGAATTTCATTCGCCAGATCCTTTGCTCTAGCTCGGTCAATTCCCGTAATCGGCGTATGTTCGCTGGATGCGATTGCTTCTCAAATTCGCGAGAAGGATGATTTTATTGTTGCAACAGATGCCAGGCGCAAAGAGATCTACTGGGCTCGCTATTCCAACGGAGTTCGCTTAAGTGAACCGCTCGTTGATTTTCCTGCTGATGTTGCTCTCAAAGGTCTTCCGATCTTCGGAGAAGGCGCAGTTAAATATCTCTTAACCAGTGATGATGAATTTCAATTCCCCAACGTTGTATCTCTCGTCGAATTTGCCAAGGATCCCGACCTCCACATTGATCAGCCAATTTACTTGCGTCGCCCAGATGCAGTTCCAACAAGTGAGCGCACACCATGAGCATCACCTATCGCGCAATGATGACTTTGGATCTTCCTGTTGTTGCAAGCATGGAACGTGCAATCTACCCACACGATGCTTGGGCGCTTTCTCAATTTAAAGAAGAGCTTGCAGGAGTGCCAAAGAATCGCTTCTACATAGTTGCACTCAATAGCGAGAATCAGATTGTTGGCTATGCGGGCATCTTTGCACCGGACTACGAGATTGATGCAGATATTCATACGCTTACCGTTGATCCGAGTTATCGCCGCCAAGGAATTGGTCGGGAAATGCTCAATCAACTTATTGACTGGGCGAAAGAGCGAAAGTCTCCATCGATCTTCCTTGAAATGAGAGAGGACAACGCTGAGGCTAACCCGCTCTATCAATCGGCAGGGTTCGAGCCGATCTCACGGCGTGATGATTATTACGGCGCAGGTGTACACGCTTTGGTGATGCAGAAAGTTTTATCATGATCCACGAGCCACTTGTTCTTGGTATCGAAACCTCGTGCGATGAAACTGCGATCGGTATCGTTCGCGGGCGGACCCTACTTGCAAACGTCATTGCTTCAAGCGTGGAAGAACATGCGCGGTTTGGAGGCGTTGTTCCAGAAATCGCAAGTAGAGCTCACCTTGAAGCGATGTTGCCGAGTATTCACCGGGCAGTGATTGATGCGAAAATTTCTCTCCCAGACATTGACGCGGTTGCCGTGACTGCTGGTCCTGGGCTAGTAGGCGCCCTTTTGGTTGGCGTTGCATCAGCAAGCGGACTGGCTCTTGGATTGGGCAAACCTTTGTACGGAGTCAATCATTTGGCGGCGCACGTTTCCGTGGATTTGTTGACTCATGATTTACCTCGCGAGCCAACGATTGCCTTGTTAGTAAGTGGGGGACATTCATCGTTGCTACAAGTGGATGACATCACATCATCAGTCATCAAATTAGGCGAGAGTATGGATGATGCTGCAGGGGAGGCTTTCGACAAGATTGCTCGAGTTATGGGACTAGGTTTTCCTGGAGGCCCGGCCATAGATCGTGAAGCTGTTGCTGGAAATCCCGCAGCGATTAATTTCCCCAGAGGCTTAACCCACCCTAATGATTGGCAGAGTCGTCCATTTGATTTTTCATTTTCTGGTCTAAAGACTGCCGTTGCCCGATATTTAGAATCAACTCCCGAGTATGCCAAAGCCGATGTTGCAGCCTCCTTCCAGGAATCCATCGTGGATGTTTTGCTTCTGAAAGCGTTAGCGGCCTGCAAGAAGACAGGAATTGATTCTTTGGTAATAGCCGGAGGGGTGGCGGCTAATTCCCGGTTAAGAGCGGTTGCCCAGCAAAGATGCGAGGCCGCGAAGATCCGCCTGCGTATTCCCGCACCTGGGCTTTGTACCGATAACGGGGCCATGGTTGCAGCCTTGGGTTCTTTGATGGTTTCGGCAGGGCGCCCAGCCAGCAACATCGATCTAGAGGCAACATCGAGCCCAAGCGTGACCCAGGTGGCTATCTAGCCCCCGCTCACTTTGGATTTGCCGTCGCCTATACCCCCGCATAGGCTATGAGTTAGCACTCAGGACCCGAGTCTGCTAATTGGCGGAAATCGCTGGGCCCGAAAGGGCACCTGAGGGATCTTTAACCACTCGATCAACAACTTATAAAGGAGTCACCACATGGCCGTCGCCATTAAGCCACTTGAAGATCGCATCGTTGTAAAAGCCAATGCGGCTGAGACAACAACTGCATCAGGTCTTGTTATTCCTGATACAGCCAAAGAGAAGCCACAAGAAGGCACTGTTATTGCAGTGGGCCCAGGTCGCTTTGATGATGGCGCTCGCGTTCCTATGGATGTCGCAGTTGGCGATGTTGTTCTGTACAGCAAGTACGGCGGAACTGAAGTTAAGTACAACAACGAGGAGTACTTAGTTCTTTCAGCTCGCGACATTCTTGCCGTGATTGAGAAGAAGTAAATGGGAAAAATTCTTGAATTCGATGAGCACGCTCGTCGTGCCATGGAACGTGGTGTCAACATTCTTGCCGACACCGTCAAGGTAACTCTTGGGCCTAAAGGTCGCAACGTAGTTATCTCAAAGAGTTATGGTGCTCCAACAATTACTAACGACGGCGTGACAATCGCCCGCGAGATTGAACTCTCTGATCCAGTTGAGAACATGGGCGCGCAGTTGGTGAAAGAAGTGGCTACCAAGACCAACGATGTAGCAGGAGATGGAACAACCACAGCAACAGTTTTGGCACAAGCAATGGTAAAGGAAGGTCTTCGTAACCTTGCTGCCGGAGCACAGCCAATGGATATCAAAATCGGCATCGAGGCAGCAGTTATTGCTATCACCGAGCGCCTTCGTGCAAACGCAACTGTCGTCAAAGACAAGTCACAGATCGCAGATGTTGCAACCATTTCCGCCCAAGACCGTGCCATCGGTGATTTGATCGCCGAAGCTATGGACAAGGTTGGCAAAGATGGCGTTATCACTGTTGAAGAATCATCCACGACGGGACTTGAACTTGAGTTCACTGAGGGAATGCAATTCGACAAGGGTTATATCTCCCCTTACTTTGTTACAGATCAAGAGCGCATGGAAACTGTCCTTGAAGACGCCTACGTTCTACTATCTTCTAACAAGATTTCTGCGCTCAGCGAACTTCTTCCAATTTTGGAAAAGATTGCTCAAGCTAGTAAGCCACTTTTGATCATCTCCGAAGATGTTGATGGCGAAGCACTTTCAACCTTGGTTGTTAACAAGATGCGCGGAGTATTTACTTCAGCTGCTGTTAAGGCTCCTGGTTTCGGTGATCGCCGTAAGGCCATGTTGGAAGACATTGCTATCTTGACTGGCGCGCAGGTTATTGCCGCTGAAGTTGGCATGAAACTTGATCAAGTTGGACTTGAAGTACTTGGCCGTGCTCGTCGCATCGTCATCACTAAAGACAACACCACCATTGTTGATGGCGGGGGAGACAAGGGCGCAGTTGCTGCTCGTGTTTCAGAGATTCGTCGCGAACTTGAAAATACCGATTCCGAATGGGATCGCAGCAAGCTTCAAGAGCGCGTTGCAAAGCTCGCTGGTGGCGTTTGCGTGATCAAAGTTGGAGCGCATACCGAAGTTGAATTGAAAGAGAAGAAGCATCGTCTTGAAGATGCAATCTCAGCAACACGTGCCGCAGTAGAAGAAGGCATCGTTGTTGGTGGAGGTGCTGCTTTGGTTCATGCAGCAGATGCTCTTGATGGAGATCTCGGATTCGAAGGCGACAAAGCCGTCGGAGTTCGTCTTGTCCGCAAAGCATGCGATGAGCCACTTCGCTGGATTGCTGAAAATGCAGGTCTTGAAGGATATGTCGTTGTTTCAAAAGTCCGCGCGATGAAAGCCCATGAAGGCTTCAATGCAGCAACTGATGTTTACGGCGACCTCACAAAAGATGGCGTTATCGATCCAGTGAAGGTGACACGCTCTGCTCTTGCTAATGCAGCTTCCATTGCAGCAATGTTCATTACAACTGAAGCAGTTGTCTATGAAAAGCCTGAGACTGACAGTGCTGATGCAGGTGGCTCTGGCCATTCGCACGGTCCTGGCGGGCATAGCCACTAACGAGTAAATTTCTCTACGTGGAACAGCTCACCCTTTCGGTAGATTGCGGCGGCCTGGGAATCAAAGCTTCGGTGCTTGATAGCGCCGGAACAATGAGGATCCCGGCCGTTCGCATTCCTACTCCCTATCCGCTCTCGCCTCAACGACTTGTTCAGACGATTGCAGATTTAGCTAAGACGCTACCCAAAGCCGATCGTGCAACCGTGGGTGTTCCGGGAATGATTCGTCATGGCGTTGTTGTTGCAACGCCGCATTACATCAATGTCGCAGGTCCCTTAACTCGCATGGATCCTGAATTGAAAAAAGCGTGGGATGGTTTTGATATGCGACAAGCGCTTACAGATGCCCTTGGAGTCCAGACCTTGGTTCTCAATGATGCCGAAGTTCATGGAGCTGGAGTTGTTGCAGGGTCAGGATTTGAAGTCGTGTTAACTCTTGGCACGGGCCTTGGAAGTGCAATTTTTGATGGCGGAGTATTGGCACCCCATATTGAGTTCTCTCATGCACCAGTGCGCAGGTTAACTACCTATGACACATGGATTGGCGAGAATGAACGTCGTCGCCTTGGTGATAGTTTCTGGTCTCGTCGTGTGAGAGCCATGGTTGACGAACTTCGGCCAGTGTTTCTGTGGGATCGCTTATACATTGGCGGGGGCAACGCCCGACGCATTAAAGATGTCGTCATTCATCGACTGGGTAATGACGTCGTAATTGTCCCCAATGAGGCAGGAATCATTGGTGGCGTCCGCGCGTGGAGTTTGATTCCCAGCAAAGACTGATTGGATATATCGGTGCGGCCACGCGGAATGTTCACTGCGATACTTGTCGCGCTGATGTCGATAACTATCTCGGCTAGTGCCGATGACACTTCAAGCCCAAGTCCTACAGATTCACCATCGGTTGTAACTATTTCACCCACCCCAACTCCAACTGCGATCCCGACACTTGCTGCATTGGTAGATCGCCCCGTGCCTGCTTCGGTAAAGCCGCCCCTTGTCTATGCAAAGAATGATCGGCCCAAACCCTACGTTGACCGGTGTCATACGCAGCAAAATTTGACAGCCTCAGAAGTTAGTTGTTTCTATGGCAACGCAAAATCTTCACATGTAATTGTCCTCTTTGGCGATAGCCATGCCTTGTCGTGGTTTCCTGCCATTGCAGTTTTGGCAAAAGCAAAAAACTGGGGCTTCTACTCCTTAACGATGTCGTCATGCTGGCCAGCAGATATACCGGCATGGAATTCAACAACCCACATTCTTATGACAAATTGTGCGGTATGGAGAAAGAACACCCTCAAGCAAATAACTGGAATCCATCCAGATATGACTTTTGTTGGAGGAACCAGAGGTTTCTCAACGGTGGATGCTAAAGGAAATGTCTTAATGGGCGATGTCAGAACTGCAGCATGGGAGGCAGGTATGACACGAACTCTGAAATCGCTGAAAGCCTCAAGCAAGAGCGTTATCTATTTAGCAGACACGCCTTCCTCTAGCTTTGATGTTCCTACATGTTTGATGGGGCATAAGAACAGTATCGCCGCGTGCAGTACTCCATTTGCGAAAGCGGTTTCAGTGTCATGGCTGGCAGAGGAGAAGCATGTAGCCGACACTCTTGGTGTGACATGGGTAGATCCGACACCTTGGATATGTACAACAAACCCGTGTTCACCGTTGGTGGGAAATTACATTATCTATATTGACGGAGCTCATTTGGCAGCCACATTTTCTGCAACTCTGGAACGACCGCTTTGGGCCTACCTAACGCATATTTAAGACGCGTTCGGGATATCCCCACTGCGATTGCCATCCAAAATTATTAGTCGTTCATCCTCGCTCAGGCCGCCCCAAATGCCATAGGGCTCCTGAACGCTCAACGCATGTTCGCGGCACTGTTGGATGACCGGGCATGAGGCGCATATTGCTTTCGCTGCATTTTCGCGGTTTCGCCTGCGAGGGCCACGTTCACCATCTGGATGAAAAAAGATCTCAGAGGAGAGCTCTTGACAGGCACCGGAGTACTGCCATTGCCACAAATCAGCAATTGGCTTGGGAAGACGAGAAATCTCGGCCATGAATGGTTACCCCTTACTAGTAGATGAACCATACAACCGTTGCGTACATTGTTCAACTCCCCAACTTGAGGGGCCCACGAGGGAGTTTGGGGTGGTGAAGGTCGGGTTTAGGCGCCAAACTACTCATATGGCTCACAAGCAGGAGTACCTCACCGTGGCGGCAGTTGCCAGAGTTATGGCAATTGCACCGGCAACCCTGCGCACGTGGGATCGTAGATACGGTCTAGGGCCATCCGAGCATGAGAGCGGAGAACACCGAAGATATTCAGAAGAAGATTTGGCAAAATTGCTTTACATGCGCCGCTTGATTATTTCAGGCGTTGTACCTGCAGAGGCAGCAGAGTTAGCGAAAAGATATACCGGTCCTACCGCTGCGCTTCCGAAACTGGCGCCCGCTACCGCGCAAGAGGAATTTGTCTCCACACTCTTTCGCGCTGCAAATGGACTCGATGAAAGATATCTCGAGGAGGCCCTCTCTGAGGCTCTTGCGCGAGATGGAGTAATACAAACGTGGCAAGAGGTGATCGTTCCGTTGCTCGTAAGAATTGGCAGCGAATGGGAGCGCACGGATTCAGGCGTGGAAATAGAACATCTACTATCAGAGGTTATAAAGCAATGCCTCCACCAGGTGAAATTAGAGGTTGCGCACAACTCACGTCCCGTTTTGCTCGCCGCCGTATCTGGTGAGCTGCACAGTATGGCGCTTGTAGCGGTAAAGGCAGCACTAGCCGAGAGAAATATTGCTTCGTACTGCCTAGGAGCGCGCACACCTAGTGAAGCCATTGCCGCCATGGTCACCCGTGTCGCCCCACCAGCGATTTTCTTGTGGGCGGTAATGCCTGAAAATGCCGATCCTCAAACTTTTCGAGATTTACCTAAAGTCCGCCCTGCCCCGCGTCTTCTCTTAGGGGGTCCTGGTTGGGATCGTGAATTGTGCGCAGACGCGCACTTCGTGGATGACCTCGCTTCGGCGTGTGAAGAAATTTCGCGGGCAGTTGGCCTGTAGTTGCACCGATAGACTTCACGCCTTATGAGCGAGAACGAAAAAGTAATGATGCTGGGCCTGACCTATGACGACGTCCTGCTTTTGCCAGACGCCTCCGAAGTCGTCCCTAGCGAAGTAGATACAAGTACAGCGCTCACGCGGACAATCTCTCTTCGAATCCCATTGGTTTCATCTGCGATGGATACAGTCACCGAATCTGAAATGGCAATCGCGATGGCCAAGGAGGGCGGGATCGGAATTATTCATCGTAATCTTCCGATTGACTCTCAAGTTACTCATGTGAAATTAGTTAAGAATGTCGGGCTTGCTGGAGCCGCTGTAGGTGTTGGCGAAGATGGATTTGCGCGCGCTCAAGCACTTATTGCTGTCGGCGTTGACGTTGTCGTTGTTGATACTGCGCACGGTCATCACCGAGCGGTTCTCGAGGCCATCGCTCGTATCAAGAAGTTTTCACCGTCGACCCAAATCATCGGAGGAAACGTGGCGACCCGCGCAGGTGCACAAGCACTTATCAATGCCGGAGCAGACGCTGTAAAAGTAGGTGTTGGCCCAGGCTCCATTTGCACAACTCGCATTGTTGCTGGCGTGGGAGTTCCACAAATTACCGCAATCATGGAAGCCAGTAAGGCATGCGCAAAAGCTGGCATACCGTTAATCGCCGATGGTGGATTGCAATATTCAGGGGACATCGTCAAGGCTCTTGTGGCCGGTGCAGATTCAGTGATGCTCGGTTCATTGCTGGCTGGATGTAATGAATCTCCAGGAGAACTTGTCACGATAGATGGTCGTCAATACAAGGCCTATCGAGGTATGGGATCTCTTGGCGCAATGCAATCGCGAGGCGAACAAAAGTCATATTCCAAAGATCGTTATATGCAGGATGACGTCCTTTCTGAAGACAAACTTGTGCCAGAAGGTATCGAAGGAAAGGTTGCCTACCGCGGAACTGTTGCCGAAGTTGTTCATCAATTGGTTGGTGGCCTTCGATCAGGTATGGGTTATGCGGGCGCGGCAGATATCTCCTACTTACGTCGCGAGGGACGCTTAATTCAAATTACTTCAGCGGGCTTACAAGAAAGCCATCCACACGATGTGATGGATGTCGCCGATGCACCTAACTATCGTGGGAGGGGTCGCACATGAACGACATCGAACTAGCACCAGGAAAACGCGCTCGTCGAGCATATTCATTTGATGACATTGCAATAGTGCCAAGTAGGCGCACACGTAACCCAGAAGATGTATCCACCTCATGGCAAATTGATGCGTACAAGTTTGCACTTCCAATGATGGCCGCCCCGATGGATTCCGTTGTTTCACCAGAGACTGCCATTGCCATTGGAAAACTTGGCGGGCTAGCTGTGCTTAATCTTGAAGGCTTATGGACTCGATATGAAGATCCGCGCATTCAATTGGGAGAAATTGCCTCGATGCCCGACGTGCATGCCACCAAGCGCATGCAAGAACTTTATTCTGCGCCGATTCAACCCACGCTTATCAAGGAGCGCCTCAAGCAAATTCGCGATGCTGGCGTCACCGTGGCTGGCTCACTTTCGCCGCAACGTACCTTCGAATTTCACAAAAGTGTTGTCGAAGCAGGAGTAGATATTTTTGTTATTCGTGGCACGACGGTGAGCGCCGAGCATGTTGATTCAAATAATGAAGCGCTCAACCTAAAGAAATTTATTTATGAACTTGATGTACCTGTGATTGTGGGCGGATGTGCAACGGCAACAGGAGCGCTTCACCTCATGCGCGCTGGTGCCGCTGGTGTACTCGTCGGTTTCGGTGGCGGTTCAGCGCATACAACGCGTAAAGTTTTAGGAATTGAAGTGCCAATGGCATCAGCCGTTGCAGAAGTAGCCTCTGCTCGAAGGGATTACCTGGACGAGTCAGGCGGACGCTATGTCCACGTGATTGCTGATGGATCTGTTGGTCGAAGCGGGGACATTGCAAAGGCAATCGCTTGCGGAGCCGATGCAGTCATGATGGGCTCACCTTTGGCAAAAGCTGTTGAAGCGCCTGGACTTGGTTGGCACTGGGGTAGCGAGGCGGCGCATCAAGAGTTGCCACGCGGTGAACGAGTCGCTGTTGGAACATCTGGCACTCTTGAAGAAATTTTGCTCGGGCCTTCTCATGCCTCTGACGGTTCGATGAATCTTTTTGGAGCATTCCGACGCGCAATGGCTACTTGCGGATATTCCGATGTAAAGGAATTCCAACGCGTTGAGGTTCTTATCCATCGTGCCTGATCAAGAGCGCCAAGGCGTATTAGTCGTTGATTTTGGAGCCCAATACGCCCAATTGATTGCTCGGCGAGTACGAGAGGTACATGTTTTTAGCGAAATCGTTCCATCCTCTGTCACTGTCGATGATGTTCGTGCCAAGAACCCCGAAGCGATTATTCTTTCGGGCGGTCCTTCAAGTGTGTATGCAGAGGGCGCCCCGACCTTTGATAGTTCAATATTTGATTTAGGGATTCCCGTATTTGGAATTTGCTATGGCTTTCAGGTTATGGCCGCTGCCCTTGGTGGAGTTGTGAGCCGAACAGGTAACTCTGAGTTTGGACGCACTCCGCTTCATACTGAAGACGCTTCCAAAGTATTTACCTCACTTCCTGCTGAGCAACTTGTATGGATGAGCCATGGAGATGCCGTTTCGCAG
>Ga0194037_1002111_pt1 | contig 13600 bp, 12 predicted proteins | sample JunL306m_MetaG_FD_148653 | JGI IMG/M metagenome (GOLD analysis project Ga0194037, IMG submission 148653) | Anoxic zone freshwater microbial communities from boreal shield lake in IISD Experimental Lakes Area, Ontario, Canada - Jun2016-L304-6m | ecosystem: Environmental > Aquatic > Freshwater >...
AACAAAACCGCCTGGCGCTGGCCGAATTCGAGCCAGGGCAGGCCGTAGAAGATGATCTGGGTGAGCCAGACCATGCCCCAGCGCCACTGCGAGAACAGACCAGAGACGCTGCGCGGGTAGATTCTCTGGTGCGAGGCGTACAGCGATATCAGTTCCCCATCAGCGTCTTCGGCCTGGATGGGGATGATCTTGCGGGAACCGGTGTCCTTGCTGTTCAAAAGTGATGTTTCCTGCGATCAGCAAAGACTGGCCGGCGCAGACTACTGGGCGGTGACCCCACCCTTGTTGGAAAGTCCCCAAACATAGGAGGCCAACACATGAATTTGCGCCTCGGTAAATTTGTCGCCCTGAGCCGGCATCTGGTTTGTCTTGCCATTGTTGATCATGGCAATGATATTCGCTTCGCCGCTACCGTGCAGCCAGACGCTCTGATTGGTCAGGTTACCGGAGCCGATCGCCTGCAACCCCTTGCCATCCGGACCGTGGCAAGCCGCACAAACCACGAATTTTTCTTTGCCAAGGGCGGCACGCACCGAATCGTGCGGACTGCCCGACAGGCTCAACACATACTGCGCGACGTTCTTCACATCGTCTGCCGTGCCGACAGCTGCTGCCATCGGAGGCATCATGCCGACACGTCCCTTGATGATGTTGTTCTTGATGTTCTCGGGTGCACCACCACCGAGCCAGAAATTGTCGGTCAGGTTCGGAATCCCCTTGTTGCCCCGCGCATCGGAACCATGGCATTGCGCGCAGTTGTTCATGAACAGGCGCTCACCGATGGCCATGGCCTTGGCATCCTTGGCAATGTCTTCGGGCTTCATCGCCGAAAACTTGGCGTACAGAGGTGCCGTTTCCGCATTGCCTTTATCTACTTCGGACTGATGCTGCCCGGTTGAAGTCCATCCCAGTTTGCCGTTGTAGGCTCCCAGACCAGGGTACATGGCGAGATAGACCAACGCAAAAACGATGGTAATCACAAACAACCAGGCCCACCAGCGCGGCAAGGGGTTGTTCATCTCCCGCAGGTCGCCATCCCAGACGTGACCCGTGGTGTTGTCGCTTGCCGTCATGGCCTTGGCCTTGCCAGTAAACCACAACAGTAGCAGACACGCCAAAATACTCACCAAGGTGATGCCGGCAACGTACACCGACCAAAAGTTACTTGTAAAGTCGCTCATATTATTTCCTTAGATTGCGCTGGGTCAGTCTTGCTCGAACGGGAGTTTGGCTGCCTGTTCAAAATCGGCGGTCTTGCGGCTGGAAAAAGTCCAGACAAGAATCCCGACAAACAGGACGAAGCTAACTACTGTGGCCAGTGAACGCAGGGAGTTGATATCAAATTCCATGAAGGTAAACCCCTTTTACTTCACCAAGGTTCCCAACACCTGAAGGTAGGCAATAACCGCCTCAATTTCCTTCTTGCCTTTGAGCTCTGCCACAGATTTCGCAATCTGGTCGTCGCTGTAAGGCACGCCTGCGGTACGCAACGCCTTCATATGAGCCGGCATCGAGGCGGCATCCACGTCGTCCTTGAGCAGCCAGGGATAAGCCGGCATATTGGACTCGGGCACCACGTCGCGCGGATTGTTCATGTGATCACGATGCCACTGGTCGCTGTACTTGCCCCCGACCCGTTGCAGGTCCGGACCGGTGCGCTTGCTGCCCCACTGAAACGGGTGGTCATAGACAAATTCGCCAGCCACTGAATAATGTCCATAACGAAGTGTTTCCGCACGGAACGGGCGAATCATCTGCGAGTGGCAGTTGTAGCAGCCTTCGCGCGTATAGATGTCGCGCCCCGCCAACTGCAGGGCCGTGTAGGGTTGCAGACCCTTGACCGGCTCGGTCGTGGACTTCTGGAAGAACAGCGGAACAATTTCCACCAAGCCACCAAACAGCAGCACCACCAGAATCAGAACGATCATCAGGAAGTTGCTGGTTTCAATCTTTTCGTGCGACAGTCCGCCGCTTGTATTGTTATTTGCCATGGTATTTTTCCTTTTCAGGCGTGGGCAACAGCGGCCGGAATGGTCACGGTGACGGAGCGGCCGGTGGTCGCTGTCTTCAGTACGTTCCAGAGCATGATCAACATGCCACCAAGGTACAGCAGACCACCACAGAGGCGCAGCACATAGAACGGGAAGGTGGCCTTGACCGACTCCACAAAGGTATAGGTCAGCGTACCGTCGGCGTTGACAGCACGCCACATCAGACCTTGCATCACCCCGGCGATCCACATGGCAGCGATGTAGATCACGATGCCGATCGTTGCAGTCCAGAAGTGCACTTCAACAGCCTTCATGCTGTACATCTGCTTTTGCCCAAACAGGCGCGGAATCAGGTAGTACATGCAACCCATGGTGACCAGACCCACCCAACCCAAGGCGCCTGAGTGCACATGACCCACGGTCCAGTCGGTGTAATGCGACAAGGCATTGACGGTCTTGATCGACATCATCGGACCTTCAAAGGTGGACATGCCATAAAAGGACAGGGAGACGATCAGGAAACGCAGAATCGGATCGTCGCGCAGCTTGTGCCAGGCGCCCGACAGGGTCATGATGCCGTTGATCATGCCGCCCCAGCTCGGTGCCAGCAGGATCAGCGAAAAGACCATACCCACAGACTGCGTCCAATCCGGCAACGCGGTGTAGTGCAGATGGTGCGGACCGGCCCACATGTAAGTGAAGATCAGCGCCCAGAAGTGGACGATCGACAGCCGATAGGAGTAGACAGGCCGCTCAGCCTGCTTCGGAACAAAGTAGTACATCATCCCAAGAAAGCCCGCCGTCAGGAAGAAGCCCACCGCGTTGTGGCCGTACCACCACTGAATCATGGCATCCTGCACGCCAGCGTAGACCGAGTAGGACTTCATGAAGCCCGCCGGAATCTCGGCGCTGTTGACCAGGTGCAGCAAGGCCACCGCGATGATCATGGCGCCAAAAAACCAGTTCGCTACATAAATGTGACGCACTTTGCGGGTGCCGATGGTGCCAAAGAAGACGATGGCAAAAGAGACCCAGACCAGCGTGATCAGGATGTCAATCGGCCATTCCAGTTCGGCGTATTCCTTACCCGAAGTGAAACCGAGCGGCAGCGAGATCGCGGCCGAAAGAATGATCAATTGCCAGCCCCAGAAGGTAAAGGCCGCCAGTTTGTCGCTGAACAAACGCACCTGACAGGTGCGCTGGGCGACGTAGTAAGCCGTGGCAAACAAGCCGCAACCACCAAACGCGAAAATAACCGCATTGGTGTGCAGCGGGCGTAGCCGGCCATAGGTGAGCCACGGAATACCGAAGTTGAGTTCGGGCCAGGTCAACTGGGCAGCGATGATGACGCCGACCAGCATGCCCACCACGCCCCAGACCACGGTCATGATGGCAAACTGCCTGACGACCTTGTCGTTGTAGCTTGTTGCTAGCGAATTGGGAAATATCATTTACACCTCTTCTTAGTTGGATCGGGCAAAGTTTCGCACGGCTTAAGGGAATTCCACGTGATTCACGTCAAATTCCTGGAGTTTTTTCATGAATCCTTAAGAATTCGCTCGCCCTCTGCCTCAATGTCATCAAACTGCCCCCGGTGGATGGCCCACCAAAGCCCGGCCAGGATGAAAAAGACAAGAACAACGGACAAGGGAATCAGCAAATAGAGAATATCCACAATGAGCTTTCTGCTACGCAGCAATGGTCGCCAGTCGCAGCGCATTGAGCACGACCAGCAAAGAACTCAGGGCCATGCCCAGGCCGGCCAGCCATGCTGGCAGCCAGCCGACTACCGCCAGAGGAACGCAAACCGCGTTGTAAGCAGCAGCCCACCAGAGATTCTGGCGCACCACACGCAAAGTGCGGCGCGCCACCTGAAAACTGGTGGCGACGGCCTCGATCTGATCGCCCAGCACGACGAAATCGGCTTGCGCCTGAGCCAAAGGAGCGGCGCGTCCAAAGGCAAATGAAACGTGGGCGCCGGCCAGTACCGGGCCGTCGTTGAGCCCATCTCCCACCACCGCCACCCGCTTGCCGCGCCGCTGGGCCAGCCGCAGGAATTCGAGCTTGTCCAGCGGTGAACAAAGACCTTGAAATTCAGTGATGCCAACCTGCGCTGCAACCCGCCCTGCCGCCAGTGCTCCATCGCCCGACAACAAGCAAACCCTGATCCCGGCGCGCTGCAGCGCAGCAACCGCCTGCCTGGCATCCGGGCGCAGGTCCTCTTGAAGCTCAAACGTTGCTAGCCATCCCTGTTCATCACTCAAATGTGCTTGCAAAAATTCGGATGGGGCGACTTCCATTCCACAGAACTCCGCCGAACCCAGCCGAATCTCTGACTCCTTGAGCGGTGCGTCACTGTTGATGACCCAACCCCGCACACCAGCGCCGGCGACTTCCTGCACCGCCCGCGCCGTCCAGTCGGCGGCATCGCCCTGCTGCGCCGCCACCCGCAAGGCTCTGGAGATCGGATGCAGTGAGTACTGGGCAAGCGCTGCCGCCATGGCCAGCACCTGCGTCCGCGCGACTCCGTCACGCACCCGGGTGGAGGCCAAAACCATCGCGTCGCGCGTCAGGGTTCCGGTCTTGTCGAACAGCACGGTGTCGATGCCGGCCAGAGCCTCAAAGGCTTCCAGCCTGCGTACCAGCACACCCCGGCGCGCCAGGGCACCGGCCGCCGCCAGCATGGCCGCAGGTGTTGCCAGCGACAAGGCGCACGGACAGGTAACCACCAGCACCGCGACAGCGACCATCAGCGCATGCCCGGGGTCGCGTCCCCACCAGAACGCGCAGGCGAACCCCGCTCCCAGCAGCACCGCAATCAGGAAAGGCTTGGCAATCCGGTCAGCCAGTCGCGCCAGCGCCGGCTTGCTGGTGGAGGCCGTCTGCATCAAAGCAACAATTTGTGCAAAACGCGTCTGCTCGGCGGTCTGCTTTACCTCGACCTGAACCGGACTCGACAGGTTGTGACTGCCGGCAATCACGCTACTGCCGACACCCCGCGCTACTGGCCGCGATTCACCGGTCAACAAGGCCTCGTCGACCATAGTCTGCCCTTGCAGCACCAGACCGTCCGCCGGAAAGGTCTCACCGGGCAGGATGCGAACAAGATCCGCAACCCGCAGACGACGCACCGGCACGCGCTCGTCACTGCCATCATCTTTCTGGCGCAGCACGCTGTCAGGCAGGCGATTCATCAGCGCTTCAAGCGCGCCAGCGGTTCGGTCACGCAGCCGCAACTCCAGCCAGCGCCCAGAAAGCAGGAAAAAGACAAACATGGTCAGCGAATCAAAATAGACTTCGCGGCCAAAGTGGCCCTGTGGATCAAAGGTACCCGCCGTGCTGACGACGAAGGTGATCAGCATGCCAAGTGCCACCGGCAAATCCATGCTGACGCGCCGGCGCAGCACGTCAGCCATGGCATTGCGAAAAAAAGGACCGCAGGAAAACAGGATCACTGGCAGCGTCAATACCCAGGACGCCCAACGCAGCAGTTGCTCCATCTCGGTGGTCAAATCTCCCGGCGCCGCGATGTACGCGGGATAGGCATACATCATCACCTGCATCATGCACAAGCCGGCGACCGACAGACGCCACAGCGCCTTGCGTCCTTCGCTTAGTCGCTGTTCCCGGGCAAAGGCGTCGTTGGCGGGTACAGGGCGGTAGCCAGCAAGCTGCACTGCTCGCATCCAGGCAGAAGGTTGAACCGAGTCCGCTAACCAGAGGACACGAGCCCGGTGACTTCCCGCACTCACTGTGGCCTGCATCACGCCCGGCACGCTCAGCAGTGCCGCCTCGATGGTGAGCGCGCAGGCGGCGCAATGCATACCTTCGATCAGCAGGTTGGACTCCCAGCACTGCGCACGACTCGCATCCGGCCGGCTGAAAGCCGACCATTCCTGTGGATCGTCCAGTAGCGAATACAGTTCCCCGCCGGCACCTAGGGCAGCCGCATCGAACGGGAGAATGGTTCGCGCAATGTCGCTGATTTTGGGTGCCGCCGGAGTGACGTCAGGACTTGCAGTAGACATAGGATCCAAGTGTGCGCGGGTATGCATTCAGTTTAACTGACCAATATCAAGTACTCCGCCAGCGATCAGAGTAAGCTGCAGATTGCAACTCAACAGGAGAATGTCATGTACGAGAAGATCCTTGTCGCCACCGATGGTTCGCCATTGTCGAAGAAGGCGGTGGCCAGCGCCATCTCACTGGCAGCGTTGACGGGCGCAGAGCTGGTGGCATTGAAGGTTATTCCGCGTTACCCGCAAAGCTATTTTGAGGGCGGCTTGGCGCTGCAGGCCGCCGAGGTCAGCCGAGTCGAAAAGCAATGGGCCGAGGATGCACAGGCCATCGTTGATGCAGTCCAAAAGGCGGCACTGGCAAAAGGAGTGAAAGCCAAGGCGCTGACCGTCAAATCCGACCTCATATCGGACGCCGTGATCGCCGCAGCGAAAAAGCACAAATGCGACCTGATCGTGATGGCCTCTCATGGTCGACGCGGCATCAAGAGACTGCTGCTGGGCAGTGAAACGCAGCAAGTGCTGACGCACTCGCACGTACCGGTCCTGGTACTGCGTTAGCCGGCGCTGGCGCTAGCGCGGCCGGTCACTGCGGTACTGCGTGCGCAGCAGATTTTTTTGCACCTTGCCCATCGCGTTGCGTGGTAGCTCATCGACCACGTAACAGCGCTTGGGGATCTTGAAGTTGGCGAGCATGGACTTCAGGCTGACGATGATTGCTGCGGGGTCCAACACAGCCCCCGGTTTGGCAATCACCACCGCCACGCCAACTTCGCCAAAATCCGCATCTTCGACACCCACCACCGCACTTTCGGCAACCCCCGGCAACTCGTTGATATAGCCCTCGATCTCGGCCGGATACACGTTGTAGCCACCACTGATGATCAGGTCCTTGCTGCGACCGACGATGCTGACATAGCCCTGTTCGTCGATCCTGCCTACATCTCCGGTTCGAAAGTACCCGTCCGCCGTGAAATCCTCCGCCGTCTTTTCCGGCATGCGCCAGTAGCCTTTGAACACGTTCGCACCTTTGACCTCGATACCGCCAATTTGACCCACGGGTAGCGAACGACCTTGTTCGTCACACACACGCAGACTGACGCCCGGCAAAGGAAGACCGACGGTGCCGCCCCGGCGCAAGGCAGGATCGCCGAAATACGGATTGGAAGTGAGCATGACGGTCTCGCTCATACCGTAGCGCTCCAGAATCGTATGGCCGGTCCTGTGCTGCCATTGACTGAACGTTTCGATCAGCAGGGGGGCTGAGCCGGCGATGAAAAGTCGCATATGGCGCGTTGCGGCCTTGTCCAGGCCGCTTTCTGCCAACAACCTGACATAGAGCGTTGGTACGCCCATGAAAACGGTGGCGCGTGGCAAGCGTTCGATCACCCACTTTGGATCAAATTTGCTCAGCCAGAGCATCTTGCTGCCACTCAGAAGCGCGCCGTGAATCGCGACAAACAAACCGTGCACATGAAAGATCGGCAAAGCATGAATCAGGACATCAGCGCCCTCCTCCTGGCTGCGCCAGCCCCAGAAATCCTTCAATACTCGGGCATTGCTCAGCAGGTTGCCATGCGTCAGCATGGCGCCCTTGGAGCGACCGGTCGTACCGCTGGTGTAGATGATCGCCGCCAGGTCATCGGCCTGCCGTTTTGCCGGTGTCTGCTTGTCAGCGCAATGAGCCGCACGCTCGAGCAGGGTGCCGGTGCGGTCCGTGTTGAGCGTAAAGACGGATTGCGTTCCTGCGTTGAACGCAATCTTGCTGACCCAGCCGAAATTCTTGCCGGTGCACACCACCACAGACGGCTCAGCATTGCCAATAAAGTACTCGATTTCGGTGCTCTGGTAAGCGAGGTTGAGCGGCAGATAGACAAAGCCGGCGCGCAAGGTTGCCAGATACAGCAGCATGGCCTCTACTGACTTATCTACCTGCGCCGCAATCCGCGCGCCCGACGGCAGGTTCAGTGACTGCAGCAGATTGGCCAGCATGGCGCTGGCACGCTCCAGGTCGCGCCAGCTGTAACACAAGCCTTCTTCAGTCTCCACCGCAATGGCGTCCAGAGTGCTCGGAAAGGCTGCACGCAAGGCCTCATAGAGATTGCCGTTGCCTTGAGGTGAAACAGATGGAGTTTTCATGATAATCATCTGACCGTTGCCATACCCATCACCAGATCCGGGAGGCTGGTGGCGATACCAGGAAAAATGCAGATCAGCAGCACGGCCAAAAACATCAGCAGCACAAAGGGCAGCACACCCCAGATGATGTCGCCCAGCGCAATATCCGGCGCGATGTTCTTGATGACAAAGATGTTGAGTCCGACCGGCGGATGTATCAGGCCGGCCTCCATCACGATCGTCATCAGAACACCGAACCAGATCAGGTCAAACCCGGCCGCCTTCAGCGGCGGCAGGATGATGGGTGCAGTCATCAGGATGATGCTAACCGGTGGCAGGAAAAAGCCCAGCACGATGACCATCAGCAGGATGGCCGCCAGCAAAACCCATTTGGACAGATGCAGGCCGACCACCCACTCGGCAGTCGACTGGCTGATGTGCAGGAAGCTCATGACGTAGGAGAACAGCAGCGACATGCCAATGATCATCATCAGCATGGTCGATTCGCGCAGGGTGGCTGTCAAAATGGGTGCCACATCCCGGGGTCGCCAGACGCCGTAAATCGTCGCAATCAGCAGCAGCGCCAGCAAGGCACCCAGGCCGGCAGTTTCCGACGGTGTCGCAAAACCACCGTACAGCGCTACCATCACGCCGATCAGCAGCAACACAAACGGCACCACACGCGGCAGCATCTCAAACTTTTGCCGGTTGGTAAAAGTCTCATCCAGCAGCAACGCAGAAGCCGCACCGGAGTGCTCGAATTCGGCTTGCGCCAGCCGGTGCTCCTTTTGGTAACGCCAAGCCGCATAAACCGCAAACAGCCCGACCAACAAGACGCCTGGAAAAATACCGGCAAGAAACAGGCGTCCGAGCGATTGCTCTGCCGCCACCGCATAAAGAATCATGGTGATCGACGGTGGCAGCAGAATCCCCAGCGTCCCTCCGGCAGCGATGATGCCAGCCGCAAAACCGGGTGAATAGCCACGCTTGCGCATTTCCGGAATGCCGGCGCTCCCGATGGCCGAGCAGGTCGCCGGGCTGGATCCGGCCATGGCTGCGAACAGTGCGCACGCAAAGACGTTGGCAATGCCCAGTCCGCCTGGAATGCGGCCCATCCAGACGTGCATCGCCGCGTACAGGTCCTGCCCGGCACGCGATCTGCCAATTGCCGCTCCCTTCAATATGAAAAGAGGAATAGACAACAGCGTAATGCTGGCCATTTCCTCATAGACGTTCTGGGTCACCGTGTTGAGTGCTGAGGCTGGCATGAACAGGTACATGAACAGCACAGCCACGCTGCCCAGTGCAAACGAAATCGGGGCGCCCGAGAACATGAAGATCAGTGTCACGGCGCCAAACAGCAGCCCAAGACTCAGCATCGTCATGACACCACCCGGGATGGCTTGTCCAACATGGCATTGATGCGTGCGCTGAGCTGGATCAGCAGTTGCAGCCCCAGCAGCGTCATGCCGGCGGCCATCAGACCGTAGGGGATGGACAGTGGCGGCGCCCACGACGACGACGTGGTTTGATGCTCCACCCAGGCTTCATGAAACAAGGTCCACGACTTCCAGGCAAAGAAGCTGCAGAACAGCAGACACATCAAGTCCACCAGCAACAAGCGCAAGCGATTGAGCGAACCCGGCAGCAAACCGGCGATGGCCTCAATGCCAACGTGTCCACGCAAGGCCTGCACAAAGGAACTGCAAAGAAAGGTTGCACCGACCAGGCAAAAGACAGCCGCTTCATCCTGCCAGTCGGTGGAAGACTTCATCACGTAGCGTGACACCACACTGTAGGTCAGCACCGCCGAAGCGATGAGCAAGGCGAACATGCCTGCCGTGACCATCAAGCGGTTGATCCGCATCAGCACGATGGCCAGCGGCAGCAGCAGACGCGGTGTATCAGGGTCGACGCCCAGCACCGCGGACCCGACATCGACACCGTGTGTCATGCCAGTTTCTGCGCCGCTTTGAGCAGCGCGGCGCACGACTCGCTCTTTTCTGCGAAGTCCTTCCAGGCTGTTTCACGGGCGATCACCTGCCACTTCTTGAGCGTCGCTTCATCCATGTCATAGACCTTGGCCCCGGCCTTGGCATAAATCTCCGCGGCCGCCTTGTCATCCGCGCGTGCAGCTTCCTGACCAAATACCTCAAGTTCCGCGCCAACGGCCATCACCACGTCCTGTTGCGCCTTGGGCAAGCGCTGGAACACTTCCTTGGAAATGATCAGCGGCTCCAGCATGAACCAATAGGTCTTGTTGCGCCCGGTCGTCAGATGCTTGGCAATCTCTTCGAGTTTGAAGGAAATGAAACTCGTGCTTGATGTCATGGCCGCGTCCATGGCGCCGGTCTGCATGGCGGCGTAGATTTCGTTGGACGGCAGCGTGATCACTGAAGCACCGGCAGTCTTGAGCATCATGTCCATCTCCCGACTGCCACCACGCACCTTGAGGCCCTTGGCATCGTCCGGTGTCAGCAGCGGGCGCACGCGACTGGCAACGCCGCCGGCCTGCCAGACCCAGCTGACAATGATGACTCCCTTTTCGTCAAGCACCTTCGACAAGAGTTTGCCAACCTCCGCAGTCTTCCAGAGCGCGCCTTGCTCGTAGCTGGGTACCAGCGCAGGCATCAAACCGATGTTGGTCTCAGCCACCTCCCCGCCAGCGTAGGAAAGTGGAAACAGGCTCATGTCCAGCGCGCCCTTGCGCACAGCAGAAAACTGGGCGTTGGTCTTCATCAACGAAGACCCGGGATAGACCGACGCCTTCAGTGCGCCGGCTGTTCTCTTCTCAACCTCGACGGCGAAGCGCCGGCACAGGCGGTCCCTGAAATCGCCTTCTGTCAAAGTGCCGCCCGGAAACTGGTGCGAGATTTTCAATCCCGCAGCGCCACTCTGAGGCCAGGCTGTTGGCGCCATCGCCGCCGCGGCGACCGCGCCGGCGCCTTGAATGAAGTTCCGTCTGGATAAGGTCATTTTTTGTCTCCTGGGTTATGGCCGAGTCTTTTTGTCGGCCTATTTTAGAAATTCTTCTATGCCAGCGGAAGCGGGGACTTTCCCTTGCAACAGATTGGCCCGGTAGCGATCCAGCCGTTTCAGGTCGTACAGGTAGTTCACCATCATCCCGCAGGACTGTTTCATTCCCTTGGACGATGGGTCTCCAGCCCAGTTCAGTCGCTCGATCCGTGCGCCGTTTCCCAAGTGGAACCTTGCTACCGGGTCGACCGGTTTGCCATCGACCAGTGCCCGGCTGAGGTAGTAGGCGGCGCAGCGCAACAGCATGCGTCGCAGCGGCGATTTGACATCGAGTTCCAGCGCCCGGTCCGCGCCAAGCAATAGCTGTGCTGCGGTAACGCCCTCAGGGCCCATCTCCGTGCTCAGTTCGGCACGCGCCTTGTCTTCGAGCTGATCCAGCATCGCAGCGGCGTTCTTGCCCAACCAGCTGCGAAACCCCGGAATGGGAGAAAGTGTGGCAAAAGTCTTCAGCCGGGGGAATTCGAGCTTGAGCGTTTCCACCACGCGTTTGATCAGCGAGTCGCCGAAACTGACGCCGCGCAGTCCGGCCTGCGTGTTGCTGATCGAGTAGAAGATGGCGGTTGTGGCTTTGTTCAAGTCTTCCACCGCAGCCGATTCGTCGAGCAGTGGCGTGATGCCGGCAGCTATTTCATGCAGCAGGGCCACTTCAACAAAGATCAGTGGATCGTCAGGTAAACGTGGATGAAAGAAGCCATAGCAACGCCGATCGGAATCCAGTCGATTCTTGACGTCGGCCCAGCTCTTGATATCGTGGACTGCCTCGTACTTGATCAGTTTTTCAATCAGGGAGGCCGGCGAATCCCAGCTGATACGCCGCAGGTCCAGAAATCCGACGTCAAACCAGGTGGAGAACATGTATTCCATCTCGACATCAAGTGCCTGCAACTGCGGGTCGGTCCTGAGCGCCGGCAACATCTCGGCGCGCAAATCGACCAGGAACCGTATACCTTGCGGAAATGCACTGAAGCGCTGCAGCAGGCGACGCCGCGGCGACACGGTAGAGCGACGGTACTGCACTTCAGCAACCGCCTCGTCGGGTGTCCCTACGGCGGCAGCAAAGCGCGTCTGCGCAAGTTTGATGACCTGGGGATCGGCCACGAATTGCTCGCTCATCAGGAGCCAGCAATCACGTCGCTCGGCCGGCGTCGTCGCTGCATACCACTGCGCGAATACACTGGCGCGGCGTCCTCCTTCGACCTCGCTGACGCGTCCGTCCACCACTGCGCGCAGTTCGGCCAGTGCGTGACGCAGGGCCCGTGGCGACATCGCTTCACCCTTGCGCCGCAGAGTGCCAACCAGGCGCTCGCCGGTTGAGCGCGAAGCCACCTGTCCACGCGCAGCAGGACTTGATCCGGCCCCCCCGACTTCACTGCGCTTGGACTCCACCAGGCCATGCATGGCGTCTGTCGCTTCGGCAACTTTAGGTTCAACGGAATCAGCGCCTGCATCCCGGGTCGCACCCTGTCGCTTTGCCCCCGAGGTGGGCAATAGCTTCGATACCTTGCGACTAATCCAGTCAGAGGTGTTCATCGATAGCCAGCAAAGTCAGATTCGAGCCCGGGACTGCGCCCAGCGCCACAGACCGATGCCGCCGAAAATCATCGGCAGACACAGCCACTGGCCCATGCTCATGCCCAAGGACAGAATACCCAGATGGGCATCGGGTTCGCGAAAGAACTCGGCACAGAAGCGCAACACACCATAGCCGATCAGAAAAACCGCCGCCACCTGCCCCTCGTGCCGCCGCTCGCGCGCGTACAGCCACAACAGCACGAACAGCAGAACGCCCTCCCCCAAAAACTGATAGAGCTGCGATGGATGGCGCGGCACATCGCCAGCGCCGCGAAACACCATGCCCCAAGGCAAGTCGGGACTACAGACCCGCCCCCACAGTTCTCCATTGATGAAGTTGCCAATCCGTCCCGTCGCCAAGCCGGTGGGTACACAGGGAGCTACAAAGTCGGCAACCTGCAGCCAGGGCCTGCTGCGTGAGCGAGCAAACCAGAGCATCGCCACGATGACCCCCAGCATGCCGCCGTGAAAACTCATGCCCCCTTGCCACACGGCAAAGATTTCAATTGGATGCCCCAGATAGTAGAGCGGCTTGTAGAACAGGCAGTAGCCCAGTCGCCCACCAAGCACGACCCCCATCACCCCCATGAAAAGAATGTCTTCCACATCCTTGCTGCTCCAGGCGCCCGTTGACCTGCTGGAAGCGAAGGGCTCATGCAGCAGGCGGCGCCGGCCCAGCAACACGAACAGCCCGAAGGCGGCCAGATAAGTCAGTCCATACCAGTGAATGGCGAGCGGGCCAACTTGCAGGGCAACAGGATCGATTTGAGGATGAATCAGCATGAACGGATTGTGCACTCAGGCTCGACTTCCTGAGTGATCTATAAAATGCACAGAATATACAAAACTTTGCTGCGAGAAACATCC
>Ga0194037_1002113_pt1 | contig 13578 bp, 12 predicted proteins | sample JunL306m_MetaG_FD_148653 | JGI IMG/M metagenome (GOLD analysis project Ga0194037, IMG submission 148653) | Anoxic zone freshwater microbial communities from boreal shield lake in IISD Experimental Lakes Area, Ontario, Canada - Jun2016-L304-6m | ecosystem: Environmental > Aquatic > Freshwater >...
GGATTTACCGGACTCTGGCTGATCGGTATCTGGGAACGGTCGCCGGCCTCCCAGAAGATCAAACACCTCTGCGGCAATCACGATGCCGTTGCCTCGGCCTACTCCCTCTATGACTATGTCGTCGCCGCCGACCTGGGGGGACAATCGGCTCTGGAGGTTTTTCGGGATAAGTGCCGCCGCCGGGGAATTCGCCTCTCCGCGGACATGGTTCCCAATCATACCGGGATTTACTCCCGATGGATTCAGGAGCATCCCGACTGGTTCGTTCAGCTCGACTATCCGCCGTACCCCAACTACACCTTTGACGGCCCGGACCTTTCCTCCGCCTCTCACATCAGCATCAATATCGAGGACGGCTACTGGCGGCGGAGCGACGCGGCGGTGGTCTTCAAGCTCTACGAACACCACACCGGCCGGACCCGCTACATCTACCACGGCAACGACGGTACCAGTACTCCGTGGAACGATACGGCCCAGCTCAACTACCTGATTCCCGAAGTGCGCGAGGCGGTTATCCAAACCATCATCCACGTGGCCCGCAATTTTCCCATCATCAGGTTTGACGCCGCCATGACCCTTGCCAAAAAACACTTCCAGCGGCTCTGGTTTCCGCAGCCGGGTCACGGTGGTGGGGTGCCGTCCCGGGCCGAACATTCCCTGGCCCGCGAGGAGTTTGATCGTGTCTTTCCGGTGGAGTTCTGGCGCGAGGTGGTGGACCGGGTGGCGGTGGAGGCGCCGGATACCCTCCTGCTGGCCGAGGCATTCTGGCTCATGGAAGGTTACTTTGTCCGTACCCTGGGGATGCACCGGGTCTATAACTCCGCCTTCATGAACATGCTCAAGATGGAGGAGAACGCCAAGTATCGCCAGACCGTGAAAAACGTCCTGGAGTTCAATCCGGAGGTTCTCAAGCGGTTCGTCAACTTTATGAATAATCCCGACGAGCGGACCGCCGTGGAGCAGTTCGGCAAGGAAGGGAAGTATATCGGCGCGGCCGTACTTCTCGTCACCATGCCGGGACTCCCCATGATCGGTCACGGCCAGGTGGAAGGGTTCCATGAAAAGTACGGCATGGAGTACCGCCGGGCGTACTGGGACGAAACTCCGGACGAGCATCTGATCAAAATCCACGAGGAAAAGGTTTTCCCGCTCATGAAGCGGCGTTGGCTCTTTAGCGGAGCAGAGAATTTTGTTTTTTACGACTTCTGGAACGGGGATAGCGTGGACGAGAATGTTTTTGCCTACTCAAACCGTGTCGGCTCCGAGCGGGGGATCATTCTCTACAACAATCGATACGGCGACACCGCCGGCTGGATCAACGTCTCAACCGCTATAGCGGTCAAGGACGGCGCACGAGATATGGTTCTTGTCCGAAAAAACCTTGGCGAGGCGCTCAACTTCAACGGAGACGGTCGGCACTACTATCTTTTCCGTGACGCCGCCACCGGACTGGAATTCCTCCGCCACGGCGCGGAACTGGTGGAGAAGGGACTTTTTGTGGAGCTGACCGGATACGAGTACCACGCTTTTCTCGATTTTAGGGAGATTCGTGACGACGAGTACGGCAACTGGGGCAAGCTCTGCCGTCGGCTCGGAAACCGTCCGGTACGGAGCATGGCCGAAGAGTTAAAGCTGGTCCAGTACGAAAATGTTATTGCTCCCTTCCACAACCTCTGCGCCGCCGCTTTGCCGGTGATTGACGGCTGCCTCGACGAGGCGTCGGATCTCGCCGGGGTGGGAGAGGCGCGGGGAGTCGTGGAGGCACAATCTCTCGGCTTTTACGAGGCCGTGGCGCGCCATGCGACCGGCGACTTTGACTGTCGCGCCGGAGTGCGGAAGCTCCTTGAGGACTTGGATGAGGTCAGGGAAATGGGTATGGCAGGCGATACGAGCGGCAGAGCCCGTGAGTATGCCCGTGAACCAGTCGGGTCGGTCGCGGGACGGACTTTCCTCTTCTTCTACCGCCTCTTCCGCCGGATGGGCGCCGTCGAAGGGAGCGGGGATACCGTGTTTGAGCTGTTCGACCGGTTCGGGCTGAAGCAGGTGGCGGCCGAAGTGCTCGGCGGTGTCGCACGGACTACCGGCGAGACCCTGCCGCGAGGCGAGGGGATCGAAGGTCGCCTCATGAACATCCTTATGAGCCTTGCCGGGTACTTCACGGAGTGGGATGACGCCGAATGCGCCGAACGGGCCAGAGGGCTTTTCACTGACCAAGAGGCGCGGGCGTTCCTGCTGGTTCATGAGAGCGGTGGTGAAACCTGGTTCAACAAAGAACGCTTCGAGAGTCTGCTGCAGTGGCTTTTCGTGGCGGAGATGAGCGGCGATCTGGCGGGGCGGGATGACCTGGAGCATCTGCACGTCAGGATGGCGCTCCTCTACAAGGCCGTGGAGTCGCTCATTACCGCGGCGAACAAGGCCAGTTATCGTCCGAAACAGTTTCTGGCGCTGCTGGAAAAAGCGGAATCGCATCAAGGTTTATGATCCTTTTGCGTGTGTCGGACAGTCACGATTATTTTATGACAGACCGCATCCTCACCATACCCAACATCCTCACCGCCACTCGGATACTCCTCTCTCCGGTGGCGGCCCTGTTTATCGTCAGACAGGAATTTGCCCTGGTGCTCTGGTGCCTGTTGGCCGCCGGGATCACCGATGGTCTTGACGGTCTTATCGCAAAGAGGTTCAATCAGTCATCCCGTCTGGGCGCCATCCTAGATCCTGTCGCCGACAAATTCCTGATGCTTGCCACGGTACTGGCTCTGGCCTTTATCGGACTCCTTCCCCTCTGGATCACCGTTCCGATTCTGCTGCGAGACATTATTATTTTCTGCGGAGCGTTGGCCTACCACCGACGGGCCGGGAGCATTGAAATGCGCCCCACCCTCCTCAGTAAGACCAACACCTGCGTCCAGATCACTCTTCTGCTCCTGGTGGTTGCTCTCCAAGCAGAAGTTCTTTCATCCACGTGGCTGCTGTTCCCCGTATTGTTGCTTGTACTCGCCACAACGGTCTCTTCCGGAGTGCAATATGTGGTCATCTGGAGCCGGAAGGCGGCGCGTTTACATGATTTGGTAAGGCAGGATAATGTTAGCGGAGCGAGGTGCGATCATGATCTGGAACCAGATTGAAACAAGCAGTCGGAGCGACATACGGGCCGTGCAACTCGGCAGACTTCGGAAGGTTGTCGGCTATATCCACGAAAAAAACCCGGTCTACCGGAAGAAGCTTGACCTCCTCGGCGTCAAACCGGACGACATCAAAACGCTGGACGATATCCGGAGGCTTCCCTTTACCACCAAGGATGACCTGCGGGAAAACTACCCCTTCAATCTCTTTTCCGCGAATCAGGAAGACGTGGTCGAGTATCACGCCACCTCCGGCACGACCGGAAAGCCGATCGTGGTCGGCTATACGAGAAACGACCTCGATCTCTGGGGGGAGGTCATGGCCCGCTGTTTCACCATGGCGGGGGTCACCAAACACGATGTCCTCCAGAACATCTACGGCTATGGTCTCTTTACCGGCGGTCTGGGCGCCCACTATGGAGGGATCAAAATCGGAGCATCGGTCATCCCGATATCCGGCGGCAATACCCAGAAACAGATCATGCTGATGCAGGATTTCGGGACCACGACGCTGACGGTCACCCCCTCGTTTCTGATGCACATCCATGAAGTGGGGCTGGAAATGGGGGTTGATTTCAAAAAACTTCGCCTCAAGACCGGGGTTCTGGGGGCCGAGTTCTGGACCGAGTCGATGCGGGAAAAAATTCAGGAAGGGTTCGGCATCAAGGCTGTCGACATTTTTGGACTCTCCGAGATCATCGGGCCGGGTGTCGCCTGCGAATGTCACGAAGTCCGTCACGGTCTGCATGTCAACGAGGACTACTTCTATCCCGAAATCATCAATTCAGAGACCGGCGAGCCGTTGCCGCCGGGGGATGAAGGAGAGCTGGTCTTCACCAACATCGGCAATGAGGCGCAACCGCTCCTGCGGTACCGCACCAAGGACATCACCCGACTGATCCCGGAACCGTGCGCCTGCGGTCGCACCCTGGTCCGGATGAGAAAAGTGACCGGCCGCTCCGACGACATGCTGATCATCCGCGGGGTCAACTTCTTCCCGTCGCAGATCGAAGCGATAATTCTCAAGCACAAGGGGGTTACGCCTCACTATCTGGTTGTGGTTGAGCGTCGCGGTACGCTGGACGAAGTTGAGGTCAGAATTGAAGTAACGGAAGAGTTTGTCTCCAAACCGATCGGAGACGCTTTCAGGATCAGCGATCACCTGGCTGTCAGGGATGAATTGGCGACCCGAAGCATCATCGAAAGTTTGGTCCGGGATATCAAGAACATTGTCGGAATTACCGTCACGGTAACATTGGTCCCCCCCGGCACGATCCCCCGTAGCGAAGGAAAAGCCAAACGATACATAGACAACAGGCCGAAATAAGGGTAGAAGGCAGGAGTTGGAATTCAGGAGTAAGAAGTCAGGAAACAGAATTCAGGAGACGGAACATGCGGAATATCATTTCAGGTAACGAAGCAATTGCCCTGAGCTTTTCGGATTCGGGAGGGGTTTTTGCCTCCGGCTATCCCGGAACGCCCAGCACCGAAACCCTGGAGGAGGTGGCCCGGCTCGGCCGGGTCTACTGCGAGTGGGCGCCCAACGAGAAGGTGGCGCTGGAAGCGGCCATCGGCGCCTCCATCGCCGGCGGGCGCGCCCTGGCGACCATGAAACACGTGGGAGTAAACGTAGCGGCCGACGCGCTTCTCACTCTCACCTACACCGGGGTCAATGCCGGCTTGGTCCTCATGGTAGCCGACGACCCGGCGATGCCCTCCTCCCAGAACGAGCAGGACAGCCGGAACTACGCCAAATTCGCCAAGGTTCCGCTACTGGACCCGGCCGACTCCCAGGAGGCGTACGACTTCGTGCGGGAAGGGTTCGATCTCTCCGAGCGGTTTGACACGCCGGTCATGCTCCGTACCACTACTCGCATCTCCCACGCCAAGGGGGTGGTGACTCCCCGGGAGCGGATCGAACCGAAGATCGCTCCCTGGGCCAGGGATGTCCCCAAGTATGTCATGCTCCCCAATTTTGCCCGGATCAGGCATGTCACGGTGGAAGAGCGGCTCCTGGCGCTTCAGGAATTCGCCGAGACCACCTCGCTGAACCGGGTGGAACCGCGGGACCGGTCACTGGGGATCATTGCCTCCGGCGTCTGCTATCAGCATGTCATGGAGGCATGTCCTACCGCTTCCGTCCTTAAGCTCGGCCTGGCCCATCCCCTTCCCGCCGGGAAGATCCGGGAGTTTGCCGGCGCCGTTGACCGGCTCATGATCGTGGAGGAGATGGACGGCATTTTTGAGGAGCAGATCCGGGCCATGGGGATTCGTGTCGACATCGGCAAAGACAAGATTCCGCTCTGCGGCGAGGTCAGCGCCGACATTATACGGGCCGCCATCGGGGAGAGCGTCGCCGTGGCTACCTCGCCGGTGGAGAACCTCCCCCAGCGTCCCCCCACATTCTGTCCCGGCTGCGCCCATCGCGGACTCTTCACGATACTGAGCAAGCTCAAGGCGTTTGTCTCCGGCGATATCGGTTGCTATACCCTCGGCGCCCTCCCCCCCATGAACGCCATGCACTCCTGCATCTGCATGGGGGCCAGCGTCAGCGCCGCCCACGGCATGGCCAAAGTCAATGAAATCGCCGAACGCAGTGAAAAGCCGGTGGCGGTCATCGGCGATTCCACCTTCTTCCATTCGGGGATGACGGGGCTGCTGAGCATGGCCTACAACAACCCCAACGCCCTGGTGGTGATCATGGACAACCGGACGACCGGCATGACCGGCGGCCAGGAAAATCCGGGGTCCGGAAAACTCCTCCAGGGGAGTGAGGCCCGACAGGTGGATATGGTCACATTGGTCAAGGCCCTCGGCATCGACCAGGTAGCGGAGTTTAACTCCTACCATCTCGCCGAGGCCGAGGCCGCCATCAGGAAGGGGCTGGAAACCCCCGGGCCCTATGTGCTGATCGACAAGAACCCCTGCATCCTCCGTTATCGGGTACAGCGCCCCATCCGCGTCGTTAATCAGGATGCCTGCACCGGGTGCCGTGCCTGCCTCAAGGTTGCCTGCGTGGCGCTGGGACTGACCGCCGGCGGTGAGAAGCCAAAAGTCAGGATCGATCCCAATATCTGTAACGGGTGCAGCGTCTGCGCCCAACTCTGCAAATTCGACGCGATCTCAGAGTCGTGATACACGGGAGGATACGATGAATGTTTTCAATATCGTCATAGCTGGAGTCGGCGGGCAGGGGGTACTGATGGCGTCCAAGGTTTTGGCGGAAAGCGCCTTGGCCGGCGGTCTGGACGCCAAGCAGAACGAGGTTCACGGCATGGCCCAGCGGGGGGGGAGCGTCATCTCCTTCGTCCGGATCGGGGAAAAAGTTCATTCCCCCGTGGTCACCCCCGGAACCGCGGATATGCTGATCTCCTTCGAGCCGCTGGAGGCGCTCCGCTACGCGCATTACCTCAAGCCCGGCGGGATTCTGGTCTATAACACGGTCACCATCAACCCCAGCACCGTGGCCTCCGGTATGGCCGTCTACCCCGCCGATGTTGAGGAACAGATTGCCCGAGTCCGTCCCGACGCCCGCGGATTCGACGCCCTGGCCGTCGCCAAGGAGGCAGGCAATGCCAAGGCGGTCAATATGGTCATGGTCGGCGCTGTAATGGCCGATCTCCCTCTCGATCCTGCTATCGTCACGGGGGTCGTCGGGGAAATTTCCAAGGGGAAAGGGGTCGAGGTCAATCTGAGGGCGCTGGCGGGAGGAGCGGCCGCTTAAAAGATCGCGAACGCGCCGGACCATTATATACTTTTGCACGGCTATAAAATGCGCTTTTGTAAAAGCCCTTATCACCCTTCGACAAGCTCAGGGCGAACGGACTTGTAGAGACACAACATCTTGTATTTCCGTTCGTGGTGAGCCTGTCGAACCACGAACGGAATAGTTTTGTAAAAGGCTCTATCAAGTCAAGAAAGGAGTTCTCCATGAAACTCAAACAGTTGTCAATATTTCTGGAAAACGCGCCCGGCCGTCTCTATGAGGCGACCCACGCCCTTGGTCAGGCAGGGATCAATCTCCGGTCGCTCTGCATTTCGGATACCTCCGATTTTGGTGTGCTCCGGATTCTCGTCTGCGATGTCGCCTCGGCTCGGCGTGTAATCATGGAAAAGCAGCTTCCCGCCCGTGTAGACGATGTCGTCGCCGTGGAGATTGACGATGTTCCCGACAGTCTGGCCACGGTGCTGGCACTGTTCAGGGAGAGCCAGGTGAATGTTGAATACATGTATGCCCTGGCAGGCACCGGACTCTCCACCGGTACAGCGGTGATGATCTTCCGCTTCAGCGACAATGACAAGGCCATCGGGATACTCCGGCGAAACGACGTCAGGATTCTCGATGCACAAGCCTTCGGCATCATGGAGCATGCCTAATTCACTCCCCCCTTTGAAAAAGGGGGGCGGGGGGGGATTTGGCGAGCCGAGCAAATCCCCCTAAATCCCCCTTTTCAAAAGGGGGACTTATTTTGGTTCCGGCTTGTCCGGGCTTAGGAGTATACCATGAGTTTCCAACCGAAAAAGTTTGCCGTCATCGGCGCCGGTCCCGTCGGCTGCGTAACGGCCGCCTTCCTGGCCAAGGGGGGATACGACGTAACCCTCTGCGACGTCGTCCCTTCCCTCGTCGCGCCGGCCCTGGAGCCCGGTATCATCGTCGAGGGGGTCGATACCCTTCAGGCAAGGGTATCCCGCGTTATCACCAGCGTTGACGATCTGGCCGACGCTCCGCCGGACGTGGTGGTGGTCACGGTAAAGGCCACGGCCCTTCCCCTGATCGCCTCGGCCCTTGAGGGGATCGTCACCGAGGGGCGCTACGCCGTCAGTTGGCAGAACGGGCTGGACACTGAACTGGTCTTGGCACAGAGCCTGGGGACCAAGGCGGTCATGCGGGGGGTCGTCAATTTCGGCTGCGTGCCGATAGGTCCGGCCCACGTCCGTCTGGCCTTCCACCATCGCCCTCACTTCCTTCAGGAGCTTGATCCTCTCTCCAAGGATGCCGCCACCGTCATTTGCGGCATTTTTTCCGACTGCGGTCTCACCACCGCGCATACCGACCAGATCAGGAACAAGGTCTGGCGCAAGGTAGTCCTCAACTCCTGCATGAACCCCATCTGCGCCGTCACCGGAAAAACCATGGTCGAGACCATCATCGACCCCATTCTCTTCAACTTGGTCGACGCGCTCATCAAGGAGGGGATTGCCGTGGCCCGGGCCAATGAATTCACCCTTGGCGCGGATTTTTACCCCTACTGCGTCAACTACATCAAGAGCGCCGGGAATCACAAGCCCTCCATGCTGCAGGATGTCGAGGCGCGGCGCCGCACCGAGATCGACTATATCAACGGCAAAATCGTCGAGTACGGCGTCCAGGCCGGAATGGCGACCCCCTACAACACCATGATCCGGGGGCTGGTCAAGGCGTTGGAGCCCAAGTAATCAGCCATGATCGTAGGTGTCGAATGTTGAAACTTGCCATACTACTGGTTTACACATCCTGGGTTACCCGGTGACGGCAATCTTGCTGATATCATCCATTGGGTAATGTTTGATATTTCCGGTGGCCAGGTCTGCCCGATAAACATATGCGGTCGCGGCAATCAGGCAGTCGTCAAGTTCCAGGGTCTGACTGGTGATGCTGTTTCTGTATCTTCCCGCATGTTCGGCAATCGATCTGGAAACGTCAACAATACGATTTACGGATATTCCTGATGAACTCATCTGTTCCCGCCTGCGACTCCGGATGATCCCTGTCATCCCATGCCCCGAAACTCGTTTCAAGTGCGTTTCTGAGTCGGAGGCGGCGGAGTTCTTTTCTGAGAGCTTCGGCAACAAACTTGCTCTGTTGCCGTCGTTCCACATGAGATCTGAGATCTTCAAGGATATCTTGGGGAATCTGGAAGTTTGCCTGACGTGCGGCATGTTGCATAGGAACCTCCCTAGGTAGAATGCTAGCTAATTATATAAGGAAATGACCCTGCTTTGTCAAGATATCCGGACATGAATTCAGCATGAATTCACTGGGACCTTGCAGAAGTCGCCACCAAGCGAGATATTGAAGAACCGCGACTCACGATGTCTGATTTTTTGTTGGCGTACGGAGCATGCTTTGGTATACTGACAACCTTTTCATGTATGCCGGTAATGGAGAACAAACTATGCTTATGATGTGGTGGCACTGGCTTATAATTGGATTCCTGTTGTTGGGGCTTGAGCTCTTCTTCCCATCGTACCCGATGATTTGGTTCGGACTGGGCGCCATGGCTACCGGGATCATCACGGTATTCTTCCCCGACACCTCCCCCTTGATTCAGGCGCTTGCCTGGATTCTCGTATCACTCTGTTGCACCCACCTCTGGCGCAATTATCTGCGCCCCCGCAAGGAACAGAAGCTCCGGCACCCGAATATCGTCCAAAGATAACGTCAACAATGGTGAGGAGCAAGAGGAAATCACCGGAATTGATGCCTTAACACATTTTTGAGGAGGAGCCTTATGTGTCATGCGCTTTCAAACTGTTCTCGCTACGCCAACTCTTCACTCTGTTTCCTTACCACCGTGCTGACCGCCTCTTTACTGCTGCTGACGCTGTTGCACGAGGCTCGTTCCGAGACAGTCATCCTGGCTAAAAACACCAAGCTGGAAGATCTCACTCTCGAAGAGTTGATGAATGTCGAGGTCTATTCCGCTTCAAAACAGTTGGAAACAGCCTTTACCACGGCCGCGGCCGTCTATGTCATCACCCAGGATGAGATTCACAAATCCGGGGCCAAAACGCTGACCGAGGCGCTTCGTTTGGCGCCGGGCGTTCAGGTCTCCTGTACCTCCAATAATTTCTGCAACGTGGGCATCAGGGGGTTTACCGGCCCTTACTCCCATAAACTTCTGGTGCTTCAGGATGGGAGAACGCTCTACGATCCCCTGACCTCCGGCGTTTACTGGGACATTCAGCAGGTGATGCTGGACGATATTGAACAGATAGAGATCATCCGCGGGCCGGCCGCTACCCTCTGGGGGGTGAATGCGGTCAACGGTGTCATCAATATCAAGACCAGACATGCCAGAGACAGTCAGGGGGGGCTGGTAACCGTATCGGGAGGCACGACGGAGCGGGCGGCCGTCGGCGTGCGCTACGGCGGGAAAACAGGTGAGAACGGCTGGCTTCGCGCTTACGGTAAATATTTCTACCGCGAGGAACGGTTGCCGGACTTGTCCAACACGCTGACTCAGCAGCCGTGGGCAGACTGGCGGGGCGGCTTCAGGGGGGACTGGGAGATCAATGACAAGAACAGCGCCACCCTCCAGGGTGATGTCTGTGATGAGCGTTTCGGGAACAACCGAGTGAACGCGGGAAATCTGTTGGGGCGCTGGAACAAAACTCTGTCCGACACCTCTCTCCTTACCCTACAACTCTACTACGAACACCAGGCGTTCGATAAAACCCAGTTAAGCATGGTGGATGGCGCGGTGAAGAGCTATCGCGATGTTTGGGACCGGGCTGACCTCGAGATCCAGCAGACGTTTGCCCTTGGCGAGAGGCAGCGCCTGATCTGGGGGACTGGATTCAGAATATTCTCGGACCGGTTGAACGGGGACCCATCGATAGTCCCCTACTATATAAGCCTGTTCCAACTCGGCGGAAAAATCCCTATATTTCAAGATGTTACGCGAAACGGGCAATTCCTGTAACGTGCTGATTTATAGACCAAAATGGCATCCTTTGGAACAGGCTTTATATACCCTCACACCAAACAAATTATCTTGTTACCGCGTTTCTTCAGGATAAGGTGACGCTTCTGCCGGAAAAACTGCATCTGATCCTGGGCTCTCGCGCCGAACATAACGATTCGACCGGATGGGAAATCCAGCCGACCGCCCGACTCCTGTTCACGCCGACCGAGCAACATACCCTGTGGGGCGCCGTATCACGCGCCGTACGCACTCCATCACGGCTTGAAAACACGGTTTCATACTTCATCGGTTTCGATCAACAGAATACTGAACGGCGACTTATCGGTAATAACGGCATTTCCTCCGAAAGGCTCCTTGCCTACGAGGCCGGTTACCGTTATCAGCCACTACCATCACTCTCCTTCGACTTGGCGCTTTATTATCATGACTACAGCTCATTGATCGGTGTGCAACAGAGGGATAAGGGTAGCCTGCAATATGTTCCTTTCAATGCCGCCAACAACGGTTCGGCAATCGGCAAGGGGGGCGAGTTGTCGGTCGCCTGGCATCAGCCTGGCTGGCTGGATATGACTCTGGCATACTCGTATCTCACTCTCTCTGTTTCATCCAACGATCTCTCAACTTCATCCACCCCACTCTCGGCAGACGATAGCTCTTTTGTGGCAAGGATAAATAATTATTTAAAGTTTGTAAACACGTCTCCACGCCATCAGATATCTTGCATGCCGGTGTTTACTCTGCCGTACAATGTCAAACTTACTCTCTGGCTGCGCTATGTTGACCGCCTCCCCGCGTATACCGAGGTGTCGGACTATGTCACCATGGATGAGCGCCTTGCCTGGAAGCCGATTCCCGACCTGGAGTTGTCCCTGGTAGGTCAAAACCTCATCAAACCTGATCACATGGAGTTCGGCGCCGACGTGGACGGCGCCCCGGTCTCGGCGATCGACCGCAGCGTCTACGGAAAGGTCACATGGCATTTCTGAAATATATTTTCATCCTCCTCTGCGGTACGTTGCTTGCCCCCTGTTCCGCCCGTGCGGTGACGGCAGCCATGCAAGACGTCAAATTTGCCTTTATCGGCAAGTTCGCGTATTACGTCGGTTGGCCGCCACAGTCGTTCGAGAGCGAATCTTCTCCACTCAGAATCTGCATCGCGGGAAACAGTGGCGTCAGTGAAGCCTTCAAGTCATATTCCACGAAAATCGCCTATTCACGCCAGATTCAGGCGGTCTGGATAACCGGCGCGGCCGAGGCCGACTCCTGTCATATTTTATTTGTATCAGACGGCGCCGATGCCGCGCTGACCAGGAAAATTATAAAGGCCGTTGAAAAAAGTCCGGTACTCACGGTGGGAGATTCACCCGATTTCCTGGAACAGGGCGGAATCATCAGATTCGATGTCGCGGAAAAAAGAGTCTCTTTTGCCATCAATGCCACGGCCGCCAAACGGAACGCCCTGGCGATCAGCGCGAAACTGCTCAGCCTTGCCAGGAAAGCACCGTGAGCGCCATGAAGAACATGTTCGCCCGCTTAGACAATCTGCAACTGAAACAGAAGCTGCTCTTCTCGTTCATGTTGACCGGCTCGGTATCACTGGTGCTGTCATGCCTGATCTTCACGCTCAATGGGTACTTCATGGAGCGAGATCATCTGGAGCACGAGACCACGGCTCTTGCCGATACCCTGGCCCGTGTCAGCAATGCCGCGCTTAGTTTTGACGACAAGCAGGCGGCCACCGAAATCCTTGACGCGCTCAAGGCTCACCCGAACATTGATATGGCGGTACTCTATCGCTTGGACAGCTCTGAGATTGCCCGTTATCTGCGCACGGGAACCACCGACGCTCCTCCCCCCCTGGCATCATTATCCAGCCGACGTGGTGACAAGAGGCACATCGATATGGTGCGTCCCGTGCGGGAAGTCGCGCGGATCGGTACCATATACCTTCGCTATGATCTTTCCATGCTGGTGTTCAGACTACTCCACTACCTCATACTCATGCTCGCCGTGCTGCTTCTGGTCTCCGGTTTCACCTACGTGATCGCGTTGCGCCTCATGAACTACATATCCGCTCCGGTGCAGAATCTGGTGGAAGTCGCTCATGCCGTCTCTCTCAGCCGGGATTACAGCATCCGGGCGGTCCGTTTCAACGATGACGAAATTGGTACGCTGTCCGACGGCTTCAACGATATGTTGAGCCAGATTCAGGCCCGCGACAACCAACTGGTACACTACTATGAACTGCTTGAAATGCAGGTCGCGACCCGTACCCGTGAGCTCCAGGATGCGAACGCAAAGCTTTCCAACGAAATAGAGCAACATATCGTGACGGAAGAGGAACTGAAAAAGTCAAAAATCGCCGCCGATGCCGCCAACCGTTCCAAGAGCGTGTTTCTGGCCAACATGTCGCACGAGATCCGGACCCCCATGAACGCGATTCTCGGTTTCGCCCAAGTCATGCAGAGAGACACCTCGCTGTCCTCCGATTCCCGTGACTATCTGGGGATCATCAACCGGAGCGGCGAGCATCTGCTGGCTCTTATCAACGACATTCTTGAATTGTCAAAAATCGAAGTGGGACGCGCCACATGCAACGCCTCCACCTTTGATCTGCATAAACTGATCGCGGATATCGAGATGATGCTCCTCATCCGCGCCAAAAGTAAAAGACTGTACCTGCTGGTGGAGAAGGTCGAAACTGTTCCGCGATGGGTAGTCGGCGACGAGGGAAAACTCCGCCAGATACTCATAAATATTCTGGG
>Ga0194037_1002120_pt1 | contig 13562 bp, 9 predicted proteins | sample JunL306m_MetaG_FD_148653 | JGI IMG/M metagenome (GOLD analysis project Ga0194037, IMG submission 148653) | Anoxic zone freshwater microbial communities from boreal shield lake in IISD Experimental Lakes Area, Ontario, Canada - Jun2016-L304-6m | ecosystem: Environmental > Aquatic > Freshwater >...
GTACTTGGGCTGCCGATCTTTTTACTGGTGGTCTGGGCGATCTTTCAGTTGACCTTTACCCTTGGCTCGCCTCTTATGGGCGGCCTGCAGTTTCTTTTTGGCATTATTGCCTCAGCCGTCTCGCCTCTTCTTCCCAATGAGACGCTTCGCTCGATTGTCATTGACGGCATTATTGCCGGCGTTGGAGGCGTTTTGGTCTTTCTTCCCAATATTGTACTGCTCTTTATCGGGCTCTCTTTTCTGGAGGCATCAGGTTATATGGCGCGCGCCGCCTTTGTGATTGACCGGGTCATGCACCGTTTCGGTCTGCACGGCAAATCCTTTATCCCCATGATTACAGGGTTTGGCTGCTCCATTCCGGCGATCATGGCTACACGGACGCTTAAAAGTCGTACGGACAGGCTGGTCACCATCATGATTATCCCCTTCATGAGTTGCGGCGCCAAACTTCCGGTTTATGTGTTGCTGACTGCCGCTTTTTTTGCGCCGGATGTCGCCGCAAACGTCATGTTCGGTATCTATCTTCTTGGTATTGTCGTTGGTCTCTGGACGGCATTGATCCTGAAAAAAACGGTGATGAAGAGTGATTCAGAGCCATTTGTCATGGAATTGCCCCCATACCGATGGCCGACCTTCACCTCCGTATTTTTTCAGGCAAAGGTAAAAGCGTTGATGTACCTGAAAAAAGCCGGGACGCTGATTTTAGGAGCGGTTATCATTATCTGGGCAGTAAGTAACTATCCTCGTAATGGCGCACTGGACGCAAAGCTGTCGGCAGAACGCATCTCTATTGCCGGGAGTGGCATGGATGCTGCTGAACAAAAGAGACTCACGAGAGACCTTGACCTGCGTATCAAGTCGGAGCAGCTTGAGTATTCTCTGGCCGGAAGGGCGGGCAAAGTTCTTGAACCACTGATCAAACCTCTCGGCTTTGACTGGAGGATTGGTATTGCCCTTGTGACCGGTCTGGCGGCCAAGGAGGTCGTTGTTTCTACCCTCGGTACCATTTACTCCATCGGCCAGAGCGACGGCGCACCTGTCGAGCTGAAAACAATTCTCAGGCACGACCCCTCATTCAGCAGGGCAACGGCACTGAGTCTTATGGTCTTTGTGTTGCTCTATATCCCCTGTGTCGCGGCTATCGGCGTGATGAAGAAAGAGGTTGGCCGCTGGCGCCCCGTGCTGCTTTATTCGGCCTACTCTCTTTCGGTGGCTTGGGTACTTTCATTCATTGTCTATCGGCTTGCTCTTCTTGTAGCATGATGTTGGAGGTTTCTTCAACAGCATTGGAAATCAGCCCGCTCTCTTCTGCTTTCAGGATAATATCGTCGACTGCAACCGTCATGGGTACCGGTTTTCCATCAATCATGGTGAGCATGACCGCAGGGTGCGCTTTCTGGTGATCAGCCATGACAGCTTCCCAGTGTTTTTGGATACTTTCATCAAGCGTACTCCATGCAAGCCGCCCTCTGCACTTCGGAAATTTTGAGCAACCCAGCCAGAGGCCTCTTTTGCCACTTCGGAGGTAGAGCGGAGAACCGCACTTCGGGCAGAGAATATCCGTCAAAACCGGCGGGGTTTTCATCGGTTCAATGTGGCGCTGCTTGTTGAGATTCAGCAGCGTATTACACTTCGGATAGTTGGAGCAGGCAAGAAAAGGGCCAAGTCTTCCCTTTCGCAACAGCATGTGACCCTCCTTGCATGAGGGACAGAGAATCGCCGTATCGACCGGCTTCTCCCTGTTGGTGCTGATAGCCTTGATGTTTTTGCACTTCGGATAGCATGAACAGCCAAAAAATTTCCCGCTGGCTGTCCATTTTACCGTCATGTAACCCACACCGCATTTTTCGCACAGTTGCGCTTCGCTGTTCTGCGGAATCAGAGGGTCGCTTTTGCGCAGGCTGAGGACTGCTTCAAGAGGTTTGTAGAAGCTGTCGAGCACCTTTTCGTACTCGTCATCACCGCTGGCCACCTTGTCGAGTTCATCCTCCATAAAGGCGGTAAAACCGACATCAAAGAGATCCGGAAAATTGGCAACAAGAATCAGTGAAACATCCTTGCCAAGCTCGGTGGGGGCAATCTTTTTCTTCTCCAGCTCCACATAGCGTCGATCCTGCAGCGTCGAAAAAATAGAGGCGTAGGTGGATGGTCGCCCAATGCCGAAATGGTCAAGATCCTTGACAAGGGTCGCTTCACTGTAGCGGGCAGGAGGTCGGGTGAAGCTCTGTTTCTGATCGAGATCCGATAACGCAAGAGCATCATTGGCCATCAACCGCTCAGGTAATTTGACATTCTGCTCCTTTTCCACATCTTCCTTTGTCGAGGTCTGAGCTTCATAGTCAAGTTCACGCTGATCATCGTACACACGCATGAACCCCGGAAAGAGTACCCGGCTTCCGGTCGCCCTGAAGAGAAACTTGCCGGAACTATCCTCAACATCAACCCGTGTCTGCTCAATTTTTGCCGTAGCCATCATGGCGGCAAGAAAACGCTTCCAGATTAGTTCATAGAGTTTAAACTGGTCGGTTGAAAGATAGGGTTTCAGTTGTTCCGGCTTTTTCAGGAGTGAGGTTGGACGTATAGCTTCATGCGCATCCTGGGCATTCTTTCCCTGCCTGGCCGCACCGCCGAAACCGATGTACTCTTTGCCGAACTGCTGATCAATATAACTCCGAGCCTCAGCAACAGCTTCAGGGCCGATGCGGGTTGAATCGGTTCTCATGTAGGTAATCAAACCTGTCGGACCCTCAGCGCCAATCTCAATTCCCTCATAGAGCTGCTGAGCGATGCGCATGGTTCGCTGCGAACCAAAACCAAGCTGGTTTGATGCAGCCTGCTGGAGCAGTGATGTCGTGAAAGGGAAGGGCGGCTTGCGCTGCTGCACGCGAGGAGCAATCTCCCTGACGGAATAGTTTCCTCCCCTCGCCATAGCGGCAATTGCCTCAGCCTGTGCCTGGGTGGTTATTTCCGGCTTTTCTCCCTCAAAACGGATAAGCCTTGCCCTGAAAGATTCCTTTCCATCGGTCAAAAAATCCGCAGCAATCGTCCAGTACTCCTGGATCAGGAAGCGAGTGATCTCGGCCTCGCGTTCACAAATCAGCCGCAGAGCCACGGATTGCACTCGCCCTGCCGAAAGACCGCGCAGGACCACATTCCATAAAAAGGGGCTGATCTTATAGCCGACTATTTTGTCAAGACCCTGGCGGGTCTGCTGGGAGCGTACAAGATTGCTGTCGATCTGACGAGGAGCCTGAATGGCCTCTATGATAGCCTTTTTGGTAATTTCGTTAAACAGCACCCTGGAGACAGGAGTTTTTGTCTCACCGATTTCATTGGAGATATGCCATGCGATGGCCTCACCTTCACGATCAGGGTCAGTCGCAATAAGAATATCACTCGCTTCAGCGGCAAGCTTTTTGAGCTGGCGCACCACCTTCTCTTTTCCGGGAATGATTTCGTACCTCGGTTCATAATGATGGTCAAAATCGAGGCCGATCTCTTTTTTCGGCAGATCTTTGATATGGCCTATCGAGGCGAAAACCGTATACTTGTCACCAAGATATTTATTGATTGTTTTTGCCTTTGAAGGCGATTCGACGACAATCAGGGTCCTGTTTCTGGCAGATAATGTTGACGGTTTGGAAGCCATTGATCAGTCCCGGGAGTAAGAGCGTTAACAAGAAAATTTTGAAAAAGATAGGTGTTGAAGAGCAAAAAACAAACTTTACCATTTTCAGGCCGTATACTATGCCCTGAACAACCGGTCTGTAACCGATTATTTCCGGTTCTTTAACCTGTTTAGATTGGCTGGGCAAAAAAAATATTGTTATTTTTGCCGTAAAAGCCAGTGTTCAGGGAAACATAATGTATTCTATCGATAATCATGCACCACTTTTTGCTTCGTATCCGTTCTTCTCTTGCTGGTCTGACGCTGTTGACGTTGCTGATGTTTTCATGCACCACTCTTTCTGCGGAGACCTCTGTACAGCAGGCAGAGACCACCGTTCCACTCGTTGTGACCATGCGAAACGATTACGGTTACACCGTCAGGGTGCTTGCCTTCAAAAACGGGAATAACGTGATGGTTGATATGGAGTCCATGGCAAGAGCCTTGCGCCTGAGCTTTCAAAAAAATCAGGATGGTCTTGTGCTTGAAGAATCTTTTGTGACGCCCGGCAGTCTCTGCACCATTACCCTCGATAATAACTTTGTGCGTGTAGTGCCAAGGAGTCCGGAGCTTCCCGCAAGGATTATTCAGTTGCAGGCGAAACCTGTTTCGAAGCAATCAAGAATCTATCTGCCAGTCATTCAGGCATGCAGGCTCTTTACTCTCTGGCTGGAGCGGGATATTGTCTATAACGCAGCATCCGGCAGGATACATGCTGCGGTAAAGTCAAAACATTCCGGAGAAGGGGTTGGAAGAATTGGCGTGATCAGGAGTGGAGAGCAGCGCCCTGTCCCGGAAAGCAGCGCGCAGAGTGGAGGTACCGTCATCACCGGTATTGAAGTTGAAAAGCGTGCGAACGGAGCGATTATAAGCTTTCTTGCTTCCGGCCTTCCTGTTCAGGCTTCATTGCTCAAGCCTGATGCCGAAGGGAATGCCTTTCTTTCACTTGAAAAAGCATCCTGTGATATCACTCTCCTGTCAAAAATATACAACAGCGGCATAGTGAGGGCAATTACTCCGAAACAATTTGCCGGTGCTGGATTGCAGTTTACCATTGCGTTTGACAATCGCTCATTCGTCATCAATTCGGTCGATTTTCAGCGCGATAAAAAAAACAATCGCTATGTGCTTTATGTCCGGAGTGAAGCTGATGTGGAAGAGATTCACAGAAGGGAAAAAGAGCAGCAGATTGCACAGGTACTCAATCGTGACGTCGAAAAGTGGAAGCTCAATACCATCATACTTGATGCCGGTCATGGCGGAAAAGATCCCGGAGCTATTGGCGGAAACGGCACCCGTGAAAAAGATGTCGTGCTGAACATCGTGCACGATCTTGGTACCTTTATTGAGCAGAAGTGGCCGGATGTCAGGGTAATATACACCAGAAAGGATGACACGTTCATTCCCCTGCATGAACGCGGAAAAATAGCCAACCGTAGCGGCGGAAAACTTTTTATCAGCGTGCATTGCAATGCAAGTCCAAATCATATCGCCCGAGGTTCCGAAGTCTATATTCTCGGTGCGCATAAAAACCAGGCAGCTCTTGATGTCGCCATGTTTGAGAACTCTGTTATTCGCAATGAAACCGATTACCAGCGGGAATACCAGGGTTATACTGAGGAGCATCTCATTATGAGCAGCATGGCCCAGAACTCGTTTGCCAAGCAATCCACCACTCTTGCCCAGGATATTCTCAAGCCGGGCTCTCGTCAGTCGACCAATAACAGTCGCGCCGTGCGTCAGGCCGGCTTTATGGTGCTCTGGACACCTTCCATGCCGAGCGCTCTGGTTGAAGTGGGGTACCTCTCAAATGCCAATGAAGAGGCGATTCTTCGTGACCGTCAGGAGCAGGCCAAAATCGCGTACGGTATTTTTCAGGGCGTGGAGGTCTATCGCAAGAATTATGAAACATCCACCATGGCGGCCATGAGCCACTGACCCCTCTGGCGACCCGGGAAAAGGCGCGCTGCGGGGTGCGCTTTTTTTTGCTTGCAAAGTTGTAAACCTCCAGTTACATTCAGGTTTACATTTTTCCTTTTCTCCCGTTTCCATTTATGAACGACCTGACTGCCCGGATTCTGAACCGCCTTTCAACAGGCAATGATTTTTTATCAGGCGAATCACTCTGCATTGAATTTGGTATCACCAGAAGCGCCGTTTGGAAGCATATCGGCTTATTGCGAGCCGACGGGTATACGATTGAGGCCGTCACAGGACGGGGATACCACTTGTCGGGCCTGACTGGACGACCTGTTGAAGCGGAGGTGCGACCATTTCTGACTGCCCGACGTTTTGGACAAAAGATTCTCTATCATACCGTGACCGTCTCAACCAATCTTCTGGCCAAAGCTCTTGCCGTTGAAGGTGCGCCTGAAGGCACGGTTGTTGTTGCAGATTCGCAGAGCGGGGGAAGGGGCAGAATGGGGCGTATCTGGGTTTCCCCTCCGGGGGTCAACCTCTATTTTTCCCTGATCCTGAGGCCTCAAGTGCCTTCCGTCCGAGTCCCGCAACTGACACTGCTTGTTGCGGTTGCCATTCAACGGGCATTATCCGCTCTCTCTCCCGAACTTGAGCCAATGATCAAGTGGCCGAATGACATTCTTGTCAATGAAAAAAAGTTGTGCGGTGTGCTCTGCGAAATGCAGTCAGAACCTGAACTGACACACTTTGTTGTGGTAGGAACAGGGATTAACGTCAACCAGGCAGAGATGCCGCCTGAGCTTCAGGGAAGTGCAACCTCACTGTTTCTTGAACGTGGGCAATTTTTTTCGAGGCCTGAACTTCTTGCCTCGGTGCTTAATCATTTTGAGCCACTCTACGATGAGTGGGTACTTCAGGACGATCTCGGTTTTGTTCTTCCCGACCTCGAAAAATATTCATTACTTCAGTCCCGGCAAGTCTCAATAGATCAGCGAAACCGAAACCTGAGCGGTATCGTGACCGGGATTGCCCGCGGAGGTGAGCTGAAACTTGAGTGCGCGGATGGACAAACCATTCTTGTTTCGTCAGGAGAAGCGCACTTGCACAAGAAAAATGAGCAATGATTGAGTTGCTCTCTGCTGACGAACGATGCTCTTGAACAGTTCTGTACACCGTGTGGGATCTGCCTGTAATAAATTATTTATAAAGTAGTTATGTTATCAAAAATGTTCCATCCCCTGATTGAAACGGCATATCGTGTGCTTGAAACCGGTAAGCCGATCACCCATGCCGAGGCTCTTCTTCTTGCCGATCTGCCAGGTGAACTTGCACTCGATCTTGCTTCGCTGGCAAACAAAGTTAAAAACCGCTACGGAAGCGATACAGAAGCGCTTCACGCATGCTCCATCATGAACGCGAAATCGGGAGTGTGCGGGGAAAATTGCCGGTTTTGTGCCCAGTCGAAGCACAACCATGCCTCAATTGAAGTCTATGAACTGGTCGATGAAGAGTCTGCTCTGATTGAAGCCCGCAATTGTGTGGCAGAGGGAGTCTCCCATTTCGGTATTGTCACCAGTGGCTATGGCTACAAAAAGATAACTCCTGAGTTCCAGCGAGTGCTCGACATGATCGACCGGCTGCATGCTGAATTGCCCGATCTGCACGTGTGCGCATCGCTCGGTATTCTCGGTGAAGAGCCTGCTGCGGCACTGGCTGCGCACGGTATTGCCCATTACAACATTAATATCCAGGTTGCTCCTGATCGCTATCATGCCCTCATTGCCGACACTCATTCTGTAGAAGAACGCATTGAGACCATCAAACTGTTGAGGAAGAACAACATCTCTGTCTGCTGCGGCGGCATTATGGGTGTTGGCGAGACGATGCAGGAGCGGATTGCCATGATTTTTGCCCTTCAGGAGCTTGATGTCACCGTTATACCGCTCAATGTGCTGGTGCCGATTGATGGTACCCCGCTTGCAGGAAAAGAGCCGGTTTCCGTTGCCGACATTGTGAAAACATTTGCCCTGTGCCGCCTTGCTCATCCAAATAAAATTATCAAGTTTGCCGCTGGCAGGGAGACCATCATGAAAGATTTTCAGGGTCTTTTGATGCTCTCGGGAGCCAACGGCTATCTGACCGGCGGTTACTTGACCACAAGGGGAAGGGAGATCGCCGACGATCGACGGTTTGCCAGTCAGATTGCAAGTTTCAACTGACGGAGCATTGATAATGCAGTTTCACGAAAGGATCAGGCGGGAGCTTGATGAGCTCAGAGCGTTTGACCGGTACAGGGTACTTCCGGATATCAGCGCCCGCAAAGGCAAAGCAATTGTGGTCAACGGGCAAAGCCTCCTGAACCTCTCTTCGAACGACTATCTTGGTCTGGGTGACGACAAACCGATGCTGGCCGGGTATATAAAGGAGTTCAGTGCAACGGATCATGCCATGACCAGCTCCTCATCCCGTCTTCTGACAGGAAACCATCCGCTCTACGACCAGTTGGAGCGAGCTCTTGCAACACTCTATAACCGTGAAGCCGCCCTTGTGTTCAACAGCGGCTATCACGCCAACATCGGAATGCTCCCGGCGCTCAGTGGGCGTCATGATCTTGTGCTCAGCGACAGGCTGAACCATGCAAGCATTATTGACGGCATGAAGATTGCCGAAGCACCTTACCAGCGGTTTCGCCACAGGGACTACGACCATCTTGAAGAGCTGCTCGCGGGAGCCGCCGACCGCTACCGCCAGATCTTTATTGTGACCGAATCGGTCTTCAGCATGGACGGTGATCTTGCCGATCTTGCCCGGCTGATAGCCCTGAAAGAGAAATACGGGGCGTTTCTGATTGTCGATGAAGCGCACGGAGTCGGCGTTTTCGGGGAGCATGGTCTCGGCCTCTGTGAAACGTCAGGGATGGTACAACGGATTGATATCATCACGGGAACCTTCGGTAAGGCGCTTGCTTCAACAGGTGCTTATGCGGTGATGAATTCCCTGGTGAGGGAGTATCTGATCAACACCATGCGCTCCGTCATCTTTACCACAGCCCTTCCGCCGGTTATTCTCGGCTGGAGCCTGATGACGCTGGCGCGCCAAAGCGCCATGCTGCGAGAACGGGAGACGCTGCTGCAGCTCGCGTCCAGACTGCGCAGTGAGCTGATTGCGCGCGGCCTTGATGTGCCGGGCGACAGTCATATTGTGCCGGTCATCACGGGAAGCAACAGCCTTGCCGTAGCCCTTGCGGCAAAACTCAGGGAGGAAGGGTTTCTCTGTATGCCGGTGCGTCCGCCGACAGTTCCTGAAAAGAGCGCCCGTATCCGTATTTCGCTCCGTTCCATCCTGCAGTGGGAAGATATTGCCAGGATACCTGAACTTATTGGAGGTTAACAGACTGATGAAAACTTCATGGATCAGAAAAGAGGGCGCTGAAGAGCTCCTGCTTTTCTTCAACGGATGGGGTATGGATGCTCGCATTGGCGCCCATCTTTTCGGTGAATCACTCCCGGAATTGACGCATGATCTTCTGGTCTGCCACGATTATCGCACGCTGGAACCAGAGCCAAAGGTTATGGAGGAGATAAGCCGCTATAACCACATCACGATTGTCGCTTGGTCATTCGGCGTCTGGGTGGCACAGCATACCACGCTTCCACCGGTCACGCAGGCCATTGCCATTAACGGCACCCTTTACCCCGTCAATGCCGCAAAAGGGATTTCTCCCGAAGTTTTTCAGGCTACCCTTTCGACCTGGTCTGAAGAGAATCGCCATCGCTTCAACCGCCGGATGTGCGGCAGCAGCGAAGTGCTCGGCCTTTTTTCATCCATGTCGCCTGATCGTACTGCCGCCGATCAACAGGAGGAGCTTGCGCTGTTGAAAGAGCATGTTCAGGCTTCGGGCACAACAAGCGCGGCATGGAGCTATGATCATGCCATTATTGGTGGACGCGATCTTGTATTTCCTGCACAACAGCAGTATTTGGCATGGAAAGGGGTACCCCAGACGGTAATTTCCGATATGCCTCACTTTCCGTTTCTCCATTTCAGAACCCTGCAGGAGGTGATAGCATGTCTCAAAACATAATTATAGACAAGCAACTGGTACGCGAAAGGTTCTGCAGTACGCTCAAGAGCTACGGCACTCATGCGGTGGTGCAGAAAGCCATGGCCAGGGAACTTGCGGAGATAATTTGCCGCTCAGGGCAGCCTCAATCTTTCGACTGGGTGCTTGAAGTGGGGTCAGGCTCTGGAGCACTGATGGCCGAGTTGCTGAGCCGCTGCTCTGTTGAGGCTTATTATGCCAATGACCTTGTAGCGGAGAGTCGTCACTGCCTGCTTGAAGTACTTGATCGCTTTCCCGTTGGGGAGTTTCACTTTCTTGCAGGCGATATTGAACAACTTGAGGAGTTGCCTTCTGAGCTGGATCTCGTGGTTTCAAACGCCACCCTCCAGTGGCTTGATGATCTCGACGGCTTTTTCCGCAACGTGGCAGCTCATCTCAGACCCGGCGGCATGCTTGCCTTCAGTACTTTCAGCACTTCAAATATGCAGGAAATATCAGCCATTGAGGGTGTCGGACTGAGCTATCACACCCTTGGAGAGCTTGAACAACTTGCGGGCAAATATTTTGAACTGACGGTCAGCCGTGAAGAGGTGCAACGACTTGAATTCAGCTCTCCGGAAGCGGTACTGCACCATATACGGCGTACAGGAGTTAACGGTATACGGCGTCGGTCATGGACAAAAAGCCGATACAAGTACTTTATCGAGCAGTACCGGAGACTCTTTTCCTGCGAAAATGGAGTCTTTCTTACCTACCATCCCGTCTACTGCTGCATGAAAAAGAGAGCGTTATGAAAGGATCTGTTATCGTTATTTCCGGAATTGATACCGGGATCGGAAAAACCATGGTAACCGGACTTCTTGCAAAAACCCTGCTTCTGCATGGCAAAAACGTCATCACCCAGAAAATTGTCCAGACCGGCTGCGAAGGGATCTCTGACGATATTCTGGAACACCGCCGATTGATGGGCATCGGATTGCAGGAGGTCGACCGGGAAGGGCTCACCTGCTCTTACCTGTTTCGCTATCCGGCATCACCACATCTTTCAGCCCGCATGGAAGGAGCCGAGATTGATGTTATGCAAATCCGTCGCGCGACCCTGTTGCTTCAGAAACGCTACGAACTGGTGCTTCTTGAAGGTGTCGGCGGACTCCTGGTTCCTTTGGCCTCTAATCTGCTTTTTGCAGATTATGTCCGGGATGCCGGGTACGGACTTCTGCTGGTGACCACTCCCCGTCTTGGCAGCATTAACCACACCTTGCTCTCGATTGAGGCCTGTCTGAAACGGGGGATAGCTATTCGGGGAGTTATCTATAACTGTTATGAAAACGTTGATACGCTCATTGCTGACGATACCCGTGAGGTTATCATCCACTCTCTGAAAAAAACAGGATGTTCGGCGCCGATGATTGATCTGCGTCATGGAGAGCTTGATTCCGACGCTGTGGCGCGCCTCTCATTATAAATCGATAGCACCGATATGCCGACAATTGATCTCGATTTCGACCGCCAGCACGTTTGGCACCCCTACACCTCGGTGATCAACCCCCTGCCAGTCTACCCCGTCGCGCGGGCGTACGAGGTCTTTCTTGAGCTTGAGGATGGCCGCAGGCTCATTGACGGCATGTCCTCCTGGTGGGCGGCCATTCACGGCTACAACCATCCCGTGCTGAACGCTGCGGTGGTCTCCCAGCTTCAGCGGATGAGCCATGTCATGTTCGGCGGACTTACCCACGAGCCTGCCGTAACCCTTGCACAACAGTTGGTCGCCTTGACCCCGGCGCCGCTGCAGAAAGTTTTTTTCAGTGATTCAGGTTCGGTTGCCGTTGAAGTTGCTATCAAAATGGCCATCCAGTACTGGGCCGCACTTGGAAAACCCTCAAAAAACCACTTGCTGACGGTTCATTCAGGCTATCACGGCGACACCTTTGCCGCCATGTCGGTCTGCGATCCGTTAACAGGGATGCACTCCCTCTTTAAAGGGAGCATACAGGAGCAGTACTTTGCAGAAGCGCCAGTCTGCCGGTTTCATGAGCCCTGTACGGAAGAGGATATGGCCGATCTGCACCTGAAGCTTGAACGCCATCACACCGACATTGCCGCAGTGATTCTGGAACCGGTGGTGCAGGGAGCAGGGGGGATGCGCTTTTACTCTCCGCACTACCTTCGCCGTCTCAGGGAGTTGTGCGACAGCTATGATGTGCTCCTGATTTTTGACGAAATCGCCACCGGCTTCGGACGTACCGGTAAAATGTTTGCTCTGGAACATGCCGCCGTGGTGCCTGATATCCTGTGTGTCGGCAAAGCGCTGACCGGTGGCTACATGACCCTTGCCGCAACGCTGACAACCGGGAGTGTTGCCGAAACGATTTGTTCCGGTACTCCCGGCCTCTTCATGCACGGGCCAACCTTTATGGCAAACCCACTCGCCTGTGCGGTCGCCTCCGCAAGCATTCACCTTCTTGAGAGCTACGACTGGCAGGCATCAGTACTTCGCCTTGAAGCGGGACTTCTCCAGGGGCTTGAACTCTGCCGCTCGTTCAGCCACGTGCGGGATGTCCGTGTGCTTGGCGCAATAGGAGTTGTTGAACTCCAGAATCCGGTTGTTATGGCAACAATCCAGAAACAATTTGTCGACAAGGGCGTCTGGGTTCGTCCTTTCGGTCGACTTGTGTATCTTATGCCTCCCTTTATCATGACCGACAACGAACTCCGTTTATTGACCGCTGCGGTGTGTGACGTCGTACAATCAATACAGTAAATTTTTACAAAAAACGTTATGAGAGCAAAGCCCTGGATTCGCCATTACGACAAAGGAGTTCCACACACCCTTCATCCCTACCCCGAAGAGACGCTGGTCGATGTCGTCCGCAGGAGTGCAGTGGAGCAGCCCCAACATCCCGCAATGTATTTCAAAGGCGTCTCGCTTTCCTACCGTGAACTGGACAGGCAAAGCGATGCCCTTGCCGGGGCGCTTCTGTCGCTTGGTCTTGGAATGGGTGACCGGGTTGCCCTGATTATGCCAAACTCACCACAGATGATTATCTGCGAGCTTGGAATCTGGAAAGCCGGGGCTATAGCCGTACCCATGAATCCACTCTATACCGTTCTCGAACTTGAGCATGCCCTTAATGAATGCGGTGCAGAGACGGTCATTGTTTTGACGCCCTTCTATGAAAAAATCAAGAGGGTTCAGACCGTTTCCCGCCTGAAAAGGGTTATTGCCACCACCATCAAAGAGTACCTTTCACCCCTCAACAATATTCTTTTTACGCTGCTGAAAGAAAAAAAGGATGGGCACCGGGTGAAACTGCATCAGGGAGACCATTGGCTGAGCGCTCTTCTTGCGGCTCAAGCAGGAGCGAAATTTCTGCCGGTACCGATCCGTCACGACGATCCAGCCATTTTTCTCTTTTCCGGCGGCACCACCGGCAACCCCAAATGCGTTGTGATTTCCCATCAGGGGCTGGTGATGACCGGAATGCAGATTGCAAGCTGGTTCAGCGTTATTCTTGAAAAAGGTAAAGATGTTATTCTGCTCAACATGCCCCTGTTTCACGTCTATGCCCAGGTCGGGATTATGACTGCCGCCTTGATTGAGCGCTACCCGCTCGGGCTGGTGCCAAATCCGAGGGATCTTGACGACCTGCTGCATACCATTAAAACCCTGAAGCCCGCCGTGCTGCCCGGCGTTCCAACCCTTTTTACTGCACTGATCAACCATCCGCGAGTCAAGCGTAACAGCTCAATCCTGAAATCGCTTAAACTCAGTGTGTCGGGCGCCGCACCACTCATGCTCGAAACCAAGAGACGTTTTGAAGAGCTGACCGGAGGCCGGATTATTGATGCCTACAGCCTTACCGAGTCAGCGCTTGCTTCCGTTTTTACCCCGATTCTCGGCACCTACAAACA
>Ga0194037_1002122_pt1 | contig 13556 bp, 12 predicted proteins | sample JunL306m_MetaG_FD_148653 | JGI IMG/M metagenome (GOLD analysis project Ga0194037, IMG submission 148653) | Anoxic zone freshwater microbial communities from boreal shield lake in IISD Experimental Lakes Area, Ontario, Canada - Jun2016-L304-6m | ecosystem: Environmental > Aquatic > Freshwater >...
TTATGATGCTTTCTAAGCGCCAACTCATGATGTCGCCATCACTCAAAACCCAAATCCTGCAACTTTGGGTGGGTTCACTGAAAAACGCAAAAAGGGTTCAGGTTAGATCGGTGGTGACAGACAGGGGAGATGTCGACAATCGTGGTCCAGATATACCCGGTTTTGCCGGCTATTGTTTGCTTCGCTACGCTGTGAAGCCGTGCATCAAACACCGCGCCATCATTTCTCGTCAGCTTGATTTCACAGGTTTGGTCCCCCTTATTTTGCCTGACATCCTTGCGATGTTTCGAAAATATCTCTCTGTCCGCGGCTTCCCCGATAAACGTGGCAAAGGGGCTCTTGAGCAGCAATCCCCTCTCGATTCCCAGCAAAGCGGCGCCGGCGAGATTTACCTCCTGAATCAGGCCGAACGGATCAAGAGTGAAATAGCCGATGGGGGCAAAATCATAGAGTTCGACATACGTATTCCGCGACAACTCAAACTCATCCTGGACACGGAGCAATTCTTCGTTCCGAATCTCCAGTTCGTTCTGGTGTACCGCGAATTCATGGATGAGTCGCTCCGTTTCATCCTCGGTCCGGGGCGATGGCGCTGTCGCCGTTTTCGTACACAGTTGCTTTTCAGCCTGCAATGACATCCGCCCGGCCTCATTTGTCGATTCTATACAATTTTCCATGATTTTAAGTATATCAGCATATTTAAAAAGTTACAACCATCGAATGAACAAGCTCACAAACCACTCTCTGGCCTTGGACAGCAGATCTCTTTTTTGCCACTCTTCCAGGCGAATCTGACTGGAATGCTCAAGGTCCTTGAGGAACATTGTTTCCATTTCGACGGCAAACTCGTGGTTCAGGACAACCGCATTCACCTCGTCATTGTTCAACAGGCTCAAAAAATCCATGTTGGTCGAGCCGACTGTTGACCAGACCTGGTCAATCACCGCGGTCTTCGCATGCAGCAGGGATGTACCGCGCTCGTATAGCTTTACTCCCGATTTCAGAAGTTTGTCATAATGATACCGCTGTGCATGGAGCGCCAACCGCGAATCGGTGATTCCGGGGAGAATGATTTTTACGTCAACACCTCGCCCTGCGGCGTCAGTCAGGGCCTGTATAATCTGATCGTCAGGGATGAAATAGGAATTCGTCATGTGAATCGAATGCGCCGCAAACGTGATGGCCGACACATACACAATAAACGGGATCCTGTTGGTCTCTCCCGGCGTGCTGCCGACCACACGCACCAGAGCATTACCCGCTTCTTTCAGATCAGGGAAATAGTTCCGACCAGAACGATTCGGTCCCTGCTGTTTCCGCCACGTGTCGAGAAAGAGTTTCTGGAATTCAACAACGGCCGGGCCTTCAATTTGAATATCCGTGTCGCGCCAGTGAATCGGCGCCGTGACCTGTTTTTTTCGTTTGAAAGGAGTGCTCGAATAAACCTTGCTGATGTTGATCCCCCCGATGATGGCAACTTTGCCGTCGACGATAAGAATCTTGCGGTGGTCCCGGTGCGTCAGGCCCCATTCTTCACGATCCTCCAGTGGATTGATCGGGTTAAATGCGACAACCTGAATACCGGCGTCGCGCAGGCGCTGGAAAAACGAAGCGGGAGTATTCATACTCCCCATGTCGTCATAGATGAGATTTACCTGAACACCTTCCGCCTGTTTTTTCAACAACAGATCGGCGAATTTTCGGCCGGTTTCATCATCTTCAATGATATAGCTTTCCAGGTTGATATGATCCTTGGCATGCCGGAGCGCCTTGAACATTGCGGCATAGGTGGCCTGACCATCGGCGAGCAGCGTGACTTTGTTCCCCTTTGTCAGCGGGCTTTCGGTGACCGATTCCACCACGGCAGTGTGGCGGCCCAGGATGTCAGTCGGGGCCACGGACCGCTTCAGCCGTTCCACTATAGCCTTGCTTTGTTGGGGAGATAACAGACCTTTGGAAGAAACGATTCGGCGAGGATTCTGAGCGGTCGGCGCCTTATCAATCAGGTCGGAGACGTTCGGCAAGGTCGCACAGCCGTTACTGGGAAGCATGGCGCATCCGCTTAGAATATACAAAATGAAAGGCTTGACGGTTGTCATGGTGTCCAGTCCAAGCCGGAAGCCGGACATTGATACAGTGATGATACTAAACCACCCCTCACCCCGGCCCTCTCCCACTGAGGGGAGAGGGAGGATTTGTACGAGTTTGCAAGGGGGTGATGGCGACTACCCTACAGAAACCGCTGTAATTTAGGCACATGCTCCTCTTGCAGGATTATTTCAAAAAGAACCCTCATGTTTGCCTTTGCGGCTTCCGAGTAAAGCTGTTGAGGCGCCGCTTCATAGGCTTCCGGATGGGTCTCGCCATAGCCGATTGTGGTAAGCCGGTCACGGGTAATAACCCCTTCGTCAATGAGGTATTCCTGAACAGCCTTTGCCCTTCTTTCACTCAACTTCTGATTGTACTCCGCCGTGCCGGAAGCAGAGGTATACCCCGCGACACGGACTTTAATTTTCGGGTTTTCTTTCAGGAGTTGGATATTATTTTTCAGGAGTGTTCTCGCCTCCGCTGTAAGGGTCGACTTGTCAAAAGCAAAGTGTATGTCCTCAAACGCAAGAACAACGATAGCCGGCTCAACCTTGGCGACGACAACCTTCTCCTCAACCTTCGCTTCGGATACCAGGATAACTACTTTCCGCGGACAGCCGTCTTTGTCTACGGCAACTCCGGCGGGGGTGCCGGGGCATTTATCAAGGTAATCGGACACTCCGTCCTTGTCGGCGTCAAGCGGGCAGCCGTTCTTGTCAACAGCAACACCGGCGGGGGTGCCGGGGCATTTATCACGATAATCGGGGACTCCGTCCTTGTCGGTGTCAAGCGGGCAGCCATCCTTGTCAACATCAACGCCGGCGGGAGTTCCCTGACACTTGTCGAAGGTATCCGGCACACCGTCACCGTCGCTGTCCATCGATCGGGCGGGGGGATTCGCCGCGGATTTTTCCTTCCCGCCGAACGCAAAGACTATCCCCACGGCAAGTTGAACGTTGTGAATCTGTTCATCTAAAATCATATTATCCCTGACATCGAATCTGAGAGCGATATTATTCGCAACCCAGTATTTCGCGCCAAGACCAAAATCGATAAGAGACAAGTTCTTGTCGTTTATCTTGGGACTATAGTGCGCGGCGCCATAACCGGCGGTAATAAAAGGGTTAAAATTACCTTCGGGGATAAAGTGATAGAGAAGATCGAGATGATACGTGGTAACTTTTATGCTATCACTACGTCTGGTGAACTGTCCTTCCTTGGTAAAATTTTTATTTCTGTCATCAACGCTGCTGTTGATGAATTCACCGGCGCCTTCAATACCGAGATACTTTGTAAAGTTGTAGCCAAGCCGTCCGCCGAATAGAGGCCGGTTATCCAGATTCTGTCTCTCCTGGAAGAAATTGTACCCCGCGAACGGGCTGACTTCAACGCTTCCCGCCGTTATCTCGGAGCGAGCCGAGAGTGGCAGGAGAAAAACCATACATAACATCACCGGCGCAAGCTTTTTCATGAAAAAAGTCACCGTCAATAATTTATACATCTAAAACCTCCTTGTGTCGACATTCGTCTGCCTCCCTATATTCTATCCATGGGTTCCACCAAGTTTATCACCCGGCGCATTATGGAGGCGTTGCGGTAGTAAAGGTCCACGTATGGGCGTTGGCAAGGGGATTCCCTGCGAGATCCCTGGCTCCGGTGGTAATCGTGGCGGTATATGTGGCGCCTGCCGCGAGATTGCCCGCCGGTGTAAAGGTCGCGATCCTGCTTGTGGCATCGTAGATGACTGTGCCCGTTACGCCGGCCACCGTGAAGCTTGCCGTGGTGATAGTCAAGGGGTCCATCGCCTCGCTGAAGGTGGCGGTGATCATCTTGTTGATGGGCGCGTTAGCAGCAAGATTAGCAGGATATTCAAGAGTCACGGAAGGTTTGACGCTGTCTTGGGTCGCTCCCGTGGTAAAGCTCCATACATAGTGACTTGCCGTGGCGTTGCCGGCCAGGTCCTTGGCCCCGGTGCTAATCGTGGCGGTATAGGTTGCGCTGGATGCGAAAAAACTTGCGGGTGTAAAGACCGCGGTTGCGCCGGAGCAGGTCACCGTGCCCGGCACCGCTGTTGCTCCTTGCTTTAAGGTGAATGTGATCGCGTCGAGCGTTGCGGGATCCATCGTCTCGCTGAAAGCAGCGGTGAGTTTCGTATTGGTCGAGACACCTGTGGCGGCGGTAGCAGGGACGTTGTGAATCATGGTGGGTGTCGTGGTGTCGGGCGCCGCTCCCGTGGTAAAGCTCCATACATAGTTACTTGCCAGGGCATTGCCGGCCAGATCCTTGGCTCCGGTGGTAATCGTGGCGGTATACTCGGCGCCGGCGTCAAGAGCGATTGTCGGTGTAAAGACAGCGGTTACGCCAAAATAGGCCACCGTGCCGGCAATAGCCGTTGTCCCTTTATTCAAGGAAAATGTTGTTGCGTTGATCGTTGCGGGGGCCATAGCCTCACTGAAGGCAGCGGTTAGTTTGTTGCCGGTCGGCACACCTGTGGCTGCATTGGCGGGGACAGTGAGAGTCACTGTGGCCGGGGCCGTGGTAAAGCTCCACACATAGTCACTTGCCAGGGCCGTGCCTGCCAGGTTCCAGGCTCCGGTGGTAATCCTGGCGGTATAGACCGTGTTGGAGGCAAGAGCGACTGTCGGGGTAAAGAGCGCGGTCAGGCCGGAGTAGGTCACCGTGCCGAGCACCGTCGTTGCCCCTTGCTTTACGGTAAATGTTGTCGCGGTTATCGTTGCGGGGTCCATCGCCGCGCTGAAGGTGACCGCGAGGTTGTTACTGATCGCCACACTGGTGGCGGCATTGGCGGGTACCGTGGAACTCACGGTGGGTACAATGGGTGTATTCCAATTTCCGCCTCCGAATTCGCCGCCACAGCCCGGCAGGATAACCAAAACACTCAAGAGTAACATGGATGTGAGATAAGCTCTGTGCGCTTCCACTCTTTTCATTTAATACTCCTCCTTGTGCCGCTTCGTTTTTTATTAAAAATATATCGCTATTTTACAATAAGGTTGTTTTTCACCGTTACGACGCCTTTAACACCACGGACGATCTCCTCGGCCCGTGTGGCGCTTTGCCGCGAGTTAACAAAACCGCTTAACTGCACTACTCCTTTGAAGGTCTCTACGTTGATCTGCAGGACTTTCAGTGTCGAGTCTGAAAAGATTTCAGCTTTTGCCTTGGTTGTGATGGCGGTGTCATCAATATACCCGCCAGTGCCTTCAGTGGTACGTGTGGACGCACAACCCATGAATGATGTTGCCAGAACTACACAGGCTAAGAACTTCATAATTGGACGCAGGGTCAACATGGTGTATTCTCCTTTTTCGGTTGTTAAGCATTGTGTATTGCGTGGAAGCATTCCCGAGATGAATCGTAGATATCCTCCTTTTCGTGACATCACGATCTCGCTGCCTTGATCGCCTCAGCCCCCGCGGTGGATGTAATGGTGCTGAATCTGATATCCGGCTCCTTGTTGATCAGTTTCATGGTTCCGATCAGAACTCCGAAATGGACAGACCTCAGATGGGTGTTCAGATCCTCGCCGGTCTGCCATTCTTCCCTGAAGCAAAAACTGTTTTCGGCTTCCACGTCCACGTAGCATTTGCAGCTTATGCACCCCTGCTCGCGCCGGATCGGCCAGAGTAGGGCTTGTAAGGTTTGCAGGACTTCCTTCCTTTTTTCGGGTGACACCGTTATCTTGATAGTGGCGTCAATCATGGGATTTCCCCTTGCGACATATTTAACGGCATGAGCTAACACTTCCTGACTTTTCTTCCGGAAACAGACAGCTACGGACGTCTATATCCGGCCCATCAGCCACAGGGTGATCAAAAGCAAAAGGACCACGCCAATCCCGCTACTCGGGTAGAACCCCCATTGCTTGCTGTGCGGCCACGAGGGAAGCGCACCCACCAACATCAACGCCACGATTACGATTACAATGATTCCTAACATGGTGTTATCTCCTTTTCTCAATGAAATGTGTTGCTTGTCTTCTTTCGTTCAGCGACCGGTCTGACCATCACCTGTTTCTCCGTACACCGTCAGCGATGATTGCCAAGACCACCAGGTCCGTCATGACGTTCTCCGTGATGATCCCCGCGGCCTCTTTCCTGATAATCTCCACCACGATACCCGTCATCTACCGGCACAAGAATACAACCCGCAAGCATTGAGGTTGCCAGAAGCAGAATTGCCAGCCTGACCGGAAATGATCTTTTCATCGATATTTCTCCCTTCTCTCTTACCGTGGATCGTCTCAAAACGCACGACCGTACGGATGTTTGGCGCGGATGATCCTGATGAAAAACAAATATGTTTTAACGGGTCAGGCCGAAGGTACGACCAATAAGGGAAATCCCGATATAGCCTCGCAGTTCCAGTCGATCTGGCGATGCCAAGCGCATTTTACACTTGTAGCTCTTGCCGGTTTCAGGATCGTAGCAGGTCCCGCTCCCCCAACGGTTATTACCGTTAGCGGTCAGCCCTTTCATTACCTGAAGACCGAGAATAGGTCGGTTCCTCTGCGCCGAAACAGGATTTTTCCTGTCGACCTTTGTTTTACCGACAGGCCCATCCTTGCTGTCGATATAGCTCGGTTTCTTCAGCCAGACAATTTTTCCGCAAATTTTCTCTCCGCACCTGAATAATTCCAGCCTCGAATCACCCCCATCGGTTTTCCAGGAACCGAGGATGTCGCTCGTACCAGCCCCGAAGCTTGTCGATGCCGTCAGCAGAACTGTCACAAAAATAGTCCAGCCCCCCATAAATTTTCTCCAAGACTGTTTTTGACTGGATTCTCGTTGTCATCTTATTTTCTATCCTGCTTTTCTTCATGCCCTCTTTCAGGTTGCCCCTGATGAGGTTTGAATTGTTGCGGCATCTCCGGATGTTGTGGTGGCGTGTGCCGCGGTTGGACCTCTTGGGGATGTGGTCGCGATTGTTGTGGTTTGCTTTCCCCTTGAAGCGGTGATTTCCCTGCTTGAGGTTCTGGTTGAGAGTGCCGAGGTCTGACCTCTTGTGGATGTGGTCGCGATTGTTGTGGTTTTGCCTCCGTTTTGACCGGCTGTATAACCTGGGACTTGGGTTGGACTGTTTGAGCCGGCGGTTGAGGTCGAGTTCGGGGTTTTAACCCTTGGACACCCCACGTTTGTTGCTTCTCCCAATGATTGCTTTTTTTCCAGTTGCTCCAGTTCCGTTGCAGTTGTTGATGAGGTATCCGCTGATAGTTCCATGGATGCCCTGCCCATTGGCGATCCCTGTAGTCATTTCTCCAGCTTGAAGGTATCTCCGTGTAAAAGGACGGAACCCTTTGATAGTAGGACCAACCTGAGTTGTAGTGCCGTGAGCGATACCAACGTCCTTCCCATGGTCGCCACCACCAACCGTTGTAGAAAAATATCTCCACATCCACATCCAGGTCAGGCACAACATAGACATACGTCTCAGGAATTACTACGGCCACGGGTGGTGTGGCAAAAACAATGGGTGGAGGCAGAGAAATGTTAATACCGACATCGACCCCTGCCGTTGTTGACAGGGGAAGTACCAGTGCCGACGTGAAAAGCAGTGCTCCAAGAAATACATTTTTCATTGCGGCGGACCTCGGCATGTAGAAGGATAGGTGCTATGCATAACCGGACAAGCCGGTCGTTACTTTTGTTCGGCGCCGATCGGGGATGCCGGATTTGCTCCACCCTGGGCCATATCGGCCTTGACTTGGGCAATGGCGTTCAGCACGGGCTTGACCGTCTGTTTCAGGTTGTCACCATCAATCACTGCCCTCTGGGCGATGGGCCTGATCGAGTTGATCCCCTGAGGTGTAAGGTCGTTGGAGATGTATTTTCGGATTTCCTCGATATCCGACAGGTATGATTTGAGCGCCCCCTTTACTCCTATGCTGGCCTCGGCTATTCTTCCGAAGCCTTCTCGCATTTCAATACGACGCCGTTCACTGAGCTGCCGGATATCGGGATTGGTATATGAACTTTCCCACTCGACAAAATACTCATTGCCACGGCTTCTCATTTGATCGCTATGCTTATTCAGCTTTTTACCCAAATTTTCCATCTTCTTGTCGGCATCCGCGTAGGAGTCGTAGGCCTTTTTCATATCGGACTGGTTCGGTTTGACAAGCTCCTCCAACGACCCCCTGACAACGTCGATCTGCTCAGAGGCTTTCATATAATCCTCTTCCACTGTCTGCATTGAGTTGGTGGTTTTTGTGGCCCGATCCTGACCGGTAGTTGCACAACCGGTAAGACAGGTGATTGCCCCGAGGAGCGCTGCGGTAAAAAATCCGGCGGATTGAAGTCTGAGTTTCATGGTTTTTTCTCCTTTCTGAGTTGGGTTTATGACCCGGTCCGTGAGCGGAAGAGATACGATAGCGCTCAGGTACCGCCAAAATATATCGCAACAACCGTGCCAGAGGAGATTTCAAATTGGAAAACGACAACGGTATGATTATGTTGGGAAAAATTTGAGCTTAGCGTACGGTTCACAGGAATACCGTCAACAGTATTCGCCAAATGCAACATAACCGCCGCATATGGCGAACAGCGCCAGGTCAACCGTTGTCAACGTGAATTGAAAAAACGTCCGACCTATTGGGTGGGTAATCATCAATGGGGTTGACTATTGGACCCGAATTTGCATGTTTGAATTCGGTTGGATATGTTAGTATTATGATGATTGGATGAGGTTCGGGTGAGGCAACCAAGGTTCCGACTGGAGATGACGCGGTATGAGTCTTGTTAATACACATAATGTTTTATCGGTTATCCGCAAATGGACCGAACAGGATGCCGGCAATACGCCCAATATCTTTACCAATCCGGCAACCTTCATGAACAATCTGGCTGCCGCGGCGATCAGGCAGAAAGTCGCCGTCAACCCGATTCAGGCGGCCCGGAGCGCCGAGATAGCGCACCTGCGGCTGATGCGCGAGGCCATCGCGGGTATTGACTCAACTGGAGTTACTACCCACCTGCGTGACGAAATTTTTACGTTTGCTCCGGAGAGTCAAAATTCCGACATACACCCCGAAGGTCACTCTTTAGTGCGGGCTGATGCTCGGCAAGAGCCGTCCCCGGATCAGCAAGACGTTGCGCCGGAGCGTCAATCACATGCGGCAGCCGATACCTCAACAATCAGCGACGCGGTCGTCCCCTCCAGCCCATCTACATCCGGGAAAGGGGGCGCCCTATCGCCATTGATTGCGCGAGCCTCGAAACGGTACGGCGTAGATCCAGGGCTCATCAAGGCGGTAATTCATGCCGAAAGCGGCTTCACCCCCTCCGCGGTCTCTCCCGCTGGCGCCCAGGGGCTCATGCAACTCATGCCGTCGACCAGTTCCGACCTGGGCGTCACGAATCCCTTTAATCCCGAACAGAACGTCATGGCCGGAACGCGCTTTCTCAAGAACCTGATCAACAGGTATGGCGGTGATGTTGACAAAGCCCTGGCGGCGTACAACTGGGGGCCGGGAAACCTTGATCGAAAAAAAGGGGCGCTCCCCAAGGAGACCCGGCAGTATGTCGCCAAGGTCAAGCAACTGTACAATGACTATCAGAGCAGCATCGGATAATCAGTTCCCTCCATTGACACCGCCTCCGGTTTTGTGACATAAATAAAAACGTCATATTCGATCATTCTTGCTCTTTGCGAAGCGAAATGTCGGTGTGCGATTCGGTTGTTCTTCTGAATTCTGACTCCTGTATTCTGGATACTGAACAGTTACCGCCTTTTATCACCTCTCAGCCGCGCCGCCCCTTCTCCCGCGGAGGCGTCGCACATCGTCTTACAGGAGCGCCATGAGTCACCCGGCTTTTGCCCATCTTCACCTCCATTCCCAGTATTCACTCCTCGACGGCGCCATCCGGCTGGACGATCTGGTCAAAAAGACTAAGGAATACGGCATGTCGGCGGTGGCCGTCACCGACCACGGAACCATGTTCGGCGTCCTCGAATTTCATCAGGCGTGTCTCAAGGGGGGAATCCGGCCGGTCATCGGCGCCGAGGTGTACGTGGCCCCGGACTCTCGCCACAACCGGGATTACGCCAACAGCAATGTCCCCACCAACAACCACCTGATCCTCCTCTGTGAGAATATCCAGGGTTACCGGAACCTGTCGCGGCTGGTCTCCATCGGTTTCAAGGAAGGGTTTTATTATAAACCCCGGATCGATAAAGAGGTGTTGGCGCGGCACAGCGAGGGGCTCATTGCTCTCTCCGCCTGCCTCAAGGGGGAGATCGCCTCCCATTGCGTCCGCGACCGGATGGAGCAGGCACGGGAAGCGGCCCGGTGGTACGGGGCGCTTTTTCCGGACCGCTACTACATTGAACTCCAGGAGAATACCCTGCCGGAACAGGAGGTCGCCAACGGGCGGCTCGTGGAGATCGCACGGGACCTGGGGTTGCCCCTGGTAGCCACCAACGACTGCCACTACCTGAACCGGTCGGACGCCACGGCCCATGAGGTGCTTCTCTGCCTTCAAACCGGCAAGACAATGTCGGACCCGAACCGGATGAAATTTTCCGCCGATGAATTTTATTTTAAATCGCCTGATGAGATGGCCCGGGCCTTCGCCACCCTCCCGGAGGCGCTGGCGAATACGGTGACGGTGGCGGAACGGTGCAACGTGGAGTTTGACTTCAAGAGCTACCATTTCCCCCACTACGTCCCCCCCGAAGGGAAGTCGCTTGACGAGGTACTGGAAGAAGAGGCCCTGGCGGGGCTCCGGGGGAGGTTTGCCGCCATCCGGGCCAAGAATCCGCGCTTTGGCGAGGCGGACGAGCAGGCATATTTTGACCGGCTCAGGATTGAGCTGGCGTGCATCCGGCAGATGGGATTCCCCGGCTATTTTCTCATCGTGGCTGATTTCATCAACTGGGCCAAGAATCAGGGGATTCCCGTGGGACCGGGCCGCGGCTCGGCGGCCGGCTCTCTGGTCGCCTACGCCATCCGGATCACCGATCTTGATCCGATCCCCTACAACCTCCTCTTCGAGCGGTTCCTCAATCCGGAACGGATCTCTATGCCCGATATCGACGTGGATTTTTGTCAGGACCGTCGTGACGAGGTGATCCGGTACGTTACCGAAAAATATGGCCGCGACCGGGTCTGCCAGATCATCACCTTCGGAACCATGAAGGCCAAGGCGGTCATCCGTGACGTGGGGCGGGCGCTGGACATGGCCTACGGTGAGGTGGACAAGATATCCAAGCTGGTACCCAATGTCCTGAATATTACCCTCCAGGAGGCGCTGAAGCAGGAGCCGAAACTGAAGGAGACGGTTGACGCTGATCCCCGGGTCAAAAAACTGATGGAAATCGCCCTCTGTCTGGAAGGATTGGCCCGTCACGCCTCTACCCACGCCGCCGGCGTGGTGGTGGCGCCGGCCGACTTGGAAGAGTTCTGTCCGGTCTACAAGGATCAGAAGACCGGGTCGCTGACCACCCAGTTCTCCATGAAATACGTGGAGAAGATCGGTCTCGTTAAGTTTGACTTTCTGGGACTCAAGAACTTGACGGTCATTGACAACGCGGTCAAGCTGATCCGGATCGGCAAGGATCCGAGGTTTGATATCGCTCTCCTCGCCGATGACGACAAGGAGAGTTATGACCTGATCTCTTCCGGCAATACCACCGGCATCTTCCAACTCGAATCCAGCGGCATGAAGGAGATGCTGATCAAGCTGAAACCTTCCTGCTTCGAGGATGTCATAGCCGCCTGCGCCCTCTACCGCCCCGGCCCGCTGGGTTCGGGGATGGTGGATGACTTCATCGACCGTAAACACGGTCGTAAGAGCGTGACCTACGACCTCCCCGAACTGGAGCCGATCCTGAAGGACACTTACGGGGTCATCGTCTATCAGGAGCAGGTCATGCAGATAGCCCGGACCCTGGGCGGCTATTCGCTGGGGGGCGCCGACCTCCTACGGCGAGCCATGGGGAAGAAGGACTCAGGGGAGATGGCCAAGCAGCGGGATACCTTCCTTGATGGGGCGAAGCGGCAGGGGACCGACCTGAAGAAGGCGGGAGCTATCTTCGATCTGATGGCCAAGTTCGCTGAGTATGGTTTTAACAAGTCCCACTCCGCCGCCTACGCTCTCATCGCCTACCAGACCGCCTACCTGAAGGCCCATTATCCGGTGGAGTTCATGGCGGCGCTCCTCACCGAAGATATGGGGAATACCGACAAGGTTATCAAGAATATCAGCGACTGCCGCGACATTGGAATCCAGGTGCTGCCGCCGGACATCAATGCCTCGGACCGCTCCTTTCTGGTATTGGAGCACGCCATCCGCTTCGGTCTCGGCGCGGTCAAGAACGTGGGGGCCGGCGCCATCGAAGCGATCATCGAAGCCCGGTCAAAAGGCCCCTTCAGCGGGCTTTTCGATTTCTGCGAGCGGGTGGACCTGCGGCGGGTGAACAAACGGGTGGTGGAATCGCTCATCAAGTGCGGCGCATTCGATTCCATCAATGAAAAACGGGCCGCAATGATCGGCGGCTTGGAACAGGCCATGGACCTCGGACAGAAGATCCAGAGGGAAAAGGAGAGCGCACAGGTCTCCCTCTTCGGCGCCGACGAGATTGTCCGGGGAAACGGCGCGGGCGGCGGTCAACTTCCTGATATCCCCGAATGGACCTCCCGCGAACTCCTCGGATATGAAAAAGAGGCCCTTGGCTTCTACATTACCGGACACCCACTGGACCGCTACGGCGAGGAGATCCGAAAATTTAACGCGGTGACCACGGCGGCCCTCTCCGAGCGTCCCGACAAGAGCGATGTGAAACTTTGCGGCATAGTGGCCGGGCTCTCGGAAAAAATCACCAAGCGAGGGGACCGGATGGCTTTTTTCTCCCTGGAAGACAAGACCGGTTCCGTGGAGGTGATGGTTTTTCCGGATACTTTTGCCGCCGCCGCGCCGGCCGTCAAGTCCGACGAACCGATCCTGGTCAGCGGCGTGGTGGAAGTTGGTGAAGAGAGCTGCAAGGTCAAAGCCACGGAAATCGTACTGCTGCGGGACGCCAATGCCCGGCAGACCACGAGGGTTCACGTCACTCTGAAAGAAGAGCTGGCGCGTACGCATCTGGAGCAGCTCCGGGATATCCTCAAGCGCTACCCCGGCGGCTGCCGGACGTTCCTCCATTTTCAGTTCGTTGAGCAGCAGGGGGTCATCCCTTTGCCTTCCGTTGCAGTGGCCGCGTCCGAAGATTTATCGGTGGAGGTTGAGCGACTTTTCGGATATAATGCCGTCCGGTTTGAATAAGCGGGGACTGGAGACTGGGGGTTGGGGACTGGGGACTAACCCAGCCTCTAGCCTCTAGCCCCTAGCCCCCAGCCTTTAAGGAGGCCGCCGATGGCGACACAGTTTCACCTTGAATACGAAAAACCGGTCATTGAACTGGAAAACAAGATCCGGGAGCTGATGGCCGTCTCTCCGGAACTGCTCCGCTCG
>Ga0194037_1002123_pt1 | contig 13555 bp, 14 predicted proteins | sample JunL306m_MetaG_FD_148653 | JGI IMG/M metagenome (GOLD analysis project Ga0194037, IMG submission 148653) | Anoxic zone freshwater microbial communities from boreal shield lake in IISD Experimental Lakes Area, Ontario, Canada - Jun2016-L304-6m | ecosystem: Environmental > Aquatic > Freshwater >...
GAGAGCCTACTAGAAAAGTAAACTTAATCGGTAATCGGAGATTTTATGAATCCATATCTGGCTTTTTTAATAATTGGGTTACTAATCATAATTAGTTATTTCATATCTAATTATATCGCGAAGGAAAATGAATTGGCAATCAAAACTAAAGAAGAAAAAGAAAGGAATATAAAAGAGGCTGAAGAAAATGAACGAAAGAAAAAAGAAGTTGAGAAAAGAGCGCGACAGTATGATAATAAAATGACGGATATTGTACGGGTTATGAATAATCAAGTGGCTTCGATAAAAGAACTTTACGAAGAAATACTTGATTCGATTGTAATAGCTGATGATGCTCTTAATACTGCTGGGAATGAATTTTTTGACCGTTATTATGCTCCATTTTGGGATCAAATTGAAGTTGCGACAAATCAGCTTGCCTCATGCAACAACTATTTACATAAAATAAATTCACATGTAGATAAATACTGGAGTCAGATGCAGGACTTGGATAAAGAATATTCTGGTCAAGTCATATCATGTGTGCTGCCAGGCACACTGCCTGATCTAAAAGGAACAGCGACGCGCCTTGCGACAACAGTGAGAATGGCGCAGAGAAATTTCGAATTTTCAACAATTTATGAACAGCGAAAAACAAATAAACTTCTCTACGAAGGGTTCTCGAATTTAGGTGATGCAATTTATTCACTCGGCGATCGCATAACAGATTCACTCAATGACTTGTCTCGTAATCTTGATTCATCCCTCAGTGACATTATAAGTGCAACTCATGAGCACTCAAGAATTATAAGTGACAATATTCAGGAGCAGACTCGCAGGATTGATGAACATGCTGATGCTCAACGAAGATACGAGTCAGATTCATTAAGAAATCAATCCGAACAGCAAAAAACATTGGAACAACAAAAGAGAGTACTGGACAGCCAAAACAGAAGAATCAACAACATCCAGCGCGGCAGAAAGCCCGGACTTCTTGATGAGTAATTATTTGCTGTGAATTGATTGTCAACGGTAGTAATTGAACTGTATTTCCGGTTATGTACTTAACTGCTTAACATTCAGGAGCCTTCATGACTCAACACGATAAAATAAAACAAATCCTCGACACGCTCAATAATCTTCAGGAGAACCTGCTCTCTCTGCCTGACGACATGCTGCTCAGTATCGACCCGCGTGACAACGATTCCGCAGTTCATCATGGCATATAACGATAGCCTCAGCCAGTTTACCGGCAGCTCCGCCAAAATAGCACAGATGATCAAGTCCCATTTCGGCATCAACCCCGAAGAAGATGATGTAGTAAAAGAGTCCGGCAACCGCCAGCAACGAGAGCGCCTTATCGCCGAACTCGACAAAACAGAACCCCATTACCTCGAAGAAAACTTCACCTGGAAACGCCCCTATGGCTTCATCCTCGGTGAAACCGCCTACAAGGGCCTCAAGACCTGGAAAACCCTCTACCTGCTTGTCCTGAATATGTTGCAGGCCACCGATCCGGCAAAGTTTGCTGCTCTCCCCGAAACCGAACGCTTCATCAGCAACCGGGGTAAACCGCTTTTATCATCAAATGAACACGACCTTCGCCTTGGTGAAAAGCTCGACTCCGGCCTCTATGCCGAAATCAACCTCTCAGCCAACGCTCTCCTCAAATACATAAAAGAGCTACTCGAACACTTCGACCTCGACCCCCGAACCATGAAAATCTACCTCCGTGAAGATCGTGATGCCGATAAAGTCGAGTGAAGTTTACGGATATGTTAGCAGTTTGATGAGCCGGTTTAAGCAAAAAATAAATGCTTGATCTCTTGATTTCAGTAAGTTAAGAGATTCAATTGAAAGAGATAATTCTCGTGGGATATGGTAAATTGAATTGAGTTCTGTGTTTTGTTACAAGAGGTATTTCAGAGAGATAATGGTGAAAATCCAATGAGTACACCAAAAAGCAAATATATACTCTGTTTCGATGATAGTGGGTCAAGAGATCCTGATAGGGTAGCTACGGCAACTCTTATACGAGAGGACAAGATGGATTGGTTTGCGCTTGGAGGTATTCTGGTGAAAGAAGAAGATGTTAAAACGGTTGTAAGGAAACATCAATTATTTCTGCAAAAATGGAATATAGATTATGACCTTCATTCAACAAAAATAAGAGGTCATCACGGAAAGTTTGCATGGCTCAACAAGAAAGAAAATAGTAAACTTTTTTACCCGGCACTTGGTCAGTTTTTAGTGTCATTGCCAATTATCTGTATAGCCTGTGTAATTCATCGTCCTGGATATGTCATTCGATACAGAGAAAAGTATAATCACAGGTTATGGTTCATGTGCAGAACAACATTCAGTATTTTGGTTGAAAGGGCAGCAAAATACGTTGACAAGCAGGGTGGGCAACTTGAAATAATCTTTGAAGGGTCAGGGAAAAAAGAGGATAGCGATATTATACAGTATTTACGATCACTAAAAAGTACCGGCAACCCATTTAATCCATCGACTTCACAAGATTATCGGCCATTTACTGCGGAAGATTATTCAAGAGTTATTATAGGAGAACCAAGACGAAAAACAAAAGCAAACCCGTTATTGCAAATAGCCGATTTAATCCTTTATCCAATAGCAAAAAGTGGTTACAATTCAGAGTATCCGCCATATAAGGAATTGAGAAAACACAACAAAATTATTGATTGCGTAATACTGCCCAAAGACAGACCCTTTATGTCAGTAAAGTATAGTTGTTTTGACGGGAAGATATAAAAGCAAAGGCCCGATGGGATCGAGCCTTTGAGTAATGTCGGCTTGCTGCTTAGCGCAAACCCCGGGGCAAAGCCCATATGAAATACCGTTCAATGTACAAATTATTTTATTTAATATTTATTTTTTTCTTACGTAAAAATCTTTATCCTCATCCCCGTAAAGGCACCCTCACGAATTTTCGTACCAACAATCCACCCCACGATCATTATAATTCCATAATCTTTTCTCCGATATCGTATATTTGCCAATCACTGCAGAACCGCAGGGCAGGGAAGTTCCTCCTTTCAGCACCCATAAAACAACAAATGTCCCTTCCCGTCAAAGGAATCGCAGCAAGCTCCTTGGGCAGGCCTCTTAACACAAACGTTTTGCAACAGCATGTTCATCGTATTCGACAGCATCAACTTCCTCCCACTGGCAAAAGAGCACAGCAAGTTAAAGTATAAAGAAAATCGAAACCAAACAGCGCAAAAAACTTGGTGGTTCAACTTATCCGTCAAAAGAAATAACCGAAGACTGATACGTCGTATCACAACCGAACCGGCTCTTCTATTTTGTTCGGGCGCAGCTCATGGATTGGATAAAAGCTACGCTAACGAGCAGTCAGGCAAAAAAGTACCAGGGCTGGAACAAGAAAAAAGGAACGTATGATCCGACATAACATGTTCGCCTCTCTGGAGCTTAAACACTTGCAGGGCAGTACTCGAAGGAAAAAAGAAAGGCCGCTGATTTGCTACGCTGGTTCAGCAGGCCGAGACCTCGATACATTCAAAGCCGATAGTCCATGAATTCACTTCCAATGTAAGGGATTTTTTTTTACGATGTGAAGGGAAAAATGAGCTGCTGTATAGACTAGGCGAATGGGAACGGTGGATAATTGGAGCATCCTTCAGTATGAATCAAAAATATGGGCGAACGTGGCGAGCTCAGATATTACGATTATATTAGCGACAAGGTTGCGTTGGTGCAGGATCTATAAGACTTTGAAAAATGGGAAAGTGGGGGGAACATACAATCACCCGGCAAAAAAGCTCCGGAAATGGTCGAAAGTCCCATCCTTTATGGTTTACCGTCTGCTGAGAGACAGTAAAAACGCATTGACAAAAGGCGATCAACGCTTTCGTAAAAAACAAGAAATAACCAGTATTACGCATGAGCAACAATATTCTCCAGCTCAATCCACCGGCGGTGTGGAAACATTTTTATAGCCTGACGCGCATTCCACGTCCATCAGGGAAAGAGGAGCAAATCAGGGAGTTCATCGCTGATTTCGGTAAAAACCTTGGGTTGGAAACTCTTGTTGACGATGTCGGCAATGTTATTATCCGAAAGCCTGCCACCTCCGGCATGGAGAATCGTCAAGGAGTGATTTTGCAAGGGCATCTCGATATGGTGTCGCAGAAGAACAGCGACAAGCAGCATGATTTTGAAACAGATCCGATTGAAACGGTTGTTGATGGCGAGTGGGTGATGGCCAACGGCACCACCCTTGGCGCCGACAATGGTCTTGGTGTTGCTGCTGCCATGGCGGTGCTTGAATCAGGGGAGATTCAGCATGGGCCGCTTGAGGCACTTTTTACCAGCAATGAGGAGGCTGGAATGACCGGTGCAACCGGCTTGAAACCCGGTATGCTCAAGGGGAAGATTCTGATCAACATGGATTCGGAAGATGAGGGGAAACTTTTTATTGGTTGTGCCGGTGCTACCAACGCCAAGATGACCTTTAGTTACAACGAACAACCGTTATCAATGGAGTGCAGGGGTTTCAGAATCAAGGTGACGGGATTGAAGGGTGGCCACAGCGGCGTTGATATTCATTTGGGGCGTGGTAATGCCAACAAGATCATGAACCGGATACTCTATCATGGGTATCAGTACGGACTGCAGCTTGCCTCCATTGACGGCGGAAGTCTCCGGAACGCGATTCCCCGGGAATCATTTGCCCATATCGCCATTCCTGTCGCAAGGGTGGAGGAGTTCCGCAACAGCTTGACAATTTTGACCGGCAAGATAAAAAATGAGCTATCAGGAGTTGAGCCATACCTGAAGATCGAAATGGTTGCTGCCGAGCTTCTTGATAAGGTTATCGAAGAGGATATTTTTATAATGGTTGTGAACGCGATCTATGCGTGTCCGAATGGTGTGATGCGCATGAGCAATGAGATGGATGGTCTGGTTGAAACATCCAATAATCTTGCTCTGGTCAAATCCGGACATGGAGTTATTACCATAGAGTGTTTGCTGAGAAGTTCGGTTGACTCTGCCCGTGATGATCTTGAGATAATGATCAAAAGCGTCTTTGAACTTGCAGGGGCAGCTTCGGTATTTGATGGAGCTTATCCAGGATGGAAACCCAATCAGGGTTCCCCGATCCTGAAGACCATGCAGGCGCTCTATACCCGGCAGTTCGGGAGTGTTCCCGAGATAACGGCTATTCATGCCGGTCTGGAATGCGGGATTTTAGGCGGCACCTATCCCGGCCTTGACATGATCTCTTTTGGCCCGACTATCCGATATCCCCATTCTCCAGATGAAAAGGTGAACATTCCCTCTGTCCAAAAATTCTGGGAGTTTCTCATAGAAACTCTCCGAAATATACCGGAAGCCTCCTCTTGTCAGGAAATTCCTCGTCGGGAAAAGCCTTCAGTGTAACGTTCCAGCCCATCGGGAGCAAGGTCTTCACCTTCTGGCCAGCAGATGCCGCCAATGGGATCAATACTGACCTGCCGAAAATACCTCTCCTGACGCAGTCGCCAGTAAGCATTGCGACTCTGTATCAATGGTCCAAGATTCAGGGTTAGTTCCTGATCATTGCTGAGTTTGACTTTTAATCTTAGTCCTGAATGTGGTGTCACTTCCACAACCTGTACCCATGGTGTTTCAAGTAGTGAGTTCATTCCACTTTGCCATTAATTCTTCCTGGTTGCCCTGGATAAAGTTTTTTATTTTCTTTAGTTGTGCTGTTGGCATCTGGCCAGCGCATAAGTCGCCGCTCTCCAGACTGAACGATCCAGCATAATCCCCATACATTGCGTGACAATGAGGCTTTTCATGATCATCCATGTACATGTATATCGAAATGCCAAAGAAAAAGGCTACGCGCGGCATGGTTCAGTATTCAATTTTCAGTGTTTCGTGAAATAGACGACTTTCAAATCACTTGCTCAAACAATTTATACTAATTTTATTGAGACCGCAATATTTCTGCCTTAACCCCCTATTGTTAGCACAAGGAGTCTGCAATTGTGATCGGATAATAAGAATAAGCCATTACTGATGCTGGAATGCCGCTCCAAGGCGAATTCCGCCAGAAGCCAGAAAACTCTCCGATCTGGAAAGCAAGGGACGGGAAAGATGCCACGCGAAGGAGTTTGGAAAGCAGTGCGACGATAAACGGCGTCTCCTTTTTGAAGCTCAAAATCAGATTTAAGGCCAAAAAGATGTATTATTAGAGGATGTTGAAGCGCGAATGAAACAGCAGGTAAGCCATAACATTCTTTTTTTCAATTCGATGGGAATTACAATAATATGAAGTGTCATGAAGAATGCTTATAAAATAAGAGAGGAGATTGCTGAAAACAAGCAGGCATATTGAGAGCTATCTGTAATTATTAAAAGGAGGTATATTGTGGTACACACACTCTATGCAACGTATGACGGACATGTGCTTATGCCCAAAGGAGATGTTGACTTATTACCGAATCACAGGTATTTGATTCAAATTGAAAGTCAACAGCAACCTGAACCAAAAAAGAATGTTCTGCAACGCCTTTCAGAACGAGCAATAGATTTAGGAGTTTCTGATTTGGCCTCTCAACATGATCATTACTTATACGGAACAGAAAAGCGATGAAGAAATCTCTTTTTATCGATACCAGCTATATTTTGGCTCTGCTGAACGCCCAGGATGAATTCCATGAGCCTTGCTGATCAACTTGATGGCTCATTGAATATGTGATTGAACTTGATGCCAAATTCAGTGAGCCCGGATTTTTGTTCTTCTGGCGCACATTCAACAAGCTTTACAACATGCTTCACCGACCCGAAGAGATCAAAGACCCGATTGAAGTCTATTTCGACAACCAGATCGGTATGGTTGAGGTTGTCGCGAAGGATTCACCAAAGACAGGAAAGAGGCCCACAGTGCTTGCAGAGGGTTCACCCCCCTGGTTTGGAAGTCAGTTTGACATATTGGCCATCATCGCCGCTCGTAACGAACAGGAGGCGAGAACCGGTTCATTGATCAAGGAATTTGAAGCCAAGATTGCCGAGTTTTTCAGCTACATCCGCGAATCAAAGGAGTGCGAACGGTTCATCGTTAAAATCAAATCACACGTCTCCGAAGACGAAATTTACAACGATTTCGCCAAAATCTATCGCAGTTACAAAGCGCTCCACCGCCAAACCGTCGGAGACTACTTCTTCAAAGAAACCGAAGACCTCGTCGAAAAGCTCTGTGACGACTTTGAGCGAACAGTGGCGGGCTCGTACCTGTGAAAGTTGGCTTCCAGAATCCAGTCGCTCAAAAAGCGCATTGCGGCAAGCTCACCTTGCTTATTGTATCCCGGTGATCTGCAAAGATTTAACTCTATTTCCCGTGGCCATGCCACAAAAGAGTTTTTTCGACAAAACGGAATTGATTTGCTATACTGTACGGCAATAATACGGTTTCGGTGGGCGGATTTAACGAATGCTTTTCGTAATTTAAGAAAATTTCCCGTCGTGGAACTCCATCGGAGTACTGCCTCCAATACGCCCACTGCAAAAGGGCCATTTGCCTGATCGTTCTCCTTATATCGCTGATCTGTTGACGGTTGTTGATCGTTTTGCTATTTCTGAGGAACGCGTTATGATACTTCGCGGGTTACTTCAGTTTCGCAGTGAGATGCACCAGGCAGGAATAACTTCAGGGTTTCAATGGATAGATGGAAGTTTTTTAGAAAATGTCGAAATTACGGAAGGGCGTCCTCCTCGCGATATGGATGTCGTAACTTTTTTTCACCTTCCAGAAGGAGAATCACAAGCCAGTTTAGTAGATAAATTTGAGACATTGTTTGATCAAGAGGCTCTTAAGGGCAAGTATTTTGTTGACTCCTACCCCGTTGTACTTGGTGATCCAATGGATTCTTTAAAGGTTAAAATCATTTCCTATTGGTATAGCATGTGGTCTCATCGCCGAGACGGTTTGTGGAAAGGATTTGTTCAAGTTGATCTTGATCCTACGCAGGATATTGATGCGTGCGCAATTCTGGATAGTGACGGAGGAATGACTTATGAATAACGAATATCAAACTATATCCTCTGAAATTAAGGATTTGGAAGCTCTTATTTCTTCCGTTCCTCTCGGGAATGTTATCGATAAGATGAGTCTTGAGTCTCGGCTCAGGAGGGCAAATAGTATTTTATCTAATTTGTCTCAACGGTATACGGCTACAAGAGCGCAATTGACTTTCAGAGGTAGACCTGTGTTTGGTATACATGGTATTTCTGCTGATTTTGCTTCCAAAGCTGCAGGTGCGTTTTCGGATGCCTTTAGCGCGGTTGCTGCAGGATTGTGCGATAGGTTAAGGCATAGTGGTCCAATTCCCGATAAAGATAAAAATCAGTTATTGATTACCGGAATTGCTATAGGGTCTTTTGGCTTTGAATTTGAGCTTCCTGATAAGGAACAGAATATGTTCCCGGAATTTGAAGAAACAAGGGTCGCGATGAATAAAATTGGTGCTTTGTTTCGGTCGGCGGCTGAGGGGAGTGATGACGATGTAGCGGAGCTTGTCGAAGAAGTTCAGCCCAGAGCTGTAAAGAAAATTTATGAGTTTCTGGATGTTCTCGTCAGGTATCACGCATGGTGTGGCTTGTCGTATGAAAATACTTCCTTTTGTTATACGGATTATGAACAACTCAAGTTTTCCGCTGCTCGCTTGAAAGATGAAAATATTCAGGAAACGCAAAGTTCTTACCGTGGAGAATTTCAAGGAGTTCTACCGAACGGACGGACGTTTGAATTCATGCTACTGGATCAAGATGGTTTGATTAGTGGGATGGTGGATGTGTCAATTGAAGACCCTGACGTTTTAAACAGGGATTGGCTACATAAGCCTGTGACAGCAAAACTGAATATAATGCAGATCGGGGAGGGACGTCCGAGATATACGTTGATGTCAATGAACGATTTGATCCAATAGGGGCAGGCAACGTACTGGGCAAAAGCCCCCGTATTTGCGCTGGTGTTTTGCATTATCAGCAAGCACGATTATCTGAACTATCTTGTGCCGACCGTTCAAAAGTTGAAACTTGATATATGGGGCCACGATCAGGTGATACTGCATGAACGCGACATCCGAAAAGAGAGTGGCATATTCGCAACGCTGAGAGCGAACAACGTTGGCAGAAATCTATTAAAACCGCAAGACTCGGTGCACATCTTGATGCATCGAGCCTCGAAACTCCTTCCTCCTATCATGGTAGGATGAGCGCATAAAAGTAAAGAAACAATAGTTGAATGACAATAAGATTATAATGAAATTATACCAAACAGGATTTTTCACATAATTCTTGCTGAGCCGTTCAACGTGTCTTTGAGCGTGGCGAGATCAGATATTACAATTATATTAGCAACAAGGTTGCGTTGGTGCAGGATCTCTACGACTTTGATAAATGGAAAAGTGGAGGGAACTACTATAACCGGCAAAAAAAGTTATCGAGCGATAACTGCCTGAAAAACAAAAAATAAAAAAAGCCCATCATTGCACTAAGAAGGATACCCTTCAACGGCGTGAAGCCGACCTCCATGCAACACAGGCTAAGGCCAATGTACAAGAAAAATAATATAAAAACAATAACCAGGAGCAAGCCACCTCTCCCATCCTTTAATTCTTCTTGACATAGCGGCACTTCTTATGACTGCAATAACGTAACCAGAACCAATACCGCCACAAAAAAAACGTGACATACAGGTGCTTCGCTCCGTTTGCGCAACCTGCCGGGCGCCCCTGGGTACAAGTGCGAGTGCTTTTACCCCCTCACCTCAATAATATCCCCCCACCGAGTCGTGCAACACGGCGAAAGCCGCATTGCCATCAATAGATAAGAAAAGAACAGCCAGAGCACACAGAAGCATGCACGAAGCTTCAATGTCAAATGATGTGAAGATAAAAACAATGGGGCTCTCGCCCCATTTGTCAGTTCCTTCTCTTTGCTCCTGTAGGCTCAACTGGCACACTGGTTAAACTGGTTTATCGGCAACATTTTTATAACTATTCATAGCACTTCTGCTGATCTCTTCTATACTTTGGTCTTCCCATAAGGTTCTTTGCCATTTTGTATAATCAAATGGTTCACGTTGAATAAGGGCGATAAACCTCTCGGCAGCCACGCTTCCCAAAGACTTTGTAAGCGCTTGAAATCCGTTAATTTTAATTTCTGTATCAGTTATCATAAGTACTCCTCTTTGATAAAAGCAATTGGATCAATGATCATAATTCCCTCTATCTGATTGTTTTTATTCAAAATTTTGTCGTCAGTTGTCAGGAAATAGCTGCATTCAGCAAATATGGCGCACGAAATATGTAGCGCGTCTTTGTTTCGTAGCCCGATTGCACTAAGACTCTTCGCTTTCTTCAAAATGGTATGATTTTCAGTGACCATTATAATCGCATGTTCTCTCCAATCAGCAATTGCATTTCTCCTTTCCTCAAAAGGATTAGCCATATTTTCAATCTCAAGAATATATGACCATACCAGCTCAAATTTTTTCCCCAACACATCATCTTGAACCCTCAATTTGGCTTCTGCTTCAAGCATTATCCGTATCTTGGTTTGATCATCAAAAGGGCGATTAAAACAACAATTATCTAGATAAATTCTCATAACTATCAAGAATTAATGATGTTATCGGTATCGATCAGCACTATGATGAATCGAATCAAGCAGTAGTTCAGCAAGACGCGCACGTTCTTCTGGGCGAAGTGCCTGGGACTTCTGCGATAACTCCATGACAAGATCAATCATAAACTTTCTACTGCTATCAAAATTGTAAGTTCGATGACTTCGTGCGAGTAATAAGTGAATGCTGCCGCAAAGGTTTTATTCATGATTGTATGAAAAAGATGCCGCTGAATTGGGTCATTTTCAGTGCCTGGATAGTTGCTTTATTCTTCATAATCCGGATATTGCTCAGGATTAACTCCCGTTGACTCAACTATAATCGGATATTTTTTATTTTTTTCTTCTACTCTTTTCTTTCGTGACTTTTTAATCTCAAATAACCAACTGTCTCCAAAATCGAAAAGATAGTATAACTTATATCCCGTTATTGGATATATTTCATTCAGTTTAGTTTTCTTTGAAACAGGATAAGCCTTATTCCCAGGCTTCTTGCCAATGTAAAATTCGTATAAATGATCATCATCAAAATCTACGATCTTTTGAATATACTTGTGCAACTGTTGCAGCGAAAAGTCTTCTTTGACCTCTATGGTTTTAGACCAGGGGATGTCATTCTCGTCATGCGGAAATGAAATATGTAATGTGTAAACTTCCATTTGCTTTTCTGGATATAAACAGCTAACGAAAAGCTAAACCAGAGCGACCCTCACGGCCACGATCGGCTTGAGCGACGGGTTCAGCCATTTTTTTGTACAGCCGTCTGCCCCACCCACCATGGCACCCTTGAGTACAAGAGCGCTTTGGTTTTCAGGAGCAGGTCATCGGCAGGCCTGAAAGCTTCGGGGTATGGCAGCCAGCAGCATCGCTTCGCTCGCTATCGACTGACACCCTTCGCTGCAACATAAAATGACAGGTAGCCGGGCAATATTTCTTCCACCATTCCTGTCACGCAAGAATAAAGAATTTCGGAAAGAAACATCATGAAACATTCAAGCTCAATACCAAGGCCTTACTTATTGAGGCTAAATCCTTTACATAAAATAAATCATGCTTTCGTGCCATCTATTTTTAGCCCCTTCCATGGAGCATTCGTTGATCGACATAAGAGCGCAATACTGCATTGATTTTTGTCTGATAGCCCTTCCCCTGACTGCGAAAAAATTCAAGTACTTCATAATCAACCCGCATATTGAGGACGACCTTGGGCTGCGGTAATTCTACCAAGGCTTTCGACCAATCAACCACCATGGCCGCTTCGTCGTCGCCAGCAATAACAGCTTCAATCTCTGCATCCGTCATAGCGGTAGCTTGCGCCCAGTTGCTTTTGCTTTCGACGCACTCCTGCATTGCACGCAATTCCTTATCCATGTGCTTGACGATACGCTCTTTCCTCGCCATGTCGTGCCCTCCTGAATGATATTTTCTTCGAGTCTCTTCTCGCCATGTCCAAACAACGGTATAAAACTTCCCATCAATAATGGCAGCCGCGAATCAATAAAATCCAGCCCGTGCTTTGCAAGGTTCAGTAACCGCTTCTCTTCGTCCCATTCAAACATCCCTTATAATCTACACGATTTGTATATACATAACAAGAAATAACTATTGATATGGAGCGTTTTCTTGCAAAACCACCCATTGCTGGGTACGGTAGTAACCCCTGGTTCAGGAATACAGGGCATGATTGAATCCATGATCACATCGCTATGTATCAGGATTGAGGTTCGAACTGGCAGGAAGTGCAATAAAAAAAACGGGCATCGGTACATCAAGGGTACATTGCTTCTTTCTGCAAGTGGCGTATCGCAATACGCAACTACTCCTTTTCGACCTCAAATATCTCCCCGATTGCCTGCGGAATCGCTTCAACCACCATGCCCGACGACACAAGGCTGGCGACATCGCTGGCAAGATCACCGGCGCGGCCATGAAACCATGCCCCTGCTGCTGCGGCATTGACGAGGTCAGCGCCTTTGGCTGCGAGGGCGGCAATCATGCCGGAGAGCACATCTCCGGAGCCTGCGGTGGCCAGTGCTTCGGTGCCGCTGGTGTTGAGCAGTGTCGGGCCGTCTGCGGATGCAATGACGGTTGGATTGCCTTTCAGCAGCACGGTTGCTCCATGCTGACGGGCAAAGAGTTGGGCGGTTTCAATCGGGTCTGAAGCAATCTCTTCAGCGGGAATATTGGTGAGACGGCTGAACTCTCCATAATGCGGGGTAAGCAGCACGTTGTTGCATGTGCCGAGGACATCCGAAAGTCCGATAACTGAGAGGGCATAGAGCGCATCGGCATCCAGAATCAGCGTTTTGTCGGCGATATCCGAACTGGAGAGCAACTCTTTCAGCAGCGCGATTGTCTCCTCGTCGCGCCCGATGCCGCATCCAATAAGGATAACATCCGCCCAGCGGGCTTTTTCGAGTATGGCGGCGATATCTCTGCCGATAACCACCGCTTCCGGTACGGCCAGATGCATGGTGTTGGCAAGCGAGATTGGCACAGAGAGACAAACGTATCCGGCACCGGTTTTCACGGCAGCTTTGGCCGCAAGGATTGCAGCTCCTGCCATCGAAGAGTGGGCGGTTTGCGATCCGGCAATGATGAGCAGCTTACCGTTGGTATGTTTGGCGCTTGATGGTTCGCGCAGGATAAACTGTTCGGCGGCAAACTCCTGGTCAATCAGCAGGCATGAGGATGGCTCAACCAGAAAACGGGGAATGGAGATCTCCGCCACGCGAACCTCACCACAGCAGTTTGGCCCCTCATTCAGATAAAAGCCACGCTTCAAAAAGGCCATGGTGATGGTCACATCAGCCTGAATGGCGGGAGCGGATGAGCAGCCGGTAGAGGCATCCAGACCTGAGGGAATATCGAGGGCGATGGTCATGGCACCTCTCTCGTCACGAAGCGTATTGAGCAGTTC
>Ga0194037_1002124_pt1 | contig 13549 bp, 9 predicted proteins | sample JunL306m_MetaG_FD_148653 | JGI IMG/M metagenome (GOLD analysis project Ga0194037, IMG submission 148653) | Anoxic zone freshwater microbial communities from boreal shield lake in IISD Experimental Lakes Area, Ontario, Canada - Jun2016-L304-6m | ecosystem: Environmental > Aquatic > Freshwater >...
TCTTTTAGTTGATGCCATCAGAAGCCTTGGTGCTGGTTTTATATTCACTACATCATTGCCGCCAGCAATTTGTGCGGCTGCTATAAAGAGTATTGAATATTTGAAAAATGATAACGCAATCAGGCCATCCTACCACCAAAAAGTTAAGGAGCTTCGTAAATTATTAGATTCCAATAAGATTCCTTATAGAGCCAATGACACACATATTACACCTGTACCTATTGGAAATGAATTGGACTGTAAGGCGATTTCAGATTTGCTTCTTTATGCACATGGAATATATATTCAGCCAATAGTTTATCCTACAGTGAAAAAAGGAGAAGCATGCTTGCGCATCACGATTACCAGTAAACATAATATTGCTGAAATGGAAATATTAGTGCAGGCTTTAAAACAAACTTTCTTATCATTTTCAAGCAATATTGTAAGGATTGAAGAAAAAAACCTATCCAATTAAAAATAATAGTATATAAATTTGGTAGACTAATGATAACTATATATTTTCGTCGAATATTAGTAATAAAATGAAACTAACTAATCATATAGTTTTGACAAGTTCTTACAGGTATATTCTCTGCACCTGTTGTTGTTGATATAACAATTTCCCTATTCAGCTATGCGATGTTGTAAACTAAAAACCCATTAAAAGCAACAGCGATATTTTTTTAAAATAAAAGTCTATAAAAATGATAGACAATAAAATCACAAATTAATTCATGAAAAAACTATTATTATTCTTAGTATTGACTTTACCCATTTTGGTAAATGCACAATTCTCAGGTCGTGTAGTAAATAGCAGCAATTCTGCTATATTTAACGCAAATATTTCCATTAAAGGAAGTTCTATCAATACAACAACAGATGCTGATGGGAATTTCAATCTTTCAAAAATTCATCAATTTCCATTTACAGTTGTAGTCACTTATACTGGCTTTGAAAAATTAGAAAAAATAATAAAAGACAACAGTGTAAATAACGTTTCACTACAATTACAAGATTTATATCAAAGAGATACAGTTGTTGTAACATCACGCAGAAGAAAAGAAGTATTACAGGAAGTACCTTTATCTGTTTCTGTAATTGGTGGAGCAAAAGTTGAAGAGTCTGGCGCTTTTAACGTGAACAGAGTTAAAGAGTTTGTACCTTCTTTACAATTATATACTTCTAATCCTAGGAATACTGGTATCAATATACGTGGACTAGGCTCTCCGTTTGGTCTTACTAACGACGGGTTAGATCCTGGTGTTGGATTTTATGTTGATGGGGTTTATTATGCAAGGCCTGCTGCTGCTACTCTTGATTTTATTGATATAGAAAGAATAGAAGTATTACGTGGTCCTCAGGGAACCTTATTTGGCAAAAACACAACAGCTGGAGCTATCAATATCACTACAAAAAAACCAAGTTTTAAATCAGGTTCTAATTTTGAATTGAGTACTGGCAACTATGGATATATACAAGGAAAAATTTCTACTACTGGTGCATTGAGTAAGAAATTGGCTGCCCGTGTTTCATTAACTGGCACGCAACGAGATGGCGTAATAGATAATGTAAAAACTAATACAAAAACAAATAGCATCAGTAATTTTGGATTCCTTGGCCAATTATTGTATCTGGTTTCCGATAAAACTTCAATAACTTTTTCTGGCGATGCAGCTATTCAGAGACCCGATGGATATGCACAGGTTGTTGCCGGGGTGGTTCAAACTAAACGTGCTGCCTACCGCCAATTTGGAGCTATTATAAAAGATCTGAATTATACATTACCAAGTCAAAATGCATTTGATAGATTGACTGATAGTGATACTCCCTGGAAATCAGATAACGATCTTGGAGGTGCTACTGCAACAGCGGACTCGAAAATTGGCAATGGTACTTTTACTTCTACCACAGCATATCGCTATTGGAATTGGAATCCATCAAGTGATAGGGATTTTACTGGACTACAAGCCTTATCAAAATCACAAAATGCGTCAAAGCATAAGCAGTGGTCTCAAGAATTTCGATATTCAGGAGAAATAGCATCGAATGTAAGTGCGGTGTTTGGACTATTCGGCATTGGTCAAGAAATTAAAATTGATGGACTTGAAGAATCCGGAAAGGATCAATGGCGTTTTGTTCAAAGTTCTACCAGTGCACTTTGGAAAACTCCAGGACTTTTTGAAGGATACGGTATCAAAACAAATGCTTCCCTGAAATCTTTGAGTGCTGCAGCATTTACAAATATTGATTGGGAAATTGTAAAAGGGCTACATGTGTTACCAGGATTACGTTTCAATTATGATAAGAAGGATGTTGATTATAATCGAATTGCATCGGGTGGACTACAAACAAACAATGCTGCATTGATTGCTTTGAAGAACTCTGTTTATACTAGCCAGGCATATTTAGCAAGTAAGGAAGAGAATAATTTAACGTATCAACTTACATTATCTTACAGGCCTTCTCAAAAAATCAATGCATTCGCAACCTATTCAACGAGCTTTAAACCATCTGGTGTAAATATTGCAGGGTTGCCTACCAACCCAGATAATTCTGCATCAACCGATCTTGCTGTAATCAAGCCAGAATATACAAAACACTTTGAAGTTGGATTAAAAACAACACCTTCTAAAAATGTAACACTCAATTTTGCATTTTATAATTCTGATATAACAGATTATCAAACAAATGTTCAGTCGCCACAATTGGGTGTGAATAGAGGATATATTGCAACTGCCGAAAAAGTGAAGGTGCAGGGTTTTGAATTCGATGGTAATATTGAAATTCAAAGAAATTTTTCTCTTTTCACTTCCTTATCATATACAGATGCTAAATATGTAAAATTCACCAATGCACCACTTCCATTGGAAGAAACTGGAACAACACAAGGCGGCGTTCAAGTTTCTTTCAAAGACATTTCAGGGGCCCAACTTCCTGGTATTTCAAAATGGGCTGGGTCTGTAGGTGCTGAATATAATATTCCTGGTGAGTTTTTTGGAAAGACTGGTAAATTCTTTATTGCATCAGATGCTTACTATCGTTCTTCTTTCTCATCTAGTCCATCCCCTTCCGCTTATCTAAATATTGATGGCTATACTTTAGTCAACGCAAGGGCTGGTTTCAGGGTTACAAACGGACTATCTTTTTATGTATGGGGAAGAAATATATTCAATCAAAACTATTATGAACAATTATTGGTGGCAGGAGGTAATGCCGGTCAATATGCGGGCGTTCTAGGGGATCCAAGAACTTATGGAGTAACGTTGAAGTTTTCTCTTTAGTTGATTTGATATTTTATTTCTATTGACCCAATCATATATCAGCCGTCTCAAAATTAATTGAGGCGGCCTTTTTTTTTTCATAAAAATTTATTCACTCACTTCATCTAGTAAATACAAAATGGAGCGATAATTTTTTGCCACTGTTTTGGATATAGACATTTCACAAGTTTTGCCTGAAGAGTAATAACCATCATATTCAATTGCCCTTACTTCTTCTGCTTCTTTTCTTGTAGCAGCTGCAGTTAATTCTGGATAATAAAATCCTCTGTCGCCTGCCATGCCGCAACATCCAGCGTTCACTGGAAAATCTGCTTGGTGGGCACATGCTTTTCCGATGGCTTTCATCTTGCCTAATAAATTCATTTTATAACTACTGCAAACAGGATGAAACACAATTATATTTTTTGGTTTAGTGATACTCAATCTTGGTACAACTGTATCCGCTAAGAAATCAATAATATCAAGAATCTGTATTTTATCGAAACGCTCCTGATTTTCTATACTTAAATAAGTCCTACTTCCCAACAATGAATTGGTACAGGAAGTAGTGTCCATAACAATTGGCAAACTTCCTTCTTTTGTCCACTTCCAAAGCTTAACAATAGTTTGATTCACTGTATTGCGGTGAGCATCTGTAAATCCTTTCGATGAAAATACCTGACCACAACAAGTACCTGAAAGGTCATTTGGAACTAATAAATCAATGCCAGCTCTTTTAGAAACACGCACAGCTATATCTACAGTAGATTCTGTTGATTCTTTATCTGCTCCCATCATTCTGCTGATACATGCATTGAAAAAAATGGCAGATGGGTTTGCTATTTCATACCCAATATATGGAATAGGCCCAGTAATTTCATCTGTCCATAATGGGAAATCGGGTACGATTCTTCTAATGGTTTTTGTAATATTTGGCATCGCCTGTTTCCCCAAAAGCTTATTCGTAAAATTACCTGTTTTTAATGCAAGATTTACTAAGGATTCTACTGCTCCAAAATGCTTTGAAACCATTAATGCAATTGAGTTGGCGCGCTTGGAATGACTTTCTCTACGAAGCCTTTTTACTAATTCTCCAGTATTAATATCAACAGGACATTCCAAAGCACATAGTCCATCTACCGCACAAGTGTCTAAGCCATCGAATTGATATTCTTTTAATAACTGATCATAGTTTATACTGTCTTTTTCTTGAGCCAATCTTTGTAATGCTCTTCGCAAAACAATTCTTCTTCTCGGTGTAAGCGTATATTCACTACTAGGACAACGATGCTCACAATAACCACATTCAATACATTTATCCACTTCCTCTTCAATGATAGGTAAGGTCTTCAAATTTTTAATATGACAATCTTTATCAGCATTGATGATCACACCAGGATTTAATAATTGGTGCGGGTCGAGCAATTGTTTTAATTGCTTCATGATTTCATAAGCATCCTTACCCCATTCGTCTTCAATGAATGGTGCAATTTGTCGGCCAGTTCCATGTTCGGCTTTTAGTGACCCATGATATTTTTCTAAAACCAAAACAGCTAAGTCTTTTGCAAAATTTTCATAGGAAGCGATATCAGAAGCCTGGTTTAAAGATTGTGATATCACGAAATGTAGATTCCCTTCTTTAGCATGACCGAATATGATACCATTTTCAAAACCATATTTAATCATCAATGCCTGAACGTCTAATACAGCTTCACCTAACACTTCAACTGGGAAAGCAATATCTTCTAATAAAACTGTAGATCCTTTTTCTCTTGCAGCAGCAACAGATGGATACATTCCTTTTCTGAGTTTCCAATATGCAGCTTGTTGGTCCGGATCTTTTGTAAACTGAAAGGGAAGTATGGTATTAAGAGATTCTAATATTGATGATGCCCCTGTTAATTGTGCATTTAATTCTTCCAATGAGCTAGCCTGGTATTCGCATAAAATTCCTGTGGCTTGAGCGGGTAATCCTTTAATATTTTTGGGAGCTGATTTTTGATTTTCTATCGATCGCAGTGCAGCACGATCCATTAATTCTAATGCTGCTGCGCCGCTTAACTTCAACCCTGCGATAGCATTACATGCAATGAGAGGAGAATCGAAGTAAAGAATGGTTGTTGCTTTGAAAGCCAGATCTGGTAAGGTTTCTAATATCGCTTCAGCAATAAATGCCAGGCTGCCCTCTGCACCTATTAAAATATGTGCTAGAATATCTAAAGGATGATCATAATCTATAAATGCGTTGATACTATAGCCAACAGTATTTTTTAATTCGTATTTTTTTCGAATCCGGTTTACCAAAGTTGAGTTATATAATAATTGATCTCTTAGTTTTTTGATGCCCTGAAAAATAGCCACCTGTTCTTTTTCAAATCTATCGTAATCATCAGTAATGGCTGTATTATAAAAGCTTCCATCAGTAAGCATAAACGCGATTGATCGAAGTGTATGATACGCATTGCCAGTAACACCACAACACATGCCACTACTATTATTTGAAAGTATGCCGCCCATCATGGCTGCATTAATAGAAGCAGGATCGGGTCCGATTTTACGCCCCCATTTTTTTAAAAGTTGATTTACCTGTCCTCCAATAATTCCAGGTTGCACTTTAACCGCTGCACCTTGATCAATAACAGCAGCATTTTGCCAATACCTGCTTAGATCAACCAATATCCCATCTGTAATGGATTGGCCTGATAAACTAGTACCCGCGGTTCTAAAAACCAATGCTGTATTTGTTTGGTGCGATAATTCAAAAAGCGATTTGATCTCTTCTAAACTAGATGGTTGCACTACAGCTTGTGGAACCAAATAATAAAAACTGGCATCACTTGCATAACTATATCTGTCGGTCAGTCTTGTTTTTACTTTTTCAGCAGGAAGAATTTGTAATAGTGCTTCTTGAAGATCCATGTATAAAAGTAAAAATTAAACAGACATCTAGGTAAAAAATGTTAACACCGGCCTTCAGGCTGAGGTGCCCAATACCTATGTGAAGTCATTAAAAGTGATGCGCATAAAATCCTGTATTTTAGCTGAAAGGAATATCATGTCGAAAGAAGTAACGATTGAAGTTTGCGCGTTTAATTTAGAAAGTTGTATCAATGCAGAAAAGGGTGGAGCCGGTAGGATCGAATTATGTGGCAATCCTACAGAAGGTGGTACAACTCCTGCTCCTGGGGTTTTAATTCAAGCAAGAAAATTAGTAACTATCAAATTGTATCCTATCATCCGGCCAAGAGGTGGTTATTATTTTTATAGCGATGATGAAATTGAAAGTATACATCAGGACATTTTGTTTTGTAAAAGTATTGGCTGCGATGGAATCTCTATTGGTGCTCAAAAAATAGATGGCAGTCTTGATCTTGATTTGTGTAAACGCTTTGTGGATTGGGCTTATCCAATGAAAGTTACACTCAATAAAGCGTTTGATTTATCCCCTGATTTACAACAATCTTTGGAAGATGCGGTAAATGCAGGATTTGAACGAATCCTTACGAGTGGTGGAAAGAAAGCAGCGATTGATGCATTAGATATTCTTTCGGGTTTAATGCAACAAGCGGGCGATCGAATTATCATCATGCCAGGTTGTGGTCTGAGAAGCTATAATGTTGCCACAATTGCAGCCGCAACTAAGGCGTCAGAATATCATAGTGCTGCAAGAATAGATGTTTCAAATCCATTAACTTTTCAAAACCCATTAGTACATGATCTGGGTAATGTATTTAATGCTTCAGCAACTGAAGTGCAATTAATCAAAGCCAATGCATTAGCGGCATTGAATGGTTAATCACTATTTCAATAAAAACGTAATGGCCTCTTGTGCGATCTCTGAATCACTAAGTTTAGGAGTTGCTAATAAAATATCAGTAAACAAATTTACTTTTTTCAATTCCAAAAATCCAAGTTCGGGATCGTTATGACTCTTCACAATATTTGTAGGAACAATGGAAATGCCTAAGCCATTTTTTACTAATTGAATGATGGAGGAAATGTTATTTGATTCATGCACAATCTTTGGCGTAAATCCATATTTCGCGCAGATCTCAATCAATTTTTCATAATAAAATGGCGCATATTCTTTATTGAAGAAAACGAAAGTTTCATCTCTTAATTTAATGATTTCATTTTCTGATTTTATACTCACTTTATTTCTATTATATACCAGCGAAAAACTATCTCTGAACCAAAGCCTGGAATTTATTTCAGGAGAGTATAATGGAGCACGAATAATTCCAAGATCTATTTTTCCCTGTTCTAATCCAACTACCTGTTCCACAGTAGGTACTTCGTATAATCTGAAATTTACAAAAGGATATTTCGCGGATAAGAATTTTACAAGTTCGGTGATGTCGCCCGAAAAAGTAGAACTGATATAAGCGATTCGAAATTCACCACTAATATTCTCACTGATCTTTTGTGCTTTTAAATTTATTCTGTCGAGCGATTGTAATAATTGACTGATTTCTTTCACATAAAACTTGCCGGCTTCGGTGAGTTCCACCTTCTTATTGTTTCTATTGAAAAGCTTGGTATTTAGTTCTGTTTCTAATTCTTTAATCTGTCTGCTTAAGGGAGGTTGGGCAATAAATAGCTTTTCTGAAGCCCTGGTAAAGCTTAATTCTTTGGCTAAAGTGAGGAAATATCGAAGATGTCTTAGTTCCATTGATACTTATTAGGTATTAATAATAGTCAAAATAAGTATAAATAAGTCATAAATAAAGCATTTAAATTTGTGTTTTAGAAAATCCCATTATTACAATACAAAAAGCATAAAGATGAGCAATAACCCAAGTACCCTATTCGACAAAGTGTGGGATGCACACGTGGTTCGTAAAATAGAAGATGGTCCCGATGTATTTTTCATCGACCGCCATTTTATTCACGAAGTTACCAGTCCGGTTGCGTTTTTAGGATTAGAAAGCAGGGGTATTGATGTGATGTTTCCTGATTGCACATTTGCAACAGCCGATCACAATACACCCACTATTAATCAGCACTTACCCGTAGCTGATCCGCTTTCTGCAAATCAGTTACAAGCTTTAGAGAGGAACTCAGCTAAATATGGTATTTCACACTGGGGATTGGGAGATCCTAAAAATGGTATCGTGCATGTAGTTGGGCCAGAGAACGGAATTACGCTTCCTGGTATGACCATAGTTTGTGGTGATTCACATACTTCTACACATGGTGCATTTGGAGCCATCGCATTTGGTATCGGAACATCAGAAGTGGAGATGGTATTATCATCTCAATGTATCATGCAACCGAAGCCAAAGAAAATGCGCATTAATGTAAATGGTAAATTGGGTAAAGCAGTTACTCCTAAAGATGTAACGCTTTATATCATTGCTCAATTAACTACAGCAGGTGCTACCGGATATTTTGTAGAATATGCGGGTGATGTGTTTGAGAACATGAGTATGGAAGGAAGAATGACAGTATGTAATATGAGTATCGAAATGGGTGCTCGCGGAGGCATGATTGCTCCAGATGAAACCACATTCAATTATATTAATGGTAGAGAAAAAGCTCCTAAAGGGGCAGCATGGGATACAGCATTGGCTTATTGGAAAACGCTGAAAACCGATGCTGGTGCTGGCTTTGATAAAGAATACAATTTTGATGCGGCTGATATCGAACCCATGATTACTTATGGCACCAACCCTGGAATGGGAATGGGCATTTCCAAGCATATTCCAAAAGCAACAGATCTTGCTGGCGGAGTAGCTACTTATGCAAAATCACTGAAGTATATGGGCTTTGAAGAAGATCAATTAATGATTGGAAAGAAAGTCGACTATGTATTTATTGGTAGTTGTACCAATGGTAGAATTGAAGATTTCCGCGCATTTGCATCTATTGTGAAGGGACGTAAAAAAGCGGATCATATCACTGCATGGATTGTTCCAGGTTCACATATTGTAGAAGCACAAATTAAGGAAGAAGGTATTCTTGATATTTTAACGGAAGCAGGATTTCAATTGCGTCAGCCAGGTTGCTCTGCATGTTTGGCTATGAACGATGATAAAATACCTGCAGGTAAATATGCAGTAAGTACCAGCAACAGAAATTTTGAAGGCCGTCAGGGTCCGGGTAGTAGAACATTATTGGCTAGTCCCTACGTTGCTGCAGCAGCTGCAGTTACAGGAGTAGTAACCGATCCGAGAGAACTGTTATAATAAGGTATTCACAATTTTTTTTCAACTTATCAAAATATAAAAATGGCTTACGATAAATTCACCGTCTTAACCAGCACTGCGGTTCCATTGCCCATTGAGAACGTAGATACTGATCAAATAATACCAGCCCGCTTTTTAAAAGCAACTGAAAGAAAAAATTTTGGCGATAATCTGTTTCGCGACTGGAGATATAATAATGATGATTCTCCTAAAAAGGATTTTGTTTTGAATAATCCTATTTACACAGGAAAAATTCTGGTGGGAGGAACCAATTTTGGAAGTGGAAGTAGCCGCGAACACGCAGCTTGGGCTATTTATGATTATGGATTTCGTTGTGTAGTGTCTAGTTTCTTTGCAGACATTTTTAAAGGCAATGCCATCAATGTTGGTATTCTTCCGGTTCAGGTTTCTGAAGCGTTTTTAGACCAGATTTTTAAAGCGATTGAATCAGATCCTGCAACCAAAATCACAATTGACTTGGAAGCACAAACCATTAAATTAGAAGCAACGGGAGCAACAGAATCTTTTGATATCAATGGTTATAAAAAACACAATTTGATTAATGGATTTGATGATATTGATTATTTGCAAGCAATGAAAGCTGATATTAAAGCCTTCGCAACCATACATAGCATCTAACTTACAATCGATTAAAATATACCATTGAAACAGCAACAACGACATATAGAAATCATGGACACCACGCTTCGCGATGGTGAACAAACCAGTGGTGTTAGTTTTTCAGCAACAGAAAAATTAACCATTGCCAAACTATTATTGACCGACTTAAATGTGGATAGAATTGAAATAGCATCTGCCCGTGTTTCGGAAGGAGAATTTCAGGCAGTGAAAAAAATTACAGACTGGGCTAAAGAAAATGGATATATCGATCGAGTTGAAGTATTGACTTTTGTGGATGGAGATGTATCTGTGAATTGGATGCTGGAAGCTGGGGCAAAAGTGATGAACCTTTTAACGAAGGGTTCATTGAATCATTTAACGCATCAGCTTAAGAAAACAGAAGCACAGCATTTTGCAGAGATCGCTGCTGTTTTGAAATTAGCAAAAGAGAAGGGTTTGAAAAGTAATGTATACTTAGAGGATTGGAGTAATGGTATGCGACACTCGAAAGAATATGTGATCCATTACCTCGATTTTATTAAAGATCAGCCTATCGAAAGAATTTTATTGCCCGATACACTTGGTGTTTTAACTCCCAGAGAAACATTTGAATTTGTTTCTGAGTTAGTAAATAAGTATCCAACGATACATTTCGATTTTCATGCGCATAACGATTATGACTTAGGCACAGCTAATGTATTAGAGGCTGTTAAAGCCGGAGCAAAGGGCCTGCATCTTACTATTAACGGCATGGGTGAAAGAGCTGGTAATGCCTCATTAGCAAGTGCTGTAGCAGTTTTGCACGACAATATGAAAGAAGTAAAGACTTCTGTAAATGAAAAGTCGTTATACTCTGTGAGTAAATTAGTAGAAACTTTTTCTGGTTTCAGAATTCCAGCTAATAAACCAGTGGTAGGTGAAAACGTGTTTACGCAAACTGCAGGGATACATGCTGATGGCGATAAAAAAAATAACTTATACTTTAACGATTTAATGCCAGAACGTTTTGGACGTCAGCGCAGATATGCATTAGGTAAAACCAGTGGCAAAGCAAATATTGAAAATAATTTAAAGGAACTGGGTATTCAATTGTCGGACGAAGATCTCAAAAAAGTTACGCAGCGTATCATTGAATTAGGGGATAGAAAAGAAACGGTAACACAAGCTGATCTTCCCTATATTATTTCGGATGTGCTGGATAGTAATACCATTGAAGAGAAAGTACAGGTTGAAAATTATGTCTTGACTCATTCGAAAAATCTAAGACCATCTGTAACTATAAAACTGCTGATAGGTGATGAAATTTTTGAAGAAAATGCACAAGGTGATGGACAATACGATGCATTTATGAATGCTTTGAAAAAAGTATACTTATCCAAAAAAATTGCTTTACCCCAATTAACAGATTATGCAGTTCGAATCCCACCGGGAGGAAAATCTGATGCCCTATGTGAAACAATTATTACCTGGATGCAAAATAATAAAGAGTTTAAAACACGTGGACTGGATAGCGACCAAACCGTTTCGGCAATAAAAGCTACCCAGAAAATGCTCAACATGATCGATTATAAATAAATCACGATTCAAATATTGGAATAACTATGGCAACTAAGAACATATTAATTGTACCGGGCGATGGTATCGGACAGGAAGTAACAGCAGTAGGTAAAAAAGTATTGGATGCAATTGCCGCGAAATTCGGGCATACATTTAATTATGACGAAGCATTAATTGGTCACGTGGCTATTGAAGCAACTGGTGAAGCTTTGCCTGCAGAGTCGTTAGAAAAAATGCGTAAATCAGATGCAGTATTATTCGGCGCTGTTGGTCACCCTAAATACGATAATGATCCTTCTGCTAAAGTAAGACCTGAGCAAGGGCTTCTTAAAATGCGTAAAGAGTTAGGCTTGTACGCTAACCTTCGTCCTATTAAATTATTCGATGAATTATTAAGTGCATCAAGTATCAAACCTGAAATTTTAAAAGGTGCAGATATTTTATTTTTCAGAGAACTAACCGGAGATATCTATTTCGGAGAAAAAGGCCGTAAGAATGATGGTGATACGGCTTTTGATGTAGCAGAATATAGTAGATATGAAGTAGAGCGTATTGGTAGAAAAGCATTTGAAGCAGCAAGAACCAGAAAGAAAAAACTTTGTTCTGTAGATAAAGCAAATGTGTTGGAGACAAGTCGTTTGTGGAGAGAGGTAATTCAGAAATTAGCCTTGGAATATCCTGATGTGGAAGTGGAACATCAATTTGTAGATTCTACAGCCATGTTGCTGATTAAAAATCCTTGTCGTTTTGACGTAGTAGTTACTGCCAATTTATTTGGTGATATCCTTACCGATGAAGCTTCTCAAATTGCAGGTTCCATGGGAATGTTAGCTTCCGCTTCTATAGGTGATGGAACAGGTGTTTATGAACCCATTCATGGTTCTGCACACGACATTACCGGAAAAGGAATTGCTAACCCTTTAGCATCCATTCTTTCTGCAGCTTTATTGCTTGATATTTCTTTTGGAATGAAAGAAGAATCAGATTTAATTATAAGTGCGGTAGATCAGGTATTAAAACAAGGATTCAGAACGGTTGATATAGCAGATGCAACAACTAAACAGGAGCAGATCTTAGGAACTGATGCCATGGGTGCAGCTGTTTTGAAATTCCTTTAAACCTTCTTCATTGTTATAGGAAAGCCTTTCAGTTATCTGAAAGGCTTTTTGTTTTCACACCCCAGAATCACCTTTTTACCGCAGGCATTCACCAGTAACAAAATTTCATACTTTGTTTACGGTATTTGTGAAAGCTTTATGATTTCCTTTCTATGCATTGCTATGATTGGGTTTCGGCTTCTGGTTAACATTCATTAACCCAGTCATTAACACCGTTTATCCAACTAATTATATAAAAACTGTTACCCCTCATAATTGCCCATCCCAACTTTTTAATGAAGCTAATTTTGGTATATCAAATTATTAGAAAAAACAAAATACTATAACATTAAAAAAAACATCATGAAAAAGTTATTCTTCGCCGCTTTAGTAACCCTATTTATCAGCACCAGTTCTTTTGCTGCAGATGCTCCGGAAAACGTTCGCTCTTTTAAAGAATTGCACAGCATCAATAATGTAGATTGGAAATACACCGAAAACTTTCAAAAAGCCAGTGTGGCTTTGAATGGACATAATACAGAGTACTTCTATACTCCTGGTGGCGATTTCTTAGCCAGTAGTAAGACTTTCGATTTTGATAAACTACCAAAAGCTGCATTAAAAACGATTGCCAATAATTATGCTTATCCCACTTATTCTTTATTAGAATGTATTGTAATCGAAAATGCAGACCAAGAAATTAATTATTATTTGTCGATGGGAAAAGCAGGCAAAAAAATAATTCTCGAAATCAGCGAAACCGGAACTGTTACAACAATTGCTGGATTAAAATAATAGGCTCTCTACAATCCGGCAGAAAGACGCTTTCGGCCGGATTATTTGC
>Ga0194037_1002126_pt1 | contig 13542 bp, 11 predicted proteins | sample JunL306m_MetaG_FD_148653 | JGI IMG/M metagenome (GOLD analysis project Ga0194037, IMG submission 148653) | Anoxic zone freshwater microbial communities from boreal shield lake in IISD Experimental Lakes Area, Ontario, Canada - Jun2016-L304-6m | ecosystem: Environmental > Aquatic > Freshwater >...
AATCAGCACTGGCTGTTTCCATCTTGTTCACGGTCTTGTCGATCTGTGTATTCAGGTAACTATACCCCAGGAAGGAAACGATACCAATGATCAGTCCGGTGGCAGAAGTGATCATCTTCACATACATCGCATCGGCGATATCAGTGATCGATGGATTAGAAGCAGCAGCAAATTCGCGCAGCAACATGACTAGTCCTATGATGGTGCCCACAAAACCAAATAATGGTGCAATGCGGGCAACCACGGATAACACCGACAGATTTTTTTCCATCTTATAGATCTCCAGTTTACCAACATTGTCCATATTTTTTTCAATGGCATCAATGGGCTTACCAATTCGTTGAATGCCCTTGTCGATCATCTTCGCTACGGGATTTGGCGTGTTCTTAGCCAAACTCCTTGCTGCAGTTACATTACCCGTGAGAATATGATCACGAATGATGTTCATAAAATTCGCATCGATCCTGCTCGCTTTGCGAATGGCGATCAATCTTTCAAAAAAGAAGAATACCGAAATGGCCATGAACATAGCCAGCGGGATCATCAGCACACCACCCTTCACCAGGATGGAAAACATAGATTCAGTTCCGGTGCTGGCCGAACTAAGCGTGGTGGTTCCTAACTGCAATAAGATAGCTAACATAGTTTTCTGTTTTTAAAGTGTATGAATGCATGCATCCTATAATTGTGCCAAAGTTTTTTATAGGTTCAATACGAACGGAGCAAATGAAGAATTGCGCCATAAGAAAATGTTAATGTTCCCGGCATAAAAAAAGCCCCGCAATGCGGAGCTTAATATTTTACCAAACTATTAACCGTAATTATTTCTTATCGCCCATCTGTTGCATGGCCATGATCTGGCGCATGGTTTTTTCCATTCCTTCACTGCTTCCATCCAAGAAGATCACATTGCCCTTGCCATATTCTGCAAAATTCTTGATGGCTTCGGTCCACATACTGAATAAGATCACATTGGTATCCAGGTTGGCTTGTTTCATTTGTTCTGCTGCCTGACTCATACCCTTGGCCACCTCTTCCCGGAATAAGGCCACCCCTTGTCCGCGTAATTGAGCAGCCTGCCTTTCAGCCTCTGCCGCGATCTTGATGGCATTTCCTTCTGCCTCAGCTGCTTTTGTTTTGGTGATCAGCAAAGCCTGACCTTCATTCTCGGCTGCTGCCTTCAGGTTATTACTAGCCACCACCTTACTCATACTGGTGATAATGGCTTCATCAAATGTAATATCATTGATCTGCAGATCTTGCAAATGATAACCCCATGCTTCCAGTGATACATCCACCTGCTCTTTCACATTTTCAACGATATCGCGGCGAACATTCAGCACTTCGGCTTGTTTCTTGGTAGCCACAAATGCACGGATACTTCCTTCTACGGTGCGTATCAATGCCTGCATAAAATCTTTATCGCTGATGAATTTAAAAGCTACGTTCTTGATGGTTTCTTCATCCACATTGATCACCGAATACAATAACATGGATTTAAAGTATACGTTTGCCTGATCAACCGTTACTGCCTGAAACTCCAGTTCCACAGAACGATTTTGTATACTTACTTTTTTATTGATCTGCTCCAGAAAAGGAATTTTAAAATTCAGTCCCGGACGCATGATGCGCTGATATTTACCAAACATGGTTACCACGCCGATAAATCCCTGATTAACGGTGACAAAACAACTCAGGAAAGCGAAAAGGAGGATGATGACCCACCAGTATTCTCTTAATTGGTCCATAATTGAAAGTTTTGTATGAAGTTAATATTTAATCGTTGATACTACACTATAATATTATCGAATTGTATTGTCAACCACAGAAATCCTTATCCCAGATGAATTCGTAATCTAATTGACAACTCTTCGACAAGCTCAGAGTGACAGCTAATCACTATCTTGTTATTGTCAGGCTGAGCCTGTCGAAGCCTTGTCGAAGCCCTGTCGAAGCCTTGCCAAAACATTAAAAGAAATTGTCAGGCTGAGCTTGTCGAAGCCCTGTAAAAGCCCTGCCAAAGCATTAAAAGAAATTGTCAGGCTGAGCCTGTCGAAGCCCTGTCAAAGCCCTGCCAAAGCATTAAAAGAAATTGTCAGACTGAGCCTGTCGAAGCCCTGCCAAAACATTAAAAAAAATTGTAAGGCTGAGCTTGTCGAAGCCACATATTTAAGATGCACAACCTCTAATCTTATTCACCATGCTCTTCCCAGATCATGGCAAGGTGTACGATCGTTTCGGCAGCCTTGGCCATATCCTTTGTGCCGATCCACTCCAGTTTACTGTGGATATTTTGCATGCCGGTAAATATATTCGGACAAGGCATACCGATATAACTGAAGCGACTGCCATCGGTACCGCCACGGATACTTTCTTTTTTTACGGTTAGCCCGGCCCGTTGTATGGCTGTTTCTGCATAGGCAACCACTTGCGGACAGCCATCCAGTACCTGCTTCATGTTTCTGTACTGCTCATGCACTACATACTCCATACTGGCTCCCGGAAATTTCGCCACTGTTTCAGCAGCAATTTTTTTCAGGCGCTGGTGATGATTTTCCAATCCGTCCAATGTAAAATCCCGAACAATGAATTGAACACTCGCTTTTTCAGCGATGCCATTTACCGCAACCGGATGAACAAATCCTTGTTTGCCTTCCGTGGTTTCGGGGCTCCATTCATTTTTAGGCAGCGCATCCAGTACCGCTCCGGCCACTTTCAGTGCATTCACCAATTTGTCTTTGGCATATCCCGGATGTACGATCACGCCTTGAATATTGATCGCGGCGCCATCGGCACTAAAGGTTTCATCTTCCAAACTACCGGCTTCTCCACCATCCAGGGTATACCCAAATTGAGCACCCAGTTTTTTCATATCCACTTTTGCTGTTCCTTGTCCTACCTCTTCATCAGGCGTGAATAAGATCTTTATTTCGCCATGCGGCAATTCGGGATGTTGCAAAAAGAATACAACCGCTTCCATAATGGCCGCTACCCCACTTTTATCATCGGCACCCAGGAGGGTTAAACCGCTGGCAGTAATGACACCGGATTGCAAATGATTTTTCAGATAAGGAGAATCGCTCATCCGCAGCACCATGCTGTTGTCATCCGGAAGCACAATATCCTTCCCATCATACTGTTGATGATAGATGGGCTTCACATCAGTTCCGCTGCAATCGGGCGCTGTATCCACATGCGCACAAAAACAAATAGCAGGTATCGATTTTTTATTGCTGCTCGCCGGGATCGTGGCATAAACATAACCATACTCATCTGTTTCTACCTGTGTTAGTCCCAGGGACTGCAACTCGGCAAATAACATACGACTCAGGTCTTTTTGCTTTTCCGTGGTGGGATGCAACTGGCTTACAGGATCACTCTGCGTGTCTACCTGTACATAGCGCATAAATCGCTGAGCGATATTTTCTGGACTGATCTGGATCATATACAAAGTTTAAAGAACATATGAACATTCCGTCATCAAATTCAAATGCCGGATACTATACTATTGCTACCAGTTCAATATCAAATACCAGTTCTTGTCCGGCCAGAAAATGATTGGCATCCAACACGATTACATCATCTTTCACTTCTACTACAATTACCGGTACCGGTTGTCCCATTTGATTGCTCAGGGTCAATGTCATTCCGGGTTCCAGTACCATATCGGCTGGTACATTCTCTTTTGGAAATTCGATGATGGCTTCGTCAGACTTAGGTCCATAAGCATCTTCCGGAGCAATATTGATCGTTTTCTTCTCACCCACGGTCATACCGGGCATTGCGGCATCAAATCCTTTGATCATTTGTCCGGCTCCTACTGTAAACTCAAGCGGCTCCCTGGTTGCTGAAGAATCAAATTGTTCGCCGTTTACCAGTTTACCGGTATAGTGAACACGAACTACATCACCATTTTGTACTTGTTGCATTGTTTAATTTTTAAAGTTTAAAATTTTATTGGCCCAGCGGCAAATCGGCTACTGGACATCGTTGCGTCGCACTCTTGTGCCTTTTCAGCATTATTCAACTATGGAAAGAGAGGAATAAAAGACATGATTCGCTAAAACGGGTGCAAATTACCATATAATATTAATTTGGAATCAAAAGTTTTTGTGAAATTTGAACAATGAAAAAAGGACTGAAATATTTATTGCTGCTGATCATGCTGAAATGCGGATTCGGTTATGCCCAGTCTGCACAAAAAAACCGCTCAGCCTCCCCCATCATTCCGGGTGCCGAACGAATGGAAACCTGGCTCCCCTTGCTAAAAGGAAAGACGGTTGCGGTTTTTGCCAATTCCACCAGCCTGGTAAAAAATTCGCACCTCGTAGATACGCTGTTGAAAAGCGGTGTCAGGGTGGTAAAGATATTTGGTCCCGAACATGGATTCAGGGGTGATGCCGATGCGGGCGAACACGTGAATGATGCCATCGATAAAAAAACCGGTATCCCGGTCATCAGCCTCTATGGCGACCATAAAAAACTTACCGCAGCAGATGTTGCCGGTGTTGATGTACTGCTTTTCGATATACAGGATGTAGGCGTTCGTTTTTATACCTATATCTCTTCGCTGCAAAATTTTCTTGAAGGCGCACTTGAATTGCACAAGCCCCTGCTGATCCTCGACCGGCCCAATCCCAATGGATTTTATGTAGATGGCCCCGTACTGGATATGCGCTATAAAAGTTTTGTGGGCATGCAGCCGGTGCCGATTGTGTATGGCATGACCATTGGCGAGTATGCGTTAATGTTAGCCGGTGAAAATTGGTTGTCGCCACAGGCCAATGCGATCAATGCCTATAATGTAAGTACCCAACCCACAGCCGATACCCCTTTTCATGTGCTCGTGATCAAATGTGTTAATTACGACCATCGCTCCAAATACAATTTACCGGTAAATCCTTCGCCGAACCTGAAGACCATGCAAAGTATCTACTTATATCCTTCCACCTGTTTCTTTGAAGGCACGGTACTCAGTGAAGGCAGGGGCACCGATCAACCCTTTCAGATATTTGGGCACCCCACCCTGCCCGATTCGTTGTTCGCCTTTACCCCGGTACCCAATGCAGGCGCCAAGAACAGCAAATGCTTTTTCCAGAAATGTTATGGATGGAACCTGGGCGGAACAAACAAACAAGTGTTGAAGCAATTAGATGGCAGGATCCAATTGAAATATCTTATTAATGCTTACCGGTTATTTCCGGGCAAGGACAGCTTTTTTTTAAAGACCAATTATATCAATAAACTGGCGGGTAATGATCTGCTGGCGCAACAAATAAAGAACGGGATCTCAGAAAAAGCCATCCGGGAATCCTGGGAACCTGCACTATCTGATTTTAAAAAGATCAGGAAGAAATATTTATTGTACAAAGATTTTTAATCAACCTGTCAGGATAAAAATTCAAGTATGGAATTATCAGCGCTGAGGATCGTGTTCATGGGTACACCCGAATTTGCGGTTGCCTCGCTGCAAGCATTGCTGCAAGCAGGCTGTAAAGTGGTTGCGGTGATCACGGCGCCCGACAAAGCAGCCGGAAGAGGAATGCTTCCGCAGCAAACGGCTGTAAAGAAATATGCGCTTGAAAACGAATTACCCATCCTGCAACCGGAGAAACTGAAAGACCCTGATTTTCTGGAAACACTTCGATCATACCATGCCGACCTGCAGGTGGTAGTGGCATTTCGCATGTTACCCGAGGTCGTATGGAATATGCCTCCCATGGGAACCATCAACCTGCATGGATCCATTTTACCCCAATACCGTGGTGCGGCACCCATCAATTGGGCCATCATCAATGGAGAAAAAGAAACCGGCGTTACCAGTTTTAAATTACAGCAAGAGATCGATACCGGAAATATATTGTTGACTGAGAAAATCCCCATCGGAGAAAATGAAACAGCCGGCGAATTGCACGATAAAATGAAGCTCGTTGGTGCCCAACTATTGGTACGGACAATTGAAGGGATCGCAAACAACAGCCTTGAAGCTGTTGCTCAATCATCGTATGATACCCTGCTGAAAACAGCGCCAAAACTGTTTACCGTAACCTGCCACATCAACTGGAACAAACCGGTTGATGAAGTGCATGATCTGGTGCGTGGACTTTCACCCTACCCGGCTGCCTTCACATATTTGGATGAAAAAAAATTAAAGGTCTTTTCCGGCATCAAAGAAATAATTATGGGTAATTATGATGCCGGCCATTGCGGAAAATATTTCACAGACAATAAAACATTTTTAAAATTCGGTTGTGCTGATGGATATTATTCGATCAATAATCTGCAACTGGAAGGAAAAAAAAGAATGGGAGTGGAAGATTTTTTAAGAGGCTACCGGTTCAAAACAGAATAAAAAAAATGGAGCGATTCGCTCCATTTTTTTTATTCAATATCTAATTATTTTATTCCTAGTTTGTTCAGTAGCTCTTTCGATAAGCCAGCTTTTGGAATAATGAGGCTGATAGTATTGATGGCAAAATATGCTTCCGATACATTGATATAGCCGTGGTTTGGACCAATCTCACCCCATGAATTTTTTACGATAAAAAACGTTTTACCTTCTGGAGATCTTTCCAATCCGGTAATATGCATCAGGTGATCATCCTGAGTGGTAAGGTTTTCATATAAAGCCTGCCGGATACTGGCATCCCATTTAGATTCAACTGCCAGCCCTTTTTTCACAGCATTCTTATCGTTTTGAATGGCCACACTATCGTAATACAGCGCAGCGCCCAACCCTTGCATAAAACCACCATTGCTCACATCAGCATCCCATAAAACAGAATACCCTCCTTTTAGCGCCGCCTTAGTTACTTGTATCATTTCATCCAATGGAAGATTATAATACGAACCGTTGCTGAAATTATCAGGCACTTCTACTATGAATGGTTGATAATATGGATGGTGTGTGAACGAAGTGATGTTCACATATTCATTCGCATCAAATTTTAATACCTCTTTTGAAAAACTCAAGGGAGTATATTGTTTCCCTTTAAAATCGAAACTTGCTGGCGGCTGACCCAGTGCCTGATCCAGAATATCTGTATAGGCTGCCAGCCAGTTTTGCGGAACAGGATGGAGTTTCAATACTGAATCCAGGTATTGCTGCAGTGCCACAACCAGTTTCCCATGATTATGGAATTTTTGGCCATTCTTCAATCCACTGTATACATTTTCAGGAATAGCACCATAAGTAGCGATTGCTCTGATCAGATCGTGCCCCAGTCCACCTTCACCAAATTGTGCATGACCCTGACGCAGCAGATAATTCTTTGCTTTTTCAATATAAATATTCCTGACGGTGAACATTTCACTGATGTCCATTTCACCGAGGTTCTTTTTCAGGCATTGACTTTCAACCAATGAAGTAGTAGAAAAACACCAACAGGTTCCGGTAAGGGCCTGGTTCTTTACCGGTGTAGCTAAAATTGTTTTTTCGATGGTGAATGGTTGCGACAACACAGTATTGGTGGTTCCCGTAACCTGAGAAATACAGTTATGGCCTAATGCGGCAAAACATGCTAATGCTAAAAACTTTTTCATGACGCTTATTTTACATATTGAATAGTACAAGTGAAATTATTTTCTCCCGATCCCAGTTCCTCTGCAGCAGCATTGCTGATACAAATGGCCAATCCTGCATTTAGCTTAATATCAGGAATCAGGTCCAACACCTTTGCATAAATTACTTTCCCGTTTGCAATATTGGTAACCATTACGATGGTTCCGGCGGGCTGTGTATTGTGCAAACAATAATATTTTCCGTCTTTCCAGCCACTCGAACTTTTGAAAATGCCCGCAGTACCAAAGTCTTTGGTCAATTCCTTGGAGGCCGACTGATTCTCGAACAATGTTTTAAAATATCCTCCATTAAAACTGATGCCGGGTCCGGCCTTTGGTTTTATGATCTCAACAGGAGGCGTGCTGATAAAGGTATCCTTAAGCACAACTGGTGGCGGTGTCGGTTTTTTAATTTCGGGTATGGGTTCCTGTGGCACTACTTTAACCGGAGCCTTGGTTTCTACCACCGGCACTTGTTCAGGTTTCTTTTCAGGCTGTAGGGGCTTTACAGGAGTTTCTTTTACTACATTTTGAACCGGGTTGATCTCACCCGCCAGTGGAGATAATTCTTTAACCACTTTCAAATATCCAATGATCAGACGGGCTCCTTTAGGAACCACGTCGGTACTGAGTTTATTCCATTTTTTTAATGTTTCAAGGGGTACTTTATTATGACTGGCACTCACCCGGTAAAGCCCTTCCCCATCTTTTACGGTATAATAAAGCGGCAATAAAACTTCTGTTTCCCCCACCGAATTATTCTGAGAAAAATTTGAAGCCACCAATGGAATTTTCAGCACAGCTCCGGGTACCAGGGCTTTTTCCAGGGTGATCTTATTGAAGGGTACAATTTCTTTTGGACTCACATTATACATCCTTCCAATGCTGTAAAAATTATCCTTGGCCACAACAGTATGGTTCAGGTATAACTGGGGTGTACTGCCCAATACAACCAGGTTTTTCTCCTGCGCCTGAACCAATAATGGCAGAAATGCAAACAGTAAAATAATGCGTTTCATGAGATTAATTTTCAACGCAAAGATGCGAAAATTTGTTGGTAACCACCAGCATCATTTGTTCAGGATACGCCAGTGAGCGGGATAATAGTTATTGATCCGGTTCGGTAAAATCTTTACCCAGCCCAATGGAAATTGAAGGTAACGAACCAAGGCCCAGCCCCGCTGCTCCGTTTGAACCGAGATGGTTTCCTTCCTCAAATACTGCAACGCATCCGGTTTATCCAACTGTAAAGTTTGGGTATCATCTGCCAGCATCACACTCAGGGCGAGTTCATGATCCGGTATTAGTTCCGTATGCATGATGCTGCCCAGTTTTACGCCAGCCTTTCTGATATAGAGATTAGCCTGTAGCGCCTGTAGATCATCTTCCAAATGTATGGGCATGGCAATCACCGATTCCTGTTGTTTAATAAAAAAATACTGCTCGGGCAATTTTAGATAAGGCTTGAGCAATTGCTGATCGGCAGCATTGAGCCGGTCGTTTCGTTTTTTGTAGCGGTGAGAAGATTGTGTCATTTCCGATGTGCCGGTTTTACGGAAGGCTGCCAAGAAAAATCCTTCACCGCGCAATCGGTCTGGAAAAAACCTATACCCGTAACCGTTATGTTTTGTGGAAACGGTTCCCATGATATTCCATTCGGCATCAAGATCTAAGGAAATTGACTCTATATCCTCCCGGTCAAGCAGCCAGTCTACCATCTCCTCATCCTCTGCTTCTGAATAGGAACAGGTGGAATAGAGCAATACCCCGCCGGGTTTTAGCGCCGGCAATATATCTGCCAGGATCCTTTGCTGGCGCTGACCACAAAGGTCTACATGAGATTCACTCCACTCTTCTATCGCCGAAGGATCCTTTCTGAAAAGTCCGCTCCCACTGCAAGGTGCATCTACCACCACCACATCAAAATAAGGACCCAGGCGTTGAAAATCGTGCGGGTCATTCTGTGTTACGATCACATTTGCTGCCCCCCATTTACTGATGTTCTCACACAATACATTTACCCGGGTTTTGATCACTTCATTGCTCACCAACAAACTTTCTGCACTGATCACTGATTGAATCAGGGTTGATTTTCCGCCCGGTGCTGCACATAGATCAAGCAGCTTCAATGGTTGAGAAAGCTCAACAGATTGCTTTAAGGCTTCCTTCAGGATCATGCTGCTGGCATCCTGCACATAATATACGCCTGCATGGAAAAGCGGATCGGCTGTAAAAGAAGGCCTGCTCTTGAGATAATAGGCTTCCGAACACCAGGGTACTTTTCCATCAGCTTCTGTGTTAAGCAGATCGCTAACGGATTCATCATTATATTTAGCCGGATTGAATCTGATGGAAGTTACCTGTTCACCCGATTGATGAACTGCCCGGAAAGACGCTTCATTAAATCCTTTTATTTGCTTCAGTGATTGTACCAGTGATTCGGGTAATGACAAGTTTGTATTTTTATAGCATCAAAATTATTGTAATTTGGTATCACTGACACCGGGAATTATTATACAACCCAATCACCACATCATGAAACAAATATGCCTTCTACTCATTTTATGTGTTACCATCAACCATGGTTTACAAGCACAAACCGGAAAAACTAGTTCCGCATTTCCGGATAGTTGGACCGACGGACAGTATTATACCGTTAATGGCGCCAAATTGTGGGTAGTTACTGTAGGCAAGGGCGAGCCACTGCTGATCATTCCCGGCGGACCGGGAGGTGCGCATCCCGCCTATCGCCAGTTTGATTCGCTAAGCGTAAAAGGAAATATACAACTGATCTATTTTGATGCATTTGGCAGAGGAAAATCGGATACCGCAAAAAATCCTTCAGCATATACCCTGGAGCGCGATATCGAAGACATTGAAGGACTGCGCCAGGCCATGCACCTCAACAAACTAAGTTTGCTGGGCCACTCTTATGGCAGTTTGGTAGCACAGGGATATGCCATTAAATATCCGCAACAGCTAAGCCACCTGATTATTGCCAACGGATTTCACAGCTTTGTGATGTGGCAGGAAAATGATGACAACAGCAATCATGAGATCAAGACCAACTACCCCGAAACATGGGCGGCCCTGATGGCCATCCGGGAAAAAGGAGCGGTGAGCAGCGATGAGCAGCATCAGGAAATTTACGGACAAGTACCTTATGGTTTTTTATATGCGTATAACCCTTCCCGTTTTGAACCAAAGCCAGGAGTAAAAAGGAAGGCCTACCCCAATTCATTCAATGCAACATTATATTACCAGATGGTGGGCAAGGATGGCGACTTCATTGTAGGAAATGATATCGGAAATTTTGATTTCAGGAAACAACTGAAAAACCTAACCATGCCGATATTGATCATTGCGGGCCGGTACGACCGGGTGGCGGTACCCTGGATGCAAGTGAAATACAAGGATTATTGTCCGCAGGCTCAATTCGTGATGTTTGAACACAGCGGTCACAATCCTCAGGTAGAAGAACCTGAAAAAGAATTTTCACTCATCGTGGAATTCATGAAGAAATGATCCTGAGCAGGATCAAGTTGCAAACGATTAAACCTGTTTTACTTCTGCACAAAGATCCTGCAATACTTTTTTGGCATCGCCAAACAGCATTGAGGTTTTTGGTTGGAAGAAAAGATCGTTCTCGATACCGGCATATCCGGGTTTCATACTGCGCTTATTCACGATCACGGTCTTAGCCATCTCCACTTCCAGGATCGGCATTCCATATATCGGTGAGGCAGGATCATTCTTTGCAGCCGGGTTCACCACGTCATTGGCACCCAGGATCAACACCACATCACAGGTTTTGAATTCATCATTGGCCTGTTCCATCTCCAGCAATTTTTCATAACTCACATCAGCCTCGGCAAGCAATACATTCATATGACCGGGCATACGACCTGCCACAGGATGAATGGCATATTTCACTTCAACACCTTTTTCTTCCAGAATTTTTTCGAGCTCATGGCAAGCATGTTGTGCTTGTGCTACTGCCAATCCATATCCCGGCACCACCAGCACTTTATTGGCATAACTCATTACCATGGCTGCATCTGATAAACTGATCTCTTTATAAGCACCCTGGTCTTTACCACCGGAAGCGGCTTGTGTTTTATTTCCGCCGAAGGAACCGATCAATACATTTTGCAGCGATCTGTTCATCGCTTTACACATCAGGATGGTCAGTAATGTACCCGCCGCACCAACCAGGATACCACCGGTGAGCATGGCTTTATTATCGTATAAGAAACCACCGCAGGCTGCTGCCACACCGGTGAATGAATTGAGCAAAGAGATCACCACTGGCATATCGGCACCACCGATCGGCATTACAAACAATATACCATACAATAAAGCCAGTGATAAAATAATATAAACATACAGACTATGCGAAGGATCCATGATCAATAATACTCCCACGGCCAAAGCAGCAGCCAGTATCATCAGGTTAAGGATATTTTGTCCGGTGAAACTGAAATCTTTTACTTTCCCATTCAGTTTTCCCCAGGCCACCATACTTCCGGCAAATGAAACAGAACCAATGATCAGTCCGAGAACAATGATCAATGTTTTTCCTGTTAAGCCATCTGGTGATCCACCGGCAGCAAACTCCTTCGACAGGTGATTGAATTCTACCAATGAGATCAGGGCAGCACAAGCACCCCCCATTCCATTGAACAAGCTCACCATCTCGGGCATGGCGGTCATCTTTACTTTTTTAGCCGCCAGTGTACCTACGATACCTCCAATGGCCAGTCCGCAGAATATCCACAAATAATTATGCAGCTTAGCTCCATTTTGTTCATATAAAAAAATGGTTCCGGCAATGGCAATGGCCATACCGCCTGCAGCCACCAGGTTACCCTTACGGGCAGACGCAGGATTAGAAAGCATTTTCAAACCCAGTATATAAGTAATACTGGCGATCAGGTAGCAAATGGTAAGTAGGTTCAATTCCATTTTTTATTTTTTTTCTGAGGGCGCGTGCCCGCTATTCGTTTAAAGCAATCTATTTTTTCTTTTTGAACATTTCCAGCATCCTATCGGTCACCACAAATCCACCCACCACATTCAAGGTGCCCAGGATCACGGCCAGGAAGCCCAATACCAGGGCTATATAATTATCCGCTTCGGCCTTCCCCATCACAATGATGGCTCCAATAATTACCACACCATGAATGGCATTGGCTCCGCTCATCAGCGGCGTATGCAACACACTGGGTACGCGGCCGATCACTTCAATACCCACGAATACCATCAGAATAACGATATAGATGTTCTGTTGATTGGCAGAGATCCAGTTTAAAATATTCTCCATATGCTTCTTTTTTTAAGCGTAGTGATGACAATAAAATTACAATGATCACAAAGCGTTAATGCGTTCGTTGGTGATGGCGCCTTGGTTGGCGATACAAGTGCCTTTTACCAGGTCATCTTCAAAATTCAGGTTCATGTTGCCTTCCTTATCGATGATGAGTTGCAGGAAATTCAATACATTTTTTCCATATAATTTACTGGCATCGCTGGGCATGCTACCCGCCAGTCTTGAATCACCAATGATGCGAACCCCATGATGCGAAACCGTTTCTTCATTTTTCGTGAGCTCGGTATTGCCTCCGGTAGCAGCGGCCAGGTCAATGATCACAGAACCATTCTTCATGGCTTCCATCATGGCGGTGGTGATCAATACCGGTGCTTTCTTTCCGGGGATCTGCGCGGTGGTGATCACGATATCGGCTTTAGCCACACTTTCTGCGATCTTGGCTTTCTGCCGGTTCATAAAATCTTCTGATTGTTCAACGGCATAACCGCCGGCCTTGCTGGCATCGGCAGCTCCTTCCACTTCTACAAATTTGGCTCCCAAGCTCATCACTTCTTCTTTAACTGCAGGCCTTGTATCAAATACTTCCACTACGGCACCCAAACGCTTTCCGGTGGCAATGGCCTGTAATCCGGCAACACCAGCACCCAGGATCA
>Ga0194037_1002127_pt1 | contig 13540 bp, 10 predicted proteins | sample JunL306m_MetaG_FD_148653 | JGI IMG/M metagenome (GOLD analysis project Ga0194037, IMG submission 148653) | Anoxic zone freshwater microbial communities from boreal shield lake in IISD Experimental Lakes Area, Ontario, Canada - Jun2016-L304-6m | ecosystem: Environmental > Aquatic > Freshwater >...
CCGCCGGCCTCTAATAATATCCCTTTACATACATACCAATTATGCATTAATTGGTCCTTACCATTGGGAATAAAGAAAAGAAAATAGTCCTTATGGAAATTCTGTAAATAACTGGTATTAGCCTGTGGTTTAAGAATGGTAAGGTAGTAAAACAAGAACTGTACTAACCACAAACAACCCACTATAACTACAGGAATCAATTTCTTATAATTCTTATTCAGTAAACAAGACCATATGTAGTAACTACCCACCCCAGACAAAATAAATACAGTAGGCATAGAGCTCCATATTGCCACACTCCCAATAATTAACCAGACAAATACAAACTGTACAACAGACCTTTTATGCACATCGGTTTTCAAGGTTAAAAGAACAAGTGACATAACCCAAAAAACATCAGACATATATTGCTTCAGTTCACTAGAATATTTGACCAGTATAGTAGCACTCGCTAATAAAAATAAAGGATACCAAAGCGATTTGAAAGAAGTAAGTTCTTTCATTATCAACAGCATCAGTACTAATGCACCAATACCGGATAATAATGGATAGAGACGTAAGGCCATCTCTCCATAACCGAAAAGAAGAGCAGAGAGTTTGACCATCCATAGAAAAACCGGTGGAGCATATTGCTCGTAAATAAGAGGCGTTGTTAATGCCATAAAGCCACGTTCGTATATATTACGAGCTAGGTTGGCCTCATCTATGAATAAATTCCTATTCTGTATATAAACAGCTACCCTTACCACAACGCCTACCAGTATAATAAGCCATGCCAGTATTTTTAGATATTTTTCAAGGCTTTTTGACAAATTGGTACTTAACTGCATCAATAAAGTTATTTATGATAAATGTATGTTATAGATAATAATAAACAATAGGGCAATAGTCTTGACTAAAATGAAATTCCTTGTAAATATTATAAATTGCATGCTACAGTGGAAAAATACAGCTAATTATCAATCAATAATAATTCTTTCAATATTATACATATGTCAGTAACACAGTTGAAAAACTATGCCGAAGGTAAATGGGTAACGGCAAAGAAAGAAGGAGAAGTATTGCACAATGCCATAACAGGCAATGCTATATACACTGCCAATAGCGAAGGTTTGGATTTTGGTGCAATGATGCAATATGCTCGTAGGGTAGGTGGGCCTGCTCTACGCAAACTCACATTTCAGGAACGCGGTCGAATGCTGAAAGCGCTGGCTATGTATCTGATGCAGAAAAAAGAATTTTTCTACCAGATCAGTTCTTACTCAGGTGCTACCAGAGTAGATTCTTGGATAGATATAGAAGGCGGTATAGGCAATCTGTTTGCATATGCCAGTTTAAGGCGCCAATTCCCTAATGAGACATTCTATGTAGATGGCGAATCTGCCAAGCTTTCTAAGAATGGAACGTTTATGGGATTACATATCATGGTACCACGTGAGGGAGTAGCCATACATATCAATGCATTCAACTTCCCTGTGTGGGGTATGTTGGAAAAAATAGCAGTGAACCTATTAGCAGGCGTACCTGCGATAGTAAAACCTGCTACACTTACCTCTTATCTTACTGAGGTAGTATTTGAAGAGATCATACGTTCTGGAATTCTGCCGGAAGGTGCAATACAACTAATATGCGGTTCAGCAAGAGGTATACTTGATACTATAGAGAACCAAGATGTGGTAACCTTTACTGGATCGGCAGAAACGGGTAAAAAACTTAAATCTCACCCAAGAATAGTAGATGAAGCTGTACCATTTAATATGGAAGCAGATTCTCTCAACTGTTGTGTATTAGGACCTGATGTACAAATATCTATGCCAGAATTTGATATTTTCATCAAGGAAGTAGCACGTGAAATAACTGTTAAAGCAGGACAAAAATGTACAGCTATTCGCCGTATCATAGTACCGACAGACAGAGTGGAAGAAGTACAAATAGCATTAGGTAAAAGACTGAAAAGTACAACTATAGGAGATCCATCGGTAGAAGGGGTACGTATGGGACCTTTGGCAGGCATAGCTCAAAGAAATGAAGTACGTGAGAAAGTGCAACAACTTGCTAAATCTCAAAGTATAGTAATTGGAGATCTGCAACATTTTGAAGTAATTGGTGCCGATAAAGAAAAGGGTGCATTCTTACCTCCACTTATTTTCCTGAATACAGAACCTTTTACTAAAACCGACTGTCATAATATAGAAGCATTCGGACCTGTATCTACTATCATGCCCTACAATACTTTGGCAGATGCTATACAACTAGCACGTATGGGTAAAGGATCGCTGGTATGTTCATTAGTAACGCAGAATGACGATGTAGCCAAAGAATTTACTTTAGGTGTTGCTTGCATGCACGGACGCATACTGGTATTGAACAACGACTGTGCTAAAGAAAGTACAGGTCATGGTTCACCAATGCCATTATTAGTGCATGGTGGTCCGGGACGGGCTGGTGGAGGCGAGGAAATGGGTGGCAAACGCGGCGTAATGCATTACCTGCATCGTACTGCTGTGCAAGGCTCTCCAACTACTCTTACCCACATCAGCAATGTGTATCAACAACAAGGCAAACAAACTGAAACTATCGTACATCCATTCCGTAAACATTTTGAAGAATTGACTGTAGGAGATACTGTAATAACACATAAGCACACTGTAACTGAGACAGATATCACTAATTTTGCCAATGTAAGCGGTGATAATTTCTATGCTCATATGGATGCCACATCATTAGATGGAACCATTTTTGAGAAAAGAGTGGCACATGGTTACTTCATCTTGTCTAAAGCAGCAGGGCTGTTCGTAGACCCTAAGAAGGGACCAGTATTACTGAATTATGGAATAGATGAAGCCCGCTTTACAAAACCTGTTTACCCAGGCATGACCATAGGTGTTAGGTTGACAGTTAAAGAAAAAATAGATCAGGAAAAACGTAGCGAAGAAGACATATCTAAAGGCATTGTAAAATGGCTGGTAGATGTATATGACGAAACGGGCGAAACAGTTGCTATAGCTACCATACTTACCATGGTAAAGAAGCTGAATCAGTACTAATTATCATATAAATTAATATTTTTTATATTTTATTTCTATTTTTTGAGTTTTGTTAGATATTTGCAATTCTAAATAGCACACCCTTATGCAACATCCGGAAGGTTATGTACGTAGTGAAACTGATCATGGTATTGCCACCATTGAATTCTATCATCCATCCAGCAACTCATTGCCCGCAGCTATACTAAATGATCTTGCCAAAACAATTAATGATATGGGCATAGATGACCGTATCAAAGTGATAGTATTGAAGAGTGCAGGTGATAAGGCATTTTGTGCAGGTGCATCATTTGATGAGCTCACTGCTATCAATACTGATGCTGAAGGAAAAACTTTCTTTAATGGTTTTGCCAATGTGATCAATGCTATGCGCAAATGCCATAAACTGATAATAGGACGTATACAAGGCAAAGCAGTGGGTGGTGGTGTAGGCTTAGCCGCGGCTACCGATTATGCCATAGCCTTAGATACAGCCTCTGTAAAACTCAGTGAACTTGCTGTAGGTATTGGACCGTTTGTAGTAGGCCCGGCTGTAGAACGCAAAGTTGGTTTATCTGCTTTTTCTCAATTGGCAATAGATGCTACTGAATGGCGCTCTGCTGAATGGGCTAAAAAACATGGTCTATTTGCAGAACTGCATCATAATGTTGAGGACCTGGATGATGCTGTGAATAATCTGGCAGAGCGACTGGCACATAGTAGCCCTGATGCTATGTTGCAATTAAAGAAAATATTCTGGCATGGTACAGAAAACTGGGACACACTATTAACAGATAGAGCAGCTATCAGTGGACGTTTGGTACTAAGCGACTTTACACGCAACGCCATCAGTGCTTTCAAAGCCAAGGCAGTTAAATAAAGTAATTATTTTCTTACAGAGTCTAACATCACTCTTTCATATTCATCTATTATACGCGGCCAATTATAATGGTCGCGTATTTTTTGTATATTATTATCTATATGCAGCTGATGCTTGCTTTTTTCGGTAATATCATGTGCAATCCTAGCAACATCATTTGTATTAGCAAAATATAATGCATCATTACCTAACACCGCCTTATTGAATACATTATCATTGGCAGCTATCAGTGCACTACAGCCCATTGCCTCCAGCAAAGATGGATTAGTACCTCCTACAGAGTGACCATGAAAATAAAGCAAAGAGAAGTAACGTAGGTTATTGATAATATCGCCATCATAGATACCGCCTGTAAACTTTATCTGGTTTTGCGCTTGGTAAGTTTCTTTAAGGTACGTACCAAAGTAATTATCTGTTTTTCCCACCACTACTAAAGGTTGCAAATTGCCACTCTGAACATAACCCTTAATGATCATTTCAATATTATTCTCTGGCTCCATACGAGCTATGAGTATAGCATACTGATAAGGTATAAGGTCATACTTCTTTAGTACAGACACATCTGTATGTGTAACTATATCAGCCCCATATGCAATAAAATGAGATAGCTTATTATAAGTCTCTTTCAAATATTGTTGTATGCCTACAGAATCTGCTATTAATACATCACCATGTTTAGCTGCCCATTTCTCAGCATGCTTCAGAAACCATTGTACTTTTTTGCTGTATTTACTGCGTTTCCACTCCAGCCCATCCATATTCACTATGTTCACACAGTATTTAGGCCATCTACTAAACCATATAGAATTGCTGGTATACCCTAATTGCAACAAGATGTCAAAATCACGTTTACGTGCATCCTGAATGCAATTCCAATCATAAATGAACTGCCCTGCGGTACCTAGTCTTTTCTCAGGGTCGTTACAATGAATGATATGTACACCATTCCATTCCACATCTTGGTATTCATGATCATGAGAATTATAAACCCATACTCCATGTCCCTTTTGTACAAGTCCCAGAGCCAGATATTCGGCACATTGCTCAAAGCCCCCATATCTATTGGGTATGCCTCGTGTACCTAAAATGCCAATTTTTATTTTTCTCGACAATCTATTGATTTTTATAGTCCTAACACCTGTTTATAAACTATCAATGTTTCTGCTGCTGCTTTTTCCCAAGTATAGTCACTCAGTATCTTCTCTCTAAAAGATTGATTGTATGGTGCCTTATGCGCATCTTCTACAGCTTTGCGTATTGATGCCGTATCATCAGGGTCACAAAACCAGGCATAACCTTCAAAATACTCATTTGTATCCCCTTTATCTGTCACAACAATATTACATCCCATTACAGCAGCCTCTAATGACGATAGCCCTGTTGTTTCAAAATAACTTGGCAAACAATGTACTTTAGCGCTACTATACACAGCATACAATTCTTCATCTTGCAGCCATTCTGAGATATGAATATTTTCAGTTGCTTCTGCCTTACAGAGGTCAAAGTATGCCATATTGTTAGGCGATGGCTTACCATGTATAAAAAGCCTGAGAGCAGTGTTTTTCAAAGCTCTAATTAAACTCAGTTGATTCTTTCGCCCCTCAATACGTCCCATACAAATAACAGCGCCTTTATAAGTAGCAATAGGCGTATAGACTTTATTCACTATATTGCTATCCACACCATTAGGTACAAATCTGTATGGTCTTTCTATATTATACATTGCAGCAAACCTACGATATTCATTATGCGAATTAGGCAATAAACATGCAGCCTTTCGGGCTATGTATTGTATAGATCTCTTGTGTCCCCATAACAAGTACTTATAACTACCTATTTTTTCGCCATTCAATACTCTGCGAGCTATCACTTTCACATATTCTATAGTATTCTCCGGTAATAGATTACTTACAATCCCTCCTATTCCTTTGCGAGCCTTTTTTTCATACTCACCATATTGCACAAAGATAGTTGATACAACAAATGGCGTATCTGTTCTATCAATATGTGTTATAATATCAGCTGGCCTTATAATGTTAAAAAAATGCAAGAGGTTATACTCACTATAATTTACCACTTGTCCGGATATATATATATCCACTGTTACTCCTAAGGCACGTAGACATTTTGCTGTCATTTCCAGCTGTGTAGAATCTCCACCCGGAGAGCTAAACAATGTAGAACGACTAATGAATGCCACCTTTAACATAGGATCAATTATCTCTTTTTAAAACTGGTGTATATTTTATTGACTATTACTGAAGGCAAAAACGTCATCAGCCAAAGCATATATAATTCTTTATTCTTTGGATATAGCTTAATCGCCTTTGCAAAATGACTTCTTGCCAATTGTGCATTGGGGTTATCCCAAAGATATTTTTTTCCTACCATGGCAAAATATGAGGCATGCTTGTACTCTGAAAAATTTTGCTTAGAAACGATCTCTTTCAGTTCAATTGCGTCCTCATTTGATACAAAACCATTATGCACAGATCTTTTCCTTATTTCTATAAAAGCTTCACCTCTCCATTTCTCATCTATTGTTACAGATTCAGGGTTGAACCTTACTTTCAGCAATACGTCTTTCAAATTACACACTTTTCCTACTGTCAATAGTTCTTTCCATAAAAGATGATCTTCAAAGGTGAGCGCATTTTTCGGATATCCTCCTACTTGCAACACTGCATCCTTCCTGAAAGCAACACATGGATGAATGAAAGGGCATTTCAAATCGATTCGTTCTACTACTTCTTCGTTCGTGTGCGCTATTGGGGTTAATCTTAGTAGGTAATTGCCTTCCTTATCCATCACATCTGCTTCTGACCCAACAGCTATATATTCCGGGTTCCTTTTCAAGTATTCCATTTGTACTGCTAACCTATTAGGCAAACATACATCATCAGCATCCATACGGGCTATGATACTGCCTTGCGACAGCTTGATACCATCATTTAATGAATCTATCAACCCCTTATTAGCTTGGTCTATTAACCTTATTCGTTGGTCGTTATACGAACGAATGATACTCAGTGTTTCATCCTTCGACCCATCATTGATTATTAAAAACTCAAAATCAGTGTATGTCTGTTGCAATACACTATCAATAGCTTCTCTAATATAAGGCCCTGCATTATATGCGGGCATCAGAACCGTCACCGGATATTGTTGTTGCCCCATTTTCTTTATTGTATAAATGCATGTCCATTAACATTAATAATTCAAAAATGACTGTAAATGATATCATCTCAAACCAATATTCAATGCCTAAGAACATAAATAATAGCACTATAAGATATTTACCATAACCTAATTCCTTTCTGTTCTTCCACCAAAAACCTATATATAGAAAAATGAAAATGAAAATTCCTATCATTCCATATTCACCTGCTATCTGATTATACACGCTATTGGGCATATTCAATGCAGAGTGTAGAGCTACAGGTTGTGATATACAATACAATATGCTGAATAGATGAAATTTCACAAAAGGAGTATCTGCATATACATACTTTTCAGGATAGGTTCCTTGCAAGCCTAAGCCTGTCATTTTTATAGCCAGTTTTGATGAAAAATTACCCATACCTGCACCAAATACACAATGAGCCCAATCGCTGCTTAGGTAATTAACTGTTTGCTTCATGCTAAATAACTTCGCAGGTTTTGCATAATGTACTAAAGGCGTTCTTGATGTAGATAAGTAATACATATTATAAAAACACTTCTTGACAGAATCCTGATCTAATAGAACAGAACTATGAAGCACTAATGGGACTGTCCCATTTTGCCTCAATACTTTTAGTTCGGAAATATAGTTGGGGTTAATAACAGTACCGTTGATCTGTTTATGCTTATCTCGTAGTTCAGATCGAGACCATGCATCCATAGAATTTAAATATTGATTATTGAAATTAGGTGACTGCTCATGGGTTAGGAATATTTTCTTATAGACTGTATTCATATACTTCAGATTCCCTGGAGATAATACAGGATATATAATAACTGTAGATAATAGAAAAAGTACCACTTGATTTCGTAATGGATATTTCTTTACAGTAAATACCATGACAAGTAAAATAAATATAAAGAAGAACAAAGTGATATTGCTGGTACATAGCAACATTACGAAAAGACATAATAATGCTTTTGTTATTTTGTGCCTATATAAAAAGAATATACTGCCCAATGAGCAAATAGCTGCATTGGTGATAGAATTGCTACCAAAGACACCATGTAAATGATCTCCTGTAGATACCCCAAAATAGTCTGCTTTGTCAAATACCCAATATGGCATCATACTGCGCGATGCTATCATCATACTTGCCAATTGCACTATTGATACGACAACATTCAATGTAAAAAAGAGACTCACTGTCTTTTCAAACACTTCTTTCTTTGTATTGATTACTGTTACATAGAATAAATAAAATAGAATACCGGGTATCAACCATTGTATAATTCCATACAAAAAGCCTAACCAGTAACCTTCCCTCTGTAACGAATGGTGCATGAATGCTGAAACGATACTATACAATGCCATGAAGCAATAAAATACTGACACCCCATATAGCTTTCTTTCTAAAGGAATCTTCTTATATAGTAAGTAAAAAAAATACCCTATACATACTGCCGCTTTTACATACAATTTTACATTTACTGCACCGATCAGTAATATAAAGAAAGCCCAGTTTATTTGACCAAGATTGCCAAAAAATGGTTGCAAATATTTATTCAAAATGTCAGTTAACCTTTTTCCCATAATCACTTATTATCTATTCTCACATTATTTACAACATTATTATATAGTTCTTCATGCTGTTTTGCAATCACTTCAATATTAAATTTCTTAATTGATTTCTCATTACCTCTCAAAGCTAATTGGTCGCAAATTTCAGCATTTTGTAATAAATAGACTATTTTAGATGCAATATCCTCGACATTATCAGGATCTACTAATAATCCATTAATTGTATCGTCTACTATCTCTCCCCCTACTGTTCTATTCGTATAGATCACGGCAGTGCCACATACCATAGCTTCTATTGCTGCCAATCCAAAAGTTTCTGCATAAGATGGCAAAACAGCTATCTGCGAACTGGCTACATATTCTAATAATACCTCTCTGCTTACATGCCCTTTGAATTGCACCCTCTTTAAAGCCTTCAAATTTAAAAGTTTGCTTATCTTTTCAATTGGCCCTTTCCCCAAAACAATCAATTCGGCCTCAGGCATTTGTGCATTTACAATATTCCATGCTTTCACCAGCTGATAGATGCCTTTCTTTTCTACTAATGTTCCTGTAAATATGACCCTGTCATGTATTTTCATGACCTTATCTGGTTTAATATGTACATCTACCCCATTGTATAATACATCTATTACTCTCTTATAGTCCAGATATGTAGATGTTTTATTAGCCGTATAATTACTTACACTTACTACCTTATCTGCCTGACATAATAGGTCGTGCTCCATTTTTCTAATATGAACAGGAACTTCTCTATTGGCCTCTCTTCCATAATAGGTCATAGAACCATGCAATTTTACAATAGTAGGAACAGACAATTTAGGAAATGAAACTATTGAATTACAAAAACGCATGTAGTCATTGTAATCAGGCATTTCTACAATATCTATTTTAAATTCAGCAATTAATTTCTCTAAAAAAAGTTGATATTTTTTAAGGCTCTTATAAATATCATTTTGAAATACACCAATTGCCTTGAATATCCTATATATAACCCTTGTAGTTAAACTATCAGGATTTGAAAATACCTTCGAATCTAACCCTCTTTTGAATCTGAATACTTTAACCCCCTTATCATCATAATTATCTTCTCCTCCATATCCCCAATCATAAAATCCTGCCACTACTACATTATGACCTTGTAATACCATTTCACGTGCCAGACATTGTACAACAGTACCTATGCCTCCATGCCTTCCCGGTGGATATTCATCACACAGATATAGAATGTTCATCTTTTAAGATACAATTGTAATATAGATATATGGTTCTTGGTTATTTGCTTCAATGCTACTGATATCAATGTAAATAGCACTACGGCTAATAATACTTGCAATATTACGCTTTGTCCAATGTGAGAACTTACAAAATATACTATGACGCCTATCACCAATAGTATCCCAAAAGATATGATTGGGAAGGACATGATATGCTTACGTACCAAAATGTAGTAACCTATCAATTGAAATAATGTTGTAAAAAAATATGCTAACGCCGCTCCCTCACCTTTGTATAAGGGTATCAGTATCAAATTCATGAAAATATTGCCAATAGCCGATACTACAGTAATAATCGAAATAGGCTTATACATTCTACTGGTAAAACAGAGTGTCCATAGTAGATTCATAAAGAACTGTAGTGGAATACATAATGATAATATCATGAACTCTATGGAATTAGAAAAACCATATTTACCATTTGTTACATGATCTATAAATGGCGACCACAAAATATTGAGTACCAGTGTTATAATTATTGAAAGAAACATTTCAATGGTAAAGAAGCTGGATATCTGTGATTGCTTATCTGTATCTAGCCCGTTTCGCGATGATAAAAGCCTTGCAAATTTTGGCATTATCAATGGTGCAATCACCAATAATGGCAACCTTGCTATTTCATATGCTCTATAGGCAAAACTATAATCTGCTGTAATAGCCTTTGTACTCAGTACCCCAAGCAATATCCAGTCCATACGGGAAAGACTACTATCAAATAATACAGATAAATACTGCGGTGCCGCTTCTTTTAGTAATTTTTTATAGGCTGTGATCTTTACTAGAAAATGGAAATCAGTTTTGTTTATTATATATATTATCAATGACACAAATTCAATACCGGCACATATAATAAGTATATAAGCAACATTATTGATCGTTAATCGCTGAATGTATACCAACATTAAAACTAATCCCACTTTACATACATTACTAAAAAAAGCGATGATAGCATATGGAGTAAATATCTCCTTTGCGTTCAGGTACTGCTTTAAAGGCACTCCTATATATATCACAGATTGTGCAATGAAAAACCATAATAAATACTTAATTGCTGATGATGGTTCTGACATGAAGTTATACATGCAAAACAATAATAATAGTGTTATAGTTGAGCCTATTAAAGCATGCCATAAATACGCAGCTGCTGCCCAGTCTGATGAACTAGATGATGCTACACGCCTTACTACAATCTGTTCCAGACCAAAACTCAATACAGTAGTAGCAAAAATGGATACTGCATTAGCCCAGCTTATCAGTCCGAAATCGTTTTTTGATAGATATAGTGATATGATATAGAAAAAAACAACACCTAAAACCTGGACAGCAATAGCCTGAATACCCGAAGAAAAGAAGTTAATGAGTGTTTTGTTTTTCACATATTGCTTTATAGGCACATTAAAAATCATCAAATTTACTACTAAAACAGCTACTTTTACAACCATGTTGAAAGCAAAATGGCTACAGTATTGTCAGAACACCACTTTATGTGTTTTGGCATTTGTAATTCCTATGCATTTCATTTATGCATCTATTGCCATTATACTACTTGCTTTTTTATGGTTAATACAAGGCAATTTAAAGAGACCTTTTCTAATTTAAAGAAAAGCAAACCATTATTAATTGTGGATTTTGTTTTTTCTACTACATGTAACAAGCTATTTTTATAGTCACAATAAAGATCAGTCTTTATTTGATATCCAGTCAAAACTCAGCTTCCTTATATTACCTATCATTATAGGTGCAAATAATGCTATTGATACCAATAGGATAGAACATATATTCACAGCTTTTATAGCTGGGGTAAGTCTCACTGCTATTTACTGCCTTATTAAAGCATTTTATTTATGGCAAACATCTCATGATATAGATGTTTTTTTCTACCACAAACTTGTTGTTGGTCTAGATGCAAATGCGGTATATGAATCTTGGTATTCAATATTTTCAATAACACTTTTGTTATTTTTTAATTATAAGTATTATTTTATACATAAATTCAAATGGTTACGCATTCTTGCTATTTCTCTATTGTTGATCTTTTTTATTCTCCTTTCCTCTAAATCATTAATCGCCTTATTCTTATTCCTTATCATACCCCAATACCTAATAAAAATATACAAAAATCATAAAATATCTGCTGGACAAATATTTTCTATCTCTCTAGTTACAATTGTATTGATAGTATTGCTGGCTATCAAGCCTAATCCTATACGGCAACGATATATGGATGTATTAGATAGCAAAGTAGATAAGGCTTGGCTTAAAGATTATAGAGGTACTGATCAGCAATTCAGTAATCTATCAATGCGATTATTCCTATGGCGAATAGGCATGGAAAATATTAAAGATAAAAAACTATGGTGGAAAGGAATAGGAAATGGTGATGTAGCAACTATACAAAACGAGAAAATATCTCAGTATGGTTTAGATTCCAGTGAAAAATCGCTGCTTCATAATATCAACTTGCACAATATGTTTTTGCAATCACTAATTATGTTAGGCATAATTGGTTTATCGGTATTTATTCTGATAGTATTTGCTCCATTTTTATATATAAACAAAATAGAATATAAAAAGGAATTCATTATATTTAATATTTCATCAATATTATTTATGGTACAGGAAGCCGCATTACAAACTCATGCAGGAATAGTATATTATACATTTTTTTCGTGCTTATATTGGCGATTAATTTACTCAGAATCAACAAATAAGAAAAATGAACTAAATGTTAAGGGAATATGAAAACATTTTGCGATTTTTGCATGCGCTGAAAAAAGAAACGACTTTTGTAGTGTATAATGAGTAAGCAAACAACTCGTACCTGACCATTTAAATGGAACAACCTTTTGTAATTAATTTTCCTGTAGAAAAACCTGCACGCCAAGTTGCTCCTCCATCGGATATCGCTGAAATACGCGAAATGTTCGAGGAGATTAACCAACGTTATATGGTATACGAACCTTCATCATACTATCAATCAACAAAACGCACCATAGATATTATAATATCGTTATTTTTCACAATACTTGTAATGTCATGGCTATACCCTATAATAGCATTGATGATAAAGCTTACATCAAAGGGTCCAGTTTTTTTTATTCAAAAACGTACAGGTTATAAGGGAATAGAATTTGATTGCTATAAGTTTAGGACCATGTATGTGAACGACGAAGCTCATATTAAGCAAGCAACGAACAACGATAAACGTATTACTGCAATAGGTAAATTCCTGAGGATAACACACTTAGATGAAACACCACAATTGTTTAATGTACTGATTGGGGATATGAGTATTGTGGGACCAAGGCCACACATGTTATACCATACAGGTTATTATGCACAACGTATACCCTATTATAATCTGCGTCATGAGGTACATCCAGGTATGACAGGTATGGCTCAGATAAAGGGCTACATTGGTGAAATCAATATTGAACGTGAGTTACGCAAACGAATCCAATGGGATATATATTATCTGAAAAATCGCAGCATTTGGCTGGATATTAAAATACTCTTTACCACCTTCTTACAAGTAGTGAAGAAAGCCTTCCACATGTTATCTTTGAAGAAAAAATAAAGATCTCAACATTTTGTTTTTTTGCATTTTACAGTT
>Ga0194037_1002128_pt1 | contig 13537 bp, 13 predicted proteins | sample JunL306m_MetaG_FD_148653 | JGI IMG/M metagenome (GOLD analysis project Ga0194037, IMG submission 148653) | Anoxic zone freshwater microbial communities from boreal shield lake in IISD Experimental Lakes Area, Ontario, Canada - Jun2016-L304-6m | ecosystem: Environmental > Aquatic > Freshwater >...
CCTAAACCCTACACGGCAGGTACTTGGGGGCCAGTAGCCTCAGTTGCATTGATCGCTAGAGATGGTAGGGCTTGGGAAGAATAACGCCAATGGCTGTTAACTTAAGGTTGGACAAATTAGCTTAACCGTTCGCTTTTAGATAGAGTTCTCTTGAGAGAAGACAAAAGCCTCAGGGCGAAAGGCGAAGGGAAAACCTAGCATCTGTAATGCTTTAAGTTAAAAAAATACAACAGGAATCAACATACATCTGATTATTGAAACAGTTATTAGGTGTAGGTCGGGTTAGCGGTAGCGTAACCCGACACTTTGTCGTGTTGTGTTGGGTTACGGCTAGCGCCCAACCCAACCTACGTAAGTGTTTTGTTCCTTGTTAAGCTGATAGCCTCATTAATTAATTAAATAAATACAACAGGAATCACCATGCATCCCATTATTGAAAAAGTGACTCAAGATATTATTGAGCGCAGCCATGTTACCCGCTCTGCTTATTTAAATTATATTAATGGCATTGCTAAAAAAGGACCGATACGTTCAGGCATGGGTTGCGGAAATTTGGCGCACGGCTTTGCAGCGTGTAGTGCCAGTGAAAAAGCTGACTTAACGGGTGATCAAAAAGCTAATATTGCGATCATTACTTCGTACAATGATATGTTGTCGGCTCATCAACCCTATAAAGATGCGCCTGATGTTATCAAAGCAGCTATCAGAGCTGCGGGTGGCGTAGCTCAGGTCGCAGGTGGCGTTCCTGCTATGTGTGATGGTATTACACAAGGTCAGCCGGGTATGGAGTTATCCTTATTCAGTCGTGACCTGATTGCTATGACCACTGCGGTAGGTATGAGCCATAATATGTTCGATGGTGCTATTTACTTAGGTGTCTGCGATAAAATTGTACCGGGCTTATTAATCGGTGCGCTTAGTTTTGGCCACTTACCAGCTATATTTATTCCTGCAGGCCCCATGCCGAGTGGCTTAACCAATAAGGAAAAGTCTCGTGCTCGACAAGATTATGCGACGGGTAAAATTGGTCGCAAAGAACTGCTAGCAGCGGAATCGGCTTCTTATCATAGTCCCGGTACTTGCACCTTTTATGGAACGGCTAATAGTAACCAGATGATGATGGAGATCATGGGCTTGCATCTGCCGGGTAGTTCGTTCATCAATCCTTACACCCCGTTACGTGAAGAATTAACTAAAGCAGCAGCAACACAGGTTTTAAAATTTACGGCACTAGGTGATGATTATCGTCCTATAGCTCACATGGTTTCAGAAAAAGCCATCGTTAATGCGGTTATCGGTTTGTTGGCAACAGGTGGCTCAACTAATCACACCATGCACTTGATCGCCATTGCGCGTGCTTCGGGGATTGTGCTTAATTGGGATGATTTTGATCAGTTATCTAAAGCCATTCCTTTAATTGCTAAAATTTATCCTAATGGTCCTGCGGATGTTAATCACTTCCAAGCCGCTGGAGGTATGGGGGTACTTATCGCTGAACTATTACGTAACGGCCTATTGCATGAAGACATCTTGACCGTTGCTGATCAACGGGGCATGAACAGTTACCGTGAAGAACCTAAATTAATTGCTGATAGTTTAGTTTGGGAGCCTGTTCCAGAAACGTCTTTGGATACTGAGGTATTAGGTACAGTTGAAAAACCTTTCGCTACTGGGGGTGGCTTACATGTGATGCATGGTAATTTGGGTCGTGGTATCTCTAAGATGTCGGCGGTATCGGCGGATCATCAAATTGTTGAAGCACCAGCCGTGGTCTTTGATGATCAAGAAGATATGCTTGCGGCTTTTAAACGAGGTGAACTAGAAAAAGATTTTGTTGCCGTCATTCGTTTTCAAGGCCCGCGTTCTAATGGCATGCCAGAATTACATAAGCTGACACCACCGCTGGGTGTATTGCAAGATAAAGGTTATAAAGTGGGTTTAGTGACTGACGGTCGCATGTCGGGTGCTTCGGGTAAAGTGCCTTCGGTTATTCATTTGTGTCCAGAATGTGAGTCCGGTGGTCCTTTAGCAAAAGTTCTTGATGGCGATATTATTTCTATGAACTTACAAACCGGCGATATTAATGTATTAGTGAATGAAGCTGAATTTAATGCCAGAGTTCCATTGCCCAATTCTGCAAAGAACCATCATTATGGTATGGGTCGTGAGATGTTCGGTGGTTTCCGTTTAGGTGCATCTTCTGCAGAAACGGGTGCGTCTAACCTATTTCTTGTTGATTAAATAGTAATCATAATTTAAAAGCCATCATTTTTAACCTATTCGTCGGGTTACGCTAACGCTAACCCGACCTACAAAAAACTATCGAGTAATATCATGAATTCAAAACATTGGAAAATTCAAGCTACAGACGTTTTAAATGCTGGCCCTGTTATGCCTGTTATGGTTATTAAAAACATAGATGACGCTGTGCCATTAGCGAAAGCTTTAGTGGCTGGTGGCATTAAGGTTTTAGAAATAACCTTACGTACCCCTATTGCCTTGGAAGCTATTCGACTGATCAGCCAAGAAGTCAAAGAAGCCATAGTCGGTGCCGGCACGATTACTACGCCTGAACAATTAAAGGCAGCTGAAGAAGCGGGTGCTGTATTTGCAATTAGTCCTGGTTTAACGCCTGCCTTACTCAGCGCTGCTAAAGAAGGCAATATTGCTTTAATTCCGGGTATCTCTACCTTATCGGAACTGATGGTGGGTATGGAGGCGGGTTTAGATCATTTTAAATTTTTTCCAGCAGAAGCGGCAGGTGGAATTCCCATGCTAAAAGCTATTGCTGGTCCAATTCCTCAAGTGACTTTTTGCCCAACGGGTGGAATTTCACCGGAAAATTACAATGCTTATCTGAGTTTAAACAATGTGGCCTGTGTCGGTGGCTCTTGGTTAGTACCTGAAGATGCCGTTAAAGAGAAAAATTGGGACAAAGTCACTGAATTAGCTAAGCTAGCTATTGCTAATGTTGCTAACAGCTGAGTCATCATGACTCCATGGTGCTTATAGATTTTTAGAGGAGAGAAAGTCATGAATGATTTACGTAGCATAACCTTAAATGAGGGTGCTCAGTCTGTCTGTGAGCTACCACTTTTATCTGGAACCATAGGACCCGATGTAATAGATGTTCAAACACTCTATAAACAAACGGGGCTATTTACATATGACCCAGGCTTTACTTCTACTGCGAGTTGTAGCTCAACCATTACTTATATCGATGGTGATGCTGGTATTTTACTTTATCGTGGTTACCCCATTGAACAATTGGCAGAACACTGTACTTTTTTGGAAGTCAGTTATTTATTGTTGAATGGTGAGTTACCTGATAAAGCTCAAATGCAGGAGTTTGAGGGCACCATTACTATACATACTATGGTGCATGATCAGCTCACTAATTTTTTTAAAGGTTTTCGTCGTGACGCTCATCCAATGGCTATCATGGTGGCAGTTGTTGGTGCTTTATCCGCGTTTTATCATGATGCTTTAGATATAAAATCTAAAAAGCATAGAGAAATGTGCGCTATACGTTTGATTGCGAAAGTACCGACAATTGTTGCTATGTGTCATCGATACAGTACCGGCTTACCGTTTATGTATCCACAAAACAAGCTGAGTTATGTGGAAAACTTTATGCGTATGATGCTGGCAACGCCCTGTGATGATTACGTGCCTAACCCTATTTTAGTCCGTGCTTTAGAACGCATTTTAATTCTTCATGCTGATCATGAACAAAACGCGTCGACCTCTACGGTTCGTCTAGCCGGTTCTAGTGGTGCTAATCCTTATGCGTGTATTACAGCTGGAATCACTTGTCTTTGGGGAGCGGCTCATGGCGGTGCCAATGAAGCGGTACTTAATATGCTTAATCAAATAGGTGACGCCTCACGTATCCCTGAATTTATTCAGAAAGCCAAAGATAAAAATGATCCTTTTAGGCTGATGGGCTTTGGTCACCGTGTTTATAAAAACCATGATCCACGCGCTAAATTAATGCGAGCTACTTGTCATGAAGTCCTGACCGAACTTGGGCTACATGATGATAAGATTTTTAAATTAGCTTTGGAGTTGGAGCGTATTGCTCTGGAAGACAATTACTTCATTGAGAAAAAACTATACCCCAATGTCGACTTTTATTCAGGCATAGTCTTGCATGCTTTAGGTATCCCTACCAATATGTTTACCGCCATGTTTGCAATGGGTAGAACAGTCGGTTGGATAGCGCATTGGGATGAAATGATTTCTGATCCTGAGCAAAGAATCGGCAGGCCTAGACAGCTCTATACAGGAGCAACTAGACGAGATGTTCCCGTTTAGTATGGCAAGTTACTTAGAAATCCAAGTAGTCACTTTATCATTCCCACTCAAGAGCGACAATATTGTGTTAATGATCTAGGGGCGTATTGCATACGCCCTTTTAAAATACTTTGAGCTATCGATAAATGGGCGTATGCAATACGCCCCTACGGTGTTTTTTCGCTCCACTTCGATAGGAAACTTGTATAGATAGCTATGCTCAGCATGGCAAAATCACTTATACCTGATGAATAGTTTTGGAGAATAAATGCGCCTCTTATTAGTTGAAGATGATGAAATTCTTGGTGATGGCTTAGTCGCTGGCTTAAAAATGGAAGGTTATGCGGTTGATTGGTTAACCAATGGCAAATTGGCTGATGAAGCTTTAAAGCTAAATGCTTATGAATTAATAGTTCTCGATTTAAATCTACCAGACATGGATGGCATGTCTATATTAAAGGCATTAAGAGCGCGTAAAGATGAAACCCCTGTTATGGTGCTGACGGCCAAAGATACTATTTCTGATAGAGTTTTAGGTTTGGATAGTGGCGCAGATGATTTTGTTATTAAGCCTTTTGAATTAGATGAAGTTTGTGCAAGGTTAAGAGCCTTGGCGCGACGTAGTGAAGGTAGAAGTGCGCCAACCATTGAATATAAAGGTATTATTCTCGATCCAGCTTCTCGTTTAGTCTCTTATAATGATGAAAAAATAGAGCTTTCGCAAAAGGAATTTGAAATCTTAAGTTTTCTAATGGGCAACATAGGTAAAGTCGTTTCTCGTTCTAGGTTAGAAGAAAGCCTATATTCTTGGGATTCCGACGTAGAAAGTAATACGGTTGAAGTACATATCCATTATCTTAGAAAGAAACTTGATTCTACCCTGATTCGCACAGTCAGAGGAGTCGGTTATATTATTGATAATGATGACGACTTATGAATTATTCCTTACGTCAATTATTATTAGTCACGCTGCTTTCAGCCTCCATGTTGATTTGGGGGGTTACCGCTTATTTAAGTTATGAAGTGACTCGTGGTGAAGTAGCTAACTTATTTGATGCAGAATTAGCCCAGTCGGCAAAAGTTCTCAATGTTTTTGTAGAAAGCTTAGTTAGTGAAGGTTCATTATCAGGACATATTAGTCAAGAACAAGGAAAGCCTGATGAGTTTTTGAATAATTATGCTTTAAAACATCAATTTAATAGCAGAAGAGTCTTTCAACTTTGGCCGCAAGATGATGGGTTGTTATTGTACTCAGAAAACACCTCAGCTGTTCCTGCTCATCGGCTCACTCAAACTGATTTAGATGATCAGTTATGGCCTATATTTGATGATATATTACAAGCGAGTGCTTTAGGTCATAAATATGAGAAAAAAATTGCCTTTCAATTATGGTCCAAAAAGAATGGCTTATTATTACGTTCAGATAGCGCGCCGACTTTTGCCTTTTCGACTGCGGATCATGGTTTTAGTGAAACAAATATTGATAACCATATTTGGCATGTATTCAATATTACCAACTCGACTGGAGAATATATTATCCGTGTCGCCCAAAAAGAAGAGATTCGCGCTGAATTAACCGATGAAATATCTTCGCAATTAGTGACTCAATTTTTAATTGGTTTACCCATTTTAGGTTTAGTCATTTGGTTTATTGTTGGTTTATCTTTAAACCCAATCAATAGATTAGAGCAGGCTTTAGCTATGCGAGAAGCCAGCTATCTTAAACCGTTATCAACTAAACGATTGCCAAATGAAATGGTACCTGTCGTTAATGAGATCAATAATCTCTTTGTTCAATTAGAACAAGCCTTTGAACACGAACGTCGATTTACTGCGGACGCTTCTCATGAATTAAGAACGCCGCTTGCAGGTTTGCTAACTCAGGCTCATGTTGCTTTAAGAACGACCGATGAAGAAGTTCGTAAACAAGCGTTATCGCGAATAAAGCAAGGGGTTAATAGGATGACTTATATGGTTCAGCAACTATTAACTTTTTCACGAATAGAATCAAATACCGAGTTTTTGACTAAACAAAACACTATGGTTAGTCGTGAGATTGTTCACGTTATTGCTGATTTAGAGCCAGAGGCTCATAAAAAACGTATTCTGATGGAGTTTGCAGAAGAAAATGCGGTGCCGGTGATTGTTAATGGCCCACTCGTGGCCATCTTGATACGTAATATTATTGATAACGCGATTAAATATACACCCCCCAAAGGCACTGTTTTGATAACCGTCACGGGTCAGGAGCGTTATTTACAGCTTTGTGTTGAAGATTCCGGCCCAGGTATTCCACCTGAGCAATATGAGAAATCTTTGGAGCGCTTTCATCGTTGTGTTGAAACAGCCAATACCGCTAAAGGTACTGGGCTTGGTTTTTCAATAGTGCAACGTATTGCAGGGATACATAATGCCGATCTAATTTTAGGGGTTTCGCAATTTGGTGGCCTCAAAGTAACGGTATTATTTCCTCTGCCTATAAGGCAGGCTGATAATTCATGGCAAAAGAAATTAAGCTTTTTTAATCTTAGAAAGAGCAGTTAGAGTTATTTTATGTAGTCGGGTTACGCTATCGCTAACTACGCCTACAAACCTTTGTAATGGAGTCAAAACTCACGAGTTTTGTTGCTTGGCGTAGCGATAGCGTAAGCCAAGCATTTCCCGCACATCCTGTCGGGTTACGCTATCGCTAACCTGACCTACGAAGACTGGTTTAAAGCCATTGTCTAAAAGTTAAGCTCATCCGGCTCTTTTATAACGCTATTGGACAGCGCTCCTATCCCTTCAATTTCAATTTTGACGGTTTGACCAGGTTTCATATAGCCACGCGGAGTCATTTTTACGCCGACACCGCTAGGAGTTCCGGTAGTAATAACGTCGCCTGGCTCTAGGGTCATGGCTTGAGATAAGTAAGCGACCATTTCGTAACAATTAAATATCATCTGCTGAGTATTGCCATCTTGCCGTAACTCGTCGTCTATCCAAGTTCGAATAGAGAGATGATGGGGGTTGGTGAGTTCATCTGGAGTCACTATCCAAGGTCCCAATGGGCCACAGGTATCAAAAGATTTGCCGATCATCATGGTTGCTGATCGTGCCTGCCAATCACGTACCGACACATCATTAGCAATAGTAAAACCTGCGATCACTTGATGCGCTTTATCGACAGGGACATGTCGGCAGCGCTTGCCTATTACAAAAGCGAGTTCGCCTTCATAATCTAATTTATCGGATACTTTAGGTTGGTGTATAAAATCACCATGCCCAATCACACAACTGCTTTGTTTAGTAAAAAAACTGGGGTATTTGGGTTGCTCAGAGCCAGTTTCAGTAATATGATCGGCATAATTTAAACTAATACCTAAGTATTTTCTGGGTCTAGGTATTGGTGAATTAAGCTTAACATCAGCTAGATTAAAACGCTCTAGGCCGCTGTCAATAAGTTCTTGCATAGCTAGCAATGCATTAGCTCCAGCACTCAGAAAATCAATCATGTTATTTGGAATGTTTGCATCACTTAGGCTATCGATAACGATATCATCAATGACCGCGCCCACGCGGGATAGATTGTTATGAGTAAAGGTCGCTAGTTTCATTGCTTGTGTTTCCTGTATGATGGTATAAGCGTTATTTTATAACGAAGATAAGCTGATAAAAAAAAGATATAATAATTCGTTTTACACTGAGGAACAGAACATGAATGAAAATTGGATTGCACCCTCCATTTTATCTGCTAATTTCGCCAAATTGGGTGAAGAAGTTGATAACGTATTAAAAGCCGGCGCTGATGTTGTGCATTTTGATGTTATGGATAATCATTTTGTACCTAACTTAACGATCGGACCTTTGGTTTGTGAAGCTTTAAGAAAACATGGTGTAACGGCACCTATCGATGTACATTTGATGGTAGAGCCAGTAGATAGACTTATTCCTGACTTTGCTAAAGCGGGTGCGAGTATTATTACCTTTCATCCAGAAGCTTCTGTGCATATAGATCGCACTCTGCAATTGATTAAAGATTGCGGCTGCCAAGCAGGTTTAGTATTTAACCCAGGAACACCTTTACATTATTTAGATTATGTCATGGATAAATTAGACATCATTTTATTGATGTCAGTTAACCCAGGTTTTGGTGGACAATCATTTATTCCATCAGCATTGGATAAATTGAAATTGGTTAGAAAAAGAATTGACGACAGTGGTCTGAATATTCGTTTGGAAATTGACGGTGGTGTAAAGACTGATAATATCCGTGCTATTAAAGCAGCGGGAGCAGATACTTTTGTAGCGGGTTCAGCCATTTTCAATCAAGCTGATTATAAAAAAGTCATTGATGAAATGCGTGCTGAATTGGCATTAGCCGTTTAAAGATTAGTCGTGAGAAAGGCGGTTTTGCCTAAGTAAACCGCCTTTTAATTGTCTGTTCGGTATCTATCTTAGATAGCGTTAGTTAATAATCACAATTGAAGTTAAAGGCATGAAAACAACGCTCAATTTACCTGATGAATTAATGACAGAAGCTATGTTATTAACTGATGTTAAAACTAAGACTGCAGTAATAATTGTCGCGCTAAAAGAGCTGATAAGAAAAAATAAAATTGCAAAGTTAAAAAATTATAAAGGCACAGTTAATCTTGAAATGGATGTTGATATACTAGGAAACCGTGATGCAAGTTCTCGTTGTTACTTCAATATGGATTGACTACTTTAAAAGTGGCCTAAACTCTGAGAAATTGGATGAGATACTTGACGATAATCGTGTGCTTACCAATGATATTATTCTTGCAGAACTAATTCCTTTTTTAATGATAAGAAAACAGCAGAAGATTGTCGATTTGTTAACAAATATACCTTTGTTAACATTGAAAATTGATTGGACTGAAATTATTCAATGGCAAGTGGCTTGTTTAAATGCAGGTATTAATGGCATTGGTATTTCTGATTTAATTATTGCCCAAAACTCAAAACAAAAGAGAAGTTCTATTTACTCTTTGGATAAGCATTTTCTTTCATTAAATCAAGTTGTTGATATTTCATTATTTGAATAACAAAACCATCATGACCCTAGAACAATTCAATAATTACGCCCAGCAAGGCTATAATCGCATCCCCGTTAGTCGTGAAGTCTTGGCTGATTTGGATACGCCCCTAAGCGCTTATCTAAAATTAGCCGACGGCGCTTATTCTTATTTATTTGAATCTGTACAGGGTGGCGAGCAGTGGGGTCGCTATTCTATTATAGGTTTGCCTTGTCAAACAGTCGTTAAAATCAGCGGTAATCTAATTCGTGTGGAAAAGAACGGTGAATTATTAGAAACCGTGACTCACGATAATCCGTTGATCTGGATTGAGCAATTTAAGTTACGTTATAAAGTACCTGATATTGCTGAACACCCTCGCTTTAATGGTGGCTTGGTCGGATATTTTGGATATGAAACCATACATTATATTGAACCTCGGTTGCGTGGAGCAGAAAAGCCAGATGCGCTAGGCTGTCCTGATATTTTATTGATGGTGTCAGAAGAAATGCTGGTGTTTGATAATTTATCGGGCAAGGTGTTGTTGCTGACTCACGCTAATCCCGAAGAGGCAGACGCTTATAATCGTGCGCTAATGCGAGTCACAGAATTAGCTAAGCGACTACGCGATATGCCGGCAAAGCCTAAAAGCCATAGTAATCCTAGTGCCGTTGAAGAATCAGACTTTGTTTCTGGATTTACTCAACAAGGCTATGAAGAGGCGGTACGTAAAGCTAAAGATTACATTACCGATGGCGATATTATGCAAGTGGTGCTATCGCAAAGATTATCCATTCCTTATAACGCCTCACCCTTAAATTTATATCGTGCTTTGCGCTGTTTAAATCCATCGCCTTATATGTTTTATCTAAACTTAGATGATTTTCATATCGTAGGCTCTTCACCTGAAATATTAGTTAGGTTAGAAGATAGCACTGTTACAGTGCGGCCAATTGCCGGAACTCGTAGACGTGGTATTACGCCCGAACAAGATATTGCACTTGAACATGAATTATTAGCTGATCCTAAAGAATTGGCCGAACATTTGATGTTAATTGACCTAGGTCGCAATGATGCCGGACGAGTTGCTGAAATAGGCACAGTACAACTAACCGATAAAATGATTGTAGAACGTTATTCTCATGTTATGCATATTGTTTCCAATGTCACAGGAACCCTAGAAAAAGGTAAAAATGCTTTTGATGTCTTAGCTGCTACTTTTCCGGCTGGAACGGTGAGTGGTGCGCCCAAAATACGTGCTATGGAAATTATTGATGAATTAGAGCCAGTTAAGCGTGGCATTTACTCGGGTGCTGTCGGATATGTTGCTTGGTCAGGTAATCTTGATACAGCTATTGCCATTAGAACGGCGGTCATCAAAGATAAAGTCTTACATATACAAGCGGGTGCAGGGATCGTTTACGATTCCATACCAACCAACGAATGGGATGAAACCATGAATAAGGCTCGCGCTATATTTCGTGCCGTTAGTATGGCCGAAGCTGGATTAGAAGGAGAGCAACTATGAGCTCAGTTAAAGTCGTTATGGTCGATAATTACGACTCCTTCACATATAACTTAGTACAGTATTTTGGTGAACTCGGTGCTGACGTTACGGTTGTGCGTAATGATCAGATTTCTGTTGATGAGATAGAAAAGTTAGCTCCCGATAAAATCGTTATTTCTCCTGGCCCCTGCACTCCAAAAGAAGCAGGTGTATCTGTAGCCAGTATTTTAAAATTTGCAGGACAGATTCCAATATTAGGAGTCTGCCTAGGTCATCAAAGTATTGGCTATGCGTTTGGCGGTAATATTATTCACGCTAAAGCTATTATGCACGGTAAAACCTCACAGATTTATCATCATAATCTCGGTGTATTTAAGGGTTTAAATAATCCATTTACAGCAACACGTTATCATTCTCTGGTTATCGAACAGCAAACTTTACCTGATTGCTTAGAAGTGACGGCGTGGACTCAAAATGAACAAGGTGAGCTGGATGAAATCATGGGCGTTAGGCATAAAACCTTAGATATCGAAGGCGTGCAATTTCATCCTGAGTCAATTCTGACAGAGTTTGGTCATGAGTTATTGAAGAACTTTTTAGATCGATAAGCTTTCTTTTGCCATCAAAGACACACAAAATAAATGACCATACAACAGGCCATACAAAAACTGTTAGCTAAGCAAAATCTTGATGCTGAAGAAATGCGCATCGTGATGCGTTGTATCATGACAGGCAATGCAAGCGATGCTCAAATGGCTGGTTTTTTAATCGCCTTGCGTTGCAAAGGCGAAACCATAGATGAGATCGCTGCAGCTGCAGAAGTCATGCGAGAATTAGCGACCTCAGTAGATATTGTCGGCGATCATATTATTGATACTTGTGGTACCGGTGGTGATGGTGCAAACACATTTAATATATCGACCACGTGTGCTTTTGTTGTCGCTGCTGCGGGTGGACAAGTCGCTAAACATGGTAATCGTTCGGTATCCAGTAGTTGTGGGAGTGCAGACGTATTGGAAGTCGCGGGCGTCAATCTTGACTTAAATGCAGCGCAAGTCGCCCAATGTGTCAATGAAATTGGTGTCGGCTTTTTATTTGCACCTAAGCATCATGGCGCAATGAAGCATACGATTAAGGTGCGTAAAGACATGGGAGTTAGAACCTTATTTAATTTATTAGGCCCCTTATCTAATCCAGCCCATGCACCGAATCAGTTAATGGGGGTTTTTGCAAAAGACTGGGTAGAGCCACTCGCGCAAGTCTTAAAAAAACTCGGTAGCCAGCATGTTTTAGTCGTCAATGCCGATGATGGTTTAGATGAAATCAGTATTGCCTCTGCAACTAACATTGCTGAACTTAAAGAGGGGCTTGTTACAGCTTATGCTATTACACCCGAACAATTCGGCTTTAAACGCGCGCCCCTAAATGAGCTAGCGGTTGAAAATGCTGTCGACAGTTTGGCGATGGTAAAATCTGTGCTAGATAATCATGCTGGTGCTGCACTTGATATTGTTTTACTTAATGCCGGTGCTGCTATTTATGCGGCTAATATTGCAGATACTATGGCCGCTGGCATCGCAAAAGCCCAGCAAGTTATCGCTACTGGTGCGGCTAAAGCCAAATTCGAGGCATTAATTGCCTATTCCAAAACCTCATAATCTTCTTATTACTCATGACACAAACACCTGATATTCTAAAAACCATACTGGCAAAAAAAGTCGAAGAAGTTGCTAGACGTAAATCCGGCATGTCCATTGCTAATCTTGAAGAAATTGCCAGCGGTGTAGAGCGTCCTAGAGGATTTTACAATGCGCTAAATTATAAAGTGCTTGCCAAAAAGCCAGCTATTATTGCGGAAATAAAAAAAGCCTCTCCTAGTCAAGGAGTCATTAGAGAAAACTTTCAGCCGGTATTGATAGGTCAAGATTACGCTATGAATGGTGCAGCTTGTTTGTCGGTATTAACCGATAAAGAGTTTTTTCAGGGTTCAGAGGCTTATTTGCAAATGGTCAGAGAGCGCTGTCCTCTGCCCGTATTAAGAAAAGACTTTATGATTGATGTCTATCAAATTTATGAGGCTCGGGCTTTAGGTGCAGATTGTATTTTATTAATCGCAGCTGCTCTAGACGATGTTGCGCTTAATGAATTAGCAGATGCTGCGACTAAGCTGGGCATGGATGTCTTGGTCGAAGTTCATGATGCCGATGAGTTGCAACGAGCCCTTAAGCTTGAAACTAAGTTAATCGGTATTAACAATCGTAATCTGCGTACTTTTCAAACCTCATTAAAAACGACCTTAGATTTAAAGCAATACATACCCGATGATCGCATCATCATTACTGAAAGCGGCATTCATACCCGTGATGATGTGCAACTGATGCTAGATAATGATATTTACGCCTTTTTAGTTGGCGAGGTTTTTATGCGGGCAGAAAGTCCAGGGCAAAAAATGCGCGAGTTGTTTGCTTTATAATTATTGGCTACCAACTTAAAGCGCGACAGCAGTAGGCCGACAGCAGTAGGCCGAAATAAGGCTTTAAGAGCGATAGCGAGTAAAGCGTTTCCGGCAACCACGCCCGCGACTATGCCAGAATCGCTGGGTGGTCTTATTTCGGTCAACAGTTGCTATTGTCCAGCGACTATTGCTTTTAAAACACCTTACAGGTCGCGACCTGTACGGTGTACCTAATAATACTTATGGTTCCCACGCTTGATG
>Ga0194037_1002130_pt1 | contig 13534 bp, 8 predicted proteins | sample JunL306m_MetaG_FD_148653 | JGI IMG/M metagenome (GOLD analysis project Ga0194037, IMG submission 148653) | Anoxic zone freshwater microbial communities from boreal shield lake in IISD Experimental Lakes Area, Ontario, Canada - Jun2016-L304-6m | ecosystem: Environmental > Aquatic > Freshwater >...
GGCCAAAACCACCTCGGCGTGAACCGTGCCGCCACGGTAGAGATTCCACGGCTCGACAAACAAGTTCCACTTCAACGGCGCGAAACCGGTGCGGATGGCATCGACGACGCCGGGCTTCAAGTCTCGCAGGAATGTGATCGGCCCCTCACCGCAGCTCACCTCATCGTGAAGCGCCGTCATGCTGTAGCCGACCATGTTGGGATTGGCGCGGATCGCGTTCATCCCCAGCTTGCGTTGCGAGGCGTTGGTGCTCAGGGCCGCTTTGAAATAATCCTCCGGGCGGCCGAAGATTTCAGCCAGCTTCCAGCGGTTCCAATCCACCATGAACTGGTCCAACTTGGAGCGATAATACCGCGCGTCCATCTTGTCAGTAGCGCCCAGACGCTCGTAATAGCGGGTGAGGGTCACCAGATCCATCGCGGTGGCGATCCCGTATTCCGACAGGAGTGCGGGGGTCTGCCGGTCCCCGATTCCTTTCCGAAGAAAATCGATGACTGTCGGGAGGTGCGGCATATTCTTGTAGTGGTGGGCATCCTCCAGTTGGATGTGATCCCAGGTTGGTGATCCGGGGCGGCTCAGGCTTCCGATGCTCTTGTCCTTATCGAAGCGTCCGCTATTGAGCAGACATAGGCGGCTCGCATCAAGCTCGCGCACCTTGGGAAGCGCTTCGATGGCATGGCGGAATACGGGACCATCATTCGTTTCGTTTAGAAAATACCAGAGTGCGATCGAGGGATGATTCCGGTCGCGCCGCACGACGCCCAGCAGCGAGCGGTCGAAGCGCTCCTGCATTTGCGGGGAGTTTCCCATAGCCCACGAGGAAGCGGACTGCTGCATCACCATCACGCCCAATTCGTCGCAGAGATCGAGATGGGCGCGGCTCGCGGCGAACGGCAAAAAGCGGATCATGTTGAACCCCATCGTCTTGGCGTAAATGATGTCGCGCCGGATCATCGGCAGATCGTCGCCCGCATGAAGTTTGATCGGAGTGGTCCACAAGCTGTGCGCACTTTTGAGGAACACGCGGTGGCCGTTGAGCCGGAAATAGCCGTTGGTAAAATCGAAGTCGCGGAACCCGCAGCGGACGGCTTGTTCGTCCGCCGCCGGACTGCCATGCACCTGGAGCCGCGCCGAAACGCGATACAAGAATGGATCATCCAGCGTCCACAGCCGGTGCCGGGGAACACCTAACTTCCCCTTGATAACACTCTCGCCAACGGGAGCCGTCACTTCCAATGTCGTCTCATCCGCATTTTCTCCACCGGTTGCGGGTGCAACCTCCAGCCCCAGCCGGACCTTGCCCGGTTGTTTCCCGGCGTTGCGAAGCGTCGCGCTAACCTCGATCTCGCCAGTCTGCCAATTCGGGACCAGATGCAGATCATCGATCCGAACCGCGGGCGCTGTTAACAATTCCACGGAGTCGAGAATCCCGCCAAAATTCCATTCCATCCCTGGCCACTGGGGGAGAACCTTGGCACCGCGCGCGGTCTGACCAAGGGTCAAGCCGTCGATGGGCGTGTTGTTCGGATTGAGAACCCGCACGGCTAGCAGGTTGCCGGTTCCCGCACGGACGGCGTCGGTGACATCCAGCACAAACGGCTCTTCCGCATCCTCGTGGCTGCCGACCTGCACCCCGTTCACCCAGACGTCGGCCTTGTAGTCCACCGACCAGAATCGCAACAGATAGCGGCCTTGCGGATCGGGGTTGACGGGCGCGTCGAAGGATTTCCAATACCAGGCCAGCCCGTGGTAGTTGGGAAAGGCCTCCTGAATGGTGGACGGCACGGCGATGGGCTTTGCCTCCGGCCTCGGGGCCTCAAACCATTTCTGCTCACGGCCTTGGTTGCCAGGATCCGTGGCGATGCGCCACCCCTCGCCGTCGAGGTGAATGATTGGCGTCGTCGTGGAATGAGCCGGTGCCGGCGCGCCGTGTCCGCTGTTCACCAGCAGCATGAAAGCGCTGGCGGCCAGCGCGCATTGGAGGTTCTTTTTCATAAGCGTTTACTGATTGTGTTACTGCAAGCCGGCCCGCGGAGTGTGTGTTTCATGGATGATGTGGAGAATTTTGAATTATGAATGGTGGATTTCAGCTTTCAGCTTTGAGTAGTGGGTTGTGTCGGGTCGTGACGTCATCTTGTATGGTTGAGGCACTGGTGACTATTTCTCGCGTGGGGGGGCGCGAACACGGGCGGGCCGCCCAATACACTCAGTGTAGCCTCCCAAGGAGCGGCGGAATCCGTCCGCCGATGCCCGTGGCAAGTCCAGGACGGGTGCGGAGCCGCTTGGTCTGGTCCCCACGCGGGCATGGGCGATCGGATATCGCCCCTCCTTGAGCTCGCGGCGGCTTGCCCGCCCCCGACCCATGGCCAGCGCGCCTGGCGAGGCGGCGGGAATTGCGAGAATCCATTGAGAGCCGGCGGGGGTGCCATGTGCTGCATATGGGAAAATCCTATGCACCATGCTGGATTCCGGCAAGTCAGGTTCGCGCAATCATAATATCATAAAAGCGCAAGATGCGACTTGTGCAGCGGGTGGCTTCGTGGCACAACATCCGCCCGATGAATCAGGTACGAACCCGAATGCCACAGGTGGCTTTGCTGCTGCCGACATCGATCAAGACCACCCGGGAGCTGCTCGGCGTCATTCTGCGGTTTACCCATTTGCACGGGCCGTGGGCGGTGCATATCATCGAGGGGCGCGAGGGCGAGCAGAAGTTGCTGCGGCCCGACGCATCGGAATATACGGGGGTCATCGGGGTTCTGAAAGAACGCTATGCCGCGCGGCTGCTGGCCGCCAACATTCCGACCATCCTCCTCGACCCGGTGGTTAAGGTTCTTGATCCTGCGAACCCGCTGTCACGCTTGAGCCGCATCGTGTGTGACAACCCGCCGATCGGGAAATGCGCCGCCGAGTATTTTCTCGAAAAAAAGTTCCGCGACTTTGCCTTCATTGGCGAAGTCAACAACGCCTCGTGGTCGGAGGAGCGCCGGATCGCGTTCTGCGAACGCTTGGCGCAGGACGGGTTTCCGTGCGCGGTTTACCCGCGGCTTTCAGCCTCTGCGCGGAAGGATTTCGGGGTCGAGCAGGAAACGCTTTGCGATTGGCTCAAGGCTTTGCCGAAGCCCGTCGCGCTGTTTGTCGCCAACGACGCGCGCGGGTGGCAGGTGCTGGGCTCCTGTCTGAAAGCGGGGGTGGCCGTGCCACAGGAGGCGGCGGTGTTGGGCGTCGACAACGATGAACTGCTTTGCGACACCACCACTCCGCAGATGTCGAGCATCCAGCTGAGCACCGCGCAGGCGGGGTTCGAGGCCGCCCGCGTGCTCGACGGCATGATGCGCGGCCCACGGCGCGGTGCGCGCAAACAGACCGTCATCAGCTATGGCTTCTCGCATCTGGTCACGCGGCATTCGACTGAAACCGTCCAGATCGCCGACGCGCTGGTGGCGCGCGCGCTGGAGTTCATCCGCATCAACGCGGGCATCACGGTCAAGGTGGACGATCTGGTGCGGCATTTGCACGCCTCACGGCGCTCTTTGGAAACCCGCTTCAAGACGGTGATGGGGCGCACGGTGTATGCCGAGATCATGCGCGTGCGGCTGGAGCGGGTCCAGACCCTGCTGCGCGAGACGCCGATGACGATCGAGGCGATTGCGGACACCTGCGGGTTCGCCAGCGCCAGCCATCTCGGCACGGTGTTCAGGAACCACTTCGCCATGACCCTGTCCGCGTTCCGCCGTCAGAATACCCGCAAGGGCGCGGACTAGGCCGGGGACAGGGTGCCGGTCCCGAATGGCGCTCTCATAACCCGAACACCGAATCTGAATGCTGGATCGTTGAAGGAAAGCCACTGAAATACGGAAAAGACACTGAGAACACTGAGAACACTGAGAACACTGAGAACACTGAGAATAGGGATTGGTGGTCGACAATCAGGAGATTGGGGTCAGTGTGCAAATCTTGACAAAATCACCCACCTTTGGTCTCGCGAACCCCGCCCGCACGGGATTGAGATGAATGTAATCCGCCAGCGTCTGGAAAACTGCAACCGCAGGCTGCATGGCATTGCTGAAGTCTGCGACCTCAAGAGCAGTAGTCAAGATTTGCACACTGACCCCGATTCCCACTGACCCCGATTCTGACCCCGATTCCCAAGGAGCGGCGGAATCCGTCCGCCGTGAGGATGAAATGACGATGGCAATGCCATTTGGGCTGCAAATCGGCTCACCATCCGCCGAAGCCCATGGCAAGCCAATGAAACGCGAGAATCGCTTTGCATTGCCCCCTCATGGGCCAGGGCGATCGGATATCGCCCCGCCTTGAGTCACGGCGGCACTCTACATGTCTAGGATGATTTTTTTGTCCTGCGTCCGAATTATTCCGGGGTGGTTGATGTTTCGCTTTGACGAACTACGGGGTTCTTCGTAGAACCGCGCATCCTCAAGCCATGAAGTGTCCGCGTTGCGTCCAACGAATCCACCGAGCCGCGGCATCATGCCCGCATTGCGGATTTTCCATTGTGGACGCCGATGCCCGGTTCGGGCCGCCGCCGGCGCGGCTGAGGGGGCTCACCGACAAAGCCGGGATTCTGCGGCATGGGGATCGCGAGCGGGTGGAAGCGGCGATGCAGCGGATTGCGCGGCGCCTGCCGCAGCTGTTCGCGGCGATTTATACCGGCACCCTGGGCGAAGCGGCCCACCTCCGGCAATTTGGATTTTGGTTGCTCAACCGCGCCAAGTTTGAGGACCAACCTGCGGGCGAGGCGAATGCCGCCGGCATCCTGATCACCCTGGATCCGGAATCGAAGACGGCCGGAATGGTATTCGGTTACCTGCTGGATCCATTTTTGGAGGAATCGGACACCTTCGATTGCCTGTCCCGGGCCCACGCCTATTGGCTGGAAGGGCGCTATGCCGACGGATTCGTCAAAGCACTCAGCCATCTGGAAACGGTGCTGTGCAAACGCAGCCGGCAGGCACACCGCCATCCCCGCCATTTCCAACAGAAGGTTGAATCGCACGTCAGGACCGACGAGCGGGACCACCGGATCCTGCGCCGTCATCCCGAGGCCGCTGAGATCACGGAGGGCCCCCGATGAACACCTGGCTGGCAGGCGGGTTGGCCGCCATCGGGTTGGTCGCATCCGCGATCAGCAGCGAGGAACCCGCGCTTCCGGCGTGGCATGAGGGCGAGCACGCCGCCGAACGGGTTGACGGTGGCTTGCTCACTACCGACCCACCGCCCGGCCCGCAGGAGAGACTCGACCTCGCCCCGCCAACGGCCAAGGAAATCGCCGCCAGCGAAAACCCGGCACCCCAAGTCCCCGAAAAATTCTGGGCGGCCTACTTCGCCGAGCGGCCGCGCACCTTTCTGGTCGATCCGCAAGGCGTGTTGAGTGCCAATGACGCGCGGGATCGGCTGGGTTTTTTGAATTATCATGCGGGGGATTCCGCGATCGACCTGTTTGTGTATGTGCTCAAAGGCGATCAGGAGATCCCGTGCGAGCTGCGGGCCGAGGAACTGCCCGAACGCTTGTTCGCGACCGGCCGGCCGGCGGCGATCATCACCTACTATCAGGGAGCTCCCCGCCGGGCGGCGTTGCACCTGAGCCCCGCTCTCACTGACTCGGTGTCGGGTGCCGAACTGCGCCGGGCTCTGGAAAGCTCGATCATGCAGGCGGTGGCGAAGGACCACAGCTCCGCCCAACTCGAGGCGTTTCTCGTCCAGATGTCGATCCGCGTCTATTGGATGGAACGTCTTTCGGGCCTCGGCTCTGCGGCCGCCGCTCCCATCACCTCCACGGACGACAAGCCCGCCAAACCACCTGATAAAAAAGCGCTGCTGCTGGCCAAGTTGCAGCCGCTGATGAACAAGGCGCGGCTCCTCGCGCTACCGGCGGCGGCGCTGACCGGCGCGCTGGTCGTCGCCTGTGCAATCTGGGCGGGGTTGCGGCGGCGGGCGCGCTACCGGTTCCCCGTGCTGGCCGTCGAGCCCCGACTCGGCGGTGACCACGCCGCCGGCGCAGGTGCCGTCATTTCCTTTGCCAGTGCCACCACTTCGCTCGCCTCCCAGCGCCAGCAGCGACCGGATGACGCGCGCCGGGCGTGAGATTGGGAATTTTTTTCGCAAACCCTTGCCAGCCGGGGGACGGTAGTTTAATTCCCAAGGCCTATGGCAAACTATCGCGTGTTGGTTTCAGACCCGATCTCGGAAAAAGGCGTGGACGCCCTGCGCAACGCCGAAGGCATCAGCGTGGACGTCAACACCGGCCTCAAACCCGAGGAACTCCTCAAAATCATTGGCGATTACCACGGTTTGGTGGTTCGCTCCCAGACCAAAGTGACGCCTGAGGTGTTCGCCGCGGCCAAGAACCTCAAAGTCATCGGCCGCGCCGGGGTCGGCGTGGACAACATCGACCGCGGTGCCGCCACCGACCACGGCGTGGTGGTGATGAACACTCCCAGCGGCAACACGATTTCCACCGCCGAGCACGCCTTCACCCTGATGCTCTCGCTGGCGCGCAACATCCCGCAGGCCCACGCCTCGATGATCGCCGGCAAGTGGGACCGCAAATCCTTCGAGGGTGTCGAACTCAACGGCAAGCGCCTCGCCATCCTCGGCATGGGCCGCATCGGCACGGAGTTCGCCAAGCGCGCCCAAGCCTTCGGCATGACGGTGGTCGCCTATGACCCCTTCCTCACCGCCGCCCGCGCCCAATCGCTCAAAGTCGAGCTGGCCGCCAGCGCCGCCGAGGCGCTCACCGGCGCGGACGTGGTCACCCTCCACATCCCGCTCACCCCGGAAACCAAGCACATCCTCGACGACTCACGCCTGCGCCTGATGAACCGCGGCGCGCTGGTCGTCAACTGCGCCCGCGGTGGCCTGGTCGATGAAGCCGCCGCCCAGGCGTTGCTCGACACCGGCCACCTGGCCGGCATCGCGCTCGACGTCTATGAAAGCGAGCCGCCCACCGCCGAGTTCCCGTTGTTCGCCGCCAAAAAGTGCGTGTTCACCCCGCACCTCGGTGCCTCCACCGCCGAAGCCCAGGAAAACGTCGGCATCGAGGTGGCCTATCAGGTGAAAGACTTCCTCCTCACCGGCGAGATCCGCAACGCCGTCAACATGCCCAACCTCGACAGCCGCACGCTCGAGAGTGTCGGCCCCTACCTCGACCTCGCCAGTTCGCTGGGCAAGCTGCTGTCGAAAATCGCCCCGGCCCAGAGCGACACGATCCGCGTCTCCTACCTCGGCCCGGTTTCCGAACTCGACACCGAGCTCATCACCCGCATGACCCTCACCGGTTACCTGTCGGCCGCCTATGACGAGGCCCAGGTCAACCTGGTCAACGCCCCGTCCGTCGCCAAGACCCTGGGCCTCCAGGTCACCGAGTCCACCGTCGCGCTGGCCACCAACTGCACCGAGTTGATCGAAGTTTCCGCCATCAAGGGCGATGAAGTCTGCACCGTCGCGGGCACCTTCCACGGCAAGGCCGCGCGCATCGTCCACATCGCCGGCCACAACGTCGAAACCAACCCCAGCGGCCGCCTCCTGTTTGTCGAAAACGACGACCGCCCCGGCATTGTCGGCATGATCGGCACCGCGCTCGGCGGGGCCTCGGTCAACATCGCCAACATGGCACTTTCCCGCACCAGCGACCGCACCCGCGCCGTCACCGTGATCGAAGTGGACACCGAGCCCCCCGCGCAACTGCTCGCAAGCCTCCGCGCCACCCCGGGCATCATCCGCGTCCTTAGCTTTGAGCTGTGAGCCGCCCTCCCGAGTAACATCCAGATTTACCGCAAAGCCGCGGAGATCGCAGAGTCACGCCAAGGATGATTTTTTCACAATCGCAGGCCATGGCTCGGCGTGCCTTTGCGACTCTGCGGTGAGTTGTTGGCAGTTACTTGCCTTTCCACATCCGGTCACGCCGGGGGCTGGCACTCAAAAACAAAATCCTGAACTTTCGCGTTGCCAAGCCCGGATAGGGATCATTAACTTCTCCTCGGAATGAAAAAACTCCTCGTTATCGCCAGCGTTTTCGCCTCGTTCACCCTGCTTGCTTCGGCAGACATCCAAGCGCCTCCCGGCTCGACCTACAACTCGACACGCAAACTCGGACGTGCCCTGAGCAATATCTTGTATGGAGTCATGGAAATCCCGGAACAGATCGTCCGCAAGAACGAGGAAGTCGGCCGCAAGGGGGGCTCGACCTACGGCGCGGTGGATGGCACCAGCCGCGCGCTGCGCCGCCTCGGCTATGGCTTCTACGAACTCGTCACCTTCACCTGCCCGACCTATCGCGGCACCTTCAAACCGCCTTACGAACGCTGCGGTGAAGACAATCGCATCGAGATGAACGTCCACGACGGCCTCTCCGAATTCCCGCCTGAACTCGGCGCTGAAAGCTACTTCGATCACACCCGCACCCAGAAATTCTGAGCCGGCTTGATCCTCGTTCCCATCCCGCCCTCGGCTCGGCCGACGGCGGGATTTTTTTGCCCCGTTTTCCTTGGCAAATCCCTCACAAAGGGTCTGTCCCTTTTCACACGTGGCTGCCGAAAGAAACCGCCTGAAGGCGGTACTCCCTACCTCCCCGAAAAACGTCGGTTCCAGCGCACGTAGTCCCGCCTTCAGGCGGACTCTGGCTCAATCCCTCACAAAGGGTCTGTCCCCTTTCACACGCTTCTTCCTTGGCAGGCCGCCGCTCGCCGCCTACTCCTCCTGCAACATGCCCCGGTTGATCCGCATTATTTCCTGGACGGCGATCGCCGCCCTCGGTGCGCTGGCGGTGGCCATCACCGCCTTCCAACGGGGCGAACCCGTCAACGCCCTGTGGCTGGTGGTCGCCGGCGTCTGCACCTTCGCCGTGAGCTACCGGTTCTACAGCGCCTGGCTGATGGCCAAGGTGCTCACCCTCGACCCGACCCGCGCCCCGGCGGCGGTGACCGAAGCCGACGGCAAGGACTTCGTGCCCACCCCGCGCTGGATGGTCTTCGGCCACCACTTCGCGGCCATCGCCGGCCCCGGCCCGCTGGTCGGCCCGGTGCTGGCCGCCCAATTCGGTTACCTGCCGGGCACCTTGTGGATTCTCATCGGCGCCACGCTGGGCGGCGGCGTGCATGACTCGGTGGTGCTGTTAGCCAGCATGCGGCGCCAGGGCAAGTCGCTGGGCCAAATGCTCAAGGAGGAAATCCACCCGTTCATCGGCTTCCTGGCGATGCTCGCGCTGTTAGCCATCATGACCATCCTGCTCGCGGTGCTCGGGCTGGTGGTGGTCAAGGCCCTGGCCGAAAGCCCGTGGGGGCTCTTCACCATCGCCGCCACCATCCCGCTGGCCATGATCATGGGCCTGCTGCTCAAGTCCGGCGCGATGCGCGTCACCGGCGTGTCGGTCATCGGCGTGGCCGGGCTGCTGCTCGCGGTCTGGGCCGGCAAGGACCTGCCCGCCAGCTGGCAGCACGCGCTGCGCCTCGACGCCCCCACCCTGGCGTGGGTGATCATGATTTACGGCTTTGCCGCCTCGGTGCTGCCGGTGTGGTTGCTGTTAGCCCCGCGCGACTACCTGAGCACCTTCATGAAGCTCGGCACGCTGACGGTGCTCGGCGTGTTCATCGTCATCGCCATGCCGCCGCTGCACATGCCGGCCATCACCCCGTTCATTGATGGCAGCGGCTTCGTGGTGCCCGGGCCGGTGTTCCCGTTTGTCTGCATCACCATTGCCTGCGGCGCGGTCAGCGGCTTCCACGCCCTCATCGCCTCGGGCACCACCCCCAAGCTGCTGGGCCGAGAACAGGACATCCGCCTCATCGGCTATGGCGCCATGATCACCGAGATGCTCGTCGCCCTGATGGCCATCATCGCCGCCACCGCCCTGCCGCCCGGCCAATACTTCGCCATCAACTCGCCTATCAACCCGCGCGACCCGGTGGCCGTCACCGCCCAGATCGATAAAATCAACGGCTACGGCCCGGTCTATCAGGTGAGCCTGGCCGAAATGCAGCAGCTCGCCGCCGACCTGCGCGAGCCCACCATGATCGGGCGCACCGGCGGCGCGCCGACCTTCGCGGTGGGCATGGCCTCGATGTTCGCGCGGGTCATCCCCGACAAGACCGCGCTCTCGCTGTGGTATCACTTCGCCATCATGTTCGAGGCGCTGTTCATCCTGACCACGCTCGACGCGGGCACCCGGGTCGGCCGCTTCATCCTCCAGGACCTGCTAGGACAGGTCTGGAAACCCCTCGGCCACACCGGCAACTGGCTGGGCAACATCACCGCCACCGGCCTGCTGGTCGCCGCCTGGGGGTTCTTCCTCTATCAGGGAGCGATCGACCCCGAGGGCATCGCCAAGAGCCTGTGGCCGCTGTTCGGCATCTCCAACCAGCTGCTGGCGGTGATCGCCTTCTGCCTGGGCACCACCCTGCTGATCAAGTCCGGCAAGACCCGTTATTGCTGGGTGACCGTGGTGCCGCTGGTGTTTCTAACCGCCGTGACCTTCATGGCCGGCTGGATGAAGGTCTTCTCGCCGCGCGCCGCCGGCTTCCTGCCCGCCATCCGCGAGCTCGAGCGGCAACTGGCCGCCGGCGTGCCCGCCGCCAAGCTCCCGGCCATGCACACCGCGCTGTTCAACGCCCGGCTCGACATCGCCGTGGTGGCCGTCTTCCTCGGCTTCGTGGCCGTCATCACCGCCGGCTGCGTCTGGGAATGGTGGCGCATCCTCAGCGGCGCCAAGCCCGCGCAACTCCATGAGGCACCTTATGTCGCGCTGGCCGGGCACAAAAAAACGCCCGGTCCCTCGCATTGAGGGACCGGGCGCTTGAGCGTCGAATTACTTCGAGGATTTCTGGATCGGAGCCGGTGCCGGAGCGGCATTCGGGCAGCAGGAAACGGCAAGCAATGAAGCTGCGGCGGCAAGGATGGCAAGTTTGGCGTATTTCATAATGGTTGTCAGTGTGGTTGTTAACGTAAACAGGTCCGGACAATTCCGCCCGAGCCCTTGAGTATCAGGCTAGCAGGTATTGGCTGTCTGGCAAGCCCGGATTCGGCCCCCGGCAATTTCGGGGTTTACGCGCGCGCCGGGCCTGTCACAGTCCGCACGTGCACGCATCCGGACATCGCCAGGCCGGCATCCTTATTCCCGCCTTCTCCCCACGCCGCGAGGGCGACCTCGGGGCGACCTCGGCATCGGCGACACCCGCGCCCTGCGCGAATGGATCGACTGGGCCGCGCAGCACGCCGTGAGCTTCATCCAGCTGCTGCCCATCCACGAGAACGGCGCCGAGGAAAGCCCGTACAGCGCGATCTCGTCGGTGGCGCTGGACCCGATCTATCTGACGCTCGACGCCCCCGAGATTCCCGGGCTGGTGGCCGCGGACCTGGACGCCGCCCGCGAAGAGCTGGGGCCGGCGCTGGACGCGCGGGCGGTGGACTACCCCGATGTTAGGCGGGCCAAGCGCGCGCTGCTGGAGCTCGCCTGGTCGAGGTTCGGGGACGCCGGGGCGCAGGTCGCGGCGGAGTTCGAGCGCTTCCGGCAGCAGGAGGCCGACTGGTTAGACGACTACTGCCTGTTCCGCTATCTGATGGAGTGCCACGGCGAGGCGCTGACCTGGAACCACTGGCCCGCGTCGTGCCAGACCCCGCAGCAGGCCCGCGACCACGTGGCCAAGCTGCGGCGCCGCCACGCCGCGGCGGTCGACGGCCGGTTCGGGTTTTTCGCCTTCGTCCAGTGGCTGTGTTTCCGCCAATGGCGGGCGCTGCGGGCCCACGCCGACTCGCGCCAGGTGAAGCTCATGGGCGACGTTCCGATTGGCATCTCCTGGCATTCGTGCGACGTGTTTTTCCACCGTGACGAGTTCCTGCTCGACTGGTGCGGCGGCTCGCCGCCCGAGGGCATGGGCCAAAGCGACCCGTTTTTCCAACAATGGGGCCAGAACTGGGGGATCCCGCTCTACCGCTGGGACCACATGGAAGCCAACGGTTTCGCCTGGTGGCAGAAGCGCATCACCCGCCTCACCGAGATTTTCCAGATGTTCCGGCTCGACCACATCCTCGGGTTCTATCGGATCTACGCCTTCCCGTGGCGCCCGGAACGCAATGCCGAGTTCCTCGGGCTGTCGCACGAGCAGGCCGCCGCCCTCAACGGCGGGCGCCTGCCGCGCTGGTTCCTGCATCCCGACGACACCGCCGCCAACAAGGCCGCCAACCGCGCCGACGGCGACGGGCGGCTGCGCGCCATCCTCAAGGCCGCGCGCGCCGCCGAAGTCATCGCCGAGGACCTCGGCTGGGTCCCCGACTACGTCCGGCCCCACCTCGCCCAACTCGGCATCGCCGGCTTTCGCATCCCGCACTGGGACTGCAACGAGTTCGGCTCGCCGACCCCCGGCGAGTGCTTCCCGGAGCATTCGTTCGCCACCTACTCGACCCACGACCACGACCCGGTCAACGGCATCTGGCGCGGCTGCCTGCGCGCCATCCAACAGCACCAGGACAACCCGACCGAGCAGTCCGGCTGGCAGGTCCATGGTGCCCACCACACGCTGCGCATTCTATCCGAATTTGCCGACATCCCGATCCCCGACCACGGCCCGTGGCCGCCGTTCACCGAGGGGATCCGCCTGCGCCTGATCAAGGCGCTGTTCGCCTCCAACTCGCGCTACGCCTCGCTGATGGTCACCGAACTCTTCGGCATCGACGAGCGCATCAACCACCCCGGCACCTCCGCCGCCCACAACTGGAGTTTCCGCCTGCCTTGGACGCTCGCCCAAATCCAATCCGATCCGCAGCTCAACGCCACCTGCAGCAAACTCGCCACCGCCATCCACCTCTCCCGGCGCGCGCCGCATGGCTAGCGTCTCGCTTCACTTTGAATCACACGTCCCAGCCATTGCCATAATCGAGAATCGGGTATTGCCGCCAAAGCTCCAGGGCCTGCTCCCGGCCGACCGAATCGAGGAAATCGCTGGCACTGGAAAACGGCCATTCCAGCCAGTGGTCGACGTAGCCGTGCTTGACCGGATTGTGATGGATGTAGTTCACCGTGGACCAGAAATGGTCGGCATTGCGCATGCTGCGATCCGATGCGGCGTGCCAGATTTGGCGGCCACGCTGGTTTTCTTCACCATTCCAGCGGAAGGAAGTCGAGCCGTGGAGCTTGCCGAGGGTGCGGACGGCGGACTTCACGTCGGCGCAGCGGACGAGCACATGGTAGTGGTTGGGAAGCACGCACCACGCGGCGGGGGATTCGGGAAGTGAGGCGAGCAAGAGTTCGGAAAATTCCGCCATGCGTGCGTGGGAATGGCCGATATACGGCTGATGTTGGAAGCACGCGCCGACCAGGTGATAGTGGATGGCTCCCTGTTGGTAATGGGGTGGGCGATGCCATGGGCGTTTGAGCAGTTGGCGGTAGTGAAGAATGGCCTGCTGCTTCTCGGGGGTGAGTTTGCGCCAGAGATAGGGCATCACTTTGGGGGGACTGGGGTTGAAGAGTCCGCCTGAAGGCGGGACTACATACGCTGCAAGCGGCGTTCATGGGGAGGGATGT
>Ga0194037_1002131_pt1 | contig 13527 bp, 4 predicted proteins | sample JunL306m_MetaG_FD_148653 | JGI IMG/M metagenome (GOLD analysis project Ga0194037, IMG submission 148653) | Anoxic zone freshwater microbial communities from boreal shield lake in IISD Experimental Lakes Area, Ontario, Canada - Jun2016-L304-6m | ecosystem: Environmental > Aquatic > Freshwater >...
GGTTCCCACGCAGAGCCCAAGAGCCCAAGAGCCCAAGAGCCCAAGAGCCCAAGAGCCCATACTACCACTGGTAATTGCTTATGAAACATCAACAGGATGCACTTAATACCGCTAATGCTAATTTACGCTTACAAGCCGAAAGCTTGCTAGCTAATGAGGTCACTAATTTAGAGCAATTTAAAGATTTATCACCCGAAGCCCTTTTAACGCTTGTTCAAGAGCTCAGGTTGCATCAGATTGAATTAAAACTGCAAAATGATGAGTTGCGCTTAAAGCAGGTGGAGTTGGATAGGGCAAAATCGCGTTATTTTGATCTCTATGATTTAGCACCGGTTGCTTATCTGATCGTCAATAGATCTGATTCTATTACTCAGGCCAATTTGGCTGCCGTTCAGTTGCTGGGTGCGCCTAAGAGTCGTTTGTTTTCGTCTTATATCTTTAATGATGATCTGGCGCGTTATTATGATTTTATAGCGAGGTTTAAGGGATCGGAGGGCACGCAAAGTTTAATATTACGAGTCGTGACCAGTGATAATCACTCCTATTGGGTGAGCTTGGAAGCAGTGCTGGGTTTAGATGTCGATGATGAATCGGTGCTTTTTATTACTTTGATCAATATTGACGAGCTCATTAAGGCCCAAGCAGATTTACGTATTGCTGCCGTCGCTTTTGAGTCTCAACAGGGCATTATGGTCACTGATGCGCACTGTGAAATTTTACGCATCAATAGCAGTTACACGAATATTACTGGTTATAGCGCAGCCGATGTCTTGGGTAAGAATCCACGAATCTTTAGTTCTGGACGGCAATCTCCAGAGTTTTATAAAAACATGTGGGAGACTATCGTAACGCAGGGTTCTTGGTCAGGTGAGTTGTGGAATCAACGTAAAAACCATGAATTCTATCTGGTTAGACTGAGGATTACTCAGGTGAAAGATGCCTACGACCAAGTGAGTCATTATGTTAGCAATCTCGTTGATATTACTGAAACTCAGACTGCTAAAGAAGAGGCTCATCGTTTGACTTTTTTTGATGCCTTGACTGAGTTACCTAATCGACGTCTGCTTTATGAATTGTTAAAGCCAGTCGTAACTTCTAGTCAGCGCAGTGGCTGCTTAGGGGCGTTATTGTTTATTGATTTAGATGATTTTAAAGCCATAAATGACAGCTTAGGTCATGAGGTCGGAGATCAGTTGCTGCTACGAGTGTCTAGGCGACTTTTGCAGTGTATTCGTAAATCCGATATCGTGGCTCATTTAGGGGCTGATGAATTTGTCGTGGTAATGGCTGGGTTGAGTGAGCAGAGTGAGGAAGCGGCTGCTCAAATCGAAGATCTAGGTGAGGTCATTTTGGCTGTCATCAGTCAATTAGAACATCGTAATTATCGTTGTACTGCGAGTATAGGTGTGGTCATTTTTGGTAAGCAGGAAGTGTCGATAGATGAGCTACTGAAACAAGCCGATATTGCCATGGTTCATGCTAAGCAGTCAGGGACAAATAGTTTACGTTTCTTTGATCCTAAAATGCAGGTGAGTATCAATGCGCGTTTAGAATTAAAAGCGGGTTTAAGAAAGGCGCTAGATAAACAGCAATTTATGCTGTTTTACCAAGCGCAAGTGAATGGTTTGCAAGAGATTGTGGGCGCAGAAGCGTTAATACGCTGGCAACACCCAGACAAGGGTTTTATATCACCACTGGATTTTATACCCTTGGCAGAAAGTACGGGTATGATTTTGCCTATCGGTCGTTGGGTCCTAGAAAAGGCTTGCGACCAGTTGCAGCTATGGGCTGCTGATGAACGCACCGAGTTTTTGCAATTATCGGTTAATGTCAGTATGCGTCAGTTTTATGAAGCCGATTTTGTAGCGCAAGTTCATCAATTACTAAAGGATAGGTCATTTATTCCTGCTCGGCTTAAACTTGAATTAACTGAAAGTTTGGTATTGAAAGGTCTTGATGATGCTCGTGAGAAGATGCACGAACTGGGACAGTTAGGTATCAGTTTTTCTATGGATGATTTTGGTACGGGTTATTCATCGCTGGCCAATTTAAAGTCTCTGTCTTTTGATCAGCTCAAAATTGATCAGAGTTTTGTCCGAGATATTTGTGACGATGAAGATGATGTCGTTATTGTTAAGGCTATTATAGCAATGGCTAGAAGCTTGGAAATGGATGTCATCGCCGAAGGCGTAGAGACACATGCACAACGTGAGTTGTTAGCCGAATATGGTTGCCAACTGTACCAAGGTTATTTGTTTAGCAAACCAGTACCCATCGAGCAGTTTATGCAGTTGTTGTGATTGTATTTTGGGAGCGCCAAGCCCAGCTTGGCAAAAAAATTGTAGGCAAAAAATTGTAGGCCGGAATAAGGCTTTAAGAGCGTAGCGAGTAAAGCGTTTCCGGCATCGGCAGCGCACCAGTGCCAGAAACTCCACGTATCACAGGTCGAATGTACTGGGCGAATTAATTCGCCCCTACAAGATTGCAATTACCTTGGCGTTATCAGCGTAGTAGGTCGGGTTATCGATAGCGTAACCCGACAGGATGCGCAGCAAATGCTTGGCTTACGCTATCGCTACGCCAAGCAACAAAACTCGTGAGTTTTGACTCCATTGCAAAGGTTTGTAGGCCGGAATAAGGCTTTACGAGCGTAGCGAGTAAAGCGTTTCCGGCATCGGCAGCGCTCCTGTGCCGGAAACGCCATCATGCGCTACGCTTAGATGGTCTTATTCCGGCCTACGGGACTACTACTCTGTAGGGGCGACAAATTCGCCCCTACAGCATGATTTCCGCAGTGACTTTGTCGGGTTACGCTATCGCTAACCCGACCTACAAAACTGTACATTCGTTTATTGATACGTGGCGTTTCCGGCATCGGCAGCGCTCTTGTGCCGGAAACGCCATCATGCGCTACGCTTAGATGGGTAACGATTCACTCCCCCCTCCATTTTTTTAAAATTTTCTTTTCCCAGTGATAATGTGTTAGCTTTAAAGACATGAAGTTTAGCGATTACGATTTACGACAACTTAACGAAGATGTGATTAACTCACTCTCGCTCGATGCTATCAAAAATTTAGCAAATCAATTATTAATTGATCTTAAAGTTTCGCGTGAAAGGCTAAATCAAAATTCACAAAATAGTTCTATGCCACCCGGCAGTGAGCTTCCGTGGGATAAATCTTCTGCTCATAGCAATGACGATACTGCTGATGAAAGTTCTGAGGGCGACAAGCCAGAACTCGTGACTGAAGACGATGTTTTAAAAAGTGCTCTGCAGGCTGGTGGCAATGAGATCTCAGATGACGATTTACCTGTGCAAGATGAAAACTCATCAGCCGCTGTTAATCCCCAAAAAACAATTACCGTAAAGCCGGCTTGTAAACCTGGCAAACAACTGGGAGCTAAAGGTTTCGGGCGCAGCCAAAAAATACTTGTTCATCGATATGAATATCATCAGCCAACAGAATGTGTCTGTTGCAATCGGACTTTTAGCGAGACTGAAATTGAGAGAAGTAAAGCTTATACCGCATTTGATTCATTAGGAATTGAATGGGGAAATCCTGATCGGCTAGGTATTGATGTGGTTAATACTCGCCACACTTATTATCAAATTGAATGTTCTTGCGGTCATAACACACGCGCGGCCCCGTTTCGCCATCCACCTGACAATGAACTAACCGGTATTGAATTAAGCGAATGGCGTTTAGTCGACGCAACGCTTGCCAGTTCGATCGTCTGCCTTAGCTTCAGGTTGCGGCTTTCGCGACTCCGTATTCGTGAATTTCTGTCTGATTGGTTAGGAATAATATTAAGCGTTGGCACCATTAATAAAACGATTCATGAATCAGGTCGCGCGGTCATGCCGGTTGAAGCGATGCTAGTCCAAGAAGTGATAAAAAGTGGACTGCTGCATATTGATGAAACCTCATGGCAACAAAAGGATAAACTTCTTTGGCTGTGGGCTTTTGTATCAACGACAGTGGTTTTATTCAAGGTGTCAAGGCGCACAGCTGATGTATTTAAAGCACTGATCATTCAAAATAGTTACTCAGGCTGGATAATGACTGATGGCTATCAAGTTTATCGTGAACATCTAAAACGTTTAAGATGTTGGGCGCATTTAATTCGCAAAGCGCGAGGTCTGGCCGAGGCCCTTGATAGCGAAGCCCAAGATTTTGGTGAAAAATCATTGTTATTGTTAAACACCATGATTGCAGCGATAAAAAGTGCTCGTGAACAGCCGCTGGATCAGCCACTATCCATTATTTATAAACAGCCACTTGAGGAATACCGGCAACTTTGTGAAAAAATGCGTCTTTCAGGTCATAAAAAAACACATCAGTTAGCGGTAGAAATGCTCAATGATTGGACAGTGATTTTTACAATATTGGATCATCCACATTTGCCGTTGACGAATAACGAAGCCGAACGTGCGCTACGTCATTGGGTTATTTTGCGTAAAATTTGCTATGGCACACGGACAGCAGAAGGGTCTCGTGTATTTGCCATTCTTGCCAGCGTAATTGAAACATGTCGGATACGCCAATGTTCACCTTGGCGATATTTAGCAGGGGTCATTGCTAATAGGCGGGCTGGGCTATTTGTGTCTCCATTGCCTGTTTATGTGGCGGGGGTGTGAATGGTTACTTAGATGGTCTTATTCCGGCCTACGGGACTACTACTCTGTAGGGGCGAATTTATTCGCCCAGTACATTCGATCTGTGATACGTGGCGAATAAATTCGCCCCTACAGCATGATTTCCGCAGTGACTTTGTCGGGTTACGCTATCGCTAACCCGACCTACAAAACTGTACATTCGTTTATTGGAACGTGGCGTTTCTGGCTCTGGAGCGTTTCCGGCACATCACTCTGTATCATTTTTAAGTTGAGCCTGTGCGCTCGATATGGATGTATTCGCTGTCCATTCAAGCTCAGAGAGTTGCTTATAATAAGCATAGCGATTCTTAACATCCTGCTGGGCTTGGGCTAGAAAACGCTCAGCGGCTTCTGGATGGGTTTGCCACAACTGACTAAAGCGGGTTTCGGTTTTTGCAAAATCTTGGTAAGGAATGGAGGGCTCTGCTGAATCTAGTTTCATAGGGTTCTTTCCCGCTTTGGCTTTGCTAGGGTCAAAGCGAAACAGCGGCCAATGACCACTTTTAACCGCTAGATTTTGTTGATGATGATTATTAGATAAATCTACGCCATGAGCAATACACGGCGCGTAAGCAATAATCATAGACGGGCCATCATGCGCTTCGGCTTCTAAAAAGGCATTTAAGGTTTGAATGTCTTTACCTGCATAAGCAACATGAGCGACATAGACGTTACTGTAATTCATCGCCAATAAGGCTAAATCTTTTTTAGCCGTTGCTTTACCAGCAGCAGAGAATTTAGCGACTGCACCTAAGGGCGTGGATTTTGAAGTCTGGCCGCCGGTATTCGAATAAACCTCAGTATCTAACACTAAAATATTAACATTACGTCCGCTGGCTAAAGCATGGTCAACGCCGCCAAAGCCAATGTCATAAGCCCAACCATCACCGCCTATAATCCAGACACTTTTTTTACACAAGCTATCGGCAAGATCTAATAAGTGTTGTGCGCTAGTGACATAAGACCTTTCGTTATTAAACGCACAAAACTGAGCTTGTGTTTTTAGGTGTTGTTTTAAATCATTGACTCGTACACGTTGCTCATAAATACCTACTTCGTCAGATTGATCGGCATTTAAAATCGCATCAACGAGTTCATCACCCAAAGGGTCTCTTAAAGAAATTAGTAACTCTTTAGCCATGTCTTGTTGTTTGTCTAAAGCGATGCGCATACCTAAACCAAATTCGGCATTGTCTTCAAATAAAGAATTACTCCAAGCTGGGCCACGTCCCTCAGTATTTTTAGTCCAAGGGGTGGTCGGTAAATTGCCACCATAAATGGATGAACAACCCGTAGCATTGGCGACCACCATACGATCACCAAATAATTGTGAGGCTAATTTAATATAAGCCGTTTCACCGCAACCAGCGCAAGCACCCGAAAACTCAAACAAAGGTTGCAGCGCCATCGAACCTTTAATGGTATTAGTTTTTAACAAACGTCGATCATAGTCAGGAATCGATAAAAAGAACGCCCAGTTATCACGCTCCTTTTCACGTAGCGGCGCTTGTTCACGCATATTTAAGGCTTTGCGACTGACATTGCTTTTGTCACGTATCGGGCAAATATCCACGCATAAACTACAACCGGTACAATCTTCGGGGGCGACTTGATAAGTAATCGCCAAACCCTCAGCAAAGTCTTTACCGAGCATGTCAGCGTGTTTGAAAGTTGCAGGGCTAGCGGTTAATTCTTCATTTACATAAATCTTGCTGCGTATCGCTGTATGTGGGCAAACCATCGCACATTTGCCGCATTGCGTGCATAAGTCGGTTTCCCATACAGGAATTTGTTGCGCCAAATTGCGTTTTTCATAAATAGCTGTGCCAGTAGGGAAGGTGCCGTCGTTAGGCATGGCGCTAACGGGTAGGGCATTACCACGACCCGCAATAATTTCACCTGTTACGCGCTTAACAAAATCCGGTGCGTTATCAGGTAGAGTGGCTTTGAGTTCGTTCAGACTGCTGGCATGATCGGGTAAAGTAACAAACTGTAAGCTAGCGAGGGTTTCATCAATGGCCTTAAAGTTTAGCTCGATCATGCTCTGGCCTTTTTTGCCATAGGTCTTTTCGACCGCATGTTTAATGGCGGATATCGCTTGTTCTTGCGGTAATATCCCAGAGATTGCGAAAAAGCAGGTTTGCATAATGGTATTGATGCGCTTCCCCATGCCTGTTTTTTCGGCTACCGCATAAGCGTCGATGATATAGAAACGAATCTGTTTACTAATCATCTGTTCTTGCATGTTTAAAGTCAGAGATGCCCAAACCTGCTCGGCTGATAAGGGCGTATTCAACAAAAACACCGCCCGATCTGCTGCACTGCTGAGCAGGTCTGAACGTTCTAAGTAGTGGCTTTGATGACAGCCGATAAAATCAGCATCATTATCGCTTATTAAATAAGTGGAATGGATGGGCTTGGGGCCAAAACGTAAATGCGAGACCGTCATCGCGCCCGATTTTTTCGAATCATAAACGAAATAACCTTGAGCATATAGCTCAGTGGTTTCACCAATAATCTTAATGGTGTTTTTATTAGCGCTAACCGTACCATCACTGCCTAAGCCATAAAATAACGCTTGAAAAGTATCCGCTAGGGCATCAGTACGATAACTAGCATCCCAGTTTAAGCTGCTGTGCGTAACATCATCATTAATGCCAATGCTGAAATTATTTTTGGGTTGCGCTAGTTTTAACTCGTCATAGATCGCCTTAATCATGCCCGGGGTAAATTCTTTAGAAGACAGGCCGTAACGTCCTCCGACCACTTTAGGAAATGCCTTAAATTTACTAGTACCTTGGCTATAAGCCTGAGCGACAGCGCTGAGTACATCTTTATATAAAGGTTCGCCATCAGAGCCTGGTTCTTTGCTACGATCGAGAACGGCAATTTTTTGACAACTGCTAGGGAGCGCGGCAAGTAAGCTCTGTGCATCAAAAGGTCGATATAAACGTACTTTAAGCAAACCGACCGCTTCACCTTGCTGATTTAAATAAGTCAGGGTTTCTGTGACCGCTTCTGCACCAGAGCCCATGATAATAATGACGCGTTCGGCAAGTTCTGATCCTGAATAATCAAACAATTGATACGAGCGGCCTGTTAATGCGGCAAAGCGATTCATAGCGGTTTGCACAATATTGGGTAGTGCAAGGTAAAAAGGATTGACCGATTCTCTAGCCTGAAAATAGACATCAGGATTCTGAGCAGTCCCGCGCATTACAGGTTTATCTGGGGTTAAGGCGCGATGACGATGAGCGCTTACCCATTTATCCTTAATCATGGCGCGTATCACGCTATCATCAATAGTATTTATTTTGGCGACTTCATGCGAAGTACGAAAGCCGTCAAAAAAATGCAATAGCGGCACACGACCTTCCAAGGCGACGGCATGAGCAATCAAAGCGAAGTCCATGACTTCTTGGGGTGAATTAGAACACAGCATCGCAAAGCCAGTCATTCGCGCTGACATGACATCGCTATGATCACCAAAAATTGATAAACCCTGACAAGCTAAAGAACGTGCAGCGATATGAAAGACAGTCGGAGTTAACTCACCCGCAATTTTGTACATATTAGGCAGCATTAATAGCAGGCCTTGAGAAGCGGTAAAAGTTGTCGCCATAGAACCGACTTGCAGAGCTCCATGAATAGCCCCAGCAACACCAGCTTCACTTTGCATTTCAGTGATTTGAGGAACAGTGCCCCATAAATTAAGTTGGCCGAGTGACGCCCATTCATCCGCCCATTCACCCATGGTCGAGGAGGGTGTAATAGGGTAAATAGCGATAACTTCATTAAGTTTATAAGCGATTGTTGCAGCGGCTTGATTGCCGTCTATCGTAACGGTTTGTTGATGTTGCATGTGACCATCCTGAAATGAAACCAGTGAAAGGAAATTACCTTAAGTTTGCTGTAGGATTTAAACTTCGGCCGATTGTACGCTAGTGCGTAAAGTTAGTGTACGAATTTTAGCGATTCGATTGTAGATTGTAGGCCGGAATAAGACTTTACGAGCGACAGCGAGTAAAGCGTTTCCGGCATCGGCGGGCTCCCATGCCGGAAACGCCATCATGCGCTACGCTTAGATGGTCATCACCGGCCTACAAAACATTGTAATGGAGTCAAAACTCACGAGTTTTGTTGCTTGGCGTAGCGATAGCGAAAGCCAAGCATTTTCCGCGCATTCTGTCGGGTTATGCTATCGCTAACCCGACCTATCATAGATAAGTCAAGTCCTTAAATATCATCTATTTTCAGGCCTATACCCTGCACGAAACTACTACTCTGTAGGGGCGACACATTCGCCCAGTACATTCGAGCTGTGATACGTGGCGAATGAATTCGCCCCTACAGTATGATTTCCGCAGTGACTTTGTCGGGTTACGCTATCGCTAAGCCGAGCTACTACGCTGATAACGCCAAGGTAATTGCAATCTTGTAGGGGCGAATTCATTCGCCCTGTACATTCGTTTATTGATATATGGCGTTTACGGCACAGGAGCACTGCCTATGCCGGAAACGCTTTCCTCGCTGTCGCTCGTAAAGTCTTATTCCGGCCTACGGGCCTAAGGGCCTAGGGGCTTACCCGACCTACTGGGATGGGGTTATCAATCAAATCTCACACCCACCGATCAATACTCATAAATAAAAACATCAAGCAATTAAAGCCTTTATTTATCGCTTTGATTAATCGTTATAGCGTTAAAATTGTTTTCATTAATAATGGTGTAGTCTTATGCTCTCATATACACTATTATGCCTTTAACTTATTAAGGTCTCACAAAGCCTGTGTACCTTTGATCTACTTGGGATTATACGTGCTACAACCTCTCTACAATAACAAGCCGGTCAAAGCCTCCAAAGCACTTCGCTGTATAGCGAGTTTGTTGCTCCTTTACTTATTCAGCACTGGCTTAGTTTTTGCGGCAACAGATACCTCAATTGCTACCGATAAACCCGCTTTAGAAAAAGTCCGTTTGCAACTCAAATGGTTTCACCAGTTTCAATTTGCGGGTTATTACGCGGCGATACAGCAAGGTTATTATGCCGATGAGGGCTTAGATGTTGAGCTCATTGAGCGTGATTTAAGCAAAAGCGTCGTTGATCAAGTGATCAATCAAGAGGCTGAATACGGTGTCGGTGATTCGGGTTTATTACACGAATACGCTTTAAATAAGCCGATTGTGGCTATGGCGGCTATATTTCAACACAATCCCTTGGTTTTTATGACCAAGCGCGATTCTGGCATCATCAGTCCTTTTGAATTTAAAGGTAAACGAATTATGCTGGATACCCTGAGTGCCAATGAAGCGCCCCTTAGAGCGTTGTTGGCTTATAGCAAAATCTCAGACCATGACTTCACGCTTATCAAACAAACTGCTGACAATTCTCTATTAACAGAAGGCAAGTTGGATGTCATGACCGGCTATCTAACTGATCAACCTTTTTATTATCAGCAGCACAGCATCCCCATCAATATCATTAATCCTGAAAGTTACGGTATCGATTTTTATGGCGACATACTGTTTACCAGTAACACAGAACGTCAACAGCATCCAGAGCGTATAGATCGTTTCTTAAAGGCTAGTTTAAAAGGCTGGCGTTATGCTTTAGATCATCCTCAGCAACTGATTACTCTAATTGCCGATCAATATCACAGTCGTCTGCCTTTAGAGCATTTGCAATATGAAGCGAAAGAAATACAAAAACTCATACCTGAGTCAGTGCCTCTAGGTTATATCGATTTAGCACGTTTAACGGTTTTAGCCGATACCTATGTTAAAGCCGGCTATAACCAAGCCATTGAAACTAACAAACTCAAACAGTTTGTTTATCAAGCGGTTACTACTGATTTAAACCTAACTGAGGCTGAAAAAAATTGGTTAGTCGCGCATCCTGTTATTCGTGTCGGCGCTAATCCTAATAAACAACCTTATGATTGGATCAATGAGCAAGGCCAGTATGTGGGCATGGGGGCTGATTATCTAAAGCTACTCGAACAAAAATTAGGTATTCATTTTACGGTAGTCAAACCAGGCGCTAGCTTGGCTGAGCTATTAGAAATGATTAAAGGCGGTGACTTAGACATGCTTGCGGGTGTGATCATCACTGAAGAGCGTACAAGTTATTTAGACTTTTTAAACCCTTATATCAACTCACCTAATGTGATTATTGATAGAGGGCAGCAACTCTACACCAACCTAGATCAATTAAAAGGTCAAGTTGTTGCCATTGAAAAGACCTATGCCATGGAGGAATGGCTAAAACGTGATTATCCCTCGATTACCTTACTTGAGGCTGACAGTGCCCTAGCGGGTTTAAAACTGATAGAAGCTAAAAAAGCCGTTGCTTATGTGGACGATCTTGCCACAAGCAACTATTGGCTTGAGAAAGAAGAGTTGAGCGATTTAAAGATTTCAGGTTACACGCAATATCGCAGCGATCGAACTATCGCGATTAGCAAACAAAACCCTGAACTCTCATCGATTCTTAACAAAGCCAGCTTGATGCTAGATCAACAACAAATCGATGATATTCCGCATCATTGGTTTAGCTTGCAAACGGGACAAGGCATTAGCAATAAAACTTTAAAGAAATACGCTGTATCTATAGCGATTGCATTTACGCTATTCAGTTTTTGGATCGTACGCTTAAACCGAGAAATTAATCAACGTAAGATCTTAGAACAACGTGAAAATCGCCGTAACAATGTCTTGGAAATGTTAACCAATCATCAACCGTTGACGTCAATACTGCATACTTTATGCAGCGATGTTGAGTATCTAGATCCTGATATCGCTTGTAGCATTCTTTTACTGAGTGATGATGGTAAGCACTTATTACATGGAGCAGCCCCTTCTTTACCCGACTTTTACTGTCAAGCTATCGATGGCTTGATCATTGGAGCCAATGTAGGTTCTTGCGGTGAATGTGCTTTTAGCGGCATTCCGGTGTTCGTGGCTGATATATTAACGCATCCAAACTGGAGCGCTTTTCGCGAATTGGTACAAAAACTCCCGTATCGAGCTTGTTGGTCTCAGCCTATTAAGTCTATGAAGGGTGAATTGTTAGGAACCTTTGCTATTTACCATCGCAAAACAAAAATGCCGAGTGGCAAATCATTAGCATTGATCAAAGAAACCGCTGTTTTAGCGGCTGATGCCATTGAAAAATCTAAGCAAGATATGCAAACGCAGTTATCTGCTAAAGTTTATAGCTATGCTCGAGAAGGTATCTATATTACTGATAAAAAGGGCAATATTGTTGATTGTAATGAAGCCTTCTTGACCTTAAGTGGCTATAGTCGTGACGAATTGCTAGGCAAAAATCCTAGGATATTCAAATCGGGCCTCCATAATGAAACCTTCTACTCTAAAATGTGGCAAGCCATATTAACTGAAGGTTTTTGGAGTGGTGAAATCTCAAATGAATATAAAGATCATAAAAAAGCCCACTCTTTACATTCGATTACCGCCATCCGAAATGCTAACAATGAAATAGAACGCTTTCTAGCGATAACCACTGATATTAGTGAGTTAAAAAAATATCAACAACAGCTAGAGGACATCGCTTATACCGATACCCTGACGGGTTTACCTAATCGTTTATTATTAACCGACAGACTCGAGCAATTGATACTTCATGATAATCGCGAGCAGCTAAACTTAGCGCTGGCTTTTATTGATTTAGATGGCTTTAAAGCAATTAATGATAACTATGGCCATGATATCGGTGACCAATTTCTGGTCGAGATTAGTGAAAAAATGCGCGAAACCATTCGTGAAACTGATACCCTAGGTCGCTTAGGTGGTGATGAATTTATCGTCATTCTTAATCATCAAAAAGATATTGAATCATTTCATACCCCCACCCAAAAGCTCATAGACGCCTGTAGTACGCCTATTGAAATTCAAAATTTAACTTTAAGAGTATCAGCCAGTATCGGTGTGACTTATTATGAAGGACAAACCCATCGTGAGATTGATGCGAGCACCTTAATCCGCCAAGCTGATTTGGCGATGTATATCGCTAAACAATCAGGTAAAGATAAGTACCATTTATATGATGAGGACACCGATCAAGCCCTCAATACCCGCGATGAATTTATTAGAGACATCGACCTTGCTATTCAAGAGAATCACCTGGTTCTTTATTATCAACCTAAGGTCAATATGCGCACCGGTGAATTATTAGGTGTAGAAGCCTTAATACGTTGGAATCATCCCCAACGTGGCTTATTACAACCCGCGCAATTTTTACCGATGATTGAAAATCATCCTGTGGGTAATGATTTAGGTAATTGGGTGCTTAATCAGGCTTTAAGCCAAATTGACCGCTGGCAAGCGCTGGGTTTAAACATTGCCATCAGTATTAATATTGATGCTAAGCAGCTGGGTCAGTCTAGTTTTATAGAGGTATTAAGATCGGCTATCGCTGCTTACCCTAACTACGTTAAAGGAAGCTTAGAAATTGAGGTCTTAGAAACCACGGCCTTTGATAATCGTAAACAAGCTAATTTACTGATTACGGAATGCAAAAGACTGGGCATTAAGTTTTCTATAGATGATTTTGGCACAGGCTATTCATCGCTCACTTATCTAAAATCATTCCCCATCGACATGATTAAAATTGATCGTAGCTTCATCAAAGATATTATTACCAATATCGAAGATTTAGCCATCGTCGATAGCATCATTAGTTTAGGCGGCGGCATGGGACGCGCAGTCATCGCAGAAGGCGTTGAATCCATAGCCATCGGCGAACAATTAATAAAACACGGTTGTGAGTTTGGTCAAGGCTATGTCATAGCCAAACCGATGCCAGTAGAAGAATTGCTGGCATGGAAAGAGAAATGGAAACCCGACGCCTC